>Ga0182015_10003269_pt1 | contig 18361 bp, 13 predicted proteins | sample 712P3MmetaG_FD_120478 | JGI IMG/M metagenome (GOLD analysis project Ga0182015, IMG submission 120478) | Permafrost microbial communities from Stordalen Mire, Sweden - 712P3M metaG | ecosystem: Environmental > Terrestrial > Soil > Wetlands > Permafrost | place: Sweden: Stordalen | collected...
CCGGTCGGCCAGAGTTTCGCCTTCCAGATGCTCCATGACCAGGAAATCGATTCCATCCTGCGAACCAACATCATGCAGCGTACAAATGTGGGGATGATTCAGAGAAGAAATTGCGCGCGCCTCCCGCTCCATGCGCTGCCTGAGGTCAGGATCGGAGGAAAGATGCGCCGGCAGAACTTTGATGGCTACATCGCGTCCCAAGCGCGTATCGCGAGCGCGATACACTTCGCCCATGCCGCCCGCGCCCAGCGGCGATTGAATTTCGTAGGGACCAAGCTTGGTGCCAAAGGTTAGAGCCATCGGTGCGCGCAATTATAATCCCGCGCCCTGGGTTGCAACGAAGTGTTGCAAAGGAGGAAGCGAGTTTGAAGCTCAGTCCACGTGCTCGCCGACTTCGAATCCTTCTTCCGCCAAGGGCAGCACATCGCGTTCCCGCGCGACCCACACATAGAGCGTAGGCAACAGGAATACGCTCATGATGAGAGCCGCGATCAAACCTCCCACGATGACAATTGCGAACGGCCGCTGCGAATCGGAGCCGATTGCATGCGAGAGAGCGGCGGGCAATAGGCCTAGGGTCGCGACCAGCATCGTCATCATGATCGGCCGCAGCCTTAGCACCGCGCCTTCCACGGCGGCATCCTCTACCGTGAATCTTCGCGCCCGCAACTGATTGATGTATTCCAGCATGATCACGCCGGTCTGCACCGACACGCCGAACAGCGCCAGGAATCCGACGCCGGAAGATACGCTGAAATTCGTCCCGGTAGACCAAAGGGCGAGCAATCCTCCAATGGGGGCGATGGCGACATTCACCATGATCAGCAGCGCCCACTTGAACGATTTGAACATCGTATAAAGAAGGATGAAGATGATGAGGATGGTGATGGGCAGCACAATCAAGAGCCGCGCATTCGCCCGCTTCTGGCTCTGATATTCGCCTTCCCATTTGACGGTGTATCCGGTGGGCAGTTTGACCTGCTCGTTCACTTTCTTGATCGCTTCTTCCACCGTGCTGCCGAGGTCGCGCCCACGAACGCTGTATTTAATGGCGACATAACGCTGATTGCCTTCGCGATAGACTTCCGACGCGCCGTCAGTAACGCTGATCTTGCACAACTGTGACAGAGAGACACGTTGCCCGGTTGGCGAGAGCAGGCGAATGTTTTCGATTTCTTCCTGGGTATCGCGATATTGCGGAAGGTAGCGCAACGTCAAGTCATAGCGCGCTTCGCCCTTCAAAACCTGCGTCAGCGCGTTTCCACCCACCGCCGTCTGAATCGCATCCTGCACATCGGCAACATTAATCTGATAACGAGCGCACGCCGCCCGGTCGACCGTGACGTTTAAATTGGGCTGGCCGAGCACGCGGAAGACGCCTAGATCCTCCACGCCTTTGATCTTCGATAAAACGTTCACCACCTCGTCGCCTTTGGCCTCAAGCACTTTCAAATCGTCGCCATAAACTTTTGTAGCCAGCGCACCCTTTACGCCGCTCACCGCCTCTTCCATGTTGTCTTCAATGGGCTGGGAAAATCCCCACACCGCACCTGGGATTTTTTCCAACTCGCGGTCCATGGCGGCAATTAATTCGTCCTTATTCTGATGAAATACTCCCCGCCATTCTTCTTTCGGTTTCAGATCGACGAAAAATTCTGTATTGAAAAACCCGGTCGTATCCGTTCCGTCGTCGGGTCGTCCCACCTGACTCCAGCATTGAGGAACTTCCGGAAAAGAACAAAGCACGATCCGCGCCTGATTCATGACCCGGATGCCCTCATCAGGCCCGGTGCTCGGAGCCAGGGTACCGCGGACCCACAGAGCGCCTTCATCCAGATGAGGAAGAAATTCCGAGCCAATGGCCCCGCTAAACGCGAGAAAATTCCCGATGGCCACCATCACCAGCACCACGCCAATGGTGACGGCACGGTGGCGAATGGCCCAACGCACCGCGACCCGGTAGCGGTCAATCAAAAAGGCCATGACCGGGTTGTGCCATTCTTTCGCGCCTTTTTGAAAAGCAAAACTTGCCAGCACCGGCGCAATCACAATTGAAAACAGCATGGCCCCCAGCAGCGCGAACGCCACAGTCCAGGCCATGGGATGAAACAGTCTGCCTTCTACACGCTGGAGAGTAAAGATCGGCAGGTAGGCGGTGATAATGATGGCGATCGCGTAGAACACCGGACGCTGTACTTCGTGCGACGCTTCGCTGATTTTTTCGTTGGCAGTCTTGCCGTCGGAATTTTTGTGTCCCAGGTGGCGAACGATGTTTTCCACCATCACCACCGCGCCATCCACCACCATGCCGAAGTCAAGCGCTCCAAGAGAAAGCAGGTTGGCGGGAATGTGGCGCAAATCCAGGCAGATCGATGCGAACAGTAAAGAGAAAGGAATGGTCGCGGCCACAATCAATGCACCGCGGATATTTCCGAGGAATAAAAATAGAATGATCGAGACCAGGATCATTCCTTCCGTGAGGTTATGCAGCACGGTATGGCTGGTGAAATGAACCAGATCGCTGCGATCGATGAAGGGAATGATCTTCACGCCCGGCGGAAGAATATGATCGTTCATCTCCCGCACCTTGGCGTGAATGCCCTTCAGGGCGCTGTCTGCGGGCGCGCCTTTTCGCAGCAGAACGATGCCCGACACCACATCGTCGTTATCGATAATCTTTCCGTCTTCTCGATGAATCGCCTTGGCTGTCTGCCCCAGACGAATCTTCGGACCCTGCGATACCACGGCGATATCTTTTATTCGAAGCGGGGTGCCGTTCTTGGTCAGGATGACAGTCTCGGCGATATCCTGCGAGCGGTCGACCAATCCAACTTCGCGGACGTTGATTTGCTGCTGACCTTCCTGGATGAAGCTGCCGCCGGCATTGGCGTTGTTGTTGGTGAGTTGCTGTTCAATCTGAGCAATGCTCAGACCGTAGGCGATGAGTTTGTTGGGATCGAGCCGCACCTGATATTCGCGCGTGGGTCCGCCAAAACTGGAAACGTCGACGACATCTGGTACCGACTTGAAATTCTTTTCCACCGCCCAGTCTTCCAGCGATTTCAATTCCATCGCGTCATATGCCGGATTGGTGCTGTGCAGCGTGAAGAAATAAATCTGGCCTACCGGACTCCAGTCCGTGCCCATCTGCGGCACGACATTCGGCGGCAATGTAACCTGGCTCAACCGTTCCAACACGCGTTCGCGGTTCCAGTCGTTCTCCGACTCATCGTCGAAAATGAGTTTTAAATCGGAAAGGCCGAACAGCGAAAACGAACGCAGATGGACGACGTGCGGAATTCCACCCATCGCCGTCTCGAGTGGAATCGTGACCTGCTGCTCGATTTGCTCAGCCGAAATTCCCGGCCACTGCGTAATCACCTCAACGTAGTTGTCGGCAACGTCCGGGTACGCTTCAATTGGGAGATCGCGGAACGCAACCATGCCTCCCGCGAAAAGCATCAGCGCGAAAGCTAATACCAGCAGGCGGTTTCCAAGAGCAAAATCGACGACTCTGCGAATCATCTATTGCTCCACCGTGTTTTGCAGTGCCAGAGCATTCGAAACTACCTGGTCCCCAGGCTTGAGGCCTGAAATGACCTGTTGCATATCTCCCGGAAGAATGTTTCCTCCCACGATTTCCAGGCGTTTAAAATGCCCATCGCCCAGCGGCGCGTAAACCCAATCGCGATCATGTAAGTGCAGAATCGCAGCCGAAGGAACTGACGCATAGGTCACGGGATGCCTGCCATAAAACGTGGCTGTAACAAACATTCCCACGCGCATAATCCCGGGATTCGGCACCTCCAGACGAACTTTCGCGGTGTGCATGGTTGGATCGAGCACGGGCAGAATGTTATCGATCCGTCCTTTGATAACCTGATTCGGATATCCATTCAGATGGATATCCGCAAACTGACCCACACGCACCGCGTCCAGATCGTTTTCGTAAACGTCGCAAATGATCCAGACATAAGTAAGATCGGAAATGGTCATAGGATTCGGCGAGCCCAGCCCCTGCACGCCTGCCGCATTCGTAATCTGCTGGTCGGTGATGATGCCGGAGATCGGAGCGTAAATGTCGACGATGCCGGAGGGATGATCCTTATTGATTCCCAGAATATGCAGTTGCTCGCTAGTCGCCTCCAGGTCGGCCTGAGCATTCTTGGCCACGTCTTCGGCCTGTTCCAGAGCACTCTTGGCGACCGCTCCTTTGTCATAGAGAATTCTCTGCCGTTCCAAATTCAATCTCGCCAGAAGTTCGTCATCCACCGCCTTGCGATAGGCCTGATAGGCGCCCGAGACATCGTTACTTTGCACCTTCATGAGCAACTGACCCTTCTTCACCAGGTCGCCGAGCCGCGCTTTCACCTCGATCACCCGCCCTGCCGCGAGCGAGATCACCGGCACCGCGCGCGAAATATCCGGCTGCACCAGTCCGGTCACGTTCAGAGCAGGTGCGGCCTTATATTCGACGGCGGTTGCAAGAGTAAATAACTCCGGATGATCCACCTTGAAATTGTTCGCGTTCATATCCGGCTGGACGGTGGCCTGCGGAGGAGCCTCAGCCTTGGGATCCGCCTTGCCTTCATTGCACGCAGCCAGCATTGCAGCCAGGACCGAGCACAATGCAATCCGGGCATATGTATACAAGGGAGATTGTTTTTTCATTGGATCACCTCGCGACCCACCGCCTGATTCAACTGCGCCGCCGCCGTCAGATACGAACCCACCAGATTCACGTAATTCAGCTGCACGCTGCGGTAGTCGCTTTCCGCGCTAAGAAAATCCAGCAGCGACGCCCCGCCATGCTGGTAGGAAAACAAAAGCGTGTCGCGCACTCGCACCGCCTGCGCCAGATATTTCTGTTTGTAGGGCCGCAGCAACGTCAGATTGCTGGTCAAAGTCGCGTATGCCGAATCCACATCGCTGAAGACCTGCGCCTCGGACGCGTCTTTCAACTTCTCTTGCCGAGTAATGTCGAGCTTCGTATGCAGCTTGTTCCCCTGATTGCGGTCAAAAATCCGCAGGGGAAAATCCACGCCCACTCCAAAATAAAGGTCGATTGGAGGATTCCGTCCGACATCCAAGCTGATCGTCGGATCGGTTGAGCCATTCGCCACGGCGAGTTTGTAATCCGTTTGCGCTTTCCCTACCGACTGCACCGCGGCCTTCAAGTCCGGACGATTATCCAGCGCGACTCGCCGGTACGCATCCAAATCATCCACCTGCTCGTTGAAGTCGAACACTCCTGCAATATCAAACTGCTCCACCGGCGTACGGTCGTTGAGCAGCGTCAGCATCTGAATTTTTTCCGTCCGCAAATTCACCGTCGCCGTCTGCACGTCCGATTCGTACTGCACCCGCTGCAACTCCAGCCTGTCCAGGTCGATCTGCGCGATGTCCCCCGCCTCAAACCTGTCGCGGCTTATCTTCAGCACGTGATCGTAATAAACCAGATTCTGGTTTGAAACCTGCAACACAGCCTTCGCCTGCAATGTCTGCACGAACGCGCTGCGCAGGTTGTAGAGCAGGCCCCGCTCCAGATCGTTCTGCTGCGAAGCTGCGATCGCCGTTCCTTCTTTCGCGTCTTCCGTCCGCAACTCGCGCTTGTGCGCGCGCTCATGCAAATAACTCACGCTCGCCGAAGGCAGCAAATACGCGAACGCGCCATGCGCTGGACCGAAGTTGAAGGGATCGATCTGATCGGACAACAATCCCAGCGTCGGATTCGGCCGCAAATGCGCCGTGATCTCATCCGCCTGAAACTCGCTGATGTTCAACTTCCCCGCCAGCAGCGTGGGATTATTCAACTCCAGCCGGTCCTTCACCTGCTCCCACGTCCAGGCCTGCGAGGGTGGCGCGGCCGGCGGCTGCGCGCTCTGCGCCACCGCCAAGGCTGCAAGCCCCGCCACAACAAGGAAGCCGCAGCGCCGGATTAGCATTTTTCGAATCAATCGTCCCATCCAAATTTCTCCGCCATCTCGCCGATGCCAAGTCACTTGGAAGTGGCTTGCCTTGCCGCGGCAAGGTCACAAACCACATCCGATTCGTGTCCTGGCCAAATCAGCAGACCGAAATCTCGCGCAATCAACGTTCGACCGCTTGGAGTAAGATTCTGGCCGCTCCATCAGGCTTCAACTTTTCGAATATCCCGAGCTGCGGGATTTTCTGAAGAGGAAGCCGACTTGCTGCGGACTGGGTGCATACAAATGTCCGTCCAGCAGTGCGATGTAAGTGATTTTGGCCAATCATGCACGGCGGATGACTTCCGCCAGATGCAATGAACTCCAATGAACGTTACCCGAGGAACTATCCGAGGATGGAAGGAGGTGCGCGGCCCGCATGCTGTTCGCAGAGCCTCGCCAGTGGAGCACAAACAGAAATGGAAACTTTTAAAACGCGCGCATGTGGCGCCGGCATCCATACCGCATTCGCCAACAGTGCCGCAGGCCCTTGCAGCCCATGGACCGTGGCCGAGTTTTTATCGCCGGCGGCCTGCCGCGCCGCACGCTTGCTGGTGGCCGATTCTTCCATCTCGGCGCGCATGGCATGCAGATCGTCCGAAGCCGAGATCACCGGAAACAACAGGACTACCACGCATCCCAGCGCCAGCACACATTGCAGCCCAGTCAAACTGCGCGCCGCGCGCTCACTCGCGCCACGCCGCCACAGCCAAGACGCCGGCAGCAGCAGCAGCATCCACGCGAGATTGAGCAGTAATTCCATGCACTAAAAGTGGTTGAGCCTGAATTGCTTCACGCCTAGTTTTTCAGAAACGCTTCTCATAAGTCAACGTAACCACCGTACCGAACTCGGAACCTGGACTTAAAAGGTCGGGACATATGGCGCAGAACCTGCCTCTACGGCCCTATCACCACCTGCAACGGAGCCGGCGTCTGCAACATTTGCCGGTAAATGGCACGGGTCTTCGCAACTTCTCCCACCAGGTTGACGTTCACCAGATAGGCCCCGTGCGGCAGAGTTTCGCCAAAGGGCAGCGCCATCCCGATGGTTCCCCGGGTCAGCACAAAATGCTGATATCCAATCTCCGTGGCGCGTCCGTTATCCGCCACGGCTTTCACGTCAAAGGTTAAATCGATGTCATCCACAGTGGCGTTCGAAACTTCCACGCTGCCCTGTATGCGATTCCCCACCACATGCGCCGGATTCTTCCATGCCAACGTCATCGCATTCACCACTTTAATGACGTAACCCCTCTGCACCGCCTGCTGCGGTTGCCCGCCATCCCTGGCTGAAATCACGAATTGAAATTCACCCGCGCGCTGTGCTTCGCCATGCAGCGTCCCGTTATCTTCGAGCTTAATGCCCGGCGGCAGAGTGCCACTCTCCACCCGCCAGCGCAGCACCGGAACGTAGTTGCCGGTTGCGTGAAAATGCACATCATACGGACCCTGAGGATAGGTCAGCGGCAACTCGGACGGCTCAATGATCAGGCTTGGAGGCTTTGTTGGATCCTGTCCCTGGGCCGACGCCGCGCCGCGAAATACCAAAGCGATGAAAATCAGCCCGATCAAGATCGATCCACTCGCCATGACCAGGCGGGACCACGATATCTTCGAACATCGGGCTGTACGCAGTCTCAATCCGCCACCTCACGCCGCTAAAGACTATCGCAGGATTCCTATTCGCTACGTGTCTCATGCTACCGGACTTTTTCGAATGCGCCAGGGAAAGTCCGTCCCATCCGGTTGGATGCACCAATCGTGAGCGCGATTCGAAAGCCGCATTCTGACAGCAGAATGTAAAGTTCTGTATATCTTGCACTTGCAAATAATTTTCCCTGCGCTTGCGCTACTTATTCTAATGGTTCGGGTTGAAGCAACTGGATTGACCTGTGCTAACCTCGCATCAAAGGTGATTAGACCCACGTTCGAATCTCTTCCAGGGGGAAGTTATGTCAGTACGCAACGCAATCGTTTCGCTCCTATCGTTTTCAACACTCTTATTTCTAGCCGCCTGCGGCAGTAATGGCGGTGGCATCGCCAATCCGGTAGCCCCACCCAGCGGCGGTTTCAGCGCCAGTAATCTCAATGGCACCTATGTCTTCTCCATCTCCGGCACCGACTCAACCGGATTTTCCTATGCCATGGTAGGCACCTTCACGGCAAACGGCAGCGGCGGCATTACCGGGGGCGCTTTCGACCTCACCGACCTGAACGGCACTGAATTTACTACCGGCCCCATCCCGAACGCTTCGATCGCCAGCAGCAGTACTTACCACGTCGGGGTCGACGGACGCGGACAGGCCACGCTCAACACATCTATTACCAATTTCAATCCTGTTCTTGACTTCGTTCTCTCATCCAACTCACAGGGCCAAGTCACGGAGTTCGATAATTTCGGGAGCGGCAGCGGAACCCTGGATGCGCAGACAGCGAATGTTACCCCGACCGGTTCGTACGCTTTCAGCCTTTCTGGAGCGGCCGGCGCTTCCGGTAACAGTCCTTGGGCAACGGTTGGCAACTTCACTTTGACTGGCACGACACTGACCGGGTCTGATGACCTGAATGAGGCGGTTCTTCTGAACTATGCGGATTCCATGCTGACTGGCACACTGGCCCTTGGACCGTCCACCACACCTTCTTCGACTCTGACGATCGGCACGATCTTTAGCGGGACATTTGATGTGGTCGCCATCGACGCCACCCATCTGAAGTATATCGAGATGGATCCGACGGCGACTCTATCCGGCGATGCCTACTCTCAATCCACTACCGCCTTTCCCACCGGAACGCTGGCCTTCACCCTGGATGGGCTGACTGCGGCCGGCGCCCCCATTGCGGCCGGCGGCTTGATGACGACCGAATCGGGCGATGCCATAACCGGAACTGAAGATTACAACGTCGACGGAAGCAACATACCAACGTCGCCGCTAGCCTTCACCGCCACTTACACTCCCGATCCGAACGACGCTGGCCGATACACACTGGCGATCCCAAGTGGCACTTTTGTAGGGGGCACAACCTATACTGCTTATCCTTCGAGCGGTGGGTTGTTGCTGCTGGAAGTAGATACCGCCGGAATTACGGTGGGCGCTGGTTACACTCAAACGGCTGGCGCGACCTTTGGGACCGCTTCTGAAGGCTATGGCTTAAATCTTTCGGGCATTAACCTCTCGCAAGGCGTGGAAGTCGACGACATCGCCGAATTCACCGCCAATCCTACAGGCACCGCGATAACGGGAATTATCGACGAAAACTACACCGGCGCGGACGGCGGCCAGTTCCTCAGCGAGCCCTTCTACAACAGCAGCTACACCACGCCCGCGAACGGTCGAGGCTCAATTACCGCCTACACTGGCACCAGCAGCGTCCCCGGGACTTTAAATGGCGGCTTCTTTCTGACCTACTATCCAGTTGACGGCACAACGTACCCGTTCATCGAGATGGATAGTGGCCAGGTTGCGGCAGGAGTGTTTGTCCAACAAAGTACCCCCGGCAGTTCCTCCGCGATCGCGAAGACGCACAGCATGTTCGTACCGCGGCCGCTGGTTAGGCCTAACTCCGCTCGGCAGAAGAAGAACTAGCAATCTAACGAAGAACCGGGGCGCGGCTTTCAAAGCCGCGCCCCTTTTTACGTTTTCCCTTTTCCTGTACGTTCCCGGCTTCCCTGCCCGCCGTGACCTTAGTTACCTTTAATGAACACCCTGTTCTCAAGCACAATCGGTCCAGAGTTTGTGCGAATTGCTGGAGAACAATACTTGCTTGGTCAACGTCTTCTTCGTGTTCTTGTCTTCGTGCTCCTCGGCGCGTCGCTGGCCGCGGCCCGCGATATCGCGCTGGTCTCGAATAAGACGAATAGCGTCAGTGCGGTCACGCTCCCGGATCTGGTAAGACTTTGCAAAGCGCAGGCCGGACATTGGCCGGATGGCAAGCCGGTAACCTTCGTGATGCGCTCGCCTTCCGCGCCGGAAATGAAGACGGTACTGGAAAAGGTTTACGGCATGTCGGAGAGAGAACTCGACAGCCTGATCGTGGTCTCGAATCACGGCCGTCCGGTTCATCCGGCGATTGTGATCGTCGCCTCGGACGAAGAACTTGTCAACAAAGTTGCTTCGACACCGGGCGCCATTGGCGTGGTCGACGTCTATTCGATCAACAGCAGCGTGTCCGTCATGAAGATCGCAGGTAAACTTCCCCTGGAGCCCGGCTACCTGCTGCACGGAAATTAAAGAAGCTTCAAGAATGGGTGCTTAACTGTCCGGTGATCAGTCGTCAGTGGTTGAGAGCTCGTAGTGCGGGGCCGAAGGGAAGTGGCCGAGTTTTTTCCTGTGGCCCGAGAACTGACACTGAAACCTGATGGAAACGGGAAACGTCTATGCCAGCGCCAGCGAAAAAACCTGCGTCCAGCGCACCGGCCGTAAGCAACTTACGGCGATACTCTCGTTTTCCCATCGATCTGCGCATTAAGGTTCGAGCCTTTCAGAATGGCGAATTTTCCACCTCTTGGGGGCGTTCCACCGAACTTGGAGAAGACGGCATCGGCGGGACTCTCACTGGCAATTTTGAAACTGGAGAAATCGTTTCCCTCGAGCTTCCCTTGCCGCTTACCGCCTACCCGTTAACGATCCGGGGCGTAGTCCGCTACCGCAATGGCCAGCGCTACGGATTTGAATTCCTCATCATCAGCGATTCTCAGCGGGATATTATTCGGCGCGTCTGCGAAATGCTGGCCGGCAACCAAGTCAGCTAATCAACCAATCGGCGAACAGCCTGATTTCAAAAGCCCTCGGGTTGGAAGCACGCCGGCGCGCACGTCCCCCAAAGGCACAACCTCCCAATCCATTCAATTTTCCATTACCCCAGTAACTTTCGAGGGGCATCCCAGCCGTTCTACGATGCACCTGCTGGGCTTTCTGAGGGGGGAGCCTTCTATGGGTGGTCGCGTCACCCGGCCAACGCAATCCGGGAAATCTCTGCGTGCCGATCATCTTCGCCAGTCGCTCGATGCCGGAGCGTCGCCGTCTTTCCTTGCTCCCGCTGTTTCACTTCCGGCGCAGCCGTCGCCGTTATCCTGGAATGTTCTCGATCAAAAATCCGTAACCGATGCCACCGATCACTCAACCGATCTGCAGCGCGAATTTCTGGAGCAGCTATTTGAAAATTCTCCGGATGCGCTCCTCATCGTCGATTCATCGTTCCGTGCCCAGTGCGTAAATCGAGAATTTCAACGGCTGTTCGGTTTTACGGACGCACAAATCCTGGGCCAGTTGGTCGACTCGCTGGTTCTTCCCGCGGATCGGACCGCCGAAGCTCACTGGATTTCGCAATGCGTGCAAAACGGACAACAAATCACTCTCGAAACTCAGCGCCGCCATCGCGACGGAACTCTAGTAGATGTTTCCGTTACCACCGCGCCGTTGCTCGTAAGGGGCCACACCCAGGGTTTCTACATCTTGTATCGCGGCATTTCGGACCGTAAACGCACCGAAGCGCTCAGTTCCGCCTTATACCGTGTCGCCGAAAAAGCCAGCGCCTCTCAGGATCTCCAACAACTTTTTGCAGCCGTTCATGGCATCGTCGACGAACTGATGCCCGCGCGTAATTTTTCGATCGTGCTTCACGATCCGGAGTCGCAGCAGCTCAGCTTTCCGTATTTTGTCGATGAACGCGATCCCGTACCCGCTCCCGCCAAACTTGAACGCGGCCCAATCGAGTACGTCCTCCGGTCCGGCGAACCGCTGCTCTGTAGCCCCGAGGTCGTTGCACAAATGCAACGGCGCGGCGAACTTCAATTCAACAATCCGCCGCTGCAATGGCTCGGTGTACCCCTAAAAGTGAATCGGCATATCTTCGGCGTGCTCGCGGTCAGAAGCTACTCCGAGAATGCTCGGCTTCTCGAACGCCACAAGGAAATCCTCGCTTTAATTGCGCGCCAGTTGTCCACCACGCTGGATTTCAAACGCAACGAGCAGGCCCTGCGCCGCTCCGAAGTCCGCTATCGTTCGCTGGTTCAGACCGCTGTATACGGAATGTACCGTTCCAGTCTTGAGGGGCAGTTTCTCGACGTGAATCCAGCGCTCATCGGAATGCTCGGCTACAACTCCGCCCTCGAAGTCCTGGCGCTCGATCCTCAAAAAGATGTTTTCCTCGACGCCGCCGAATATTGCAGCCTGGTGGAAGAATTCCGCCGCTCCGGACGCATGGACGGGTTCGAGGCGCGCTGGAAGCGCAAGGATGGCGCAACCATTATCGTCCGCATCAGCGGACGCGCCGTCGCCAGCGAAGATCAGCCCGCCGACGTTCTCGAAGCGATCGCCGAAGACATCACCGAGCGCCGCCTTCTCGAAGATCAGTTTCGCCAATCCCAGAAAATGGAGGCCGTGGGACGTCTCGCCGGCGGCATCGCCCACGACTTCAACAATCTGCTCATGGTCATCAGCGGATACACCGAGGTTTTGCTCGATCAGCTTCCGCTAGACAACCCCTTAAAAGCCAAAGCCGAAGCCATTCAGCAAGCTTCCGCCCGTGCAACCACGCTCACGCGTCAGCTCCTCGCTTTCAGTCGCAAGCAGCACCTGGAACTTAAGGTTGTCGACATCAACGCCGTCGTCTCGGACATGGAACGTCTCCTTCGTCCGCTGATTGGCGAAAACATCGAACTCACCACCAGCCTTTCGTCCTCCACCGGCTGCACTCGCGCCGATGCCAGCCAGCTTGAACAGGTGATTATGAATCTGGTGGTGAACTCGAAAGACGCGATGCCAAACGGCGGCAAGATTACGATGCGCACCGCCAGCGTGATTCTCGACGATTCCTACCGCGCCGAAAATACTTTCATCAAATGCGGTCCCTACGTCATGCTCTCCGTCGGCGATACCGGCGAAGGCATGACTCGCGACACCCAGGCCCGCATCTTCGAACCTTTTTTCACCACGAAAGAAAAAGGCAAAGGCACTGGCCTCGGACTCTCCACCGCCTACGGCATCATTAAACAAAGCGCCGGATACGTCTTCGTGCAGAGTGAGGTTGGCCGCGGCACCGTCTTTACCATTTATCTGCCGCGCGTCGATGAGCCCTCCGAGGCGCTTAGCCCGGTACCCGCAATCATCGCCGCTTCCGGCGGATCCGAAACGATTCTCCTGGTCGAGGACGAAGATTCCGTGCGCCAGTTGGTGCGCGAGACTCTCGAATCCCGCGGCTATCGCGTGCTTGAAGCCGCAAACGGCGAGGCCGCGCTCGCCATCGCCGCCCGCCACACGGAACCCATTCATCTTGTGGTCACGGACCTGGTCATGCCCGGGCTCAGTGGCCATGAACTCATCCACCAACTTCTTCCCACGCGTCCCGATGCGAAAGTCCTTTATCTTTCCGGCTACGCCGAGGACGCTATCAGCTCCCCGTCAGACAATGCCGAAGCCCCGAAAGCTTTTCTGCAAAAACCTTTCACGCTGCAAAATCTCTCCCGCAAGGTTCGGGAAGTACTGGGTTCACCCGCGGCAAACTAATTGTGGCATCTTCTTCTTGATTCTGATTTCCGATCGGCGCGGGACGATGATCCGTACTATACGATTTCTTTATCGCTCGCGATGCGTGGCAGGATGGCGTGCAATAGCGCTTCAAAGCTGGCCTTGACGCGCTCGCCCGTTTCCATCACTTCCTGATGCGAGAGCGGCTGATCGAGAATGCCCGCGGCCATGTTGGTGACGCACGAAATGGCGAGCACTTTGATTTCCGTGTGGCGGGCCGCAATCGCCTCAAGGACGGTCGACATTCCGACCAGGTCCGCGCCGATCACTCGCAGGTAATTAATCTCGGCGGGGGTTTCGTAACTGGGGCCGGGCAACGCCGCGTAGACGCCTTCGTGCAGCGTCATTCCAAGCTGACGCCCTTCTTGTTGCGCAGCCTGGCGATAGTCCTTGGCGTAAGTGTGCGTCATATCAGGAAAGCGGAGTCCAAAGCGGTCATCGTTCGCTCCGATCAACGGATTCGCACCTTGCAAGTTGATATGGTCGCGGATGAGCACGAGGGCGCCTTGCTGATAATTCAAATTGATTCCGCCGGCGGCGTTCGTCAAGATGACGGAACGAATTCCCATGCGGCCGAAGACACGCATGGGAAAGGTTATTTGCTGCGCCGAATAGCCTTCATAAAGATGCAGGCGGCCTTGCATCACGGCGACTGGAACAGCACTGGATTTGCCGATCACCATTTGTCCCGCGTGCCCGATGGCAGTCGAGCGTGAGAGGGCGGGGATTTCTGAGTATGGAATTCGAACGGCATCGGTGAGCGAATCCGCGAAGCCGCCGAGCCCTGACCCGAGAACCAGCCCGATACGGGGACGCAGCGGAGTGCGCGCCAAGATGAATTTCGCTGCCGCTTCGGCAAATGTGAATTGATCGTCCATAAGGGTAGTTGTCAGGCACTCATACTTCGTGAACCGAAATCGATGTAGGTTGAAATCGGCGCGGTCCGTTGCAGCGCCGCTAGTAACGTTTCTCGAACTTTACTAATTCGCCTTCCAGCTTCCACTGCTCTTTGGCGCGCGGATTTGCGGCGAGAAATTGTTCACAGGCCGAAGTCGGCTTCTCGGTACCGGGGAAGTCCGCTGCGCACGATGGAGCGGTACGAAATACTACTTTGGTTTGCGACCAAAGACTTTCTCCCGGCAAAAAGCTGTGCTCCAAACTTGCTCGCGCCATTCGCTTCAGATCCGTATAGGAAAGACGGTAGCTTTCCACCGCGCGCAGATATTCGTGGGTGAGATCGCCACGAGAGACCCCCTCGTCATCGGTCGCGAGCGCGACCGGGACGCCGTATTTCATGTAAATCGGTAGCGGATGGTCGTCGCCGCTGACGCCCAGAATTTCATCGTTCGAGGTCAGGCAGATTTCTACCAACACATTCCGTTCGGCCATTTCGTGCAGAAGACCGACAGCATCTTTCTCGTTCATGATGTCGACGCCGTGGCCGATCCGTTCGGCGTGGCCACGCTCGACCGACGATCGAATATGAAAAGTGAGATCTTCCGGAGGTACCAGGCCTAAGGCAAGTTCGCCGGCATGCAGCGTGATGTGCACTTTGGGATAAACCGTGTGCAAGTAATCGATCATCGCCATATGTTCGTTGAAGTCATGCATCGGAACGTACCAATCTTCAGCCATGACGAGGTTGAATCCAACAAATTTAGGATCGGACGATGCCAACTCGAATCCCAGCAGAATCTGTGCGAACACGATTTCGTGCGGCAACCCTCGCAGCACTTGATACAGATAACGAATGGTTACATCGCAACCTGGAGAGGCATCGGAGGTTCCGCACTTCATAATTTCTTTGGCGCGGGCATCGTCGGCCGCAAGATGCTTACTTGTCTCCGTGGCCACATCTTTCATCCCAGCGGCCAGCAATGCATCGCGCATCTTGGCATAATCCGGATTCCATTCCACTTTTCCGGCCAGTTGCGCGGCCGAACCTCCGTCCGCAGTGTGCATGAACTCGACATATTGCAGATGATCCATGCCGGCGCGATTGGCCGCAGCTGCGATCGCCTCCGGCACATGCGTATGAGAAGCAAGACCGAACTTATCGAAGGTACCGAAGAACTGATCGTGCCCGGACTCCTCGCCCGCCTTCCAGTTGCGCATGGACCATGCATCGATCATTTGGTTATAGAGGACATGATCGCCGTAAGCGCAGCGAGCGGCAGGCTTGGCGGTATAGATTTCACATGGATCGCAAGGCGGCGCCAACAGGCGGGAAGAAGTCCGGTCCACACAGAGCCCGCCGGAGGCGGCGAAATCGATCAAATCTTCCGCATAGATTGCGCCATCAAGATGATTGTGCAGATCTCCGCCTTTCGGCATCTCGTGCAGGAATGCGAGCAGCAAACCGGGCTGCTTGCGCACCGACTCGAGATAACGGCCGGTGCGCTGTTCCGCGCTTTGCGCCGCGGCGAGTGCAGCCAGCAGCACGATCAGCAAGCAATTCGAAAATGCGGCACGGATGGTTACCGGCGACATTAATCCTCCCGAAAATCACTGGATGAAACTCAAAGGCAGGATTGTAATCTTTCGCAGAGTTTTCTGCGCAATTTCTAGCGAAGAGCAGGCTGATTATCGAAGCGAAAGAATCCCGACGATTACCGCAATGACAAACAGTGCCGCGACGATAAATTTATTCCGGGAAAACCACGATTCCGACTCGAGAGCAACGTTCATAAATGGTGCGGGACGGTCGGCGCAATCGAGCGAAGAATCGGAGACCGACACAGACGAAGCCGCCGTCGAAGCAACTTCCTCAACTTTAGTTGAAATGCCAGTCTGTTTCGTAGCTTCGCCTGCGGGCGGAAGTTCTGATGGCAGAGCGGGCGCTTGCGCTTGCGATTGCGATTGCGATTGTAACGAAGAGGTCGACTTTCCCTGACCGCTCCATCGTTTCTCTTCGCAATCAACGCACAACGTGCGGTCTTGGGAAATGGGGAATCCGCAGGTTTGGCAGTTTTGAAGATTCGCCAGTTCCTTGCTTAGGGCGCCTCGTTCGATATTCGATGTTTGCTGCACGGTTGATTGACTGCCCACCGCGGCGGACCAAAACAATCTTTGCATCTGCCTGCCATCGTCGGCGTTCTCTGGATTTGCCGGCGAGGCCTGCACCAGCAGGTCCACGGACTTCGCTGCTTCAGACTTCTTTAGGATGCGAATTGTACTTTGAGCTCCGGTTGCATGCTTCACGGCGGTTTCGACCATTTGACTGAGCCGCATCAGGGTGGAAAGATCGCGCTCGTCAAAAGCGCGCGGCTTGCCGGAAAGAATTTCGAACACTCCCAAGATCGTGTCTGCGCTTTGAATCGGCATTACCACAACCGAGGCAATCCCCAACTCCAGGCAAGCTTTTCGGTTTACGCGGGAGTCCTGCTGAGTATCGTCGCAACGAAGCGGACGGCGAGTGCGAACGCATTCTCCGGAAAGTCCCTGGTCCATGGAGAGCAGCGAACCCAACTCAGGCGCGTTCGAGCCTGCGCTGGCGCGGCACAGCATGTCGTGATGTACGACTTGATGTTCGCCTTGACGTTCGCCGCGCCGAAGGGCGATTGCCGCACCGCTTGCTCCCGTGATGTAAAGGGCACGGTCGGCGAGAAGCTGGAGAGTGGCGTCGAGATCGGCGAGCGCCAATTCTGCCAAGGTGTGCCCTGCCGATTGCTCGTCCAGGGCAGAGCTACCTGAGATTTCAAATTGCGCAGACTCCGGCTCCGCAATGCGCACGTCGATCGGCGGCAATACCACAGTTTGATCGAGGATTGAGTAGTGATCCATCCCTATGGGTGCGATGTCTCGCGTGCCGTCGAGCGAACCCTGCCGTCGCTGATCGCGAATCTTCCCCGGCACAATTCAGTCGATACCTGGAGTCTCTCTTGGGTAGAGGTGGGAGTCAAGGGAGCATGAAACTCGAAAGTCACGTCCCGAAAGTGCACTGGGGAGTGTGCGACGGTTCTTTAGGCTCGCTGGCGCACTGCGGTATTAGCCAGACGATTCGCCTCGGCATTCTCTTCCCGGCGCACGTGAGAAATCGTAAATCGCAGAGCCCGCGCCAGCTTCAGGCAAGTCCAATGAAGGGAGTAAAGGCGGGAACTACGGCAGGTATATTCGCCGCGCATCTGCCGGACCACAACTTCGGAGTCCGAGAAAACATGCAAGGCCTTCGCTTTCAACGAAAGGGCGCATTGCAAAGCTTCCATCAACGCCACGTACTCCGCGACATTGTTGTCCTGATGCCCGATCCACTTGGCGATTCGGATAGGACCGCTGGCATCTCCCTTAATAACAACGCCAATACCGGACGGCCCCGGACTGCCCTGGGATCCACCATCGACATAAGCCACCAGTTCAGACATCATTTAGGCCACTCTGGGCACGATGCTATGGTTCTTGACCGGCGTCAAGAGATTTATTGGATTCGCCCCGCCTTTTTGCAAATTGGACATTTGTGCAATACTCTGTGCAAAAGCAGTCGCAATTGAAATTGAAAACTCGTTACCAATATAAATTACAACAAGTTCGGTTTTTTGTTTTGCACAGCTTGATGATACTGCGCTGCACCAATTGTTTGCGTTGACATTTGTGAATGCTCTGCTAGATTTGTTTGCGTCGACGGTCGAAAGGGTTCGCGAAATAAAATTTGCAAACCCGAACTAGACTGGGTGATCAGCTTGGCGAGGCAACTTGCTGAGCAAACAAACCGCACAAAACCGACGGCTCTGCGAGGGGCAGTTGGGGTTTGGGACTGCGAAAGCAGTGATCGCATCAAGGGGCTGTGACGGTACATGCGTCCACGCGGTTGACTCCCTCGCAGGAGTTGGCAGCTAGAGCATAACCAATGTCACGGCCCTTTCAATTTTTTCC
>Ga0182015_10003270_pt1 | contig 18359 bp, 17 predicted proteins | sample 712P3MmetaG_FD_120478 | JGI IMG/M metagenome (GOLD analysis project Ga0182015, IMG submission 120478) | Permafrost microbial communities from Stordalen Mire, Sweden - 712P3M metaG | ecosystem: Environmental > Terrestrial > Soil > Wetlands > Permafrost | place: Sweden: Stordalen | collected...
CTACGCTCCCCGCCAGTAGGAACCTAAACCATCGAGGGCACGAAGTATCACGAAGGCTTTTGGCCTCAGGTGTTTCCTTGGTGCACCTTCGTGGCCTTGGTGGTTCGCGGTTTCGAATCGGTTTCCCGCGCCCAACGAATCAGATACCGCATTTGCTCGCCGCCCGCCGCTGTGCTAACGTCCCCTAGAATCCGCCGTAGAGACGGGCTCGCCCCGTCTCCGGAAGTGTCGCAGCCGGTCTTTACGCGAAAAGGACGGTCCACATGATCATCGCGGTCCTCGCAGTCATAGTCCTGTTGGGCGTCTTCCTGATCGCCATGTACAACAGCCTGGTGCAGTTGCGCGTGCGCTCCGAATCGGCGTGGTCCGACATCGACGTTCAGCTCAAGCGCCGCCACGACCTGATTCCCAATCTCGTCGAAACCGTAAAAGGCTATGCCACCCACGAGAAAAGTACGTTTGAGGACATCGCGAAATTCCGCTCCATGGCCATGCAGGCCACCGGCCCGGTCGACAAGGCCGCCGCTGAGAATCAGCTGACCGGCGCGCTCAAAAGCCTGTTTGCAGTGGCCGAAAATTATCCTCAGCTTCAGGCCTCGCAGGAATTCACCCAGCTGCAAAATTCTCTCAACGAAATCGAGGACGCCATTCAAAACGCCCGTCGCTATTACAACGCGGTGGTGCGCGATCTGAACACCAAAATTCAATCTTTCCCGACCAACATTCTGGCCGGAATGTTCGGCTTCCAGCAAAAGCAGTTCTTCGAAGCCGCCGCCACCGATCGCGAACCAGTAGCCGTAAAGTTCTAGAGTTCGTGTTGGAACGGGCGTCCTCGCCCGTCCAAGCAGAGCGCAGCTCGGCATTCGCCAATGGCCACAGCAATTCTGGATTCGCTACACGGGTGAAATTTTAAAAATGCTCCGCGGAGCTTATACGAATCGCCGACTCCTCGTTGTCCTCTTACTCTTCGCGCTCGCCGCGACCACCTCCGCCCAGTCCCGCAACTGGCGCGTCACCGATTTCCAGGACACCATCTCGATCGCGCCCAATGGCACCGCCCTGGTCAGCGAAAAGATCACGCTGGCCTTCGTCGGCGAGTGGCACGGAATTCACCGCACCATTCCCGTCGAGTATCCCGGACCGCAGGGAACGAACTACACGCTCTTTCTCAAAATCATCGGCGTCACCGACGAGAGCGGAAACAAGCTGAAGTACGATTCCAGCAAGTCCGGAGCCTACCGCAATCTCAAAATCTACCTTCCCGGAGCGGTCGACACGACGCGCATAGTCAACATCGATTACTCGGTCCGCAACGGCGTCCGTTTCTTCGATAGTTCCGGCGAGATCGCCGGAGAAAGTTACTCCGAGTTCTACTGGAACGTGACCGGCAACGATTGGCCGGTTCCCATCGACCATGCCTCCGCCTTCGTGACGCTGCCAGCGAATGCCGCCGGAGGATTGCGCGCGCAGGTCTTCACCGGCACCTACGGTTCGAAGGAAAGTGAAGCGACTGCCGAAGTCAAAGGCGCCGACGTGCTCTTCGAGACCACGCATCCGCTTCCCATGCGCGGCGGGGTCACGCTCGACATTTATATTCCGCATGGAGTGCTCAAAGCTCCGTCCGCGCTCGCGAAGTTCGGTTGGTTTTTGAGCAGTAATCCCATCCTCTTGCTTCCGCTGCTTACGTTCGCCGTGATGTTTGCCCTCTGGTATTCCGTTGGACGCGACCCCGATCCCGGTGTCTCTGTCGCTCCGCAGTACGGGCCGCCCCCAGGCATGTGTCCCGCCGAAGCCGGAACTTTGATCGACGACACCATTCATCCCCGCGACATCACCAGCACCATCGTCGATCTGGCCGTGCGCGGTTACATCAAGATCGAAGAGAAGGTCGACACCTTCCTCGTCTTTCACCATAAGGATTATTTATTCCACTTGTTGAAACCACTCGAGCAGTGGGGCCCCGATCTGACGCCGCATGAACGGGTAATGCTGGAAAACATTTTTCTGGACGGCGCTGAAACTCGCTTGTCCAGCCTGAAGAATCGCTTCTACGCCGTCATTCCCATAGTGCGGGAGGACATCATGTCCGCGCTGAAAAACAAAGGCATCTATACGCTCGACCCCGAATCCGCCAATGGCTACAGCATCGTGGCCGGCGTAGTGATCGCGATCGCCGTAGTCGCGGTGCAAATCCTCGGTTGGATGAACCTGCTTAATTCGATTCCGCTGGTGATCGGGAGCGTTCTGGTTTCCGCCGTGATCTGGTGGCTGTTCGCGCGGCAGATGACAGCCAAGACCGTGGCCGGTGCGCGCATCAGAGTCGCGGTCCTCGGATTCCAGGAATTTATGAATCGCGTAGACGCCGACCGTATCAAGCGCATGCCGCCCGGCACCTTCGAAAAATTTCTTCCCTACGCCATGGCGCTCGGCGTCGAACACCACTGGGCCCAGGCATTCGACGGGATCATAAAAGACCCGCCCAGTTGGTACGTTTCGCCAAACGGCTACGTCGGCTTCAGTCCGCTTTTCTTTTCCAGTTCGATGCACAGCATGGCGTCAGACATGCACCAGGTCTTCGTCAGCGCCCCCCGAGCCAGTTCCACCGGCTCAGGCTTCAGCAGTGGAGGCGGCTTTTCCGGCGGAGGCTTCTCCGGAGGCGGCTTCGGCGGCGGCGGCGGCAGCGCCTTCTAGCCTCGCAAGTCTCTGCCCCGTGTCATCCGCCACTCTTCATCCGCCGAACCCGACGTCATCACCTCCGTGTCATCCTGAGCGCAGCCAAGCCGTTCGCGAAGCGAATGGCTCGGCGGAGTCGAAGGACCCCTACCCGCTACACCACGCACAGCCTCGCAGGAAGTCTCCGCCACGAACCCGGGAATCACGCGGAGTTGTCCGAGGTCGCTCTACCTTGCCACCGCCTCCTCCAGCCTGCACTCCTCCGCAGACTTATCCGCTCTCAGCCCCATGAACACCGGCGCCCGCAGCTTCATCCCACCTTCAGCAGTCTCGTGAGTCCACTCCCCAAACTTAATTTCGGCCACCAGTTCCGGTCGCACGAAGTGAACTCTGCGCAATCCGCCGATCTCGCCATAAAACGGATTCTCTTTCGTCGCGAGCGGCCGCATGCGAGCGAACATTTCTTTTAGCGTCTTATGATCAAAGCCCGTGCCCACCTGCCCGACGTGAACCAGGCGTGCTTGCTTGTCGTACAACCCAAGGACGAGCGCGCCAAAATATTCGCGGCTGCCCTCCGGATCGGTATAGCCGCCAATGACGCACTCCTGACGCTGCGTGATTTTGATCTTGAGCCAATCGGAAGTGCGCTTTTCTTCATAGCGGCTGTTGCGCTTCTTGGCAACGATGCCCTCCAGGCCGCGCTGCTTCGCGGCCTCAAAAAGAGCAAGACCCTTTTCGGCATAGTGGTCGGAAAAATGAATTACGTCGTCCACGCCGGCAACGATCCGGTCTTGCAGCAACTGCTTCCGTTGCTCGAGCCCCACGCGCCGCAGGTCGAAACCATCGAGGTAGAGCAAATCGAACGCATAGTAGACAACCGGAACGCCTTCGCGCCGCGCCAGGCGGCGCTTTCCCGGCTGAAACCCGGTTCGCTGCTGCATCAGGCTGAACGAAGGACGCCCCTCGTCATCCAGCGCAACGATCTCTCCGTCGAGAACAGCGCGCTCAGCCTTCAGGAATTGCGGCAGCCGACCGAGTTCGGGAAACTGCGCCGTGAGATCATTCTGACTGCGCGAAACCAGCCGCGCCCGCCCGCCTTCGATGAAAGCAATGGCGCGATAACCGTCCCATTTAATTTCAAATACCCAATCAGGATTATCGAAAGCCTTCGCCGTGGAGATTGCCAACATGGGATGAATGACGGTAGGCATAGGCCGCTGCTCCGCGCCGGGGAGAGCTTTAACCGCAGAGGACGCCGAATTCGCAGAGGGTTTGCTGCTTAATTTATCTTTTTTTTTACCCGTTGCGGCCACGACGCCCGCGAGCTTCTTGTCAACTACCTTTCGCGCGCTTTGTGTCGAGCCTTTTTTTTTACTCTTCTCCGCGCCCTCTGCGCCCTCCGCGGTTAAAGCTTTTCGCCTTTCGTCAGCGCGCGCCACGGCACCCGCCAGCCAGGCCGCCTTGACTTTCCCGCGCGATGCCGGACGGCTGCTCTTCCATTCCGCCGATCCCTCATCGCCCGCGATCTGCGCCATGGTGCGATCCGTCAGAACCGACGTCTCGTATTTATCGATCTTGAACCCCGGGACCACGTCATCATCTTTTTTCTTGATCAAGAGCCATTCGTTTCCCTTGCTCCCGCTTCGGCCTTTGATGTGGATCAGCGCGAAATCGCCCTTGAGCCGCTTCCCCTTCAGACGAAATTTAAGATCGCCTTTTACCAGCATCGCAGCCGCTTCTTTTTCTGTACCGGGAAGATATGCGCCATTGACGGGCACGGGCGAGAGCGGCTCCCATGTGCCCACATCCCAAACCATCACCGTGCCGCCGCCATAATTGCCCGCGGGAATGGTGCCTTCAAAATCAAAATACGATACGGGATGATCCTCGACCTGCATGGCCAGACGCTTGTCGGCCGGATCGAGCGACGGGCCCTTGGGAACGGCCCACGATTTGAGCACGCCCTCCATCTCCAGACGGAAGTCGTAGTGCAGACGCGACGCGTCATGACGCTGCACCACGAAACGATGCCGTGATTGTTTTTCGAGTTTCGGCGGAGGCTCGGGCGTTTCTTCAAAGCGCCGTTTCCGTTTGTATTCGTCGAGCGACATGGGAGCTATTGTAATTCCGCCATACGATTCGTGATGCCTCAGTCAGTGATCGTCGAGCAGTAGCCAGCCCCGTGCTTGGGCATCAAAGCCTTCGTGATACTTCGTGCCCTTGGTGGTGAATGCTGTTCTATCCGCCAACAAAAAAGCTAAGCAACCACCAGGGACAAGCCCAGTCTAAGACTGCCACCTCGCGCAATCGGTTGCCGGGAACCTAGACGCCAAGCCGTATACTGTTCGGGTTTTGGGTGAGTGTAAAGCCACGGGTGGCCCATCCCTTGCGCGTTCTGTGCGCAAGGGGTGGGATTCCACTGCCGTGTCAATCTGGGCAGGCACGAAATGACTAGCCAATGAAACGTGAATATCCCGAATCGCCGCTGGTGGGGGTGGGCGCTGTCATCGTCGATCGTCGTCACGATGATCATCGCGTCCTGCTGATCCGCCGCGGCACGCCGCCCCTCCTCGGCGAGTGGTCGTTGCCCGGCGGCGTCCTCGAATGCGGTGAAACTTTGCGCGAAGCGGTAACCCGTGAAGCCCGCGAAGAAACGGGCCTGGTGGTCGAACCCGGTGAGATGTTAGGCGTGTATGAGCGTGTGATCCGAGGCGACGAGGGGCGCGTGCGGTATCACTATGTACTGATTGATTTTCTGTGTCGTGTGGCCAGTGGCCATCTCGCCGCCGGCAGCGATGCGGCGGATGTTCGCTGGTTCACGCGGGACGAATTGCCCGCGCTCGCCCTCGCCTATGACGCCAATGACGTCGTACTCAAAGGGCTGGCGCGGGCTGCAGACTGCGCCTAAATTAATTCGCCATCTTTAATTCGCCATCTTGGCCACGTGCAGCGGGAAACCGGTCTTCGGCAGCAGTGATGTCAGCTCGAACACCTTGAATCCATCGCCGGTAATTTCGGTTTGGCGATAAAGACCGGGCTCGGTTTCGGCGGTTTCGTGGCGGCCTTCGAGATCGTCGAGAAACTTCTGCGCATCTTTGCTGCTGACCTCTCCACCTTTGGCGCGGGTCACCATCGCCTCGGTGGCATAGGAGCGGACAAGCTTTGGCCAATATTTTTGCAGGAGCTGCGTGCTCGCGAACATATCGGCCCACACAATCTCTCCATTTACGGCGACCACTACGCCCACCGCATTCTTATCACGCAGTTGCCGGATGACGCTCTCGTAGTTTCGCTGCACCGGTTCGGCGACGGCATCAACCTGCTTTTGCACCTCCTTGTTCCCCATGACGCGTGCATAGGAGCTCGTCGAGGTCACCTCGGCAGCGGCGCCGGCTGCTGCCTCCACGTTTACTGCCATGGCTTGCTGCGAAGTGCGGACACTATCCCAGACTTGCTGCTGATCTTTCGCCGCCATCGCCTTGCCGCGCACGACCGGAGACGCGAAAACAGCGGGCGCGTTCGCCGCATTGCCAAAATCCGGCTTACCATTCGCCGCCACCCAACGTCCCGGCTCGACGCAGAAGACACTCAGATCGACCGGATCGCTCTCCGCCGGCACGATCCGGTCTTTGCCGATGACACGGTCCTGCTTGCCCCCAGTTACTATCTCGCCAGCGAGCAATAACAACGGTCGTTTAGAGTTATTAACCAGGACCAACCGATTCACTTCGGCGTCGCGTACGGGATGAATGACTGACGCGTCGCCCTGACGATGACGGATAAGGCCACGTGCCTGTCCGGCCTCGGTGACGACAACGTCACCGTTTCGCAAGCCTTCATCGAGGGTGAGAAACTCCGCCGTATCGTACGACTTACCGGTCGTCACAGGAAAGATGGTCAGATTACCGCTGCGAATCGGGCTGAGAAGAGAATAGCCCGATGCTGATGTTACTTCGCCCGCTTGCAGCAGGCACGGAACCACAATGGCTGCGATAACTAACAGAGCGACACCGAGAATCGTGATGACCAGCCGCATATTGGCCTCCTCGTCGTATAGACACCACCAGCCTCATAAGTGGTTTCCGGGTGTGACGTCTGGCCATTAATACCGACTAACAGATTCTTTGTGGCGCTAAACGGCACGGCTAAACAGGCTGCGGAAAAAGTCGGTGTTGCACTTGATTTTGGGTGGCGCAGCGGTTCACCGCTGCGTTAACCGCGCTATTCTGAACAAGGCCTTAGCCGCTGAGGGCCTGGCTTTCGCTCAGAAACGCCTTTTTCTGCAAGCTCTGAAGCTGTATTTCCAACAGCTACCGAGAAATATTTATGAGACCAGTGCCAAACGAAGACACACTTATGCTTTCGCGCGCGCCATTCCCGGCGTTCGCCGCCGACACCCGCGCCCCACCCCGGCACGCCAGATAGAGCGTGCCGGGGTATTCGTCAGCGAGGCTTCCTGGAGTGTCGTTCTCTGCTCGCTGATCGAAGAACGTACGATTTATTCTTCCTTGCGTCGAAAAAATTGCTAGCATCATCTGAGATAGCACTCCATGCTAAAGCCCCCCCAATCCGGTGAGGGAGCAGACGTCGCCGCGCCCCTTTACGCGCGTAGCGGAGCTGCGGCTTACGGTGTAACCGCCGAGCAGTTCACGGCCATCCTCGACGAAATTCTGCGCAAATATCGTTCGCAAAGTTCGGCGAAAAGTTCCGTGCAAAGTCCGGCGCAAAGCCCGGCGCGCGCTTCGGCAGAACACGAAGCTGCCTTCTGCGCCGGATTGCGACTCGAAGAACTGGCGCTGGCACGCGCCTGTGCCGCCGGCAACGAGCGAGCATGGCAGGACTTCATCAGCCGCTACCGGCAGAAGCTGCACAGCATGGCATTACACATCACACGCGATGCCGCGCACGCCGCGGAGTTGGCCGATTCGCTGTTTGCGGATCTCTATGGCGTCAACGTGCGCGACGGCGTGCGCAATTCGAAGCTCATGTTCTACACCGGCCGCGGTTCGCTCGAAGGCTGGTTACGCACCGTGATGGCGCAGGAGTTCATCAATCGCTATCGCAAGCAGAAACGTACCGTCAGTCTGGAAGAGAAGACGGAAGAGGGAGTGCAGTTCGCGGCAGCTGTTCCCGCGCCAGTGTACGCTTCAGACCAACGGCTCGAAGCGGCAACCGACGAGGCGCTGGCGGAACTTTCGTCAGAGGACCGCTTTACCCTTGCCTCTTATTATTTGGATGAACGGACGCTGGCCGAGATTGCGCGCACGTTGGGCCTGCACGAATCGAGCGTCAGCCGTCGGCTGGATCGGCTGGCAACCGGCCTCCGCAGGCGTATTCTGGCCGGGTTGCGAACGCGGGGAATGAGCCATGCCCAGGCTGCCGAGGCATTGGAAACCGACGTGCGTGACCTGCGTTTGAGTTTGCGCTCCCGTTTGACGCAAGATTCCAGCGCAACAACGTTCCCAGATAGTAGAAAGGTTCCGGCGCAAGACACCAGCGACGGAAGTGGTTGAACGCCAAGCGGCTGAAGGAAATGGGCTGACGGGTTCGCTGACGAAAGACTATTGATGACTGAAGTACCCAAAATCGTTTATGACCGCCTGCGGGCTGCTCCCCCGGAGCAAGCTTTGCCGGATCAAGCCTTGCAGGACGAAGTCGCGCCCCAGCGCGCGCATCCGGATGCGGACTTGCTGACGGCCTTCGCCGAACAAGCCCTCACCGCGACCGAGCGCGATGGCGTGCTCGCGCACCTGGCGCTTTGCGACGACTGCCGCGACATCGTGTCACTGGCGCTTCCTGCCGCGGATCTGGTGCCCACTCCAATTGCGATCGAGACGGATGCTTCTCGAGCCACAGCCTCGCGGACGCCAGCCCCACGCCGATCAGGCTTCGCGTGGCCAAGTCTGCGTTGGGCTGCTCTGGCAGCGGCCGTGGTAGTGGCTGCCTCGGTACTTGTGGTGCGTTCAGGACGACGGGATCACGCGACGCTGCTCTCCAAAGTCGTGCCACAGGTTGCGGCTACGGCGGCGCCAAATCTCACCCAGCCGAGCGCATCTTCAATGAACCAACTAGCAAACGCAACGGTGAACCAGCCCGCAACCGTCGCCCCAACCGATGAAGCAAAATTGATGTACGAGTTGCCCTCCCCCAAAAAACTAAAAGCTGGAAAGGCTCCATCGCTGCCCATTCAAGGCAGGTCAGTGACTGCGCTCCTGGATACCCAGAATGCTTCAGGCCAGACTGCAACCCTGTCAGCGGCGGGATCGGCCCCAGCCCCGCTGCCCAATTCACCAGCCATGGATGCGACCACCGCAGGTGCGCGGATCATGGGAAGGTCGAGCGAAGCAGTTGAGGTTTCGTCAGAAGCCGTTGCAGTAGAGGCGACACCCAGCGCCGACGACACCCTGGTGGCGCGAAATGACGCGCTGCCGATTGAGAAAGCAAAGCCAGCGCCGCAAGAGTCCGGAGCGAATGCAGTGCAGATGGCTGAATCGCAGAAAGCGGCGTTGCAGACAAATTCGGCAGTTGTAGGCGCCGCTTCACCCGCGGTAGCCGGTAGAAATGTGACCTCCCTCGTAGCCCTGACCCCCGCGAGCCGGCAGGCGCCCGCCGTCACCTGGATGATCACTGCAGGTGTCCTGCAACGGTCGCTGGATGGCGGTCAAACCTGGCAGAATGCTTCGCATTCAGATCATCCATTGCTGTGCTATGCAAGTTATAACGCCGATGTCTGGACCGGCGGCCAGGCGGGCGCGCTCTTTCACTCCATCGACAGCGGCATAACCTGGGAGCAGGTGCGACCCTCCATCAAAGCTCAGGCACTTAGTTCCGATGTAACTCACATCGATTTGCACGGCCCGGCGGAGATAATGGTCTCCACGAGCAACAATGAGATCTGGGCCAGCGTGGACGGCGGAAAGACCTGGGCAAAGAAGTGATCCGGCCGCTTCCACCCGGCTCCTGCTCTCTGCCGTCGGCATTTCCCGCAGCCAACCCGCAACTTATCTGACTTTCCCCCCAGCACACGGCTTTATAGCAGTACTAACTCCTCGAAGTAACGTTACCTCCGCGTATTTCCCCCGCAGTACTAATCTGCGCCCCTCGCATTACGAAAGTGACATTTACAGCGGGGCCAAGCGGACATAGGATGAGCTGTAGTTTGGCAGTTCTGGGGGAGGGCTGCCGAAGGCGTCCTGAGCATCATTGCTCAGGACGTTTTTTTTATGGTCTCATTTTCCTGGTTCGGCATTCCCCGGTTACAGCTTCCAACTTTCGGTAAATTCTCGGATTCTTCACACGCGGGCAGCAAACGCAAGAGTCCGCCGCACCGAAACCCTGCGCACAAGTTCCGGCGCGATGTCGCTCAGAGCAAATATGCGATCGGCCAGGTTGGCGGCAATGACATTTCCGGGCATACCCCAGACTGCAGAAGATGCCTCGTCCTGGACGATTACCTCTCCACCCGCATCCCGAATCACGGCTGCCCCCCGAGTGCCGTCAGCCCCCATGCCGGTGAGCACCACCGCCAGCACATTTGCGCCGTAGGTTTGGGCCACCGATCGGAACAATACATCCACTGCCGGGCGGCAGGAATTTTCCCGCGCATCATGGTTGAGGCCTAGCAGGAATTCAGTCCCCTTGCGGGCCACCGTCATGTGATGGTCACCAGGAGCAATCCAGACCTGACCGCGCAGCAGTTTTTGCCCTGCCTTGCCTTCCTGCACCTGAAGCCGGCCCAGCCGGTTAAGACGCTCGGCGAGCAGGCGTGTAAACAGGGGCGGCATGTGCTGCACGACCACGATCGGCACCGGGAAATCCGCGGGAAGTCGCGGAATCAGTAAAGTCAGCGCGTTCGGTCCACCGGTCGATGCGCCGATGGCGACCATGTCGATCCGCGCCGGCGGCCGGCCGGAGACGGCAGAGACAAAGGTAGACGTTGTCCCAGACGGTGTCCGAGGCAATGTCCGAGGCATTGGCCGTGGTACAAGCGCTGCGCACAGAAAACTTGATCTTCCGCAGCAGTTCATCGCGCACGCGTTCGTGTGAGTGCTCCAGGGTCTCGCCGTGCAGGGGTTTGGTCACATAATCGCCGGCGCCCCGTGCCAGCGCATCCAGAGTTGCACTTGCACCACGCTCGCTGACAGAGCTCAACGCAATCACCGGTAATTTTGGATAGAGGTTGCGAATTTCGACCAGGGTGTGCAGCCCATCCATTCCAGGCATTTCAATATCGAGCGTAACCAGATCCGGCTTGAACTCCGAAATCCGGGCCAGCGCCTGACTGCCGTTTCCCGCCGTGCCAACGACCACGATTCCCGGGGCGGATGCCAGCAGATCGCTGAGCACCCGTTGCATCATCGTCGAATGATCGACAATTAGTACGCGAATCGGTTGCATGGTTCCTGTCCTCAAGCCAGCCGTCCGCAAAAGTCCCCGGCAACAACGGCTCAACGCGCGCATAGCGAATACCCTATCCATCGGCGCGCCCCGCCCTGGCTTGAACACAGAAGTTCCATCTGACTCTGATTTCAGTTCCCTCAATCAATTCCGTCGGCTGCTGGGAATTATCCCGATCCGATTAGAAAGCTCTCAACAAACAAGTGAAGTCCCGGAGGGACGACCGACAATAGCCCGGCGCTTCAGCGCCGGGTCAGGAGCCGCCTGGGTGGTCAAGTCCCGGAGGGACGACTGAGTCCTCCTTGGAGCTAGCGCAGTTGCGCTTGTTTTTGGGTGGCGCAGCGGTGAACCGCTGCGCCACCCAAAATCAAGTGCAACACCGACTTTTTCCGCAGCCTGCCAGGGCAGCGAAAGGTCTTTAAGACCCCTCTTTTCCGTCCCTCATCCCTTTTTCTCCGCGCAGGAGTAAACTATGTCCCGCGCCTCGCGAGTCGGGCGTGCCAAAAAGCAAGTAGACACGAAGGAACAAAAGATGACAGGGCAAACCAAAATACATGTAGCCATGGCACTTACACTTTTCTTGTGCGCGCCGCTCTTGGCCCAAACCCAGGCTTCCGCTTCCTTCGCGAGTACTCACACACTTCCGCCCGGCTTGGATACGCGCTTCATCGACACCACCGCCAACCCCTGCGTCGATTTCGCCCAGTATGCGTGCGGTCACTTCAATGAGTTGTATCCCATCCCCCCTGATCGTTCCGGCTATAGCACCGGTGCCATCATCGCCGACTATACCGACAACGTCCTGCATACCATGCTCGAAACCGCCGCAGCAGGTGGCGTCAGTCGCACCCCTAACGAACAGAAAATCGGCGATTTCTACGCCTCGTGCATGGCCACCGACGCGATCGACCAAAACGGTTTGAAACCCCTGCAACCCGAACTCGACCGCATTGCCGCCCTGAACAGCAAAGACGAACTGCCCGAACTCCTCGCCCACTATCAGCTGATCAACGACGCCGCACTTTTCAACTTCGTGGAGCAGCAGGATTTCAAGGATGCCCGCAAGCAGATTGCGGCAGTCGACCAGGGCGGTCTGGGCTTGCCCGAGCGCGACTTTTATTTCCGTACCGGAGACGTCGCCGAAAAGACCCGCACCCAGTATGTCCAGCACGTTACCAACATCCTCAAGCTGATGGGCGAGCCGCAGGCCAAGGCCGCCGCGGACGCGCAAAAGATCATGCAGATGGAAACTGCTCTGGCTAAGGTTTCCATGGACATCACCTCGCGGCGCGATCCCAAGAACATCTACCACCTGATGCCCGTCTCGCAGCTTTCCACTCTGGCGCCAGGAATCGCCTGGGATCGATTCCTACAGGCGGTAGGCACCCCACCAGTTTCGGAATTGAACGTCACGAACCCGGACTTTTTCAAAGGCATGAATGCTGTGCTCGCTTCCACTGACTTGGACACAGTAAAGACCTACTTGCGCTGGCAGTTGATCCACTCCACGGACGGGTTGGTTTTGCCCAAGGCGTTCGATGACGAAGACTTCGACTTCTATCGCCACAAGCTGGCTGGCCAGCCGGAACAGCGTGCTCGCTGGAAGCGTTGCGTGCGTGCCACCGACGCGGCGTTGGGCGAAGCTCTTGGGCAGATCTACGTAACCCAGGAATTCCCGCCGTCCAGCAAACAGGCCACGGTTCAGATGGTGCACGACATCGAAGCGGCCATGGACGAGGAAATCGACACTCTCACCTGGATGAGTGCCAACACGAAAGCGCGAGCCAAAGTGAAACTGCACGCCGTCTCCGATAAGATCGGGTATCCCGACCACTGGCGCGATTACTCCAAGCTCACCGTACTCCGCGGCGATGCGTTCGGTAATGCCAGGCGCGCCATTGAGTTTGAAAGCCGCCGCGAGGTCGCCAAGATCGGACAGCCGGTCGATCACGGGGAATGGGGTATGACACCGGCCACTGTCAATGCCTATTACAATCCGAGCATGAACGACATCAATTTTCCCGCCGCCATCTTGCAGCCTCCGTTTTTTGATCCGCACGCAACCGACGCCGAGAACTACGGCAACATCGGCGGCGTTGTGGGCCACGAGCTGACCCACGGCTTCGATGACGAGGGCCGCCAGTTTGACGCCAATGGCGATCTGGACGACTGGTGGACCCCGGACGATGCCAAGAAATTTGAGGAAATGACGGACTGTGAAGTGAAAGAGTACGGCAGCTTTGTCGCCGTGGATGATGTGAAGATAAATGGCAAGCTGACCTTAGGCGAGAATACCGCGGACAATGGCGGTCTGAGGCTCTCCCTCATTGCCTTCCTCGCCGATGCCAAGCGCAAGAGTATCGACCTCACCAGTAAGCAGGACGGCTACACTGCGATGCAACAGTTCTTCCTGGGGCACGGGCAGGGCTGGTGCGGCGGTACACGCCCCGAACAACTCCGTCTGCAGGTCCAGACCGATCCCCACTCGCCCCGGCGATTCCGGGTTAACGGCGTGGTGCAAAATATGCCCGAGTTCGGCCAGGCCTTCGGGTGCAAGACCGGCCAGCCCATGATGCCAACCAATGCCTGCCGCGTCTGGTGAACCATGGGATATTTACGGAAGGCCGCGCCTTCACAGCTTGCGGAAAAAGTCGCTTCTGAGCGAAAGCCACGACCTCAGCGGCTAAAGCCTTATTCAGAATAGGGCAGTTACCGCAGCGGTGAACCGCTGCGCCACCCAAAATCAAGCGCGACACAGACTTTTTCCGCAGCCTGTTCAGCCGTGCCGTAGCGCGTATTTTCTCAACTGGTGAAATATCCCATTTCACTCATTGACCCGGCAAAGGGGCGAACAGATGGCGCAAAGTTGCGCTAACGCCTGTTCTCGACAGTTGGGATCTTTGCGGCGGCGGCTCGAAACATCTAAGCTTGTCCGTCAGGCAGCGAGTGCATTGAGACGCTGCTGCATTTCTTCGACCGAGACGTTTTCGGTGTGCGTCGAAATCGTCCATGTGCTGCCGAATGGATCGAGGACGCGCCCTTCCCGGGAGCCAAAAAACATATCGGTCATAGGACTCAATACTTCGGCACCTGCCTCCACGGCCTGCGCGAAAACTGCATCCGAGTCTGCGACAAAAATCTGGGCAAGCAAGGTGTGCTCGGGCCACCCTTCCATCGATTCGCCCAAGTTCAAACGTGAATCGCCAAACTTCAATTCACAGTGCGTCACTTTTCCATCGGGCATGAATAGGCGCATGATTTCTTCAGCGCCAAACGCTCGCTTGTAGAAAGACACCGCTGCATCGATGTTCTTGACTATGATGTTCGGCGCAATGGTGTGAAACCCTGCTGGTATTGGATTGACGCTCATAGGAAACTCTCTAGGCGGTTGATCATATGGCGATCACACAGAGGAAGGATGATCAATTTTGCACAGTGAACTCGGATGGTTGTTGTGGTTACGACAGTTAACTTCCGCATTGCCCGCGACTCGGGCAAAGCCAGCCAGGCGTTGATCCTGCCCTGCAAGCAGTAAAATCTAAACCACAGTGGGTGCGATAATTTCGGAAAACGAATCCTCCACGACTTATGAAGCGCCACGTCCTGATTTACGGGTTGATCGGTGGCATCCTGATTGCCGCGCTCAAGTGGACAGAGTATCGATTCCTGGTAATCGAACATTCGGTCGAAATCTACGGTGCACTGATCGCGGCGACCTTTGCCGCTCTTGGCATCTGGCTTGGCCTCAAGCTAACCGGAAGACGGCAGACAATTGTTGTGAAGGAGATCCCTGTCCCTGCCGGGGGACCGTTCGTCCTGGACGAGAGAAAACGAGAGGACCTCCATATCACCCGCCGTGAGCTTGAGATCCTTGAACTGATAGCCCAAGGCCTGAGCAACCGCGAGATCGCCGAGAAGCTTTTTGTGAGCGAGAACACGGTTAAGACCCATTCCAGCCGTGTTTTCGACAAATTAGGGGCTAGACGAAGGACGCAGGCGGTGCAGCTCGGCAAGGAATTCGGTCTGCTCCCCTGATTGACTCGCACAAGCACTGCGAGCACCCCCAAGAACGACTCACTCATACGAATGATTTTTCCCTCTTCAGCCAAAATCACCTGAAAGGATGACGACAGAGGCCCCGCCTGATGCGGTATGTTTCGTCCGCGTAGCGAGTTTTACCACGACTGGTCCGACGGGAGCCCAATTTTTAGTCGACCAGCACGTCTGGATCTGAGTGGAGATATTCGCTAAGTCGAAATCTATTTTCTGAAAGGAATGAACATGAAGCCTATGAATTGCAGGAATAATTTTCTTGGGGTGCTGTCGATCGGTGTCCTGTTGAGCAGTGCAGCCATGCCAGGAATGGCCCAGGAACTTCCCAAGGTCTACGACGCCTCCGTCCCCAGCGAGCGTCAGATCACACTGGCCGAGAGCGCAGCCCCGGCCGAGGTATCGAGCAAGGCCACAGTTTATATTCTTGGTCTCAAAGGCCATGAGAAAGTTCGCGAAGGCACCAACGGCTTCAGCTGCTTTGTTGGCCGGCATTTCGTAAAGCCCACAGAAACCACGGTCGAGCCGACGTGCTTCGATGCCGAAGGCAGCCGCACTCTTTTGCTGGTTTACCTGCACGGTGAAGAGCTCCGCTCAAGTGGTAAGTCAGAAGCAGACATCAAGGCAGACGTCGCCAACGGATATAAGGAAGGCCGCTTCAAGTATCCTAGCAAGCCCGGATTCCTCTACATGATGTCAAGCGAGAATCGTTTGGGACCGACTTCTGACAAGGTCAATGGCAGTTTCCCCCCGCACCTGATGTTTTATGCGCCGAATATGATGACGAAAGACATCGGATTCGACTCCGAACCGAAGCTGAATTATCTGGGGATGACGAACCCCGGAGCAGGCGATAATCTGATCGTCGTACTCCCCAAGGCACCGGCGCCGCCGGCTAGCCATTCCGATCACTGAGACCGTAGCGAGAGAGGCAGATATGAAAAAGACCATCCTAACCTTCGGATTGATTTCTGGCGCGATCTCCTCGCTGGTGATGGTGGCCATTGTGCCGTTCGCGGACAGGATCGGCTTTGAACGGGGCCCAGTCATTGGGTACTCGAGCATGGTGCTCTCGTTCTTGCTTGTGTTCTTCGGCATCCGGTCATACCGCGACAACACCGGCAACGGCCAGATTACGTTCTTAGAAGCTTTTGGCGTCGGGATCTCCATTACTGTGATTTCGTGCGTCTGCTATGTGGTGACGTGGGAAATTATCTACTACAACTTCCTGCCGGATTTCTGGGACAAATATGGCGCTCACTTGGTAGCGAAGCTCAGGGCCTCGGGCGCGAGTGATGCAGCCGTCCAGGCGCGGCTTCAGGAGGTGGCAAAGTACAAGGAGCTGTACAAAAACCCGCTTTTTAACGCAGCGCTGACATTCATCGAACCCTTCCCGATTGGGCTCGTCATCACGCTGATCTCCGCGCTGGCCCTGCGGCGAAAACCCCAATCGCAACCGGAACAATCGCCTTTGCCGGCATCCTGAAGCTGTTCCAGGCGTAACAAAAACCATCGCTAGCTGTTGAAATATTTCCTATTACACTAACTGAGAAAGAGCTGAGGGATGGGAAGGAGACGCGGCAAGCCGCGTCTCTACGGCAATTTCGGATCTAGCCCCTTGGCGCAGCCAGAATCGCTGCGGTTCGGGTTTCCAGAATCCAATTTTGCACAGAAGAAAACCCAGTCTCCCAGGAAATGCAAGAAAAATCTTAGCGAACAAATGGCGAATGATCCAAAGCAGTCAATACAGCCCCTAGTAGTCACCCTTCTGGTAAACCGCAACATTTCGCGTTTTACACCTTGAGTCCGGAACTGGGAATTTGACCTGAAACTTTCTGGTTGACAACAAACGATTTAGGCGTAGGATGTGGACAAAAGTGGTTGAAAGTGGAGTAACTATTAGAGGTCGTGGGAATAAAACCTAAGTTTCGAGGCGCCAGTGGGTTTAGAGACTGACACCGAAAAAAATAGACCCAACGAACCCGTATCCACTGCTTTTGCGATCGCTTTTAACTCCCCCGTGCAAGTGGTAGCAGCCATAAACAAACGAAGTCCAGGAACAACACGGACGGGCGCGGGCGCCCATCCCCACACGGCACATGTTTCGCGGAAATCATCCAGCTCGAGTTGACGAGAAGGGACGGCTAAAAGTCCCAGCCGAATTCAAGCGCGTGATCGACGAGAAATATGCGCAGAAATTCTACATCACAAGTCTGGATGGAATGGTTGCTCAAGTATATCCCTTTGAAGAATGGGAACGGATTGAGCAGAAGCTGGCATCGCTATCGACGTTTAATCCGACGAAGAAAAAGTTTCTGAACCGCGTCAACTATTACGGGCAGGTGGTGGAGATGGACGCGCAGGGGCGGCTGCTGGTGCCACAGATCCTGCGGGAGTCGGCGCAGATTCGCGGCGAAGTGGCAGTGCTCGGCAATTTGACCTACCTGGAAGTGAGGAACCTGGAAACGTTCCGCAAGGAGATCGACGAGCAGGCCTTCACGGATGAAGACACCAAGACGCTCGACGAATTGGGCATCTAGTGGGTACGGACTCAACAGACACCCCCGAGTGGGGTGGGCATGGGGCGGTTGGCCATGTCCCGGTTCTTTTAAAAGAAGCGATCGATTTTCTGGCCGTAAAACGTGGCGGAACTTATCTGGATGCCACGGTGGGTCTGGGCGGGCACAGTTACGAAATCGCAAGACGCCTCGGCGCACCGGGACATTTGATTGGCTTCGATAAGGATCCGGCGGCGCTGAATGTGGCGCGGGTGAAACTTGCGCCAGTCGTTAGAGAGCAAGTCGATAGTCGTTCGTCGTTGGTCGTTAGCGAACCGCTCCCCGAACGACCAGCGACCAACGACCAACGACTGGATTTTGATTGGCCGACGATTACGCTGCTGCACGGATCATTCGCGGAACTCGCGAACGACCAACAACCAGCGACCGTCGACGGCATCCTGGCAGATCTTGGAGTTAGCAGCTTGCAGCTGGGGGATGCCAAACGGGGATTTAGTTTTCAGGCGGAAGGACCGCTGGACATGCGGATGAACCCGATGTCCGGCGAGACCGCTGAACAAGTGGTAAACCACATCGACGAGCGCGAGCTGGCCGATGTGATTTACGAATTCGGTGAGGAAAGGAGGTCGCGGAGAATCGCCAGAGCCATTGTCCGGTCGCGGCCGATACGCACGACGAAGCAACTTGTCGAGGTTGTATCAGCCGCGGCCCGGTCAATGA
>Ga0182015_10003272_pt1 | contig 18355 bp, 16 predicted proteins | sample 712P3MmetaG_FD_120478 | JGI IMG/M metagenome (GOLD analysis project Ga0182015, IMG submission 120478) | Permafrost microbial communities from Stordalen Mire, Sweden - 712P3M metaG | ecosystem: Environmental > Terrestrial > Soil > Wetlands > Permafrost | place: Sweden: Stordalen | collected...
CATCGATGGCAACCTTCAGGCCAAGCCCCCGATACTCGTTAATGAGCTCGGCGAAGGAAGCCTGATCCACGATACCCTCCCTCTCGGTCACTTCAAGGACGATGCGCTCAATCGGCAGATGGGTTCGATTCGCGGCTTGACTCGCATCATGGCAGCTTTATCCTAGGAGGTTTCCGCCTGATCGGGAGAGGAAATAGCGGGTTGGATTCTTAACCGAACGTACGCTGACATGCCCGTAAGCATCAGCACGCCTTGATTGAACAGGATGTGATTGGCGATGACGAGATCGTCAATTCGCTGTTCATCGGTATTGGGAACCACGTCCTGAGCATTCGCTTGAAGCGGCATGGGAGCCTGAAACTTTAGCAGTCGTGCCAGCGGTAAGCAGGGCGATCCCAATAATCGCGGCGCAAAACACCGTGCGAGTGAAGGTCGGCATGCCGGGCATTCTAACGCGTTCGAGCCCGCGTGCCTAGCGGCCAACGATTCAACTCAAAGCATGCCGACGACTTCGGCAGATTGGCGCTATATACTATGGCCCATTTGAATTCGGACGATGTCCCGAATCTCGCGACCGCGCAGCCAGATGAAGATGAATAAAACAACGCCTCTCGATCTGACGGAAACATTGCCAAGCGTCGACGAACTAATCGACCGTACATCTCTCAGCCGATTTCAGATCGGCACGATAGTGCTTTGCGGTCTCGTGCTGCTCCTCGACGGGTTCGATACACAGTCGATCGGATTCCTCGTCCCGCCGATATCGGCAAGCTTGCACATACCGCTCCGCGCATTTGGGCCGGTGCTTGTTGCCGGCCTCGTGGGGCTCATGCTTGCTTCGATGGCATCGGGGCCGATCGCCGATAGGTGGGGCCGTCGCTGGGCGGTAATCGGATCAACGCTGGCATTCGGTGTGTTCTCGATCTTTACCGCGCGCTCAACCTCGCTCAATGAACTCGTGTTGTTCCGATTCCTCACAGGACTGGGTCTAGGCGGCGCAATGCCCAACGTTGTCGCGCTGGCGTCCGAATACGCGCCCAAACGGCTGCAGGCCGTGCTCGTCTCTATGATTTTCAGTGGGATGGGACTGGGGGCGCTGGTTGCCGGCATAGCAGGTTCCTTCATGTTGCCGGTATGGGGTTGGCGGTCGGTTCTATACTTGGGCGGCGGCTTGCCGATTGCACTCGCCTTCATCTTAATTGCGGCGCTGCCAGAATCCATCCGATTCCTTATGCTGCGTGGGATTGATCCGAAGCGGGTGGCGACGCTTGCGCGGAGGATGGGATTGTCCGATCAGCAGGCAACCACGCCGGTTCGCAAAACGAGTGATAACCTTTCGGAGCGGCTCGCAGTGGTGAATCTCTTTACGGAAGGGCGCAGCACGGGCACCCTCTTGTTATGGGTTCCGTTTTTCATGAACCTTCTGATTCTCTATTTCATCCTCAGCTGGCTGCCCGCGCTGCTGCGACAAGCGGGCCTGCCGCAGCAGGCAGGCATTACGGGCGTCTCGCTGTTCAGTCTTGGAGGCGTGATTGGCAGCCTACTCGAAGGACGGTGGATGAATCGATTCGGCGCTTCTAAATTGATGTTGACCGAATTCATCGTCTCGCTCCTGCTGATCGTCCTGCTCGCATTCCTGTTCGCCTCGTACCCTATCATGATGGCTGTGACGTTCACCCTTGGAGTTAGCGTCCAGGGCGCGCAAGCCGGATTGAACGCGCTGGCTGCGATTTTCTATCCGACTTCAATTCGATCGACCGGTATCGGCTGGTGCTCCGGTATCGGCCGCATCGGCTCGATCATCGGTCCCCTCATCGGCGGCGTTTTGCTCTCACTTGCGTGGACTCCACGCCAGATTTTCCTGTCAGGAGTGGTCCCGGCGCTCTGCTCGGCAATGGTTGTGTTCCTAAGCGTGCGCCTTAGAATCACGAGCCCGTACGGGCTGGAGTTCCGGATTCGGTAGCACGCCGCCTTGAGACGGCGTGCCAGATGCTTCGGTCCACGTGGCGGCGAACAACCGTTCGATGCAGGCGACCGCCTCCTCTAACTTGTCTGCCGGCAGAAACGCCGCCACATAGCGATCGGGGCGGAGCAGTAAAAACCCGCGGGAAAGGCGACCAAAACTGCTCAAAACGCTGCCCGTAGAGTCTTCCGCGCGAAGCACCCCGTACGGCACTTCAACTGATGCGCCAGGTTGCACGATCGCAACACGACGCATGTGCTGCGATGCGCCAAAATCGCCTGGAAGGTCGTCAAATATAGCTGCGGGTGTGGCTGGCGTTGTGACCAGCGCGAAGCTTGGGCCTAGCACATCATCCAGAAGACTGGAACCGGCCGGCGTCGTCACCAGTGGCTGCGGAAAAAGCCGGCCAATTATTTTGCTGGCCGACGCCGGTGCGTTGTCTCGCGACAAAAATCCCGTGCGAAAATACGGTTTCGGTTTGTACTTCATCTGGCCGAAGTAGTCCCGCGCCGGCGGGCAGAGCCGCAACGCCCGGAACGCCGCCTGCATCATGGCCGCGGTAACGCGACTGCGCGGCATCATGACGTAACCCATGCGCATAGCTAGAAGAATCATTTCCCACGCGTGCTTGCGGCGTTCCTGCTCGTAGCTTTCTAGCAACTTTGGACCGAGCTGATTGGTGATGACGGCAGCGAGCTTCCACGCGATGTTGTTCGCATCGCGGATGCCGCTGTTCATGCCTTGGCCTGCAAAGGGCGGCGAAACATGCGCGGCGTCTCCAGCGAGGAAAATCCGACTCTTGCTCCACCGATCGGCAACGCGCGCATGAAACGTGTACACCGCTTTCCTGCAAATGGGACTTTGCTCGTCAGGTCCATAATTGCGCAGGAGGCGCGCCACTGTTTCTGGAGCGGTGGCTTCGCCTTCGGTCTCATCTTTTTGCAGCATAAATTCGTACCTACGCGTGCCGTTGGGACCTGGCAGGGTAATGCACGGACGATCCGGATTGCAGAAGACTTTTGTGTCCTGAGTGGAATCCACGGTGCGGTCGAGATCAATAATCAGCCAGCGCTCGCGGAAGGTGGACCCGTTGAGCCGAATACCGAGGCTCTCGCGAACGAAGCTGCGCGCTCCGTCGCAGCCTACAAAGTACGAGCACGATACTTCGGTCTCCGATTTATCAGCGCGACGAATCCGCAGCGTGACTTTCTCCTCGTCCTGTACAACGCTGATCAATTCGGTGTTGAACCACATCTCAGCGTTTGCTTGCTTGGCGAGGTGGCTGGCAAGCTGCGCTTCGAAAATCGGCTGTCGGAACGCGTTGCGCTTCGGATAGCCGTAGTCCTGCGTTGTGGGTTTGACCTGAAGGAATCGGTAACCGGATGTGGAGTAATAATCGGAACCGTAGCCAAGCACGACCTGCGAGAGCACGTCCTGAACGGCACCAAATGTTTGAACGGTTCTCAAAGTCTCGTCGTCGATTGATACGGCTCGCGGCTCGCCGACCGTGGATGGGTTGCGCTCGATCATCAGCACGGGAATGCCGTAGAACGCGAGTAGATTAGCCGTCGTGAGCCCGGTAGGTCCGCCACCGACAACGACGACCGGCCAGTGCCGAGCGGAGGTCATCGAGATTTCCTTAGTCGTGCGATCATCTGGCGGGTGCACGACCCGCGCACGACCATCTCGCCTTCGATGGTGCAGATACATGGATTCTCAGTTGTGAACAACCCCAAAATTCCCTGTAGAAAGTCACCATTGCTTTGCGCAAGCAGCTCGCACGCGAGTTTTCGAAATGGCAACTGACATTCCTATTCCTCTGCCGTCCACCTTTGCGGATTCCGCGAGATATCCATTTGAAAAGTGAGTATATTCTCCTGTGGTGAAAATTATCCACTGCCATCAGAGAACGCGGCAATGACGCAGCGCCATGGATTCGCCGGTCATGGAGGCGTATGGAGGGACCTTCGATGATATGTTCGGCGCTGGAGGCGAGTGCGTATCTGCACCATCTTCATCTCGGGACTCCTGCGCCCGATCGGCTCGCGGCATTCTATGCAGACATGATGGACATGAAGGCCGAACACGCAGGCGACAGTAGCTGGATCGCCCGGGGGCCGGATCGACGGCTTCAGTTCAGCCCGGGACCCGCGAAAACTCTGATACACGCTGGTTTCGCTCTGCGCGATGAACGCGGCCGGGACGGCCTTCGTGCGCGAGCCGAGCAGCAAGGACTTCAGCCGCGCGACGCCTGCACCTCGTTTTTTCAGCCAGGCGCCTTTTCAGTGACCGACCCCGACCGCAATATCATCGTGTTTGGGCTGGCGGCGGCAGAACCGCAGCTGCGGGCCGGCCTTCGCGGCCCGCTCCAGCACCTGACGCTTGCCACCGGGGATGTCCCGGCGATTGAGGGGTTTTACGCCGGCAAGCTTGGCTTCGGCGTGTCCGATCGCGTCGTGAACGAACACGGGAAGGTGATGACCTCTTTCATGCGTGGCAATCACGAGCACCACAATGTCGCCTGCTTCTATCAGGAGCGCCAAGGCATGGATCATCATTCCTACGAAGCGGGCGAGTGGGACAGGATTCGCGACTGGGCTGATCGTTTCGCCGAGCGCGAAATTCAACTCATGTGGGGACCAGGCCGGCATGGGCCTGGAAACAACTTATTTATCTTCATTGTCGATCCTGACGACAATTGGATCGAAGTATCGGCCGAACTCGAAGTCGTGCACGATCGTCCCGTCAAGCAATGGCCCCAGGTCGAACGTACGCTGAATTTGTGGGGACGCGCCATCCTACGCGTATGAGGCGTACTCGATGAGATTCGTATCGTTCTTCGCGGAGAAGCAGGCAAGCTTCGGCATCGTTCGCCCAGACGGCGTATTTGATCTTGGCGCCAGGTTCGGATCTTCGATTCCCGACCTCAAGACCTACATGCACATTGCGGCGTTTGGGCTCGGAGGATCGCTTCCCAAGGCCGCGGTCACCGACTATGCAACGGGCGAGTTTCAATACGCGCCCGTGATCCCGAATCCCGAGAAGATTCTGTGCGTGGGCCTGAACTATGAGGAGCACCGGAAAGAAACCGGCCGGCCCAAGGATGCCTACCCGACGATTTTCACACGCTTCCGGGACACGCTCGTGGGTCACGAAACGGCGATTCGGCTTCCGTCCGTGTCTACAGCACTCGACTACGAAGGCGAGCTGGCCGTCGTCATCGGCAAGCCAGGATTTCGTGTGCCGGCGGAGCACGCGATGTCCATCGTCGCAGGATACTCGAGTTTCAATGATGCGACGCTGCGGGATTGGCAGCAGCACACACATCAGTTCATTCCAGGCAAAAATTTTCCAGGAACAGGCGGTTTCGGTCCCGATCTCGTGACCGCCGACGAGCTGCCGCTCGACCGCCTACCTGGTTGCAAAATTGAAACGCGCCTGAATGGCGCTGTGATGCAATCCGCGGTCCTCGGTGACATGATTTTCTCCGTTGCCAAACTCATTGCTTATGTGAGCGGTTTCACTCGGCTTGTACCTGGCGACGTCATTGCCATGGGAACGCCAGGCGGGGTCGGGTTCAAACGAGATCCGCAGGTATTCATGGCAGTCGGCGACGTTGTCGAAGTCACGATAGCAGGCGTGGGAGTCTTAAGAAATTCCATCGCGCCTGAGCAGAAGGATCAGACGTAGCTTAGCTCTATTGACATCTTTGATACGACAATGAAAATTCGAGATAGCTGTAAACAATTGAGGAGACACCACCATGCCGTGCGGCGCCCTCCCTTCCGGAATAGCTGTGTCATAACTGTGCCGGAATCCGATGTTTTCATCCCTCTTATTCGCCAAAACTCAAACCTTTGTCCCTCGTCAAAATTCAATGGCCATCGATCCGCGCGTTCAGGTCTCGTGGATTCAATTCGAACAACTCTGTCGCTCAATCTCTATAGATCTTGCCCCATGGAAAAGGGCTTGCGGAATGTCAGTGCATAGAACTTCCCATCCCAGACCATTTGAACCTGAAGCTCCTGCATGTCCGCCGGTACAAGGTCGACTGGAGCGGCGACCGGCTCAGGCCTGTCCTTGACTTTGCCACGCATAACGGGATTTCGCTCGTATGAGCTCTTTATATACTCCTCCGTCTCGTCAGCAATGAGAATGCGGCTGCCCGGCTTGGCGACGCGGATCATCTCTCGTACAGCCTTCGCCCGGTGGTTGAAGAAGTTGATGCCTCCTGAGTGAAAGACGACATCCATACTGTTGTCGGCGAAGGGCAGTGCCTCGGCGTTGCCCAGGACGAGCTCCGCATCAAGTCCCCAACGGCGCAGGTTGGCCTGACAGCTGGTTAGCATCGCTTCTGAAAGATCAAGACCAAACAGGTTCACGCCACGCGGAAGGTACTTGAAGTTCAGTCCTGTGCCCACGGATGTCTCCAGTACGGAATCGCCAGGCTTCACCTCCAGGAGGCGCAGATAGCTCAAGAAGACCTGATCCCTATCGATGCCCAGCAGGGCGCTTACGATACGTTGGCTGTCATCGTAGAATCCGCCGATAATCTCGTACATCCGATGGTATTTTTGATTGGAGTCGGTGATCTCTTCTTTTCTGGAGAATACCGGAATTGCGTTACATATCGGAAACTGTTCCCCCGTGCCACTCAGCAACACCTCGTTTCTTCCGCTTCTAGCGAAGTGCAGAGGCTCGCCGGTTTGCGGACTTTGCAGGAGTGCTAGCGCCTTTGCCTTGCCGGCCCACGATGGGTGCGGTCCGCCGGCACGGGTGGAACAATAGAGGTTTACGAGAATGCCTCCAGCCAGCGACGCCCACAAAACGCTCTTGTGGGCTGGCAGCGCGGGAGATGCGAGGGGATGACTCAGATGGAGGAAGACGGCATATCCCAACATGGCGACGCAGGCGGCAACGTAGATGCTTCCGCCGGCAGCGACCTCTGTTCCCCGAAAGTCATGGCTCCACATCCAATTGAGAACCGCAGCGGTCCAGTAGATGAGAAAGACTATGGCTCCTGTTCCGAGCGTTGCGGTGATTTGCGGGAAAGAACCGTTCGCTGTGCCGGTGGCCACAAAGGAGAAGCGGTGGAATATGGCGCTGGGAAGCCACCAGCGTGCCAGCGTCTGCAGGGCTACGGCCCAAAGCGGTAGGGAAAACGTCGCCAGAAAATCCTGACGGCTCTCGATCGCCATCCGGTACGGCAGGAAGGGCAGAATGTTCATGAGCAAAGCCAGCAGTGTCCAACCAGCGTATGGCATGCCAGACGGCCAGGCCTGGTGCCAGATCGGTGACATATTCGAAACAACGGCGAAGGCGAGTATGATTAGAAATCCACGCCAAAGCTTCTGTGTTCCGATGAACCAAGCGCTCAAGATCGCAGCGGTCCACACCCCAATGGGGGAATAAACGAATCCGATTGCGAAGAGCCCAACCGCCGCAAAAGCTGCCATTTGTACTGAGCGGATTTGCCATGTTCCCTGCGGCATTTTGCGGTTTCCTCTCTGCAGTTGAGACACCCACAGATAACTCACATTCCCTTAAGTCGCTTTTTCGCGCCCGCGGTTGCTGTGGGGTTGGCTGACTCAAGAGTGGCCAAGGCCGCGTCGCTCCACTCGATGGAGGCTCGTAGGTGTGCGATTCCAAAAGACAGCGTGAGTAGCCAATACGGCAGATGGGGATTCCCTCCGCCATTTGCCTGCTCCCAACGTTCAATCCCGAGCAGAGCAGACAGCAAGCTCTTGTTCTTGTCCTGAAAGTTCTTGACTTGTTGCACGCAGGCATTGGGCGAGGCAGACCGGCCGAAGAAGAGCTTCAGAAGAAATTCATTGCGAGGCGGATCGTCGCGGTACGGCGCCGCAAGCCAGTCCTGCAGGCAGGCGCGGCCCTTTGCCGAAAGAGAGTACTCCTGGCGCTCCGGTCTGCCCTTGGAATTTGATTGGCGAGGAATGATTAGGCCTTCAGCCGCGAGCCGCTTGAGCATTGGATAGATCTGCCCGTAGCTCTCACGCCAGAAGTGGCTGACGCTGGACTCGACTGCTTTACGAATGTCGTATCCAGACCTGTCGGACTCGATGCTGAGCATGCCGAGAATCAGATAGGCGGTCCCATTAAGGCTCATACATCTACTAGATATATCTGTGAGATGTAGTTTTGTCAAGTAATCAGTATGCTTGAAAGGGGGCTGCCAAGCAGGAGAGCTGGTGTTCTGTCGTGGACCGGGCGGCAAAGCGGAAAGATGCGATCATCCGAGAAGACGGTCAAAAATAGGTAGTGGACGAGTTTGAATTTCCACAGGCGTCGCTTTAGCATCCGGCTTATGGGATCATGGGTCAGCCTTGCGAGGTGCTTCGATGATAGATCACAAAAAGTTCCAAAAGGGAAGAATGTGGGCGTATGCAGTCGGAGCACTTGTGTTTATCGTCGTGGTGGCTTGGAAGTTCGTAGCTCGCTGACGAAACGGGTCCACTATCCGAAATTACAACGCATTGATCGGTTCACCGGTTCTGCCGGATACATATTTGATGCGCCGGCGTGAGAGTCTCCGCGTGGGCGCAACTGTTTCACGCCGGCGCACTTGCGATAGGGTGATTTGGACGAAGCCGCTGGCGCGGCGGACGCGGGGAGCTATGCGTTTTGCTTGGGTGTTTCGAGGTTTGTTCGAGTGCTCGGTCGGTTGAGCGCTAGAACCGAGTATTCTATTCGTGAGCCAATGGCTCGTCACAAACTTTCTCCATGGCGAGCGGTTGAACAGTTTTGGGGTAATGGACCGGCGGGAAGGCCTCGAAGGCGGGCTTGGCGAACAGATATCCCTGGAACAGCCGCACACCTGCATTCGCTAGCCAGCCGTACTCCTCCACGGTCTCGATTCCCTCGGCAATCACGTCAATCCCGAGTTCAAAGCAAACCTGGCCGATCGCGCGAGCAATGGCCTGACGGGGCCCGTGGCGTTCTATGCCGCGTATTAGGCTCATGTCGAGTTTGATCTGATCCGGTTGGAAATTGGAGAGCAGGTTGAGCCCGGAATATCCCGCGCCAAAGTCATCGATGGCAACCTTCAGGCCAAGCCCCCGATACTCGTTAATGAGCTCGGCGAAGGAAGCCTGATCCACGATAACCTCCCTCTCGGTCACTTCAAGGACGATGCGCTCAATCGGCAGATGGGTTCGATTCGCGGCATCCACGGTAGTGCGAATCGATGAATCCGCAGAGCGCACGTTCTGCGGCACAAAATTGAGGTTGAGAAGGCAGTCAATCCCCAGTCGCGTGGCGAGGACAATCGCCTTGACGCGGACTCTTTGGTCGAACACATTCAATCGATCGGCTGATACCTGTTCCAGTACTTTATAAGCAGGCTCATTGCCAGGGCCGCGGATCAGTGCCTCGTAGGAAAAGACCTCATGCGTAGTGGCATCGACAATGGGCTGGAACGCGAAGGTGAAGCTGGGACCGGGTGCGTCCTGCGGTTCCATCTCAAGCTCCGGCTGCTTTTGCACTTTTCGCCCGCCACGAGCCGCCCGCAAACGCGCCCAGAAGCTTCTTCGCTCGACCAGCATCGAGCTGAGTAAAACATGAGCCGTCATGAAAGAAGTCGTTGAGCCCAGCGATGCTTCTAAGCTCTTCCGGCGACACGCGGGAGAAACCCATACTCCAGTTTCCAAACGATCGTCGGGCGATCGGCTCCCGGATAATCACGGTGCACTGCGCATGACGTTTATCCTGAGTGATCTTCTCGTAGAGCTTACTAATCACCCCGGGTTCGCCTTCGAGCACCTGAAAAAAATTGCCGTCAGCATATAAGAGCATGCCAGTCGCACCCACGCGTTCATTCGCCTCGCGAGATTGTTCGAGGAGTTGGGTAAGCTGCGCTGTTCCGAATTCCTGGGTTGCAACGCTTGCATAAATGAGATGCATTATTGACGGCATTTCAATCTATCCACCTTTCGACCTGTGAGTGACCGGACAAGCATCCAAAAGAAAGGACCGAATGCGAATTCTTCCTTTGCATCCCCGGACCACGCGGTGTCGTGACCCCCAGCAGCTTTCTTTTCGGAAGAGCAGCAATAGCTGCTTCGTACGCTGTGCGTCGGCGAACTCATATCGTCAGAGTTTGCCATATTGCCCATACTTCCAATTGTTAAAGGTCGTTCGCTACCGTTCCTGATCGGCACATGAAGTTTGCAGGCACAGCTCTCGCGAGGTTACTTTGGTTCTGGTGGTTCTGGTGGTTCTGGTGGTTCGGGTATGAACGGGAGGTTGGCGAAAATCGCATCCCTGTGGGTATTCCGGTAAAGGTGAACATTCGATTCCGGAAGGAGCCGAACGAAGTTTCGGAGCAAGAGTGGAAACGACAACGCTCATCCGCTAGGCCGGGCAGGTGATTGTGCCCGTGGGGTTTTGACAAACCTCAGCTTTGTATCCCCATTCAGTTGATTCATAGATATCAGTTAGATAGACTCATCATATGTCTAAGAGACTACAAGTGATTCTGAAGGATCCGGAATATCGAGCGATTCAGCGCGTGGCGCGTTCGCGCCACATGTCTATCGCCGAGTGGGTCCGACAAGCGCTGGATCTAGCACGTCGCCGTGAGCCTCTGGGCAGCATCGGGAAGAAGCTCGAAATCATCCAAAAAGCGGCCCAGCACGACTATCCTGTCGCTGACATCGACGGCATGCTGGCCGAGATCGAAGAAGGATACGGAACTGGCGCACGTTGGTGATTTTGGTCGACTCAAGTATTCCGATGTATCTAGTCGGCGCACCTCGGTGCAAAACATCGGCAACGAGAATCTGACCGGTTCGCTGGCGTTGACCCTGGGAGGAAATTTCACCCAGAGCGTAAGCCCCGATTGCGCCAGCGAATTTCCCTTGGCTGCGGGCGCGACCTGCAGCGAGAGTTTCAGCTTCACGCCGCAAACTGACGGCTCACCCACGACAAGCACGATCCGGCAACCGTGAGCGTCATTCGGAACTGTCCCGCCAAAATACTCTCTCCTTGACCAGCTAGGAGAGTTCTGTTAGCGTCTCTCCTAGACGCATAAGGAGAGATGGTGGGCAAAGCGATTGATTTGCTGCAAGGCACGCTGGACATGCTGATCCTCAAAGCTGTCTCGCTTGGCCCGCTGCACGGCTATGGGGTTCTGCTGCGCATTCAGCAGATCTCTGGCGAACAACTGGAGATCCAGCAGGGCTCGCTATACCCAGCACTCTATCGGCTGGAACATCAGGGCTGGATCGCCAGCGAGTGGGGAGAATCGGACAATAAACGCAAAGCAAAGTTCTATAGTCTGACTGCGGCCGGGCGGCGCCAACTCCGTGCGGAAACCGAAAAGTGGAACCGCATGACGTCGTTGATCGCGAGTATTCTGCGCACTACTTCGGAGCAGATATGAACCTTACGGCTCGATTCCGCTCCTGGTTGAAGTGGATCGTCAAGGGTCGGAGGCTTGAAAGTGAAATGGAAACGGAAGTGCGTTTCCACATTGAGAGCCGCGCTGCGGACCTGGTTCGCAAAGGCCTCTCTCAGCAAGAAGCGATGCGACAGTCGCGGATTGAGTTCGGCGGAATCGAGTCTTACAAAGATGCCATGCGGGCATCGGTGGGCGTGCGCTGGTGGGGTGAACTGGGTTCGGACCTGCATCACGGATGGAGATTATTGTGCAAGAATCCCGCCTTTACGGCGGTTGCGGTTTTGACCCTGGCGCTGGGAGTCGGCGCCAACACCGCGATTTTCAGCATCGTAAATGCGGTTTTGCTGCGCCCTCTTCCGTTTCCCGAACCCGACCGCTTGGTGAGAATCACCTTCAACGAGCCCGGCCTGGGATTGCGGGAAGTGCCATTTTCTGTTCCAGAATTTGAGGATCTTAGAACTCGAGCGGGCGTATTTAAAGACGTGAGCACGATCGCTGTCGCTAGCGTGAATTTGACGGGCACCGGCCATCCCGAGCGTCTCGAGTTCATCGTTACCCATCCCAACTACTTTTCCATGTTGGGCGCGACCCCCCAAATTGGAAGATTGTTTGGTTCCCAGGACTTTGCGCTCGGTTTCGCGCCGGTTTCGGTGATCAGCGATGGCCTGTGGCGCCGCTCCTACGGCGCCGATCCAAATGTTATCGGCCGCACCGTCCGGCTCGATAACGATCCATACACAATCGTCGGTGTTCTTCCTCCCGGATTTCGCCACCCTGGACCGACGGCGTCCGGGAACGTGGAAGTATTTCAGACAGCCGGATTCAGCGGCGATCCTGCTCCCCCGCCCGCGCGTGGCACCAGGATCATGCCCGCTGCGATTGGACGTCTCAAGCCAGGTTTCACGGTAGAACAAGCTCAGGCACGGCTTACCGCAATGGCGATCCAGATACGCCACGACTATGCGACGGATTATCCTGCGCAGGCCCAATGGACAATTGAGATTCAGCCGTTGCAGGAAGCTCTTGTAGGCAACGTTCGGCCCATGCTGCTCGTTCTGTTGGGGGCTGTGATTCTAATCGTTTTCATTGTTTCGTTGAACATTGCCAATCTCCTTCTGGCGCGCGCCTCGGGAAGGCAACAGGAAATGGCAGTGCGGTTTGCACTAGGGGCGAGCGGGGGCCGGATGATACGCCAGATGTTGACCGAGTCTATGCTGCTCTCTGTGATTGGCGGGGCCGCAGGAGTTTTGGCCACGGTCGGCACCCTTGGCCTCATTCTGCGCTTTGTCCCCTCGAATATACCCCGGCTCAACGAAGTACGAATCGACTGGGCCGTGTTGGCGTTTGCTTTCACGATTTCCGTTCTTACTGGCCTGGCGTTCGGACTGGCTCCAGCGCTTCAGTCAGCAAAAACCGCTCTCTCGTCGGCGATTCGAGAAGGCGCACGCGGGTCCGGCTACAGCACCAAGACCGGCCGTTTGCGGGATGCGCTGATCGTGTCGGAGCTGGCATTTGCGGTTGTTTTGATGGTGGGGGCCGGCTTGCTCTTGCGTACCCTAAGAGACCTGCTCGAGGAAAATCCCGGGTTTAATCCAACCCAAGTCGTCGCCGCAAACCTTTGGCTACCAGAACCTAACGATCCGAAAGCGGACCCGTATCTGAGTGCAGCCCAGCAAACCTCTTTTGATCGTGAGTTATTGCGGCGCATGAGGGCGATTCCAGGAATCGAGCTCGCCGCCGTCACTTCAGATCTGCCTACCAGAGATCTAAGGTTGAGTGATGCCCAAGCCATCGATGCCCTGGCGATCGAAGATCGCCCGGTCGAGTCCTCGCCGGATCTGCGCGCCGAGAGAATTAGAATAAGCTCTGATTATTTCAAGGTGATGCAGGCTCCACTGCTCCGCGGCCGCTTTTTTACCGAGGGCGATGAAGACGGCAAACAGCCCGTGGTCATCGTTGATGAAACCACCGTCCGTAAATATTGGCCAACCCGGGATCCGCTGGGCCAGCGAGTTCGGTTCGGAGCAGACCCTACCAAACCATGGATGACGGTCGTGGGTATTGTTAAAGACATCAAAAGTGACGGCCTCGACATCGATGGAATTCCTCACATTTATGTCCCGATTTATCAAAGCCCAGACAGAGACCTAAGCGTCGTATTGCGGACATCTCTGCCAGCGAAGCTTTTGGAGCCGCAGATTCGCCATGAAATCCAGAGCATTGATCCCGACCTGCCCGCGTTCAACGTTTCTTCTATGAACGACGTAGTCGATCGTTCGCTAGCTTCACGCCGTTTTTCGGCCGACCTTGTAGGCGGATTTGCCGGGCTCGCTCTTCTTCTTGCCTCGATCGGAATCTATGGCTTGTTGGCGTACATGGTCGGGCAGAGGTCGCGCGAGATCGGCCTCCGCATGGCATTGGGAGCGCGGCGATGGGACGTTCTGAAACTGATCTTAGGAAAGGGCGCCGTCCTGGCTGGTGTTGGAATTGTCGCCGGCGTGATCGTTTCTGCGGCGACCACGTCCATGATGGCAAGTCTGCTTTACGGCGTTCACCCGCACGATCTGCTTGTATTTCTGGCCGTGCCTCTCCTTCTGTTTGGGGTCGCAGTGCTGGCCAGCTACTTTCCGGCACGGCGCGCGACGAAGGTGGAACCCATGTCTGCCATTCGTGAGGCATGAACTCGGTGGGTTCAGATTGAATATTGTGCGGCAATGAAAGGGAGACTTCCATGACACTCGACTGCTGGAAATTCAAAGACTGGAAATCTAAAGGATGGACTGTTTGCGCCATCGCCCTGGTTTCCTTTGCCGCTCGATCGCTCATTACTGCCCGCCTGGCGCAAGTGAATCAAGTGAGGGCCGATAGCAATCGCGTCTTCGAACTTCGCGTTTATCATGCAGTGCCTGAAGTGAACGTGAACAGCAGTCGGAGCGAAGCGATGCTGACGTGGTGATTGAGTGACTGCGAAGTAAGTGTTCCGAACCGTAAGCGGCATAGTCCGGAAGAGCGAAGGAGCCCGCTTCACCGCGGCGAAAAGGCGAAAGACGGGTTCAAATGATTGCAACGGGATTTCATGGGTCATCCACCCGGGTCGGGCAAGGCCCAAAGAGAACTACTCTGCAAGCAGGATCACGGGTTTATGAGGACGGTTCTACGCACTTTTCTTCGAGCCAGCCTCATCCCAATTCGATTCCGGCGGTCGGGAGCTGACCGACTGATTATGGCTCAGCGCGTGCAGGATCAGCTGGACGCGGCTCGAACTCCCAATCGATCGAAGATCCGGTAAAGATAATTGCTGACCGTGTGCTCGGTGATATGAAGCGCCTGGGCAATGTCACGGTTCATCATTCTTTCAGCCAAGAGGAGTGTGACCTCTTGCTCTAGCGCCGTCAGCTGGGACAGCCCGCCGGAACTTCAAAATGATCCGGGAGTTTCCGTCAATCGTCGAAGTGCTGGATACTCGCGCCGTGTTCTGTCATTAGGAAGGCGGCTCGTTGCGCACGCTCTTCTGCTATGTTGATCTCCGCAGACAAAATACCTGGTCTGGCGCCCCGCACAAAGCGCCGAGGAGCATTAATGACCTCACTCCGACCCGTGTTGTTAGTTCTTGTGGCTGCCGCCTCAACAGTTCTCACTGCGCAGGATCGCTCCTACGGGCGTTCCGTCGTCGCCACGCAGTTTGGCATCGTCGCAACCAGTGAGGTGCAGGCCTCTCAGGCAGGCGCGCGCATGCTCGAACGTGGAGGCTCCGCCGTCGACGCGGCCATCGCCGCGAATGCTGTGCTGGGCGTCATGGAACCTATGATGAACGGCATGGGCGGCGACCTATTTGCTATTTACTGGGACGCCAAGACAGGCAAGCTCACCGGTCTCAATGCGAGCGGCTGGGCTCCGAAAGGGCTCACGATCGAGCATCTAAAAGGCAAAGGCCTGTCCAAGATGCCCCAAAAGGGTATCGATTCCGTAACGGTTCCCGGTGTGGTCGACGGATGGGCCAAGCTTCACGGCCGCTTTGGCAAGCTGCCCTGGCGCGAGCTCTTCCAGCCCGCTATCTTCTTCGCCGGACACGGCTACGCCGTTCCCGAAATCATCGGCGACTACTGGAAGTTCGGCCGCGATGAGCTGATGACCAATCCTGAAAGCCGGCGGGTTTTCCTTCCCGGTGATCATGCGCCCGACCGCGGCCAGCTCTTCCGCAATCCCGACGTCGCCCATGCGCTGACGCTCATTGCCAACGAAGGCGAATTGGCTTACTACAAGGGCGAAATCGCACAAGCGATTGTGAAGACGTCGTCGGAACTTGGCGGCGTCATGACCGCCGAAGATCTCGCCCAGTATTCGGCCGAATGGGTCGATCCCATCTCCACTACTTACCGCGGTTGGAACGTCTACGAACTCCCACCCAATGGCGACGGCATGGCAGCGCTCGAAATGCTCAACATCATGGAGCAGTCAAAGGCCGATCCCGCCGGCCCGTATGGCGCTGCCGAATGGCAGATGCGCATCGAGGCCATGAAGCTGGCCTACGCCGACGTGAAAGCCTACGACGGCGATCCCCGCTTCAGCAAGATTCCGGTGAACGAGCTTCTTTCCAAGGGCTATGCGGCAAGGCGCGCGCGTCTCATCGATCCGACCAAAGCAAACTGCGATGTCGCTCCCGGTGCTCTTTCGACGAGCGACACAACCTACTTCACCGTCGTCGACCGCGACGGCAACATTCTCTCGATTATTCAAAGCAACTACAGTTTGTTCGGTTCGGACCTCACCGTCGATGGCATGGGGTTCGCGCTGCAGGATCGTGGCGGCCTGTTCTCGCTCGATGCCAAATCGCCGAACGCGCTGGCCGGCCGCAAACGCCCCTTCCACACCATCATTCCCGCATTCATGGAGCACGGTGATCAGCACATCGGCTTCGGCATCATGGGCGGTATGAACCAGCCGCTCGCTCACGCACAGTTCGTCTCGAACGTAGTCGATTACGGCATGAACATCCAGGCTGCCCTTGAGGAAGCCCGTTTCACCGTCACGGCGAATCTGGACTGCAACATCCTGATCGAATCCCGCGTCGGCTCGGCAACCCTCGACGCGCTCACGAAGATGGGCCACGTGCTGGACGTGCAGAAGGAGTACACGGCGCACATGGGCCGCGGCAATGTAGTCGAACACGACAGTGCTACCGGAATGAATTTCGGAGCTTCCGACCCGCGCGGCGACGGTGCCGCTGTTCCTGAATTTCCGCGCGTTCTCGAGAACGGGCCATAGACGCAAGGGCTTGCATTGGCCTGGCCCGAGGCACCGGCAATGATCCCGGCTTTTGCCCCGATACCGATATCCAACCACATGTCTTCCCCTCAGCCAAGCGTTTCTGTAAAAGGTTCTCGTCGATAAAATCAAACTGACTTCTACCGAAATCGAGGCATGGAAGACGGTACTCTAGTCCTGAACTTGTGCGGATTCATTGAGTGCACGGATGTGTTCGATATTAACTTACTTCATCTTTTTTCTGGCTTTCGGGCAGCTTGGACATCCAACAAATGCAGCACGGTTGCGGCGGCGGTAAATTTCACCGCTTCCTGGTCGTCGGACATTGCCAGTTCTGCGGCCTGAAGTAACGACGGGTCTCCACGCTTTGCCAAGGCTTCGAGCGCCGCGGAGCGAACCAGCCAGTTCTTATCGTCGGTGGCAGCGTCGCCGATCGCCTTTCCGCTGTCCGGGTCGGGATCTTTCGCTAGCACCTTCGCGGCAGCGGCGCGCACGGGCGACGGATCAGTTTTTGTAAGTCGGCGATATGCTTCCCAGCCCATGCCGGCGAAGGGAACGAAGCCGATACCTTCCTCGAACCCCAGCAGCGCCAGTTTCTTGGGATCTTTCAAAACGGCGATTTGAGTGGCAATCACGCCTTTCGATGTCTTTCGCTGTCCGGTCAGGACTTCGTAGTAGACCTCGAAAGCAGAACCATCGTGCATCAGGTCGAGGGCGTGTGCAGCGGAGAGGACGACCGCAGGCTCGGCATCCGCCAGCGCGTCCTTGAGCTTTGGAATGCTGGAGCGGGCTTGCATATCCCCGAGTGCCGTTGCCGCAGCGGAACGCACCTCGGGCTTGTCATCCTTCAGCGCCTGTTCCGCCATCTGCTGGGCGCGCGCATTCTTAGGGATGAGGCCGAGGACACGTATCGCGTTGGCTCGACTGGCGGTCTTGTCTTCCTCGGCCGCCGTCTTGAGCATATTCCAGGCATAGCTCTTGGGGTGCATCGGGATGCCGGGAAGCTTCGCGGCCCCTGCGGCCGCACTCTTTTCCTGCGGGGTAGCCGTGCCGGGCTGTTCCGTGGGTTTTTCCTGCGGTGTCGTCGGCTGAGGGCTTTGCGGTTGTGCCGGCGGATCTTGTGGCGCCCTTGTGGGTGTGCTCGCAGGCTGCTGCGCGAAAAACAAGGAAGATGCGATCAACACGAACGCACAGGAGATATTTATTTTCGGAACTAGCCCCGTTAGGGCCTTAGCACTAAATGTCCACATTATCAGGTAGCCTACCTATCTTGGGGTGGCCCGCGCAGATTGCTGAGTAATTTTCCGCACGGCGGCCTGTCCCGCGCACCCTCTGCGTGAACCGCGCAAGTCATTGTTTCGACGGGTCACTGGGCAGATCCCGCCGCAGAGTCTGGGTCCCGCCGTGTAGCTTTGGCGGAAAGTAAGCCAAGACGGCAACCTTGCAGTGGATCGGCGCGGTTCGACACAGTGTCGGGCACCGAAAAGCGTCTCAGCGGGGGGACCTTTTCCGTCTGCTCAGGATTGCGAAGGGGCGTTCTGGCTAGGCACTTTTCTTCGAGCCAGCTTCATCCCAATTCGATTCTGGCGGTCGGGAGCTGACTGTCTGGTTATGGCTCAACGCGTACAGGATCAGCTGGACGCGGCTCGAAACTCCCAATCGATCGAAGATCCGGTAAAGATAGTTGCTCACCGTGTGCTCGGTGACATGAA
>Ga0182015_10003273_pt1 | contig 18341 bp, 16 predicted proteins | sample 712P3MmetaG_FD_120478 | JGI IMG/M metagenome (GOLD analysis project Ga0182015, IMG submission 120478) | Permafrost microbial communities from Stordalen Mire, Sweden - 712P3M metaG | ecosystem: Environmental > Terrestrial > Soil > Wetlands > Permafrost | place: Sweden: Stordalen | collected...
CGATCAAACCGGAGTAGATGCCCCGACTAAACCGGAGTAGCATCTAGCAAATATGGCCTCTTTACAGATCTTTCCCATGGGCGCGGCTGGTTTCGAACCAGCGACCTCTCGCGTGTGAAGCGATATCTCACCTTCTGCGAAAACGCCCGAATTTCCTGCAAATTGGCCACATGCCGCTCGAACGCCCGAATTCGCGTTTCACGGAGTTTGCGTGTGTTTCACGGGAGTTCGGGCCACTGGCGTCCGCCGGTGGCCCATTCAGTAACGCGCGTCTGCCGGGCTAAGGCGCTGCCGCGGGAGCGGACGGGGGACACGAGGCTCCGAGTCGCCGTCCCCCGGACGTCGCTTCGGCGCTGCGCGCGCTGGCTGGCGCGCGCGGGTGTCTCAGTGCTTGGCGCGGCGTACGGAGGCCGCCTGCGTGTGCACGACGTGGATCGATGCCGTCGAGATGTTGCCCAGCTTGTCGTCAGTCGTCACGGTGATCGTGTGCGGTCCGAGTGGCAGCTTCGCTCCGCCCTGCCAGTCGATCGTGCCGGTGAGGTCCGTGGCGAAGGTCTTGCTGACGAACTGCACGAGCGTGTTCTTGCTCAGGCGGATTCGGATCCAGCGCATGCCGTTGGCAGGGCTTGAGGCCGTCACCGTAACGCGCAGCGTGCCGCTGTAGTGCTCACTCGGCGTCGGGTGCGCGATCGTGATCGCGGGTCCGGTGAAGGTGCCGCACGGTCCGGTCAGCTGGTCGCCGTGCAGCGACTCGTCCTCGAAGGCCGTGAACGCCGGTTTCGAGTCGAAGTTGGAGTCCAGCAGGCCATAGTTGTTGATCGGCGCGTTGCCGGCGGCCCCGTTGGCCATCTCGAACCACATCGCGGCCTTGACGTAGGAGTACTGCGGCTGCGCGAGGCAGTGGTAGGCCTGCTGCAGATAGGTCGCCTGCGTGGCCTCGCTGACGCCGGCTAGCTTCTGGCCGGCCCAGGCGCCGGTCTCGCATTCCGCGGCGGTCGAGGACCAGCCGATCTCGGTCATGTAGATCGGCATGGTGGCGCCGCCGTTGGCGGCCATCAGCGTGTGGATGTCGGTGAAGCCGAGGAAGAAGTACTGGTTGACCGTGGTGGTGTCCTGGTTGTACTCATAGGTGTAGGGCGAGGCGATGTCGCACGCTGTGTCGGTGTGGACGGCCACCGCGTCGAACGATCCCTTGCCACCGGCGGCGTAGACCGCGGCGAGGAAGGTCGGGTCGCTTGCGCCCATGATCACGATGGCCTTTGGGTCGGCCGACTTGATTGCCGGGTAGGCCGCCTTGAGCAGCGCGGTGAACTGCGCCGGGGTGCCGGTCCACCAGTTCGCGGAGGCTTCCTCGTTCCAGATCTCCCAGGCGGTGACCCGGCCGTGGAAGGTGCTGACGATGTAGTTCAGGAAGTTCGCGAAGTCGGCCGGGTTGGATGGCGGCGTGGCGATCGAGTCCGAGCCGCCGTTGGCCCAGGCCGGCGCGCCGACCACGTCGACGTCGACCTGCGTGCCGGACGGCAGGGCGGCGAAGAACTTCTGGTACAGCGAGATCCATCCTGGGTCATAGCTGCCCTGCTGAGGCTCGAGGTCGCTCCACTGCATGAATACGCGCACCCACGCGGGGTGGCTGGCGCTGATGTCGGCGAGCACCTGCGGGGAGGTGAAGTCGACGTTGGACGTGACGTTGACGCCGGTCTCGACGCCGACGGGCGCGCCGGCGGGCGCCGGTGCCGACGACGCCAGCGGCGCGAGGCGGCGCGAGCTGGCCGTGATCGTCGGGGAGGCGTTCGGCGCGCTCGCCCTGATCGGCACCTCGCGGCCGGTCACCGTCACCTGCTGGCGCACGACCGCACGGTGGTCCGAGAGCAGGACGTGACGCGCGACCGACCCGATCGTCACCCGCAGGTTGGCGGAGCGACTGCGGGTCATGATCACGACCGTCACCTCGTACACCCCCGCCGACGCCACGTGCTCGTCCACGCTGGCGGGCCTCGAAGTCGCCGCGACACCCGAGCCGAGTACGGTGACCCCCAGGAAGATGCCGAGCGCGACGGCCAGCACCGCGAACACACCGAGGGTCTTGGTGTTGCGCCTCACCCTCACGACCCTCGTCGGACCGGGCGGGCCGGTAGGCCCGGCTTCGCCGCGCTCGCCCTGCGGGCCCTGACTCATCGCGCTCACCGTTCTCTCAAGTCGTGTCTCTGGCGTGGCTCCTCTTGAGCTTTCCCCTCAAACATCGACAAATGAACGAGCGAGCATGAGCATCCAACAGAACGCCACCCCGTCGACCGCAATCGTCCGGTTACCCCTGGCACACCACGAGCGCGATCACTTCGCCTGTTCGCCTGCCCCTGAAGGACCAGCAGATGGCGCCCTGGCACCCACTGGCCGCCGGCCCTCCGTACCAGCTCTGCGCGCGAATCAGACGTCGGCTCGCGCGAGCCCTGCGACGCGGCGTCTGATCGGGTCAAGACTGATCGCAAGGACGCGGAGCTGCTCGCTCGTTTGTTGGTGGCCGGGCAGCTCGCACCGGTTACGAGCTCCGTTGGCCGCCTGGGCACGCGAGCGTCAGCGTGAGGAAGCGCTGGCTGCGTCGGCCAAGCGGTCGATCGGTACCTGTCAGAGCGGTGGTACTTGTGCGTCTACCTGGGGACCGTGGTAGACGTGATTCTGGTCCCGGCAGCCGGCGTCAAAGGAGAACTGCATGCTGTCGCTGCGGACCCCGTTGTAGCTGGCGTACATGACGACATGTCCGCTCGTCCCGACCTTGCAGCGAGGATCGGCGCTCGCAGTGACAGTCAAGGAGGTTTTGACGAGGTTCCCCGGGTAGCCCCACATCATCGCGACGTGGGAGTGATAGGCGATCTGCGGCCCGATGCTGACCGAGATCATGCGGGGAGGGCGGCCGCCACCGGAAACGGTCTGGCAGACCTTGCCGGAGATCCAGTTGGTGTCCAGATTGACGTCCCCCCAGCCGTACGCTGTGCCACTCCCGCCCGCGGGGAATGACTGCGAAGCGTGAAACCCCCACGGCGGGATACCGCTGCCCGCCGGGACGCCACTGCCCTTGTACCAAGCGCAGTGCGGAGCGGCGCTCGCGTCCGCCGAAGCCCCGGTCGGTAGTCGACGCTGACGCCGGCAAGGAGCGCGACTTCCTCGCGGCGGAGCCCGGGGACGCTCCGGTTGTCGCCGTAGATCGGCAGGCCTACTTGGGGTCTGCAGCACGGCCGCTCGGTCATTCCGGAGTCCACCAAACCAAGCCGCATCGCAGAGAACATCAACGCGTTCGACTTCGAGCTGTCCGCCGACGAGATGGCCGCCAGCGACGGCCTCGACACCAACCATCGCGGCGGCCCCGAGCGCCGGGCGCAGTCACCTTGGACGCATTTGGCCGCGACATCCCAGACGCCTGAGAGCCGATCAAGAAGTCCGTCGTCCAGCGTGAAGGATCGCGCCGACACCCAGGTCCTGTCTGGTCATCATCGAGCGCGCGCGTCCGTGGTGGTAGCTGGCTTGGCTGACCCCAGTAGATGCGGCCACCCCGTGCGATGGTTCTAAAGGTTTGGGCTTATGTTGCCGATGGCCTTGGTGGGCCCGATCCTGCCGCAGGTCAATGCACCGGGAAGGTCATTGTGGACTCTGTGTCGCTGGTTTCGGGTCGTCTGAACGCGTCGCGTGGGCGCCGGGCGTCGTTCGCGCGCACGGCGATGGAGCACATCGCGGACGTCGCGCTGCAACCCTCGGTAAACGGCGCGGTGGCGGCCCTGCGCGAACTGTTCCGTGTCGAGGTTGCCTATGCCACGCGACACAGCGCCACACACCAGGTTCTTGAAGCGATTCAGGGAGATGGCCAGTCGTTCGGCATCGCAGAAGGTGAAGCGATCCTACTCGGGGCCACCTACTGCCAACGCATCCTCGACGGAGATCTGCCGTCGATTCTGCGCGATGTGCGCGCCGATCCGGTGGCGGGCGCGATGAGGATGACTGAGGTCGCTGACATGGGCGCGTTCGCGTCCGTGCCGCTGAAGCTCTCCGACGGCAAGCTCTACGGGACGCTCTGCTGCGGCAGTCACCAGCCCCAGCCAGGGTGGCACGAGAGCGACGTACGGATCATGAATGTCATCGCCCGCCTCGTCGCCGACCAGGTCGAGCGCGACGTGCTCGAACGAGCGCGCGCCGACGACGACGTGCAGGCTTCCGCGATCACCGCGCTGCTGAGCGCCGTCGATGCGCGCGACGGCTACACCGGGGAGCACTCCCGCGCCGTCGTCGCGCAGGCGCTCGCGACCGCGCGCACGCTTGATCTCTCAGACGCCGACACGATCGACGTTGAACACGTCGCGATCCTTCACGATGTCGGCAAGCTCGGCGTACCGGACGCGATCCTCAGCAAACCAGGGCCGCTGGACGAGCACGAATGGGAGATCATGAAAGAGCACCCCGTTACCGGCGGGCACATCATCGCCGGGATGCCCTCGCTGGCACGCCTCGCACCTGCCATCCGCGCCGAACACGAACGCTGGGACGGCACCGGATACCCCGACGGACTAGCCGGCACCCAGATCCCGATCGCCAGCCGCATCGTGCTCGCATGCGACGCCTACCACGCCATGACCTCAGACCGTCCGTACCGCAAGGCAATGCCTACACAAGACGCCCGCGCCGAGCTACAACGCGAAGCAGCTACCCAGTTCGACCCGACCGTCATCGCCGCACTCTGCGACGCCCTCAACCACGAAACCACCGCCTCCAAGCTCAACCAGCCACCCACACGAGGTCTGGTGGTGGCTCGCCGATGAGACACGGAGAGACTGGCGATAGCCTCGCGCGATTGGAGCGATCGGAGACGCCGGCTTGGCGGTCCGCGTTTGGGAAGGCCATGGATACGCAGGCCAGCCGCAGCGTCGTGCCCGTCGGCTTGCCGGTCGAGTCTTCGAACGGCTTTGAGGACCTCTTTCACGCGGTGTTTGATTGCGCTCCGAGCGGGATGAGCGTGGCTGGCGTCGATGGCCGGTGGTTGCGGCTCAACGACGCGTACTGCCGGATGCTGGGTTATGAGCGCGAAGACCTAGCCGGGGGGAGCGTCAACGATGTTACGCACCCTGACGACCTCGTCGAGGATCGCGAGTTCATTGCCGCTGCGATTGTCGGCGGGTGTGAGAGCTCGGAGCGCGAGAAACAGTACGTGCGCAAGGACGGATCGATCCTGTGGGTGAACGTCCGGGCAGAGCTGATCCGTGACGAGTCGGGCGAGCCGCTCTATTTCGTCTCTCATCTCCAGGACATCAGCGAGCGCCGCACAGCACAGGAGCACTCGCGCGACAGCGACCGGATGCTGCAGTCGGTGATCGACAACTCGCCGTCGATAATCTCTGTCAAGGGCCGCGACTCTCGGTACCAGCTCGTCAATCGCGAGTTCGAGGCGTTTTTCCGCGTGAGCAGCGACCGGATTGTCGGTCGCAGCGACGCTGAGATTCTGCCGGCGTCTGAGATCGAGGCGATCCATGCTGAGGACCGCCTGGTGCTGCGCGGGCAGACCATCCAGGGAGAGTCCACGGCCATGGCCGACGGTCACGAGCGCTTGTTCCTGACAACGCGGTTCCCGCTTCGGGATGACCGCGGCAAGATCCACGCGCTCTGCGTCGTTTCGACCGACGTGACCGAGCATCGTCTGGAGGAGAGTGCGAAGCAGGAGCGTTCGCGGTGTTCTGAGCTGATCTATTCGGCGTTGATCCAGGGTCGGTTTGTCCTTCATGCGCAGCCGATCGTGAGTCTCGGCCCGGAGCGGCCTGCGCAGTTTGAGTTGCTGATCCGGATGTTGAAGGTTCGCGGTGGTGAGGAGCTGGTGGCTCCCGGGGAGTTCCTGCCCGCGGCAGAGCGCTTCGATCTGATCGGGGTGATCGATGCGTGGGTGATTGACCGTGCGATCGAGCTTGCCGCGACTGGCCATCGCGTGGCGCTGAACGTGTCGGCCAAGACGATGTCTGACCCGTCGCAGGTCGACCGGATCGAGCGGGCGATCATCGCCGCCGCCGCGGTGCCGGAGAACCTCGTGTTCGAGGTCACCGAAACCGCGGTCGCCGACAACCTCGATGCGGCCCGGACCTTCGCGATGCGGTTGCGCATGCTGGGCTGCGCGTTTGCATTGGATGACTTCGGCGTCGGGTATGCGGCGTTTACCTACCTGCGTCAGCTGCCGGTCAACTACCTCAAAATCGACATCCAGTTCGTGCGGAACATGCTCAGCGACAAGGAGAACCACCGGATCGTTCAGGCGATCGTCGGTGTCGCACGCGAACTGGAGATCGAGACGATCGCCGAAGGCGTCGAAGACCAGGCCACCCTCGAAGAGCTGCGCCGGATCGGCGTCGACAACGCGCAGGGCTACTGGATCGGCCGACCTGGGCCACTTCCCCAACTCTGGGGAAAAGCAGACAACCGCCCAGCAGACGGCACGGGCGCCACCGGTCCAATCGCGCCTCCCCGCTAGAACCCACCAAGCAACACAGCGTGACCGAGCCTGATCCGGCTCGACTACGCCGCGTCAAACGAGCACCATCGACCCGGCTCCGGCCGTAGTCAGACCTAATCACTGAACGGCTTCGTCCGCTCGGCGATGAGCGCGAAATACGCGCCGCCTCCGCGTCGTCCGAGCAGTGGTCTCCTGAAACGCTCGGCGGCCGGCCGTCAGCTGGATCCGCTCCCTGTCGGCGCCAGCCACGGCCGGGCACCCGCAGACGAGCGGCACCCGTCGTGATGGCTGTCCTTAGGCGCTCGCGCCGACGGCGATGCCCTGTTCGAGGATCGTTTTCATCAGCGTCCGGGCCACGGTGAGGGCGTGCTTGTCCTGCGCGAGGTTTTCGCGCAGCAGCTTGGCGACCGCTGCGGCCTTGCGTGCGTCGGCGTTCGCGATCAGCGTTTCATAGACCGCGACCTCATAGTGCTCGGCCTCGCTGGCCAGGGCAACGATCACGACATCGGCGAGCGAGTCGTCTGTCTTTTTGAGCATGGCCCTGCCTTCGTTGGCCATTGCGTCGACGACGCTGCAGGGCTGGTTGTGTACCTCTTCGCCCAGGAGCTTGAAGCACTGTTTGATGTTCTCGATGTGCTGGAGCGTTTCCTCGCGGTGCACGGCCAGCGGGTGCCTGATCTCCTCGCGCAGCGTGCGCTCCTCGAGCTGCTCAAGGAGCTCCACGAGCTGTCGTTCCATCGTCAGCGCCGACCCGAGCTTATAGTTGAAGATCTCCTCCGGAGTGTCAAACCGTTCAAACATGTGGTGCTCCTTTGCGTGGTTGTCGATCAAAGGACCGGTGGGGTCCGTGGTTCATGACGTTTCGCCGTCGCGGACCGGCGTGCTGCTCGACACGGGGTCCGGTACGCAGGGCTAGAGACGTCGCGACGGGGTGATCGCCCGCTCATTGTGCGACGGCCGGGAGGTCACGCCGGTCGGCGCCGGCGTGACCTTTGATCCTGGTGTTAGAGGCCGCCGCGGCTTCTACGCCTGTAGCCGAAGCCGCCGCCGGTGAACAGCAGGACCGCGATGATGATCAGGATGATTAGGAGCATATTCACCTCCCAATACCCAACTGGTTGGCTCGCGCATGGCTACCTCTTGCCGGTGAGCGTGCCGGCGACCTTGTCCATGGCGTTTTTCGCAGAGCCTTTGGCCTGGTCGGCGCGCCCCTCGTTCTTTAGGCGTTTGTTTCCGCTTACTGCGCCGGCAGCTTCCTTTGCGCGGCCCTTTGCCTTGTCGATGTTCTTGTTGGCCATGAGTTCCTCCTGGTTTTGCAGATTGGCGGACGTCCGAGTGGGCGTTCGCGGTGGCTGCGGCGGTTAGCCGCAGGTGCTAGTCACGGCGCGTCTGCTTTCACGCATCGGTGACCTCCGGGGCTGCTCTTTGGCGCTCAGTGCGTCGTCGATGCGGGGAGTCACCTGGTTGGCGCTCATGAACGCGACCACGCGCCTGAGTCGTGGCGGGCATGCGCTCGTGACAGTCGGTCGCGACTCGGCATCACGGTCGCGCAACGTCGCGAACACTGCGGAAACCGCGTGCAAGCTACTCGCGGTCAAATCGGTGGGAACCAGTGTCTGGGGCATCTCGACCTCCCGGGTTCGTGAAGCGAAACCTCAGAAAGTCAGATTGTGTTGCCCGCCCGTGCTGTGGGCCGACCTCACAGTGGATGCCCTTCGCCTCTCAGTCTACTCCGCCATCCAAACGCCAACGTCGTGCGTTCCAAGGCCGGCCTGAGGACTCTCCCCGCGATCACACCGCACTCACTACGACGCACCTGGGCGACCTTCGCCGCCGTCGCCGGCCGCCACCCGAAATGGATCGCCGCGCAGATCGGACACACCAACCCGGCGCTCACCTTCCAGGTCTACGAGCAGGTCGCCACTCGTCGGTACATCGACGAACAGGCGGTCTGGAACGTCATGCGATTCGCCGACGAGCCAGAGGAACGGACCCCCAGTCGGCAGCTCACACGGACTGCGAATGGGCCACGGAATGGGCCACTGGCCGAAACCAGCGGCCGGCACGACTTTTCCGACGATCTGGACTCTGACTAAACCATCGGTTTAGTAGGCAGTTTTTGATGGGCACGGCTGGTTTCGAACCAGCGACCTCTCGCGTGTGAAGCGATATGTCAGTCCACGCGATATCGCCTGTATTACCTGCAAATCGCCCGCATCCGTCAGCATCGCCGAATCGCGATATTCCCGTAATGTGTGTTCATTTCACGGGAGTTCGGGCAGTTGGGGCCGTAGAACTGCCCGTACGACGAGGCTCCGCGACGGTCCTGGCTGGCGCCGAACCGGCCGCTTGAACACGACGCGTTGGCCAGGCAACGCAAAGTGTTGATCACGTGGTAACCATGCTGTGGTCCGTCGAACTGGGCGCAATCGGTAGCGGTGGTCCGGCAGCGGCGGAACGCCACGTGTCGACGAGTCCCGCGCTGATCTGCACGATCGCCGTGTGAGGCACGGTCCGATCCTCTCCGCCTCCGATCTGAAAGGGGGGTCAGCCGTGGGGGCGCACTGCGTTTCCTGTGCAGGGCGCCCCCGTTGCTGGAGTTAGTTCGCCTTGTCGTTCCTTGGTTGACGCTCCGGGAATTTTTCTGCGCCGTTTACAGCCCGGCCCAGAAGTAGGAAACGTCGTTGTCGTCGTTGTCGGGCACGTAGACCGTGTCGTTGGCATCATCGACGACGGGGTTGCCCGGATAGCCGCCCACGGGCACGCTGACCGGCGTCTGGGCGCACCCGGACGTGGTCGTTGCGTTGCACCTTGACCCGTTGAAGACGTCCGTGTCGGAGTCCAGGTACGAGCTTGCGTAGACCGCGCCGGTAACTTGATCGACGGCGATCTGCGCTGGTTCCGTGCCGGCCCCGAGCGTCGCCGGCGTGTGACTGCAACCGGACAGGTTCGTGGCGTTGCAGGTCGCTCCGTCGATGACTGAGACGCCGCTGGTGGCGGCGTCGCTGCCCTGGTCGGCAACGTAAACCGTGTCGGTGGTCTGGTTGACTGCCAGTCCCCAGGGCCCGGGGCCGACGGTGACGTTAGCTTTGGTGCTGCAGTCCGAGGTCACATGCCCGTTGCATGTCGCGCCATCGATCACAGATACCGTTCCGCTAACGACGTTGGTCACGTACAGGGTGTCGGTCGCTTGGTCTACGGCGACGTCGAATGGCGCGTCGTTGCCCCAGGGGATCGAGTAGGGCGTGAGCCCGCAGCCCGACCTCACGGTCGCGTTGCAGGTGGCGCCATTGATCACCGACACACTGGTGCTCCCAACCCCTGGCGGACTGAAATTCACGTTGTCGACGTAGATGGTGTCGGTGGCCTCATCGACGGCAACCCCGTACGGCGTGAACCCGACCGTGACGGCGGCGGGCGTCTGGTGGCAGCCCGAGCTGACGTGGGCATTGCAGGTCGCTCCGTTGATCACCGACACCGTGGCGGGCGAGCTCGCGCCGAAATCGGGGTTCGCGACGTAAACGGTGTCGGTCTGCTGATCGACCGCCACGGCAAACGGAGACCCGCCGGCGGCGACTATCGGCCAACTGCTGCTGCAGCCAAACGCCACGAACGCGTTACAACCCGCCCCGTCGATGACCGACAGGTCGTCGTCGTTCCCATTCGCCACGTAGATCGTGTTTGTCGCGTTGTCAACAGCGCTCCCCTGCGGCCCACCGCCGACAGCGGTCGTGGGAGCATCGTGGCGACAGGCGAGCTGTTGCGTCAGCGTGCACGAGGAGCCGCCCAGCACCGTCACGGTGTCCCCCGCGTTGTTGTTGCCGTTGTCGGCCACGTAGACGGTGTCGCTGGCGATGTCCAGGTCAAGGTAACCAGGGTCGAATCCGGTCGCGAGAACCGGCGCGTGTTGGTCGCAGCCAGCCTCGTCGAGCGCGTTGCATATCGCGCCGTCGAAGATCGACATTGTGGCGTCGTTCTGGTTGACCACGAACACGTTGTGGGTGAGCGGGTCCACGACGACGTCATCCGCATTGGCGCCGGCGGGCATGCGTGCGGGAGTCTGCCCGCATCCCGACGTCACGGAGGCGTCGCAGGTAGCGCCCTTGATCACGTCGAGCGAGCCGAGTGGGTTGCCAGCAGCCGCGATGTAAACGGTGTTGGTCGCCTGATCAACGGCTGCCGCATTCGGAACTCCTCCGACCGACACTTGCGGCGGGGTGCTCCCGCAGCCCGTGGTCACACTGGCGTTGCAGGTTGCCCCGTCGATCACCGAGACCGTGCCGGTCCCGGAGTTGGGGACATAGATCGTGTCGGTAGCCTGGTCCACGGCCGGCACTTCGGGGCCGGTGCCGGCGCCCAGAGCGACGGTCGCGGGCGTCTGGCTGCAGCCGGAGGTCACCTTGCCGTTGCAGGTCGCGCCGTTGATCACCGAAACGGTGTTGTCAGCGACGTCGGCGACATAGATCGTGTCCGTGGCCTCGTCGACGGCGACCCCATCGGGCCCCACGCCGTTGTCGGGATCGCTGCCGACAGCGATCTGCGCGGGAACCTGGCCGCAACCCGTCGTAACCGATGCGTTGCACGTCGCGCCGTTGATCACCGATACGGAGTTTCCGTAGCCGTTGGCGCTGGAGGGGTCGTTGGTGAACAGGTTGACCACGTAGACTGTGTCGGTCTTCTCATCGACTGCGGCGGCGACGAGACCGATGCCGGCCGTCGGGTTGATAGAGATCGTGGGCGGTAGCTGATCGCAGCTGGTGGTTACCGATGCGTTGCACGTCGCCGTGTTGATCGCCGACACCGTGTTGTCGCTCGTGTTTCCGACATACGCCGTGTGCGTGGCTTGATCGACGGCGACAGCAAACGGGCCAACGCCGGCATCAGCGGTCAGCGCGGGGCCGCTGCCAAATCCCTGGCCTCCAAAGGCCGGAAAGCCGAACGGGCCAAAGGGCCCGCCCAGGCGGGCGTAGCGAGCACCCCAAGCCTGTGAGAAACCAGCGCCATGACCGAGCCAGCCACTACCCGCCGCTGCCGCGGTCCCACCGCCGCTGAGCAGCAGGCACGCTGCCGCCAGGACGATCACTCCGCTCATCACCGAGGGCATCCGTCGCTTCATCCAAACCGGGCGCGGTCTCATTCGAAAGCCTCCCATTGCGATTGTTGTCAGTGCGCCGACCGAGATGCGGCGATCTGGCCTTGCCGGATCGCCGCGCATCGCTCAGCAGCCCTTCCCCGAGCATTGATCAGGCGTGTTGGACGTAACCACGCTTTTGGTACTTGTCAGCTTGAAGGTGGTGAAGATGCCACCGCCCTGAACGGTGCCCTTGCCACTTCCACTGAGGGTGTTGTGGCTGACGTTGGCGTTGAGCAGGGTCAGGAGACCGCCGGGCGGCCCATCGGCGATGGCGACGTCGAAGATGCCGCCGCCCTGAGCCGTCGCGCTGTGCCCCGTGGCCTCGGCCGTGTTATCGCTCACAGTCGTCTTGCGCAGCGTGACCGGCCCCGGCCCCGTCGCGCCGCCGCTGATCTGGAGGGCGCCGCCGACCGCGGTCGCCGACCCCGCCGGGCTGATGGCTTGAACGTGGTTGTTGCGGATGAGGCTGTTGTTGATCGAGCCGGGTCCCATGAACCCCGCGCCGCTGGAGGCATAGGCACTGCCCTTTTCCGACCTGACCGTCACGGCGTTGTCGCTAAGACGGCTGTTGCTGATCGTGCCGCCGCCCACCTCTCCGGCGCCCGAATCGCCGTCCGCGTTCGCGGACGGACCGCCGAGCGCAACCACGTTGACGTGGTTGTTGGCAATGACGTCGCCACTGAGCGTGATGGTCCCGTCGGTCTTCACGCCACCGGAGTCCGCGTACGCGCTGCCGAGCTTGTTCGTGATGCTCACCGAGTTGCCCGTGATCTTGGTGCTGGTAATCGTCGCGCTGTTGCCCGCGGTGATATGCATCGCTCCGCCGTGCCCCTCTGTGTCGACGGTGTTCCCGGGCCACGACACTGTGACGATCGCGCGATTGTGCGTGAGCGAGCTACCGCGAATCGCCAGGTCGCCCTTATCGACATTGATCGCGCCCGATTGAGCGAATCGGCCGTACGGCGCCGTGACACTTGCTTCATTGCCGCTGATCGTTGAGTTGATGACGGTCAGCGAGCCCATCTCGTTCTCGATCCCACCGCCGGAGGTCTCGGCTGCGAGGGTCGGGCCGGCGCTGTTGTCGCTGACCGTCGTGTGGGTCAACGTGAGCGTTCCGGCGTTGTAAATGCCCCCGCCGGCGGCGTCTGAGAATTTGCAGATACCGCCGGGACAGGTGGCGCCCGACGGGGATGGAACGACGGCGATGGGCGACACGCTGTTGTGCGCGATCACACTGTCGGCGATCGTGACCGTTGCACCGGGAGTCTCGCTGCTGGTGTTCTTGATGTTGTCAGGGGTGATCTCGATGCCGCCACCCGCCGCGAGCACACCGGCCTTGCCATACAGCGCGACCGATTCGGGGCTGGAGTGCGTGACGCCGCCGGTGATCGTCACCCCGGTGATCGAAACGTTGAGTTTTGTGGACCCGCCGGATCCGATCGTTACCACCGGGCCCCCACCCGAGATGATCGTCGTGCCGGCACCCGCGCCGGCGAGCGTGAGGCTCGTATTGATCGTGAACCCGCCCTGATAGGTGCCAGCCGCGATCGTGACTGTGTCGCCGCTCCTTGCGGCCGCGAGTGCGGGCGCGATCTGACTGTAGGTGCAGCCGCTCGGGCAGACCTGCAGTGTCGCGGCCGGCGATACACTCGGCGAGACGAGGGCGAAGCACGCCCCCGCCGCCACTCCCCAGGCGGTGAGAGCCCTCGTGGTGAGGCCGGCCTTCACTCGTCGACGTTCCCCTCGGCCTGTGTCGGTGCTCATCTCGCTGCCTCTCTGGTTTGCTGTGGGTGCGCAAGGCTGTTCACGTCGTTCCAAGCGTCGTGTGACGATGCGCCTACGCTAGGTGCGTCAACCTGCTTTGGAAACAGGGCCAGCCCTCAACCCACTCAGGGCATGCCCTCACTCGCTACCGAGTCTCACCAGGCTCGGAATGAGAGTGCGGCGACTCTGGGCGCCTTGTTCCGTGGCCTTCGATGCGCAGATGGGGACGCTCAGCGACTACGAGCCGGGCAAGCGTTGAGGCACCGATCGAGCCCGGTCGTCCGCGCGCAACCGACTGCTCGCTCGCTCAGCTGCGCAGGAACCGCAGGACCGCCAGCACGCGGCGGTGCTGGTCGCTTGTGTCGGGTAGGTCGAGCTTGGCGAAGATTTGACGCACGTGGCTCTCGACGGTCTTGCCGCTGAGCACGAGCTGTGTCGAGATCCCCTGATTCGAGCGTCCCTCGGCCATGAGCGCCAACACCTCACGCTCCCGATTGGAGAGGGCGGCGAGAGCCTGGACGGGTCGTGGGTTCCTGATCAGTCGCGCGACGATCGTCGGATCAATGACGCACTCACCGTCGACGATGCGCTCCAGGGCGTCGATGAGGACAGCGATGTCGGAGACCCGATCTTTGAGGAGATAGCCGATCCGGCCGGGATGCTCAGCGAGCAGGCGCGTGCAGTAACGCAGGTCCATGTAGTGCGATAGGAGTAGCACGCCCATGTTCGGATGTTCGGCACGGATGCGCTCGGCGGCAACGACGCCCTCGTCGGTATGGCCGGGCGGCATGCGGACGTCGACGATGGCGACGTCCGGCTCGCTCAGCGCGACGCGCTGCAGCAGCTCGTCCGCGTTACTCGCTTTGCCCGCCACGGTTACGCCCGCGTCGCGCAGGAGCCTGGTGAGGCCCTCGCGAATGAGCATTGAGTCGTCGGCGACGACTACGCGCACGGGAGCTCCGCTCGTATCAGCACGCCGCCGTCGGTCCGGGCCCTGACAATGAGCCGGCCGTCGAGGGCTCGCACCCGGTCGACGACCGAGACCAGATCGGCGAGCGCCTGCTGCGGCGAGGGCTCGCTCGGATCCTCGATCTCGACGACGAGGTGTCCGTCCATGAGCTGTGCATGAACACCGGGCGCCACGCCGCCGTCGCGTGTGGCCGCGCGACGAACGGCCTCATCGACGAGCACGTATGCCGCGACCTCGACCGAGCGGGGCAAGCGCTGGGCGGGTAGCGCTCCGACGAGCATCGGCACGCCGTCGCCCAGCGCCTCGACTGCCGCCGCGAGACCTTCGTCGCTCAGCTCGACAGGATGAATCCCGTGGGCCAGCTCGCGAAGCTCGTCGATGGCGCGCTGCAGCCTCGTGCCGGCCTCGCGTAACGATGCGCCAGCGACGGTGGCGCCCTGCTCGTCAAACGCACTCTGCGCCATTCGCAGCGCAATCGAGAGGCTTACGAGCCGCTGCTGCGCGCCATCGTGGAGGTCGCGTTCGAGGGCCCGGCGTTCGGCATCGCCGGTCTCGACAAGTCGTAGGCGTGAGGCCTTGAGCTCGTGCAGCTGGACGAGCGCCTCGGCGCGCAGGCGCTCGTTGTCGATCGCGAGCTCAGCGGCGGTGCCGATCGCGCGTCGAACCGCTTCGCTGTCGAGGATCGCGGGGTCGTGCAGCAAGGCGGCGACCGTTTCACCGTCGCGGAGGATGGTGGTCACCGACCGGTCGTTCCGGCTTTGTGGCGGGTCGATTTCGGAACCCTGCGCGCCTATCCACCGAGCCCCGTCGCGGAGCGGAAAGGCGAGGCGTAGGGACGTGTCGCCCGTCGCCCGCCCCAGCGCGACCTCAAGCGAGTCCTCCCCAGCGCCAGCCGCCGCCTGGCGCGCCAAGCGCGCTAGCATCGTCGCGCCGCGTGCCGCCCGGCTCAGGCTCCAAGCCAACCCGAGCGACAGCACCGCGAGGCCGAGGGCGCGAGCCGCAAAGCTCGCGATCAGAATCCGGCGGCCCGGATCCTCGCCGGGAGCGGTGTCCACCACGATAACGCGGAGGGTCCATGCGCCAACGAAGAGCGCCGCTGGCGCGATGACCGGCCATTGGGTACGTCGCGCGGCGGCCGTGGCGTGCACCAGCATGCGCATTCCGAGGCCGGCCACGCCAGCCGCGGCGAGTGCGCAAAGGCCGAGTTCGGCCCAGTCCAACCCGCGCGCCAGCGTTTGGCTGCCGTGAACGAGCAGTGGGTTGGCAGTGCACCACGCCACGCAAGCCGGGTCGGTGAACGGGTCATAGAACAACACGCGCCCGATCGCGATCAGGACGGTGGCCGACCAAGTAGTGACGACCAGGCGCCTCGCCAGCTCGGACGAACAGCGCCCGGTGGGTGCTCCGAGTGCGAGTTGGACGACCGCGGCGAAGGTCACTCCCTGGGCCGCGAGCGCGAGCGCGCGCAGCGTGCCCGGTCCGGTCTGCCAGCCGATCCAATCGGGTGAGAACCACGCGAACCCGGCTAGAACCGATAGCGAACCGGCCGGAACTCCGGGCCGCCACCACCACGCCGCGAAGCCCGCGGTGATGAGGGCCCATCCGGCCGCCAGCTCGGCGACCGCAGCGCCGGTCGACAGGCCGGCGTAGGTTGTGAATGTTCCGTGGCGCGCCGCCACGCCCACCGCAATGAGGCCGTAGGCGGCGGCGAGCGGCGCCACGACGATCGTCGCGTAACGTCTGACCGACGCGTGTCGCGCGCGCATCGCACGGATGATCCCATCACGGATCGAGGCGATGGCGAAATTCAGTGGAGCCCCTGTAGCGCCCGGGGTTCGCAGCCGTCACGATGTGCCGATGTCGACGACCGTTCTCATCGTCGATGATCACGCCAGCTTCCGCGAGCTCGCTCGTCGCATGCTCGAGGCCGCAGGGTATGAGATCGTCGGCGAGGCGCACGACGCGGCGTCGGCGCTCGCGGCCGCGGCGCGCCTTCACCCGGACGTCGTTCTCCTTGACATCCAGCTTCCCGACGTCGACGGCTTCGCCGTCAGCGAGCGTTTGGCAGCGGACGAGGAACCACCGGTCGTCGTATTGATCTCAAGCCGCAACGAGTCGGCCTACCGCCGCCGCCTGGCCGCCAGCCCAGCGCGCGGTTTCATCGCCAAAGGCGAGCTCTCGGGACCTGCCCTCGCCGCCCTGGTGAGTTAGCCGGATGCGCCGCGGCACGATCATCGCGATCACCGCCGCGGCGGGGACCGCCTTTGCCATCATCGCCGAACTCGTCGCCGATGCCGGTCTCGCTGGCAGCCTCGCCGACCTTGCCACCGGACTGGCGATCTTGGGCGCCGGCCTGTGGGGCACACGCCAACGCCCTGCCGAGTTGCGCTGGCCGCTCCTGGCCTTCGCCGGCCTTGCCTGGTTCGCGGGCAACTTTGCGTCGGCCGGATCGAGCTTTATATCGTCAATCGGCGCAGTGCTGATCTACTTGCACCGCGGGCCGTTGCTACACGCGGCCGCCACCAGCGGCCGCACGCGCCACAGGCCCGTGATGGTTCTGGCCGTGACCGCCGGATACGCCGCGGCGCTGATCACCGGCACGCCCAACCGCGTTCTGACGCTCGTTGCCGCGGCCCTTCTTGCCGCGCTCGCAAGTTCCATGTTTGCCCGTAGGGGCGCCCACGTGCCCCGCCACGAGCTTCTGGTCGCGGGCTCTCAGCTGACGCTCGCCGCCGCCCTGGTCCTGGCCGGTGTCACGGCTCTTGTCGGTGTGTCCTATGGCGTCGCCGAAGGCTCGCTCTACGGATACGAGGCGGGCCTGAGCGTCTCCGCCCTCCTGCTCGCCGCGGCGCTAGCTTCCGAGTCGCGTGCACGGGCGGTGATCGCCGACCTCGTCGTTGTCGAGCTCGGTCCGGCACGCCGCTCCGAAACCGTTCGGGGCGCTCTGGCCCGGGCGCTCGGGGACCGCTCGCTGCAAGTCGGTTACTGGGTGTCGGAGGCCGGCCGCTACGTCGATGCCGATGGCCTGCCGGTCACGCTGCCAGGTCCGCAGGACCGACGGGCCGCGATGGTGCTCGAGCGCGATGGCGAGCCGATGGCGGCCCTGGTGCATGACCCAGCAGTGTTCGAGGATGCGTCCGTGCTCGAAGCGGTGCGCGAGGCATCGGCGCTGCTCCTCGCCAACTCGCGTCTCGAGGCGGAGGTTGGGACGCAGCTGGGAGAGCTGCGCGCTTCGCGCGGGCGGATCGTGCAGGCGCGCGACGAGCAACGTCGCAGGCTCGCCCGCCTCCTCCACAGCGGAGCGGAGCGCCGGCTCGCCGAGGTCGGTGCCGCCGTTGCGCGGGCTCGGGAGCAGTCGCCGCCGGACCTGCGCGACCTCGACTTGCTCGACCTGTTGACGAGCGAATTGGAACAGGCGCTTGAGGAGCTCGGCGCGCTGGCACGCGGCATCCATCCTCGCGCGCTGACCGAGAACGGTCTCGCCGCGGCATTGTCGGCACTCGTCGACCGCTCCCCCATCCCGATCGAGCTGACCACGCCCACCGATCGATTGCCGGCGCCAATCGAGGCTGCCGCGTACTTCGTCTGCGCCGAGGCGGTGACCAACATCGCCAAATACGCCGGTGCATCGCACGTCCGCTGCGAGGTGGCGCACAGCGAGGCACGCGTCTGGGTGGCCGTCGCCGATGACGGTGTCGGCGGCGCCGATCCCGCCTCCGGGTCGGGGCTGCGCGGACTGGCTGACCGCATCGACGCGCTAGGCGGTACCTTCACCGTCTCCAGCGCGGCAGGTAGGGGAACCATCATCCGTGCCGAGCTTCCACTTGAAGGGTCATGGTAAGGACGTGGCCGAGCAACGGCCATGTACAGTCGTGCCGACCGTGGTGGCCAAGACCGGCTTAGCAGCACTGGCGGCAGCCGTGGCGCTGGCGGCCTGTGGTAACTCTCCCCACGGGGACAGCAGCACGACGCTCAAGCTACGCGCGACTCAGACGAGC
>Ga0182015_10003274_pt1 | contig 18333 bp, 19 predicted proteins | sample 712P3MmetaG_FD_120478 | JGI IMG/M metagenome (GOLD analysis project Ga0182015, IMG submission 120478) | Permafrost microbial communities from Stordalen Mire, Sweden - 712P3M metaG | ecosystem: Environmental > Terrestrial > Soil > Wetlands > Permafrost | place: Sweden: Stordalen | collected...
CAGAAGAAAGAGCAGGTCTTCGGCGTTCATGCGCTCGGGCTCGCACGTCGAGGGCTGATCTTTCACGACGTCGTCCCACCAGTGATCGCGGCCGGCGACCATCTCGACCGGATCGCCGACGCGCTTTGCAACGATCACGTGCTTGAGCGAGGGCATGCCCTTCGCGACCGCGTCGTCGCAGTTCGCTTTGAGCGGGATTTTCTTACCGCGCCGCCAGCCTTGATCGGCGGTGATCAGCGCGACGCATTCCGAGTCGTTCACGCGATCGACGATGGCATCGGGCGCGAAGCCGCCGAAGATCACCGAATGCGCGGCGCCGATGCGCGCGCACGCCAGCATCGCGACCGGCAGCTCGACGATCATCGGCATGTAGATCGCGACGCGGTCGCCTTTCTTTACGCCCAGTTTGCGCAGACCGTTGGCGAAGCGGCAGACCATGTCGAGCAGCTCGCCGTACGTCACCGTCCAGCGGTCGCCGGGCTCGCCCTCGTAGTAGTAGGCGATGCGCGAGGCCAGACCGTTGCGTACGTTGCGGTCGAGCGCGTTGACCGACGCGTTCAGTTCGCCGTCGGCAAACCACGTCGCGAACGGCTCGTTCCAGACGAGACCCTTGGTGAAGGGCTTCATCCACTCGAGCTTGCGCGCCCAGCCGGTCCACCACGCCTCCGAATCCGCGGCTTCCTCATAGATGCCGGGCTTGGCGTTGGCCTGGGCGGCGAACGCGGGCGGCGGCGGGAAGCGGCGCGCTTCCTTGAGGAGTGCCTCGATGGCTTCGGGCTGCGCGGGGGTCGTCATGGCGTCAAGCTTTGTTTCGCCGAGGCGATGCCCTTTCGGCCGCGAAGTCTGGCCGTGATGGTACGTTGGTCGGACGGACTCTACGGCGGGCTTATTGCCGGCCTGGTTTCGGCGTTGTTCTTCCTGTTCGTCGGCATAGCGATCGTTCACGAGCCGGTCCTTGGGGATTACTTCGTCCGGTTCTCGGTCGGGATCTTCGGCAGCCGGATGGAGAGCCTGCCGATCGTCGCCCTGCTCTTCGGACTCTTCCTCCACTTCCTATCCGCCGCCATCTTCGGAATTATCTATGCCAATATCGCGTCGCGCTTCAAGCCCAGTTGGACCGCGCCGACCTCCGTGCTTTGCGGCATCTTCTACGGTTTTTTCATGTACTTCATCGCCGAGGACGTGACGGTTCCGATCCTGCACGTGATCAGCACCACCCCGCTGTGGGAAGCGCTGGTCGGGAACGTCATCTTTCACGGCCTCGTTATCTCGGAATACATCACGATCGCGCACCGGCGTCACATCGCCGAGTTGGCTTGACCCGTGTCGGCTGGGCGTGGTAGCCTGAGCGATGCCTTAGCACTCTCCGGTGCTGGCTGCTAAAACGATGAACGACAGACCCGAACTCGACAAAAGGAAAGCTTTCATCCTGGCCACCGTGGTGTACGAGTACATCAACACGGCAGAACCGGTCGGGTCGGTGACGCTTACTCAGAAGTACAATCTCGGCGTCAGTTCGGCGACGATCCGCAACGAAATGGCCGAACTCGAATCGCTCGGCTACCTGGTTCAGCCGCACACGTCGGCCGGTCGCATCCCCTCCGATACGGGCTACCGCACGTTCGTCGATCACCTGATGCAGCCGGAGCCGCTCGAGGAGGTGGACGCGCGCCGCATTCGCGACCAATTCCGCGAAGCGAGCCGCGAACTCGACGAGGTCATCGACCAGGCCACGCGCCTGCTCTCCGGACTTTCGCGCAACGTTGCGATCGCGATCGCGCCCTCGCGCGATACCCACGCCTTCAAGCACGTCCAGCTCCTGTGGCTCTCGGCCCGCACGAGCCTGATCGTGATCGTCACCTCGATGGGCGTCGCGGCGCAAGAACTCGTCGAGTGGAAGACCGACGTCGAGGCCGACCAGCTGACGCATCTCTCCAACGCGCTCAACGCGGTGCTCGGCGGCAAGGTCATGGAAGACATCGCGCCCCTGGCCATCGATCGCGTTTGCGAGAGCGTCGCGGTGGCCGCCGAAATCCGGCGTGCCCTTCAGACCGCTTTCCGCAACGCGCGGCGGACCGATCCTCAGATATCCGCCTCCGGCGCCCAGAACTTGCTCGACCAGCCGGAATTTCACGACCTGCGCAAGCTACGGTCGATCCTCCGAATTGTCGAAGAACAAAAGGTGCTCTACGATCTGATTGCCGACGACCTCGCGCACCCCACGAATACGCCGGCGGTCCACATCGGCGCGGAACTCGGCGCCGACGAGATGTCCGAGTGCAGCCTCGTCACGGTGCCGTATCGCTTCGGCGATCGCGGGGTGGGATTGCTTGCGATTCTCGGACCGCGCCGGATGCCGTACGGGCGCTTGATGTCGCTCACCGCCGGGACCGCGCAGTCGCTCGGAACGTATCTCGACAACGTAGAAATTCGGTAACGCGTGGCGACCGATTATTACGAGATCCTCGGCGTGCCGCGGACGTCGCCCGAAGCTGAGATCAAGAAAGCATACCGCCAACTCGCGCGCAAGTATCATCCCGATGTCGCGACCGATAAGGCCGCCGCCGAGAATCACTTCAAGGAAATCAATGAAGCCTACGAAGTGCTCTCCGACCCGCAGAAGCGCGCAAATTACGATCGCTTCGGCCATGCCGGCGATCAAGCCGCAGGCTTCGGCGGATTCGCCGCAGAGGGCTTCGGCGACATCTTCGACATGTTCTTCGGACAGCAGCGCGCCGGCGGCGCGGCGGGTCCCCGCACCAACGGTCCGCAACGCGGCAGCGATCTGCGCTACGATGTCGAGATCACGCTCGAAGAAGCGTTCGCCGGCACGCAACGCGAGGTTTCATTCCGGCATCTAGCGGCGTGCGTGACGTGCAAGGGCAGCGGCGCCGAACCCGGCACGCTCGTCGTTCCGTGCGACCGCTGCGGCGCTACGGGCATCGCGCGGCAAGTGCGCCAGACGCCGCTGGGCCAGTTCGTTACGCAAACCACTTGCGGTAAGTGCCAAGGCGACGGTCAGGTCGTGCAGCAGCCGTGTCATGTGTGCCGCGGCCGCGGCCGGGTCGACCAGGACAAAACCCTGACCGTGAAAATTCCGGCGGGCGTCGACGACGGCAGCCGGATCCGCTTGAGCGGCAGCGGCGAAGCCGGCGCGCGCGGCGGACCGGACGGCGACTTGTACGTCTATCTCTCGGTACGCAAGCACGATTTGTTCAAGCGCGACGGCCTCAACATTTTTGCCGAGGTTCCGATCGCCTTCCCCACCGCCGCGCTCGGCGGCGAAATCCGCGTGACCGCGCTCGATGGCGAGCACCTGCTCCAGATTCCGGCAGGCACGCAAACCGGCTCGTCGTTCCGTCTACGCGGTCACGGGATGCCGGCGGTGCGCGGCGGCGTGCGCGGCGACCACCTCGTTACGGTGCGCATTGCGGTTCCGCTGAAGCTCGGCAAACGCGAGCGCGAGTTGCTGGAAGAGTACGCGCGCGCGAACGCCGACGAAGACGGCGACCGCACGTTCTTCGATCGCGTCAAAGAAGCGTTTAAAGCAGAATAGCGGTGGCCTCGCTTCGCGATCGCTTCTTCGTCGAAGGGGTCCACGCGCTCGGCGCGAGCGTAGCGTTCGCCGCCGACGATGCGCGGAAGATCGCGACGGTGTTGCGCGGACGCACCGGCGATCGCGTGCAGGTCGTGGACTCGGCCGGCTCGGCGTTCGCTGCGTCGATCGACGTAACCGGCACGGCGGTGGTGGCGACGCTGGATGAACGGATCGAACGCGGCGCGCGCGAATCGGCGGTGCGGCTCACGGTAGCGCAAGCGATTCCCAAAGGCCAGAAGATGGATCTGATCGTCGAAAAGGCGACCGAACTGGGCGTTGCGTCGATCGTTCCGCTGCGCTCGGATCGCGTCGCCGGCGAACGCACCGGCGAGCATAAGATCGAGCGTTGGCAGCGGCTCGCGAAGACGGCCGCGCAGCAGTGCGGGCGCAGCGTCATCCCGGCGGTTGCGCCGATTGCAACGTGGGATGCGTTGCTTGCGACGTTCGGCTCCTACGACCGCGTGTATATCCCCTGGGAACTCGCCGACGTGCGGCCCCTACGCGCGACCTTCGACGCGGATGCGCCGCAGATTGCATCGGCCCTCTTCGTCATCGGGCCGGAAGGCGGCTTTTCAGCGCACGAGGTCGAGCGCGCCGTCGCTGCCGGTGCGGTTGCCGTTTCGCTTGGCACCCGCATCCTGCGGACCGAAACGGTCGCGCTCGTGGTGTTGACGGCGTTCGCGTACGCGCGCGGCGAACTCTAAGCGATACGCCCGATGAGCTTTGCCAGCGGCGGTCCGCTGACGACCACGGCGAAGAGGCGTAGCATTTGAATCGCCAGCACGAGCGCGACGTTGCTGCCGCTCCCAAGCGCGATGATGGCGACCGAGTCTAACCCGCCGGGTGTCGTCGCGAGGTAGGCGGTGAGCGGATCGACGTGCACGAGCAGCACGAGCAACGCACCCGCCAGCGCGCACATCCCGAGCAGCACGGCGGTCGAGAGCAGCAGCGTGGGCAGAACGCGCGCGACAAAAAGCAGAAGTTCGCGCGTATACGAGAGACCGATCGTCCACCCGACGGTAAGGTAGGCCGCATCGAGCAGCCACCACGTCACGTCGATCGCGAGCAACCCGCTGACATGAAGTGCGGAGCCGCCGACGAGCGGAAAAATGAACTGCGCCCCCGGGACCTTCGAGTAGCGCCCGGCAAATGCCGCAGCGACGGCAAATGCGAGCGTTGCAAGAAACGGAAGCAGCACGAACGCGGTCGTGCCGGGTGCGGCGGGCGGCGTTTGCGTGGCCGAGTGCGCGAGCACGAAGTGCGATACCAGCGACGCGGTAAGCACGACAAACGTAATGCGCAGGTACTGCATGAAGGCGACGATCCGCGCATCGGCGCCGTAATCGGCAGAAAGTGCGATCATCGTGACCGCCGCTCCGGGTGAAGAGCCCCAGGCCGCGGTCGCCGCGGAAATCGGACTATAGCGCGCCAGCAGCCAACCTGCGGTACCGGCGGCAAGAACCGTTGCTGCGACGACGATGAGGATCGGCAGCCACTCGTGCACGACTTCGCCGATGACCGGTAGCGTGAACGCCTGCGCGATGGTGACGGCGATGATGCCTTGCGGCGCGGCCAGCGACCAGCGCGGCAATCCTAAACCGATGCCGGAGATCGCGGCCACGATCGCGACGATCAACGGTCCGATCAGCCAGGCCGCCGGAACGTGAGCCCACTGCGCCAAAAACCCGCCGGCCACCGATGTCGCCCCGAGGCCTGCCCATCTCATCGCCCGACGGGTTCGGCCTTACTCGCTCCAGGCCATCGTCTATTCTGCTCTGACTTTTCCGCATCTGCGTTACGCCGAGAACCTGCGTTCGAATATCGTTTTTGCGCAGCACAACCGCACTACAGTTGAGTCGTTCAACTGATTGCGGCCGGTTGCCGCGGGGGTTGCATTACGATCTTTGTCGAAGGATGCGTGCTGATGGCACGAACCTTAGAGACGCTCGACCTCGGCACCCCGGTATTTTGCGGCGAAGAACGCGTCGGTGACGTGCGCGGTCTGTATGCCGAAGGTACCGCGCGCGCCGTCGAATGGGTCGTCGTCGATTGGGTTTCCCGCGGCGAAGTGGCCGTTCCGGCGATTGAAATCGGGAGTGTCGACGAGCGTGGCGTGACGCTGATCCAGCAGAATCCGCGCGACTACGATAGCTTACCGGCGTTCAACGAAGAGCGCTTCCCGACCGTTCGCAAACTGGCATGACGACCATCGCCTCGACGTCGACCGCCGCAGCGAACGCGCTGAAGTTCTCGATCGTCGTTCCCACCTACAACGAAGCCGGGGGTATCGAACGTCTGATCGTTTCGCTCACCGAGGTCTTCGCCGCGCACCGGCTCGACGGCGAGATCATCGTCGTCGACGATAACTCGCCCGACGGTACCGGTGCCATCGTGGACGGCCTAGCGGCGAGTTATCCGGTCCGTTGCTTGCATCGCCCGGGCAAAATGGGCTTGTCCTCGGGCGTCATCGATGGTTGGAAGTTTGCGCGGCCCGATTCGGATGCCGTCGGCGCGATGGACGCCGACTTCTCGCACGACGTCAACGCGCTGCCGGCCATGGTGGCGGCACTCGCGAGCGGCGAGTACGGTCTCGCGATCGGCTCGCGTTACGTTCCCGGCGGCGGCATCGAGAACTGGCCGCTGCACCGCAAGGTCACATCGCTCGTGGCGATTGCACTAGCGAAGCCGTTGACGCCGGTGCGCGACATCACATCAGGTTTTTTTCTCGTTCGCCGGCGCGCGCTCGAGGGCGTCGAACTCGACCCGATCGGTTTCAAAATCGGACTCGAAGTGATTGCCAAGGCGCACTACGGCCGCGCACTCGAAGTTCCATACGTCTTCACCGATCGTGTTCACGGCACGTCGAAGCTCAATCAAGCCGAAATCTTCAACTATCTTCGTCAGCTCGGCCGCATCTATCGCGGCCGCTTTTTCGGACGCCCGTGATACCCGAGTGGCTGCGCATTCGGCGCGGACCGCAACACGCGCTCGAAGATGCGGCACAGTGGACGAAGTGTCCGAAATGTGCGACGATGTTGTATCGCCCCGATCTTGCGAACAATCTGTTCGTCTGCACGACGTGCAAGCATCACTTTCGCATGCACGCGTTCGATCGCATCGCGATGCTCGTCGATGCGGACTTCGTCGAGATCGGCGGCGAGGTCGTGCCGGGCGATCCGCTCGGCTGGACCGATAAGACCTCGTATCCGCAGAAGCTCGAACGCGATCGCGAGAAATCGAAACTCACCGAAGGCGTCGTGTGCGGCTTTGCATCGATCGGCGAATTACCGGTCGCGCTGGGAGTGATGGATTTCAACTTTCGCGGCGGCACGATGGGAACGGTCGTCGGCGAACGTCTCGCGCGTTTATTCGAAGGCGCGCGCGAGCGTAGGCTGCCCGTCGTCGTGTGCACGGCTTCCGGCGGCGCGCGCATGGAAGAAGGCATGCTGGCGCTGATGCAGATGGCGAAAACCACCGTCGCGCTGCAGCGTTTTCGTGACGACGGCGGCTACGCCATCACCGTGCTTACCGATCCGACGACCGGCGGCGTTTCGGCGTCGTTTGCATTTCAAACCGACGTGATCGTTTCCGAAGCGCGCGCGTCGATCGGTTTCGCCGGACGGCGCGTGATCGAGCAGACGATCCGTCAGAAACTTCCCGACAATTTTCAAACGGCAGAGTTCTTGCTCGAGCATGGCGCGATCGATATGGTGGTCGAACGCGGCGCCTTGCGCGAACTGCTGGTGCGCTTGCTCGATTACGGCGCCGGCGCGCGGCGCCCGGTCTCGCCCGCGCCGGCGAACGGCTTCGCGCCGGCACCGGCTCCGGCGGCGACGTCATGAACGCGATCGTCGAGCGCGAACGCGGGTTGCTCGAACTCGAAGGACGCATCGCCGATCTCAAAGCGCACGCCGCCGATCAGCCGGTCGATCTCACCGCCGAGATCCGCGCGCTCGAGCAGAAATACGCGCAGATTCAGCTCGATATCTTCGGACATCTCACGCCGTGGCAGCGCGTCAACATGGCGCGCCATCCGAAGCGGCCGCTCGGGTCGGCCTACATCGCCGCACTCGATGCGTTCGATGAACTGCACGGCGACCGCCACTTCGGCGACGATCCCGCGATCATCGGTGGATTCGCTAAACTGCGCGGGCGCCGCATCGTCGCGATCGCGCAAGACAAGGGCGCCGACACGAAGGAAAAGGTTCACCGCAACTTCGGTATGCCGCGCCCCGAGGGCTACCGCAAAGTGCAGCGTCTCGTGCGCCTGGCCGGTCATCTGGGGCTGCCGGTGGTGACGTTCGTCGATACCTCGGGCGCCGATCCGGGCATCGTTTCGGAAGAGCGCGCGCAGTCCGAGGCGATCGCGCAATCGATCGCAGCCTTTGCCGAAGTGCCGGTGCCGATCGTGGCCACCGTGATCGGCGAGGGGGGCAGCGGCGGCGCCCTGGCGCTGGCTCTGGCCGATCACGTCGCGATGCTGGAGCATTCGGTCTACTCGGTCGCTTCGCCCGAAGGCTGTGCCGCGATCCTCTGGGGCGATGCCGGGAAAGCCGAAGAAGCGGCGTCGCGCTTGCGGCTAACCAGCGAGGACCTGCTGGCCTTCGGCATCGTCGATGAGATCCTGCCGGAACCCCTGGGTGGTGCCCACCGGGACTCACGTGGTACGATTGATTCCGTCTTGTCTGCAATCGACGGCGCTTTGGCGCGCCTGGCGAGCATCCCATCCGACGAGCTTCGTGCGCGCCGGTATGATAAATTTCGCCGCATCGGCTCTCCGGCGTGAGATCGCCGCTGCTGCGCTCCCTGGCACGGTTGGGCGTGGTCGCCATCGCCGGAACGTTCGCCGTCCTCATCGGAGTGCAGTACGCGCGCATCGTCGAACGCAATACTGCCTACATCCAACAGGTCCATGACGTCGAGGCTGACGTCAGTGCGCTCGAAGCGAAGCGCGACGAACAACGGCGCGAGATCGTGCGCCTGAGCGACCCGCGCGGCGCGATCCCGGAGATTCACGACCGCTTGCACCTCGTCGGCGACCACGAAGCGATCATCTACCTCAAGCGGCACGACGCCGGCGCGAGCGACCCGTGACCGAACGGGTCCGCGGCAGCGTCATCAACGTTCACGCCCTCGGCGCCACGGTCCGGCTCGAGGACGGGCGGCTGGTCTCGGTCCCCCTTGTCGACGTTAACAAGAATCGCGCCAGTTATACTCGCGCGCTGGGCCAGAAGACGACGCTGCCCTTCGACCTTGACGGACGTTCCGTCCGATTAGCGACGACACGCGTCGATGAGCCAATCGTAGCCACCTCGAGTACGACAATTGTCGAAGACCCGGGTTTCGAGGCGCAAATCGCAGCCTATCTCAAGCAGACCGAATCCTGGGCGCCGGCCGAGGGACCACCCCCGCTGGAGCGCCATTTGTTCCGAAAACGGACGCGAGCCAAGCATTTTCGAGGCGACTCGGCGCCGTAGCGCGAAAGTAGCGTAGGGTGAACACCTCACGCGTCGACGCCGTTAAAGTCCCCGGATGCTTCGTCCGCATCGAAGGCGCATATGCCACCCTCCGTGCCGCCGAACAACGCGTCGCTGATTTTATCCTCAAGCACCCCGACGAACTGATCTACCTGACCGTCACCGAGCTCGCCGAGCGGACGAATACGAGCGAGTCCACGGTCGTGCGGTTGTGCCAAAAGATCGGCTACAAGGGCTACCAAGAGTTCAAGATCGTGCTCGCGCGCGACCTGGTCGAACCGACCGCGGACATCTACGCCGAAGTCGAGTCGGGCGACGACCTCAAGACGATCAAGAACAAGGTCTTCCAGGCGAACGCTCAGGCGCTGCGCGACACGATCGAGGTCCTCGACGACGCCGATCTGGAACGTGCGGTCGCGGCGCTCGCGAGCGCGCGGCGGGTCGACATCTACGGCGTCGGCGGCAGCGATCCACTGGCGATCGACGCCTACCATAAGTTCCTCAAATTAGGCATGGTCGCGGTGGCGCTCTCCGACGGCGACATGATGGCGATGTCCTCAGCTCTGCTCGGCAAAGGCGACGTCGCGCTCGGTATCTCGCACACCGGCGCGAGCCGCGACGTGACCGACGCGCTCGATCGCGCGAAGGCGAACGGCGCGACGACCATCTGCATCACGCACCGTTCGACCTCGCCGATCACCAAGGTGTCGGATATCCGCCTCTACACGGCGGCCAAGCAAACGGCGTTTCGCAGCAGCGCCAGCTCGAGCCGCATCGCCCAGCTGACGATCATCGATACGCTCTACGTCGGGATCGCGCTGCGCGCCCACGACCGGTCGCTCGAAACGATCGGGAAGACCCGCGAAGCGACCGAAGCGAAGCGCTATTAGCGCTCGGGCGCTCATCTCGATCGGGACCAATTCCACCCGGCTACTCGTCCTCGGCGACGCATCGACGCTTGCGGTGGAGTCGCGCGGAACGCGCCTCGGGACCGGCCTGCAACACACGGGCCGGCTCGACCCGGACGCACGCGAGCGAACGCTCGCGGCGATCGCCGATTACATGTACATCACGCGCGAGCACGGCGCGCTCGTCGCGTGCATCGCCACGAGCGCGATGCGCCGCGCGGCCGACGGTGCAGACTTCACCGCGGCCGTTCGCGCGTTGACCGGGACCGAGCCGCACATCCTTTCGGGCGATGAGGAGGCGACGTACTCGTTCCTCGGTGCGACGCGGACGCTCGACGGCGACGAACCGATCGCCGTTCTCGACGTCGGCGGCGGCAGTACGGAACTCGCGGTCGACGTTCCCGCGGAAGCGCGCCGGCGGGGGGCTGTCGCGTACACATGCTCGGTTGAGGTCGGCGCCGTCCGTCTGGCCGAGCGGCACCCGGCGTTGTTCGGCGGTGCGGCGCTCGCGCCGGCAGAACGTGCGCGCGTCCTCGCCGCGGCGCGCGCCGACGCGGCCGGCTTGCTCGCGCCGTTCGCGGATGCGCCGCCGCCGGTGCGGCTCGTCGTCGTCGGCGGATCGGCGTTTACCGCGGCCGCCATGGTGGCCGTCGCGCCGTTACGGGACGGCGTGACGATGAGCGCTCCGCAACGGACCGAGTTGCTCGACGCGCTCTTGGCGCGCGATCTTGATGCACGCAAAGCGCTCCCGTTCATCCGACCGCAACGCGCCGATATTTTGCCGGCCGGGATCGCGATCATCGACGAAGCGTGCCGGATCCTCGGCGTACCGGACGTAACGGTGAGCGTCGACGACTTGCTCGCCGGCTACCTCGCGTCGCGAGCGTATACGGATCGCGTACAGACGTGAAGAACCCCGGGTGACGAGCACTCGGGGTTCTCCGAAACGTCCGGCGCGCTGGGCCCACACCCGGCCGGACGGCAGGGAAACGCTGCGTTACACGGCCGCGAGGCCGGGGTTGCGGAACATGTCGGCAAACGCTTCAACCAACTCAGCATTGAACTGCGTCCCCGCGCAGCGTCGTAGTTCGGTCAGTGCTTCGTTGGGTATGAGCGTCGCGCAGTATGGGTGCGGAACCGTCATCGCGCAGAACGCATCCGCAATGGCGACGACCTGGCTTTCGATCCGGATTTCATCCGCGGCAAGACCGTAGGGATATCCCTTGCCGTCGATGCGCTCGTGGTGGCCGATGACGACCGGGGCAAGATGCTTGAGTCGCGGCAGTCCGGTGAGCGTACTTCCGCCATAGACCGGCTGAAACTCGAGCTCGCTCCATTCGGCCCGGGTCGGCTGGCCAGGTTTGAGCAAGATGCTGCGCGAGATCGCAAGCTTACCGATATCGTGCACGCGCCCGGCCAGTAGGCAGGTCGCAACGGTCTCGGTGGGCAGCTCGGCATGATGGGCTAGCAACGCCGACATCGCGCCGACGGCTTCCAGATGCTCGGCTATGTCGCGATCGAAACCGGCCATGACACGGATGAGCACGTCGACCTGCTCGAGTTCATCGGGGTCGATCGTTGCGGTGATGGTTTCGAGAATCTGCGGAGCATTGCGAATGACCGCGGAGCCGGCTTTTGTGCCGGCTTCGCGAAGACTGCGCGCTTGGTTTTGGACCATGGGAATGGTTAGGCCGATCGGTTCGTGCGCTGCCGGAAGCGGAGCAGGTGTAGGGTGGTGGCGACGATATCGGGATCGAACTCGGTCCCGGCATGCCGTTCGAGTTCGCGGCAAGCATCGTGCGGAGACGTCGCTTCAAATTGCGATCTCGGCGTGATAAGTTCCACAAACGCGGCGGCGACGCTGATGACGCGCGACGCGAGCGGAATCTCGTCACGTTGCAGACCGTCGGGGTAGCCCCGGCCGTCGAAGCGTTCGTGATGCGAGCGCACGATTGGAGCGAGGTGGGCCAACGACGGAACGTTGCTGAGGAACGACGCTCCGGCAATCGGATGGCGCTTGATGTGGTCGTGCTCGCGTTTGGAGATGCCGACGGCTTTCGCGCGCATCGGCCGCGGGATCCCGATCATACCGACGTCGTGAAGCCGGCCGGCAAGTTCGATTTCCAGCACGCTTGCGGACGGAAGCTTCATCGAACGGGCGATACGCCCGGCAAACGCGCCAACGGCATCGAGCCGTTCCGCTATCTGGGAATCGTGGAGACCGACGAGCCGCACATAGCCGTCTACGGCTTCGCGAAGATGCGCGGCGTGATGCGGTGCATGTTCGGTGAGCCCGCGCAGTTCGGCGATGACGGCGGTGATGACGTGTCTGGCATTCGTTACCTGGGCGATCGTCGCTGCATTGTGAGCGGCATACGCTTCCGAGGCGATGGCGTCGCAGATCGTGTTTGCGAGCGTTTCGACCTCGGCGATGCGTGGCGCATGTGCCATGGAGCGAACGGCGTTCGCCACTCGGTACGGACGGTTCGAAGCGATCGCGGCCCGGAGATGTTCGGCACCCGTGAGCGCGGTCATCGTCACCCATTCCGTGTCGCCGAAGGCGGACTCCGGAAGGCGAGCGATGACCTTGTCGGCCAGACTGCGCGCTATCTGCGGCCGGTAATCCGGCAATGCTGTCATGGATGTAACCGCGTCCGCTCGTGCTCGTTTAGGACCAGGGCGGCGGAAGGATCTCGGCGGGGTTGATGATCGCGAGGATGTGTGCGACTTGTGTCGCTAGGGCCGTGACGATGGCGGTAACTTCGTGCATTTGGGTGATCCTTCTCGAGCGCAGTGGCTGTGGAAGGATCGTAGCGTTTTCCGGGACCTACCCGGAATGATCACTTTTAGCCATCGGTCGCGTCGAGCCAGCCTCGCTGACGGGCGTAGGCGAGCGCCTCGGCTCGGCCGGAGCAGCCGATTTTCTTGATAGCACTCTGAATTTGGTTCTGCACCGTGTACCTCGACTTGCCGAGAGCCTTGGCAACGTCAGTCGCCCGCCCGCCGTAGCGATCGAAGATGCGCAGCGTCTCGATCTCGGTTGCGCTCAGCTCGACCTCATTCGTATCGCGGTCAACAAGGCGGCGAACGAGCGCCGCAAAGGCGGTGAAGTCGGCGTCTTCAAGGTCCCGGCAGAGCGCGGCTACGGCGCCGCGGTTCGGTAGCGGATGATGGAACTCGGTTAACTTGCGGAGGGCCTCGACGAGTATGCGGTAGTGCTGGGGAAGTTGCGCTGCGTCGAAGCCGAATGACCGGCGGGCTTGCAGCGGGCGGTCGAGAACCCAAAACGCGACCGCCCGCAGCGCGTAAGCGCAGCTCACGCGAATGACGCTATAGTGATCGTTGGCAGCTTCCGTGAGCAACCCGCGTTCGAGCGCTTTGGCGGCGCCGGCGCGATCGCCGCGGACGAGCATCAGGACGACCAGTAACGCGTCGCGAAAGGCGAGTTCTGCCCCGGTCATCGTCGTCGCCCCTCCGGCCAGCGTCGCTTCCGCCTTCCGTACGTCACCGGCCGCGACGTGGAGCAATGCGCGACTGGTGATCATGCCGTAGGTGTTGCGGTACGTTCGCGCGTCGCCGAGCTTGCCGAGGAGTTCGTCGATCGAACGAGCGGCTTCGGCCTCGGCGTTCATGGCGGCGAGTATGAACTCGCCCCGTAGTGCATAGACCCGCAGCGCGGTGTTGGCGGCGCGTTCGGCCGCGGCAGCTTGAGCACGCAAAAACGCACGCGCGCGCTGAGCGTTGCCGTCGACTTGGGTCGCAATGCTGTATAACGTGCCGTAGCTGTGAGCTGCAAGCGTATCCATCGAGAGATCGATTGCGAGTGTGACCGCGCCGTGCGCGAAGCGTTCGGCCAGATCGAGATCGCCCAGATAGAATGCAGCGTTCGCTAAACGCTGGAGAATGCGTGCTTGGGTGTTGGGTGCCGCCGCAGGAAGAGCGTTCGCGATCTCGTCGATCGCGAGCGCTATTCCGGCGCTCTCACCCTTGACGGCCTGCACGCCGACGCAAAGTGCGCGCAGATCGAGCCGCTCCCCATCCGAAAACGCTCCGTCGTCGCACGCCGGCAGCAGAACGTCGAGCGCGGCTTGGACCTCGTCCCGGTTAAGATAGCTCACCGCGAGCCGGGAAATCACTTCGCAGCGCATGTGCGAGGGTAAGCCCTGCTGCAGCGCGCGCGCGAAGAGATTCACCGCGTTGGCGCCGCTGCCGTCGGAGGACGAGAAGGCTCCGCGAACGGCCAGGACGACGCCGTCATCGTTGAGTCCGCGTTCGCCCAAGAAGGCGATCGCGGCATTTACCGCCGAGCGTTGGCCCGTTTCCAGGAGTCTGAAGGCATGCCGCGCCAGCGTGTCGCGCACGCCCTCAACATCTTCGGCGCCGATCAAGAGCCGTAGTCCGTCCGCCGGATTCCCACCGGCAACCAGGGCCGTGCCCATGCGCGCTGCAACGCCGTCCGGTGACGATGGTTCCCGCGCCTGCTGTGTCGCAACGAACTCGCGGAAGAGGTCGTGTATCGTAAAGGCGTCGTCGTCGATCGCCTGGAGAAACGGCACCCGGTCGAACGCGCGCTTCATGCCGTCGCGGGCGTTTGCGAAGCCGGCCGCCACGAGGGTCTCGATCGTGGGCTCCGGCATCAAGGCCGCTGCGGCGAGAAGTTCGCGCAGATCGGGCTCGAGCGGATTCCACACTTCATCCGCGAGGAGTGCGAATAGCGCGTCGCGCGTTTGAACGCGCGTCGCAGTGACGCCGCGTCGGCGTGCGACGAGACTGAGTGCGAGCCTGACGCCGATCGGCCACCCGCGCGTGTCCGCTACGATCTCCGCGAGCTCGTGCTCGGGAACGGCGACGTTCAACGAAGCCGCGAGTGCGCCGGCCTCGGCGATGGTGAAACCCAGATCGTCGCCGGTAATCGGCAGACCCATCCAACCACGCGCAATCCAGGAGCCCATCGGAAACGTCGGTGATTCGCGCGATGAGACGATCCAACGCATGCGACCGTGCGTAGCGGTTATTGCAGCGACGAGAACGCGGGCTACTCGCTCGTCCGCGCTCGCACGATGGAAATCGTCGACGATCAGCGTTCCGTTGAACGAACGCAATCGGGAAACGACCCAGTTGCCGACGCGCTCCTCAACGTTCCCGTCGCTCGGTCCCTCGAAGACGGCGCCGATTGAATGCAGCGCGGACGGAACGGCGGCGGCGACAACGGCGCGCACGAACGACTCGAGATCCGCGGCTTCCGGGAGCGCGACGAACACGGCCCCCGAATCGGCGCCGGCGTAATCGCGAAGAAGCGTAGTTTTGCCGTAGCCCGGCGGTGCAATCACGAGTTCGACGCTCGTGAGCGCCGATTCCGCAAGGAGCGCCGTCAGACGTTCGCGCGGTAGGGACATCCCGTCATGTTATCGGCATCCGAGGCAAGACAAACGATCATTTCTTCGCGGGAGGCGTTCGTTGTTACCGTCGAAGAGTCCGAGAACGGCAACGGGATGATGGTGGAATAGGCAGACACAGCAGACTTACACGTGAGCCGGCCGGTTGGAAACACCGGCCGGGATGCGCTCAAATTCGGTGAACTCTCGAGTACTTCGGTACTTTGACAACGCCGAGCCAAGCCGCCGGCTCATGCCGGCGGAAGGTGTAGAGACTGGACGGGCGCGGCCTGCCCCCACCTGCTCCGGCGGGCGGGAAGGGTCAAGGCACAGTCCAGACCACGAACCGGCCCTTCAATCGAATCGGCCCGGGCGGCGAAAGCCGAAGTGGTACGAAAATCTGCCGCCCGCGAGGGCATCCGAGTTCGAGCCTCGGTCGTCCCAAACTCCGAACCTTGATTTAACGGTCTTTTCCAGCAAAGCAAGCGAACAGAACGCAACCATTACGCAACCGTCACCCGGACAGAACGCCTACTTGTCGTCCTTCCGTGGCCGATCGATCGCGGCCCGAAGGCGGGCGTCGAGACGCTCGGTTGCATCCTCTTTGAGCCCCGCGATCGCGTGGCTGTAGACATTCAGGGTAATCGAGGGGCTCGCGTGGCCTAGGAGCCCTGAGACGGTCCGAACGTCGACGCCGGCGGCGAGAAGCTGGGAGGCGGCCGTGTGCCGGGCATCGTGGAGGCGCTTGTGCACGCCGGCGGCCTGACGAACCTTGTCGAATTCGAGGGTGAAGGCTCGAGGCTCGTATGGAGCGCCGAAGGGGTCCGTGAAGACATAGCCGGACTCGACGTAGCCGGTATCGGCTTTGAAGGCGTCATTCGACTGCCGGAAGCGCTGCCGCTGGAGGGCGTCTAGTCCGAGCGGGGCTTTGCAGCGCACCACTTCCGCCGCCGTACGCGGTCGCGAACGTGACGGTGACCATTCGGTGACCATCCCCCGCTTAGACCGCCTCCTTCTCACCCGCCGAGCGCCTCGCCTGGGCGAGCCGGAGCGTCTCGGCTAAACCATCCGAAGTCGAATTCTTGCGGCGCAACACCGACCGATCAAGTTCACCGCCCGGTTCGTTCGGCCGCCGGCGTGGCGGCCGCTGCGGGCAGCGACGAGCGGGGCGTCAGTGCGCGCAGCATGCTCGCCACCGGCGTCACGAGCAACGTGAACACGCGATGCGGATCGTCGCCGGTCTGCGTCACCCCGAATTTCAGCCCCGGCGACTCTTTCGGCGGCACGCACAACGTTCCGAACATCCAATCCCAGATTGCGAGGCAGCTCCCCAGATTGCGATTGTAGTGCGCCGGATCGACCGAGTGATGAATCTGGTGGTGCGCGGGGCTCAAGATCAAACGGCCCGGCGCGCCGCACAGGGGGATCCAGAATTGCGAGTGCTGCAGTTGCGCGAGCCCGAAGAGGAAGACCACGAACAGGACGTTTTGGCCGAAGATTGCGTACATGTCGACGCCGCGGCCGGCCACGTACGTGAAGACGCCGTACGCGACTCCGGTCGTGAGCGCGATGATGTCCACGAAGATCAGCGTGTCGATCGGATGGACGCGGAACACGGTCAGCGGGGTCAGCACCTCGGCCGAATGGTGCGTCTTGTGGAGCTCAAACAGCGCCGGGATCTTGTGCTTCATGTAGTGATCGACATAGTAGCCGAACTCGTACGCCAGAAATACGACGAGCGTCAAGCCCGCGCGCAGGGCCCAGGCGGGCGCAGTCGACGGGGCGGCGGCGCCGAACTCGGCATGCAACCCGCGCACGACCCAGCCCGAAACCCCCATTCCGGACAGGATCCCCCAGCCGATGAGCCCGCCGATCGAGAACGTGTTGACGAAGTAATAGAAGACGTCGGCCCGCGTCGAGCGGTTGAACAGGATCCGCCGGGACCGCCGCAGCGCGCGGGCCACCAGCGCGAATCGGACGGCGCCGCGCCGGCGGCGATGCCGGTACATCAGGAAGCCGACCGCGAGCACCAGCGAAACCGCCACCTCGGGCAACGAGAAAATCGTCCCGGGCGTTAGCAGCAATACCAGGGCCTGGTGCACTTTATCGAGCTGAGCGTGAAAGAACGTCGACATGCGACTCCGGGGAACGGACGCGGCGTTATTTCGGTACGATGGTCCTCAAGTCCGGTCGCCCGTTTCGATCGCGCCTTCGCCCGTGACGGGCGACACGGACTCCGCGCCAAGGATGTCCCTTATTCTTGCAGGGTTGTGGTCCTCTCACGTAGCGGAGCAACCCCTCGTCGAACGGGGGCTAGGTCCGGAATGCTGCACGGACGCGGGTCGATCAAAGGCGGCACCGGCTTCGTATTGCAACGGTCCTCGACGACGCCGGCCGCGAGGCCGTTCGAACGCTAGCCATGTCGGGCCGGTGGAACGGCCTTCTAACGGTCTTTCGACCGGGCCGATGACGCATTACCGGGAAGCCTACGTCGAGGATGCCTATAGCGCCACTAGCGGCCGCTAGCTATGAGCTGGTCGAGGACGATCTCACCCAATCGCACGCCAACCGGCGAAAGGTGTACGGAGTCGGCCCGCCAGCCGTGCATGACCGCAGTCTTGATGTCACCGATGTGGTTCGCGGCGACTGCCTTTAGCGTCATCATGGTGGGGAAGCGGGCTGCAAACCGTGCGTGCGAATCATTCGAACCGACCTCGCCTTCGATTCCGTCGAATTGTAGAACCTCATTGCCGTTAATCCAATCGTCGACCGCATCGGGGCCGCGAACGTTCTGAACGCGTTCGCCGGGTCCCTCGGCGATGCGAATTACCCCAAGTGACGAGAGTGATTCAAAGTCGTCTACAGACCAAGGGCCGACGGCGAAGAGGCGAGTTGCGACCGAGGCAAAGCGCTCGTGCAGAACCTGCTCGGCGGCGTCTCGCGACTTGATCTTCGGCAGACCATAGAGGCGATAG
>Ga0182015_10003275_pt1 | contig 18331 bp, 16 predicted proteins | sample 712P3MmetaG_FD_120478 | JGI IMG/M metagenome (GOLD analysis project Ga0182015, IMG submission 120478) | Permafrost microbial communities from Stordalen Mire, Sweden - 712P3M metaG | ecosystem: Environmental > Terrestrial > Soil > Wetlands > Permafrost | place: Sweden: Stordalen | collected...
GGCGGCACGACGCTGGCGTCGTTGGAACGCTTGGATGAAACGGCGTTGCGGCGGGCGAAGGCGGGAGGGACCCGGGTCGTGATGGCGGGCGAACGTCCGGTTCAGCACCCGCTAAACGTGGTTGATGTGGTGTTGATCGAGGACGACGATTCCGTCGCCGATGTGGTGGAGCACGCCGGCGATCGGCGCCGACACCTCGCTCTCCACCTTGTCGGTCTCCAGGAGGTACATCGGCTGGTCCTGCCCGACGTGGGCGCCGTCGTCGACGAGCCACTTGGCCAGCGTGGCCTCGGTCATCTCCATGCCGAGCTTGGGGATGCGGATCTCCATGGACGTCGCCCTCTCGAGAATGCGGGGATCCGGTGGGGCCTCGCGCCACCGACGGTGCGAGAGCACACATTAGTAAGGTGCCCGCCGAGGTGGCCCGATGCCCACCCCGGTCGTCAAGACCAGGTTTGCTAGCTTCGCGGGTCGACGTGCGGCGCAGGCAGCCGACGTCCCGTCCCGACAGGAGCAAGTCATGGAGACCCGAACACTGGACACGGTCATTTACGAGAAGGACGGTCCGGTGGCCTGGATCATCCTCAACTACCCGGAGAAGGCCAACATCCAGTCCTCCGGTCTGGTGTTCGACGTCGACGAGTGCCTCAACGATGCCGACAAGGACTACGACATCAAGGTCGTGGTCATCAAAGCCAACGGGCCCGGCTTCAGTGCCGGCCACGTGGTGACCGGCAGCCCGGGTACCGAGATGCGGGAGATCGACGAGAGCACCGCCAAGCTGGGTAGCCCGTGGAAGGGCCAGTGGGACATCTACGGAACGCCGGTGTTGAAACTGTGGGACTTCCCCAAGGTGACCATCGCCCAGGTGCACGGCTACTGCCTCGGCGGGGGCACGGTCTGGGGGCTGCTCACCGACATGACCGTCGCCTCGGAGGACGCCTACTTCCAATTCCCCGTCCTCCAGGGGATGGCCATGCCCACCATGGAGACCGGCATCGAACCGTGGCTGTTCATGAACTGGAAGAAGGCCTCGGAGTTCATGTACACCGCCCAGGAGCTGAGCGCCGCCGATGCCAAGGAGATGGGTCTGGTCAACCGGGTCGTGCCCCGGGAGCGACTCGACGACGAGGTCAACGAGCTCGCCTTCCACGTGGCTCAGGCGCCCCTCACCACCTTGATGGCGGCCAAGGCCAACATCCGTCGGGCCTGGGACCTGATGGGAATTCGCACCCACCTCCAGCAGTCGAACGACCTGCTGACCGTGGCCACCCAGGCCACCGACGTCCAGGGGTACATCCGAGAGGCCTTCCAGGCCGGGCTCCGCCCGCGGGAGGCGGCGAAGCGCAACGCCGAACGGGCCAAAGTGCTGGCCGCCGAGTCGAAGGCACGTCGTCAACCGTCGGCCTGACGGCTCGGCGCCGGGTGCGGCGCCGGCCTGGGTGTCGCCGATCCGACAGGGGTTGTCGTGGTGACGGGTACAATTGTCAGGACGCACGACAGTGGGTTGTCGACGGAGCCGGTACGGATCAGGTGCTGCCGGGGGAGCCGATCGGTGAGGGGGGATCGATGACCAGGGTCGGATTGGTGCTCGGCGCAGGGGGTGTGGTCGGGCAGGCGTATCACGCTGGGGTGCTGGCTGCCCTCGACCGCGAGCTGGGATGGGACCCGAGGTCCGCCGACGTCATCGTCGGATCGTCGGCCGGATCGATCACCGGGACGCTGCTGCGGCTGGGAGTGACGGCCGCCGACCTCCGTGCCCTGGCCAACGGATCGCCGCTCTCCGACCAGGGGGCGTCGGTGGTCGATCGGATCCTGCCGGACCCGTCGGACCTCCCGTCGCCACCGCCCCGCGACTGGTTGAGGCCGTGGCGCCCGCCGTCCGGCGCCCTGCTGGCCCGGATCGCCCGCCGTCCGTGGAGTTTCCGGCCCGATGTGGCCGCCATGACCATGCTGCCGGCCGGGCGGATCGATCTCACCGACCGGGCCGCTCCCCTGCACCAGATGGTCAGGGACCGGTGGCCCGAGGACCTCTGGATCTGTGCGGCCCGGCGGACCGACGGTGCCCGGGTGGTGTTCGGCCGACCCGGGTCGCCCCCGGCATCACTGGCGGCGGCGGTGCTGGCCTCGTGCGCCATCCCTGCGTACTTCGCACCGGTCACCATCGGCGGTGTCGAGTACTTCGATGGCGGGGTGCACTCGGCCACCAATGCCGATGTGGTCCGCAACCGACCGCTCGACGTGGTGGTGGTGGTGGCGCCGATGTCCGCCACCCGCCCACCCATCGGGGCACCGGACGGGCTGCTGCGGTGGGCTGCCCACCGTCGGCTCGATCGCGAGGCGAGGCGTCTGGAGCGGGGCGGGACCATGGTGGTCAGGATCGAGCCCGGCCCCGCCTCCATGGACGCCATGGGCCTACGTCCCCTGGACGACGACCGCTCGTACCGCGTGGCCGCCACCGCCGAGCAGGAAGCGACCCACCTGGTGCTGCAAGGGCGCGCCCTCGATGGGCTCCGAGCCTCCGCCGGATCGGCCCGCCGGAGCTGAACCGGCTTCCGGTCACCGGAGAGGCGATCGCATCGTGGTAGTAGCGTCCTGCCCGGGGGCAGACGAGTTTCGCGGGAGGTCGTCGAAGATGGGCGTTGACCGGATGAGTCCGCAGGACGCGTCGTTCTTGCACATGGAAGACGACGTCAGCCACATGCACATCGCCTCGGTGGGGATCTTCGAGGGCCCCGAGCCGCCCTTCGCGGACATCGTGTCGATGATCGACAGCAAGCTGGACCTGGTACCCCGCTACCGCCGGGTGGTGCGGACGGTGCCGTTGGAGTTGGGCCGACCGGTTTGGGTGGACGATCCCCACTTCAACATCGAGTACCACCTCCGCCACACCGCCCTGCCGTCGCCGGGGGGTGAGGCCGAGCTGCGCAAGTTGGTGGGTCGGGTCATGTCCCAACCGCTCGATCGAGCCAAGCCGCTGTGGGAGATCTGGGTGGTCGAGGGGCTGGAGGAGGGTCATTGGGCAGTGATGGCCAAGACCCATCACGCCATGGTCGACGGCGTCTCGGGGACCGACCTCCTGGCGCTGATCATGGACATCTCACCGGAGCCTTCGCTACCCGAGCCCACCACGTGGACCCCGCAACCGACGCCCTCAGGTCTGCAGCTGGCCGCTCAAGCGTCGATCGAACTGCTGCGTAGCCCCTACGAGCAGATCCAGGCTCTGCGCTCCGCCGCCGCCGTGCCCAGGCAGGCCCTCGGTCAGGCGCGCGAGGTGGTCAAGGGCCTCTCCGCCATGACCGGCCTGGTTCGTCGCACGCCGCTGTCGACCCTCAACGGTCCCCTCGGCCCGCACCGACGCTACGCCTGGGCGTCGACGGTGGTGAGCGACATCAAGACGATCCGCAGCCGGTTGGGCGGGACGTTCAACGACGTGGTCCTGGCGGCCATCACCAACGGGTTCCGCGAGCTCCTGGTGGAGCGGGGCGAGTCGGTGGACCGGGTGGTGCGGACACTGGTGCCGGTGTCGGTGCGTGCCCGCGACGATCGGGGCCGTGCCGTCGGTGACGGGACGCTGCAGAACAAGGTGTCGGCGATGTTCGCGGAGCTGCCCGTGTCCATCACCGACGCGGCCGAGCGCCTGCGGGCGGTGAGCTCGCAGATGGAGGGGTTGAAGGAGTCCAAGCAGGCGGTGGCCGGAGAGGCTCTCACCTCCATGTCCGGCTTCGCCCCGCCCATGCTGCTGGCCCTGGGGGTGCGCCTATCCACCCGTATACCGCAGCGCAACGTGAACACGGTGACCACCAACGTTCCCGGACCGCAGATCCCCCTCTACGTGTGTGGGCGACGGATGCTCAAGGCCTACCCCTATGTTCCGCTGGCCGGTCAGGTCCGGGTGGGGATCGCCATCTTCTCCTACAACGGCGAAGTGAACTTCGGGGTCACCGGCGACTACGACACGACCGCCGACCTCGACGTGCTGTGCCGGGGTATCGAGGACGGGATCACCCAGCTGTTGAAGGCCTGCGACTGAGCTCCCTCATCGTTTCCTAACCGGGAGCACGCACTCCGATGACAGCTGCGGACGATGATTGGGCCGTGAACCTGACCGCGCCACCGACCGAGCTGGTCGACTCCCGGGGCTCCTTCGGGGACTGGCAGTCCCTCCGCGCCAGCATCGCCACCGACGGGTACGTGTTCATGCGCGGCCTCCTCGACCCCGACACCGTCCGCGACATCGGCCGAACCGGGCTCGGCCACCTTCAGCAGGCCGGCTGGACCGATCCCTCGTGTGACCCGGTCACCGCAGCACCGCGTGTGCCGGTCCGGGCGGTGCGGATGCGCGACGCGCTGGGCGATCCCGGGTACCGCCGGATCCTGGCCGATGCCGGCTTCAACAGGATCGCCTTCGTGTCGCCCCTGGCCGATCTCATGGGCCAGATCCTCGGGCCCGACGGGTTCTGCTATCCGATGAGGCTGCCCCGGATCGTCTATCCCGTCTCGGTGGTCCCCCACCAGCCGGGCAACACGGTGCACAAGGACTACCGGTCGGTGCAGGACATGTTCACCTGCTGGGTGCCTCTCGGTGAGGTTCCCCGTGCCATGGGCGGCCTGGCCGTCAAACCGGGCAGCCAGCACACCTCCCGGGTGCACTACCGCCCGCTCGACCGTCTCGAGCGCGGATGGCTGACCACCGACTACCACCCCGGAGACGTCCTCGTCTTCCACTGCCTCACCACCCATGCGGCACTCCCCAACCGGGGGAGCCGGATGCGGTTCTCGGCCGAGTACCGCTGGCAACTGGCCGACCAACCCGCGCCCCGCAGAGTGGTGATCGGTCCACAGGGACGCGAGATCGGGTCACGGCTCTTCTCCCGGACGCCGTGGTGGCGCTCGGTCCTGCCCGGGCTGACGTTGTTCGACGACGAGGTCGGGGGTGAACGAGCGTCGCTGCCGGCCCCGCCCTCGCGATACGTGTCGCTCATCAACTGAGTGCCCTCCAGCACCAGAGGCCGGTGGCTCACCGGGGGCGGCCGAGCCGGATCGGCCGTAGGGTTGGGCCCATGCATGACTCAGTGACGGTGCACATGGTCGCTTCCCCGGAGCGGGTCTGGGACCTGGTGGCCGATGTCACCAAAATCGGGCGGTACAGCCCCGAGACGTTCGAGGCCGAGTGGCTCGACGGTGCCACCGGGCCCGCGGTGGGCGCCAAATTCCGGGGGCATGTCAAGCGCAACGGCAAGGGCCCTACCTACTGGACCACCTGCACGGTCCTGGCCAGCAGCGAGAACCGCGAGTTCGCCTTCGGCGTCGGCCCTGCCGACAAGCCCTTGAACGTGTGGCGCTACCAGCTGGAGCCGGCGGGTGACGGAACCGACGTCACCGAGTCCTTCCAGCTCGCCGACACCGCGCCGCTTCGCCTGTACTGGGCACTCCTGGGGTGGGCTCGCGGCCGGACAAATCGCAACGGGATGCGGACCACCCTCGAGCGCATCAAGGCCGAGGTCGAGTGAGCGGGCGGTCCGATCGGAGCGCGTCGGAGCCATGATCACCACGGAGCGGCACGGCTCGGTGGTGGTGCTGATCATCGATCGACCGGAAGCTCGCAACGCCCTGACCGGGGCGATGATCAGGGCACTGGCCGATGGCCTGCGGGAGCTCGATGCGGACCCCGAGGTCCGCGCCGTCGTGCTCACCGGCCGGGACCCCGCCTTCTGTGCCGGTCTCGACCTCACCGACCTGTCGGGGACGTTCGCCGATCTGGCCAGCGTCCGACCCGACGGTGGCGGTGGCCGTCAGGGCCTGATGCCACGGACCAACACCCCGGTGATCGGCGCCGTCAACGGGCCCGCGGTCACCGGGGGACTGGAGCTGGCCCTGGGCTGTGACTTCCTGATCGCCTCGGAGCGGGCGACCTTCGCCGACACCCATGCCCGGGTCGGTGTCATGCCGGCCGGTGGGATGACCATCCGGCTCCCCCAACTCATCGGCATCAACCGGGCGCGGCAGATGTCGCTCACCGGCAACTTCGTCGATGCCGACACCGCCTACCAGTGGGGCCTGGTCAACCAGGTGGTACCGCATGCGGCGCTGATGGAGCGGGCACGGGAGTTGGCCGCGGCCATCGCCGAGATCGACCCCGACGCCATCGGCGAGATCCGCGCCATGTACGACTCGTTGGGACAGGGTGCCGACGACTCGGCCTATGTCGACGAGGCACGGTGGTCCCGTCGTTGGATGAAGGAGCACTTCGACGCCTCGGCCTTCGAGGGGCGACGGGAACGGATCATCGAGCGGGGCTCGTCCCAGCAGTGAGTGGTCCCGGCCCACCGGCGACGGGCCTGCTCCTCAGGTACCGTGCAGGCACGATGAACGTCGAGGGCAATTGAACGTCGAGGGCAATTGAGCATCGAGGACAACAGGGCCAGGGTGGGGGAGTTCTGGGGCGCGCTCTACGAGCGGGACTGGGATCGCATCGGCAGCTTCTTCACCGAGGAGAGCCAGTACACCGACGTCCCCTCACCAGCGGACGACGTGGCCCACGGCCCCGACCAGATCGTGGCCCGGCTGCGCCTCGGGCTCGAGCGGATCTCCGGGTACGAGCACGACCTGCGTCTCATGGTCGCCGAGGGGGATGCCGTGGTCACCGAGCACTCGGAGACCTGGCATTGGCACACCGGCGAGGAGGTCACCCTGCCGTTCGTCTCGGTGCACGAGCTCGGTGACGGCGCCATCATCCGGTGGTGGGACTACTGGGACCTCCAGACCCTGATGAACGCGGCACCCGAGTGGTGGATCGAGCACATCATGCAGGGCTACACCTGAGCAGGGGTCAGCCCGGCTGAGCCCTGCCCTCCCGGGCCGAGCCCGGCGGGGTCAGCTCTCGAACCCGTAGACCCCCTTGGCGTACTCGTTGACCTTCTCCTCGGGCAGGCGCAGCCGGATGGCGGTGTAGTAGACAACGAGGCTCCATGCCGCCACCACCGCCAGGTCCCAGTAGAAGGGGATGACGTTGCGGCCGCCCTGGAACTGCCCGAGGTACGAGATCAGGGTCAGCCCGCCCAGATAGGGCCACAGCCAAATGGCCGCCTGCCAGTCCATGGGCGAGTGGACCGGATTGGCATTGGTGATCCGTGAGATCCCCATCAGCAGGTACCCGAGGACGACCGCCACCATCAGCTTCCAGACCACCTCCCATCCGCTCCAGTAGATGATCAGCCCGGCCGAGACGAACGAGAGCGGGGCGACGACCGCGGCCCAGGGCAGCCGGTAGGGGCGCTCGGCGTCGGGCTTCTGGAGGCGGAGGGCGCCGAGAGCGAGCGGGGCGCCGGCGTACATGAGCACAGTGGCCGAGGTGATGAACCCCACCAGCTTCTGCCAGCCGGGGAAGGGCAAGAAGAGCAACAGACCCATGAGGAAGGCGAAGATGAGCCCGAAGAGAGGGATGTTCGCCTTCTTGGTGGTCTTCTCGAAGATGGACGGCACATGCCCGTTCTTGCTCATCCCGAAGGTGATCCGGCTGGTGGTGGTGGTGTAGATGAGGCCCGACCCGGACGGGGCGATGATGGCGTCGGCATAGAGGATGTAGGCCAGCCAGGCCAGGCCGAGTCCCTTGGCCAGTCCGGCGAACGGCCCGAAGATGCCGGAGAAGGAGATGTTGTTCCACCCGTGGGCCAGGGCCTGATGGGGCAGTGCCCCGATGAACACCACCTGCAACAACAGGTAGATGGTGGCCCCGATGAGCATGGAGAAGATCACCGCCCTGGGCATGTCCCGTTGGGGGTTCTTACTCTCGCCACCCAGCTGCACCGCCTGCTCGAATCCGACCAGGGCGAACACCGCCCCACCGTCGCTCACCGCGTTGAGGACGCCGTGCAGCCCAAAGGGGGCGAAGCCCCCGCCGCGGGTGAAGTTGGAGGTGTCGAAATGCGTGAAGAACAACACGACGATGGTCAAGGTAGGGATGACCACCTTCCAGACGGTGATGGCATTGTTGGCCCGTACCAGGTAGCGGATGCCGAACAGGTTGGCCACCACGAACAGGGCCATCATCGCCGTCGCCACCAGGTAGCCCGTGCCGGTCAGCACCACTGTGCCGCCGACCGTGTGGGTCAGGCCGTGCCAGTAGTTGGAGGTGTAGGTGATGGCCGCCTCCACCTCGATGGGAGCGGTGCCCACCGCCTGCAGCCATGAGAACCACCCGAACGAGGCGCCGGCCAGGCCCCCGAAGGCGTAGTACGGGAACCGGGTGGTCCCACCGCTGACCGGAAACATCCCGCCGAGCTCGGCGTGGACCAGGGCCAGCAGGATGACGGCGAACGAGCCGATGATCCAGGCGATGATGGCCGCCGGCCCGCCGATGGTGGCACAGGCCAGCGCGCCGAAGAGCCAGCCCGATCCGATGATGGAGCCCTCGGAGGTGAGCAGCAGCCCGAAGAAGCCGACGCTGCGAGTGAGGCCATCACCGGTGGAAACCGCACCCTCGTCCATCGCACACCCTCCGTTTCGGTCGGTCAACATCGGTGGACGCTGCGCTGCGTTCCTGCCGGGGCTTGACAGCACGGCGAAGCTAGCCGAGGGACTCCGGGCGGTAAAGGATCACCACCGTGGGGATGCCACCAGCCGGGACGCTGATCAAGTCGGGACGGTCAGATGGTCACCACTGACCGGAGCACCTCGCCACGCTCCATGCGATGGAACGCCTCCTCGACCTGGCCCAGGGTGATGGTCTCGCTGACGAACCGGTCGAGGTCGAGCCGACCCTGCAGGTAGAGGTCCACCATCACCGGGAAGTCCCGTGACGGCAGGCAGTCGCCGTACCAACTGGGGCGTAACTGGCCTCCCCGGCCGAAGAACTCGATCATCGGCAGGTCGATGCGCATCTCGGGCGTGGGCACGCCCACCTGCACCAGCGTGCCGGCCAGGTCGCGGGCGTAGAAGGCCTGTTCCATCACCGCTGGATTCCCGACGGCCTCGATGCAGACGTCGGCGCCGTTGCCCCCGGTGAGGGCCCGCACGGCAGCAACCACGTCCCCGCCGGAGGCATCGATCACGTCGGTGGCCCCGAACTCACGGGCGAGCTCGAGCTTGCCCGGATCGAGGTCGATGCCGATCACCGTCGAGGCCCCGGCCAGTCGGGCCCCGGCGATGGCAGCACATCCGACGCCACCACAGCCGAAGACGGCCACCGAGTCCCCGATCCCGACCTCGCCGGTGAGCATGGCCGCTCCGAGGCCAGCCATGACGCCGCATCCCAGCAGTCCCACCGCCTCGGGCCGTGCCGACGGGTCCACCGTGGTGCATTGCCCGGCGGCCACCAGCGTCTTCTCGGCGAAGGCGCCGATGCCCAGTGCCGGGGACAACGGGGTCCCGTCGACCAACGTCATCTTCTAGGTTGCATTGTGGGTGGCGAAGCAGTGCCACGGTCGCCCCCGCGTGCACGACCGGCACGTGCCGCACACAGCGCGCCAATTGAGGACCACGAAGTCGCCGGGTGCCAACGAGGTCACGTCGTCCCCGACGGCGTCGACGATCCCGGCGGCCTCGTGCCCGAGGAGGAAGGGGAATTCGTCGTTGATGCCGCCCTCGCGGTAGTGGAGATCGGTATGGCAGACACCACAGGCTTGCACCCGCACCACCGCCTCCCCCGGGCCCGGATCGGGCACCACGATGGTGACCAGCGACACCGGTTCCCCTTTGGCCAGTGCGACGACGCCATGGACCTGTGATGCCATGTTCCCCTCCTTGTTGTGCCGGGTGTGGGGCCCGCCGTCGTGCCTGCTTCCGTACGGGCAGCTGTGCTGGCTTCCGTATCAGCACAGTGTGTCATCCCGACCGTGTACCCATCCCGGTGCCAGTGGCTGGCGGCACCGGCAGGGACGACCGCAGCCGGACCCAGGACGTAGTCTCGGGCCGGCAGCCAATGCCGGACGATCACCGGAACAGCGGGGAGGACCGAGATGGCCAACGTGGTGTGCGTGCTCTACGAGGATCCGGTCGATGGGTACCCGGCGTCGTACCCGAGGGATGCCATCCCCACCCTCGATCACTATCCGGACGGCCAGACCCTCCCCGCCCCCTCCGGCGTCGACTTCACGCCGGGCGCGCTGCTGGGCTCGGTCTCTGGCGAGCTGGGACTCCGGCGGTTCCTCGAGTCCAACGGCCACACCCTGGTGGTGACGTCGGACAAGGACGGGCCGGAGTCGGCGTTCGAGCGGGCGCTGGTCGATGCCGACGTGGTCATCTCCCAGCCGTTCTGGCCCGCCTACCTCACCGCCGAGCGGATGGCCAAGGCACCCAGGCTCAAGCTGGCCATCACCGCGGGGATCGGCTCGGACCATGTGGACCTGGCCGCGGCCATCGCCCATGGGATCACCGTGGCCGAGGTCACCTTCTCCAACAGCATCAGTGTGTCCGAGCACGTGGTGATGATGATCCTCGGCCTGGTCCGGAACTACCTCCCCTCGCACGAATGGGTGGTCAAGAAGGGGTGGAACATCGCCGACTGCGTCGAGCGCTCCTACGACCTCGAGGGGATGGCGGTGGGCACGGTGGCCGCCGGGCGCATCGGCCTGGCCGTGCTCAAGCGCCTCAAGCCGTTCGACGTGCAGCTCCACTACACCGATCGCCATCGCCTGGCGCCCGCGGTGGAAGCCGAGCTCGGTCTCACCTTCCACGACGACGCGGCCTCGATGGTCCCCTTCTGCGACGTGGTGACCATCAATGCGCCGCTCCATCCGGAGACCGAGCACCTGTTCGACGACTCGATGTTCGATCGGATGAAGCGGGGCACCTACCTGGTCAACACCGCCCGGGGCAAGATCTGCGACCGCGATGCGGTGGTGCGGGCCCTGGAGAGCGGGCGCCTGGCCGGCTATGCCGGGGACGTCTGGTTCCCGCAGCCGGCCCCCGCCGATCACCCGTGGCGGACCATGCCCCACGAGGGGATGACCCCGCACGTGTCGGGGACATCGCTGTCGGCACAGGCCCGCTACGCCGCCGGGGTGCGCGAGATGCTCGAGTGCTGGCTGGGCGGCAGGCCCATCCGTGACGAGTACCTGATCGTGGACGGCGGTCGCCTGGCCGGCACCGGCGCCCACTCCTACAGCGCCGGGGACGAGCCCGCCACCACTACCTGAGCCCGTGCATCGGGCGACCAACCCACCGCATCCCGACGACTGATCGCATCCGACGACGCATGCCGGCCACAGGCCGGACGGGTGAGTCACCGCCAGTGGTCAAAATTGAGGGAGTTGGCTCACAAAGGGGCCGCGGGGTTGACACGAGGTGAGGACCTATCCTACCTTTATCGAGTAATCCACTAGGTTTTGTCGGGTATGGGTAGGGGCCTCAGCTTCTTGGTTCGACCGTCCTGGCGACGAACAAGGAGCTTCCATGAAATCCTTCCTGCGCATCAGGAGCTTCCGTCTGGCCGCGGCCGTGGCCGTGGCCCTTGCCGGTCTGACCACCCTGGTGGCGGAAGGAGTGAACCAGGCCTCGGCATCCACCCTCAACGGCATCGCCACCACGGCCAGCCCTGCCGGCCAGACCTATCTGGCCTCGGGCGGATCGAACACCGACTTCACCGTGACGCTGCCTGCGAACGCCGCCTGCACCGGTGACTCCGCCCACAACGGCTATCACGTCTGGAGCTACCTGGTGGAGAAGGGTGCGAACGTCGCTGCCACCACCTTCAATGCCGACACCGGCCCGTCCCAGGGATTGGGACTCTACGAATCAGACGCCAACTACTACGGGCCGGCCAACACCGCCCAGACCACCGGCCAGATCATCGGCATCCCCAACGACTTCCAATGGGGGGCAGCCGTCGCCGGAGGCGACTTCACGGCCGCCCAGTTGCTCTACACCGGTGGGACCAGTGGCATCTGGGAGGGGGGCATTGCCTGTGCCAACGGCTCGGGTGTCCTCTCTGACAACTGGAACACCGAGATCACCTTCACCGCCAGCGGCTCCGATCCCAACGGGTTCACCTGGTCGGCCATCCCCGGGCCCAGTGGGAGCACGTTTGCAGCTTTCACCTCGCCGAACACCGCCACCTTCACCGAGGGAACCACCGGGAGCTTCACCCCGACAGCCACCGGCAACCCGACGCCCACCATCACCGAGGCGGGCACGTTGCCGGCCGGCCTGACCTTCGACGGCGGCGTCCTCTCGGGTGACCCGTCGGTGGCCGGCACCTTCCCGATCACCTTCAAGGCCACCAACGGCATCGGCAATCCAGCCACTCAGAGCTTCACGGTGACCGTCGACGCCTCGCCGGCCATCACGTCGGGTTCGAGTGCCGCCTTCACCACCGGGACCGTCGGGAGCTTCACGGTGACCACCACCGGAATCCCCACGCCGACGGTGTCGGAGTCGGGGCCCCTGCCGAGCGGGGTCACCTTCACCAACAACGGCAACGGCACCGCGACCTTGGCCGGCACCCCGGCCGCCGGAACCGATGGCACCTATGACCTGACACTCACCGCAGCCAATGGCGTCGGATCACCGGCCACGCAATCGTTCGTTCTGACCGTGAGCTCGGCGCCGGCGATCACCTCAGCCGACAACACCGCCTTCATTGTGGGGACCTCCGGGAGCTTCACGGTGACCACCGGTAGCTCACCGACTCCGGCCATCACCGAGAGCGGCTCCCTGCCGAACGGGGTGACCTTCGCCGACAACGGCAACGGCACCGCCACCCTGGCCGGCACCCCGGCAGCAGGGACCGGCGGGAGCTACGACCTGACCCTGACGGCGGCCAACGGGGTGGCGCCCAACGCCACGCAGTCGTTCGTACTGTCCGTGGACGTCCCACCCTCGATCACCTCGGCCGACAGCACGACGTTCACCACCGGCTCGGCGGGGACCTTCACCGTCACCACCGGGGCCGACTTCCCGACGGCGACCACCCTCGCCGAGTCCGGGCGACTGCCGAACGGGGTGACCTTCGCCGACAACGGCAACGGCACCGCCACCCTGGCGGGCACGCCGGCGGCAGGCGCCGGTGGGACCTACGACCTGACACTGACGGCAGCCAACGGGGTCGCACCCGAGGCCAGCCAATCCTTCACGCTGACGGTGGACGAGGCGCCCTCGATCACCTCGGCCGACAGCACGACGTTCACCACCGGCTCGGCGGGGACCTTCACCGTCACCACCGGGGCCGACTTCCCGACGGCGACCACCCTCGCCCAGTCCGGGGGACTGCCGAACGGGGTGACCTTCGCCGACAACGGCAACGGCACCGCCACGTTGGCGGGCACGCCGGCGGCAGGCACCGGTGGGACCTACGACCTGACACTGACGGCAGCCAACGGGGTCGCACCCGAGGCCTCGCAGTCGTTCGTGCTGACCGTCGATCAACCGGCGGTGATCACCTCGGCCGACAACGCCACGTTCAGCCGTGGGGTGGCCGGCAGCTTCACGGTCGAGGCCACGGGCACGCCAGCTCCCACCATCGCCGAGTGGGGCAATCTTCCCGCTGGGGTGACCTACTCGGCCGGCGTGCTCTCCGGCACACCCACCGTGACCGGAACGTTCGAAGTCACCTTCACGGCCAGCAACGGTGTCGGAGCGGCGAGCACCCAGAACTTCACGCTCACCGTCCTCGGGCTGAACATCACCACAACCTCGGTGCCTGGGGCCGCCCCCAATACCGCCTACAGCTACACGCTGCAGGCGGTGGGTGGAACCACCCCGTACAAGTGGAAGGTGACGTCCGGAACTCTGCCCAAGGGCATCAGGCTGAGCTCTGCGGGGGTGCTTGCGGGCACGGTCAGCTCCAAGAAGGTTCCCAATCCGGGGTCCTACCCCTTCACGGTGACGGTCACCGACCACACCAAGAAGGTCCATGAGACGGCGACGGCAACGTTCACTTGCAGTACTCCTAGTCCGCTGGGTGTCAGCAAGTCCGCCGGTTGTCAGCGCCCCTGAGGGGTGTCCCGTACAGGGACCACGCAGGCTCCGATCGGCGCGCCGTTCGTGATTCGCAGCTCCGGCCATCAGTGGCGTCGCTTCCCGCCCTTTGGCCGATAGGCGGGAGAACTCATCGACTAAATCACCAATTTTCCACTTGACACCATCAACCATCTGTCTTATGTTAAGGCGAGTAATCCACTAGGTTTTGTCGGGTATGGGTAGGGGCTCAGCTTCTTGAGGTCGACCGTCCTGGCGCCGAACAAGGAGCGTTCATGAGATCCTTCCTCCCCACCAGGGGCATCCGTCTCGCCGCGGCGTTGGCCGCGGCCTCGGGCACGGCCGGTCTGGCCAGCCTCACCACGTTGAGCACCTCGGCCCAGGCCGATCCGTCGGCCACCACCGCCTACGTCGGTGTCGGTTCCGACGTTGTCCAGGACTACTGGGAGGCACTGAGCGGCGCCGCCCAGCCGGACTCGCCCACCACCGCGTTCTACACCCCGCTCCACTCGTCGTCGGCCACCGACAACCGGACCGTCCAGTCCTTCGACGCATTCCCTGCCGGGGGCACGACAGTCAACCCGGGATGCATCACCACGCTGTTCGGGGGACCGTCCTTCGACCGTCCCAACTCCTCCAGCAACGGCATCACTGCCCTGTTGGATGCGATCAACGGGACCGGGTGGGAGGACACGACCAACACCTCGTGCACCAACACCCCGGTGAACGTGACCGGCCAGATCAATTTCGCCCGGTCCGCCCGGATTCCGAAGACCACGGGAACCACCCTCACCTTCATCCCCTACGGCCGGGACGCCCTTGGCATCCTCGTCTTCGACCACGGCGACTCGGTCCTCAACGACCTGACCACCGCCCAGCTGAAGTCCATCTACTCGAGCACCACCGGGACCACCACCATCGGCGCTGACACCGTGGAGGGCTGCCTGTCCATCTCCGGCTCGGCGCCGCGCACCAACCTGGAGTCGGCCATCGGCGTCTCCGAGGCCGTTGCCGGAGCCGAGGCCCAGGCCGACGACCCGAGCGGCACCACCGACTGCAGCCAGATCCAGCAGAACAGCGGCAACGCCTTCTACGACGGCTTCGCCTCCAGCCTGCCGGCCCACACCGACGCCATCGTCCCCATCTCCGCCGGTGACTGGATCGCTCAGAACAACGGGGTGTCCGTGGACGAGTCGGCCGACGCCCGCAGCGGCGGCGCCTTCCTGGCCTCGATCACCGACGGCTCCACCGCACTGGGCGTGCCCTTCACCGGGACGGGCACCTCGCTGCGGCCCAACACCACCTACTACACGTCCACCTCCTACGGCTACAACCTGTTCACCGTGGTGCCCACCGTCAAGATCACGGCCGGGCCCAACGAGGACCATGGGCTGGTCAGCCTGTTCACCGGAGCGACCTCGCCGCTGTGCTCCTCGGGCCAGGAGGCGATCATGAACACGTTCGGCTTCGACGACCTCACCGCCGCCGAGGGCACCTGCGGAGCCACCACCCTCGAGGGCAACAGCTGAGCGGCTCACACGTACCCGTCGAGGTCAATCAAACCGATCGCTAGGAACCTAACCATGAACGCTGCACGCGCTGACATGACCCACATCCCCGAGGACGGGCCCGGGAGGGCCCGCTCCTCGAGGCCCCGATCGGCGAGGGCCGGGCTGGCCGTCGCCCTGGCCGCCCTCACCGGTGTGGCCACGCTGACCCTGGCCGTAGTCGGGATGGGCGCAGCAACGGCCTCCACCCTCAATGGCGTGGCCACCACGGCCACCCCGTCCAATGACAACTACCTGGCCTCGGGCGGCTCCAACACCGACTTCACGGTGACCCTGCCATCCGGTGCCGTCTGCACCGGTGACACCGCCCACGATGGCTACCACGTGTGGAGCTACCTGGTGGAGAAGAGCGCGACCATCTCCTCCACCACCTTCAGCGATAACACTGGCCCGTCCCAGGGCTTCGGGCTCTACGAGTCGGACCTCAACTACTACGGCCCGGTCAACACCGCCCAGACCACCGGCCAGATCATCGGTATCCCCAACGACTTCCAGTGGGGAGCCGGGGTCAGTGGCGGATCCTTCACCGCGGCCGACCTGCTCTACACCGGGGGTACCAGCGGGATCTGGGAGGGGGGCCTGGCCTGTGCCAACAGCTCGGGCGTCCTCACCGACAACTGGAACACCCAGATCACCTTCACCAAGTCCACCTCCGATCCCAACGGGTTCACCTGGTCGGCCGTGCCCGGGCCAGCCGGGAGCGCCATCGCCGCCATCACCTCGGCCAACAACACCACCTTCACCGAGGGCACTGCCGGGAGCTTCACCCCGACGGCCACCGGTAACCCGACGCCCACCATCACCGAGACTGGCGCCCTGCCCACCGGGGTCACCTTTACCGGCGGCTCGCTCACCGGCACCCCGACGGTGACCGGCACCTTCCCGATCACCTTCACCGCCACCAACGGCATCGGCAACCCGGCCACACAGGCCTTCACCCTCACCGTGACGGCTTCCGGCGCCCTCTCCATCACCACGACCTCCCTGCCGTCGGCCACCATCGGCACCCCCTACAGCGACACCCTGTCCGCATCGGGGGGCAAGGCCCCCTACAAGTGGAAGGCGACCGGCCTCCCCAAGGGGCTCAAGGAGAAGTCGGGGGTGATCAAGGGAACGGTGAGCGCAAAGAAGCCACCGGCGACCGGGCCCTACTCGGTCACGCTCACCGTCACCGACAAGTCCAAGCCCAAGCAGACGGCCACCAAAACCCTCACCCTGACCCTCAACCCCGCCTGAGGGCGCCGGTCGCCGTATCCGTCAGCCTGTGAGTCCGGGGCGCTACTCGTCCAGCGTCTCGGACTCACCGGCTCGCCTCCCCCGCCCGACGAACAGCCTCCGCCTGCTCAGGCCATGGTGGCGAGGACCTCCTCGATGATGCCGACGGTGGTGTCGGGATGGAGAAGGGCCAGCCGTCCCACCGACTCGCCTTCCCAGGCGGTCGGCACCACAAACCCGATCTGGCCGGCGAGCAGCTCAGCGGACCACTGCTCGTAGCGCGCCCGGTCCCACCCCTTCCTCCGGAACAGCACCACCGACAGCTCCGGCCTGCGCACCAGCTCGACGTGAGGGGTCCGCTCGATGAGGTCGGCGCTGGCCTGGGTGACAGCCAGAACCGCTTCGATGGCGTCGCGGTAGGCGTCGGTGCCGTGAACGGCCAAGGAGAACCACAGGGGGAGGCCGCGGGCCCTCCGGGTCAGGTGATAGGCGTAGTCGCTGGGATTCCACTCGCCGGGGTCGCTGTGGAGCACATCGAGATACGAGGCGTCCTGGGTGTGGACGGCCTTGGCCAGGTGGGGCTCCCGGTAGACGAGGGCGGCACAATCGAAGGGGGCGAAGAGCCACTTGTGGGGATCGACCACGAAGGAGTCGACCGTCTCGATGCCGTCGAAGCGCTCGCGGATCGAGGGAGCGAACAGGGCAGCGCAGCCGTAGGCCCCGTCCACGTGGAACCACAGGGACCGTTCCCGTGCCACCTCGCCGACGCCGGCGAGGTCGTCGATGATCCCGGCGTTGGTGGTGCCCCCGGTGGCGACCACCCCGACGGCGTCGGCGCCCCTCGGGTGGGTGTCGAGGGTGGCCCGAAGACCGGTGCCGGTCAGCCGGTGATCGTCGCACGGGATAACCAGTGGTTCGACCCCAAGTACCCCGAGCGCCTTGCCCACCGAGGAGTGGGCCTCTTCGCTGATGGCGATCAGCGGGCGGAGAGGGGCACGGTCGCCCATCCGGTACGCGGCAGTGTCCCGGGCCACCATCAGCGCGGAGAGGTTGCCCGCCGAGCCGCCGGAGACGAAGCACCCACCTGCGCTCGACGGCAGGCCGGCCAGATCGGCGAGCACGCCCAGCGCCTGGTTCTCGGCGGCCACCGCACCGGCCGCCTCCATCCACGACGTGCCCTGCAGTGACGAGCACGCCACCAGCATGTCGAAGAGGAGTGCGGCCTTCGTCGGTGCGGCGGGGATGAACGACAAGAAGCGCGGGCTGTCACAGGACACCACCGCGGTGGCCAGCTGGTGGTTGAAGATGTCCATGATCCGGTGGGCGTCGGTCCCCTGCGGATTGATCAGTCCCTCGAGGCTGGCGTCCAGCGACGAGGCCTGGGCTCCACCGAAGTCGAGCGGCACCGGGTCGAGGGCCAGGCGCCAGCGGCAGTAGTCGAGGATCAAGGTGGTGAGTTGCTCGTCGTAGACGAACATGGGGTTACGCATGGCGTCCTTTCGCGATGCGGCCCATGTTCGCAGAAGCGCTGCGGCGGTGGATCCCGAGCCACCACCGATGGGTCGTTCCTCCACCGATGGGTCGTTCCTCAGGCTGATTTGCGGTGCACCGACACTGCATAGGGGGCGCCA
>Ga0182015_10003277_pt1 | contig 18318 bp, 21 predicted proteins | sample 712P3MmetaG_FD_120478 | JGI IMG/M metagenome (GOLD analysis project Ga0182015, IMG submission 120478) | Permafrost microbial communities from Stordalen Mire, Sweden - 712P3M metaG | ecosystem: Environmental > Terrestrial > Soil > Wetlands > Permafrost | place: Sweden: Stordalen | collected...
GGGGAGAGTGGCAGTCGAGACATCCCACATCGCTATTGGAGTGAGCGGATTGGGCGAAATGCGATTGTTCATGAGCTTCGCCGTGGCAACTTAGACATCGAGCGCTAGTCTCCTGCCGTGACTTTCCCGCGAACACGAATATCTTGCTTTTGTCGCCGCCGCCGGCCACGTGGTCGGCTCCGGGACCGTGGCAACCCTCACAACCTTGCTTTGAGGGGCCGGCCTTCGTGTTCAGTGTAGTCTTCCAGTGCGGCGTCTTCGCCCATGCGTTGTAAATTTCCTCGTGGCAGGTCTTGCAAGTGTCCGCTCCCACATACTTGGACACTTCGGGAGAGGGCGTACTGGTCACCGGTGCGCTGGATTGAACACTCTTAGTGGCGGCTGGTGGATTAGTCTGGCCAGCCGCAAATGCGAGGCCCGCTGACGAAAGCAAGACAAGGGACAGAAGAATTCGAGATGCCTTGCACCTTCCCGACATTCGCTACGCTCCCTCGACTCTAGCGGTGATCTTGCACGTGCGTTCAGGCCGAGAACTCTGTGGCGCACCGATCCTGTCGTAAACACTCGGGAGGCGTCAACCAGAATCCCCAGGAGGAGATAAAAATCCGTAGCGCCAATTCCCGTTTTGAACTTCCTTGAACCGAAGCAAGAACCAGAAGAGCCTTTTTTTCGTTGGATCTCTGCCAGTCGCAGTCGACTCTTTCGCGCCAGCGGCTGTCGCCAGCCATTAAAAAAGACAAGAATGCACGATTCGCGATGCGGCCGCTGTTCAATATTGCTCAGTTTTGGAGGATAAGGGGTAACCAGAGATAGACTGAATTTGAACAAACGGGCATCGCGCATCGATGAAAACTGCTCCCGTTGTACCTTGTTCTTCTTGAACCCGCCATGCTGTGGTAGATCACGGCGCCCATCATCTAGTGTGGGTTCGGAGTTAGTTCAACCGCGGCCTGCACCGGCTGCTGTAAGGTTGACTTGGAGGAGATATCCGCCTGTACTTCCTTCGCCGCCGGAATTTCACTTCCCGGTGGGTAGATGGAAATCTGCACCGTACCCCAGCCTGTATCCGAATTCGCATCGGCCTGCTTGCCCAGTCCCAGAGTTTTAAGCTGACTATCGTCGAATCCGAAGTTTTCCACCAAGTACTCGCGTATCACCATCGCCCGTGCCTCTGTCAGAACCAGATCCTTCTGGGTATCACCCTCCATTCCGGTGGACGCCACGACCACTGCAAATCCGAACTGGCTACTGGCCAGGAACTCGCCGCCTGCGTTCAGAGATTTCTGGTTCTTTAGCTTGGCAGAATCCTGCTTACCGAAAAGCTGCTTCGCCGAGTATGTAAACTTCTTCGTCGGTTCGCTTTGCGGCAGCCGCTCGATCTCATTCTTGGCGAGCTCGGCAGAATCTTCGTAGCCGCGGCTCTTGAAATATCCGCGCAGGAAGAAATTGTGCTTCATGGCTTCCATATTCTCCTGGAAGTCGGTAACGCCGGCTTTCGCCTCCACCATCGTGTCACGCATGGCGCCACTGGTTTGTTCGAGGTTGCTGTAGAGCTGTTTGTCGTTGACCAGCGCTCCTGCCGTTCCCTTCCCTCCATCGATCTTGGCGCTGATCGAGTCTAGATTCGCCGTCGCCCGGGTTGCGTTCTGAATGGCTTGTTGGCTGCTATCCAGAATGCCGCTGGTCTTTGCGAGCAGGTCCGACATTTCGAGGGGCGGCTGGCTGGCGAGTGTATCGCCATCCCGCACATTGGGCGATGTGGCGGACCCAAACGAGATCGCCAGATATTGGTTGCCCAGCAACCCCTCGGTTTCGATTGTGGCCACAGAGTCTTGCTTGATGATCTCGTGGGTCGATTTGCCCAGATCCATGACTACCGTGACCTTTTCGCCCGGCTTGTGGGGCAACACGATGCTGCGCACAGTGCCACTGTGAACGCCGCCCACCCGAACATCGCCGCCAGCATCCAGGCCCACCACATTGTCGAATTGCGCCTTCAATTGGTACGTGGAGCTGAACATATATTGCTTGCCTCCGATGATGAAGACGCCGGCTACCAGAATCGCCAGTGTCACAACGATGAAAGCTCCTAAACGCGCCGCTCTCGACATATGTCCTCCTAGGAATGCCTCAGAAATTCCCTGACAAACTCGCCGTCACTTTTCTGAAGCTCTGCAAAGCTGCCTTCGATCACCACTTTCCCTTTATTCAGCAGGGCCAGACGGTCCGCAATCGTCTTCGCGCTATGCAGATCGTGAGTCACTACGATGGATGCCATGTGATGTTCCTGCTGAAGTTTGAGAACCAAATCATCGATCTCCGCTGCGCTGATGGGGTCAAGGCCAGCGGTGGGTTCGTCGAGCAGCAGGATATCCGGCTCCAACGCCAGCGCACGAGCCAGCCCTACTCTCTTCTGCATCCCCCCCGATATATCCGAGGGCATCTTCGCCAGGTCGCCTTCCATGCCCACTTCCGCCAGCAGTTCCTTGACACGGTCATCGCGCTCAGACTCCGACATCTTCTTCTTATGGTGCTGCAGTGGAAAAGCCACGTTCTGCTCGACGGTTAGAGAGTCGTAAAGGGCGGCGTGCTGAAACAGAAAACCCATTTTCTTCCTGATCTCGCCGAGCTGGTCGAGGGCCAGGCCGGCAATGTCTTGCCCGCGGATGCGAACCGATCCCGAGTCAGGTTTCTCCAGTCCGATGATGAGCCTCAGCAACACGCTCTTGCCGGTACCACTACGCCCTAACACCGCAAGGGTTTCGCCGCGCTGCACGGCCAGGCTAATCCCGTCCAAGACGTTTTGACTTCCAAAGGACTTATGCAGATCCTCGACGGCGATAACTGGTGCGCTGCCGCCTTGTTCAGCTTCTGCCAGGTCGATTGCAATTTGCTCGATTGTGTCCATATGTTTGTCGCGGGTTGTTTAATCGATGTTCACGGGCAAATATTCATGGAAAAAATAGAATGATAAGTTTCACCAACACCACATCGGCGAGGATCACGAACAGCGACGACAAGACCACCGAGCTCGTGGCCGCACGACCGACGCCCGCGGCGCCTCCCTGTGTCCGCATTCCCTGGAAACACGCAATCAGCCCAATGATCAGTCCAAACACAGCGGTCTTAAACGTCGGTGGCAGGAAATCGTTAAAATCGGCGCCGTTAAAACCAGTATTGATAAACTGATGCAACGAGACCGGCTCAACCAGGGCCTGCGTAACCCAGCCCATTATCAAGCCGCAAAAGTCGGCAGCGAGCGTCAACAAAGGCAGCATCAGGATGCAAGCCAGGATGCGCGTCGCCGCCAGCAGCCGGTAGGGATTTACTGCGGACGCCTCGATGGCGTCGATCTGCTCGGTCACTTTCATCGACGCCAACTCCGCGCCAATGCCCGCGCCCGCTCGACCGCTCACTACCAGACCGGTAATGATCGGACCGGTCTCATGGATCACGGAGAACACGATAGCGGCAGGTAGCAGCGATTTGGCTCCAAATCGAGTCAGGCTGTAGCGGGCTTCCAAAGAGAGAACAACTCCGGTAGCGGCGCCGGCCAAGGCCACCAGGGGCAAGGATTTTGATCCGATCTCGTCAAGTTGCCGAAACAATTCGCGGAATTCAAATGGTGGAGTCACAGCGGCCCGCACCACGCGCCAGAAAAATATTCCGAGATCTCCGAACCATTCCAAGAACTGGCTAATCAGGCCCGGGGTCGAAACGGCGGAAGACACAGGCAGAATCGCCGGTCCCATGCGGGGAGCGGGCAGATCCGCGGCCGCAGTGAGGCTTCGCTCGATCATGGGTTCGACCCCGAACCGGCTGCTCCGTGCTGGTGGTTCAGGTGCATCCGAGAAAGCAGAGAGTGAGGGCCACTGTAAAGGAATTCCAGGGCGATGTTTCCGCCCACGTATCCCAGCATGGTGTAGTTGCCCATACGGAGCGCATCCTTACCGTTGTAACGACCGGGGTACCACGCGTAGACGGCAGTCATGGTGCCCGCATACGGAGCGATGAGCGCCGGAAAAGAGAAAACGCGGTGGCCATCTCCGCCGCGGCGAGCCGTCAAGGTGGAAATCACCGCATGGCTGAATCGCGGAAGTACGCCTTTGCACTCACAACGGTAGTACAACGTGTCTTCCTTGAAGGCCTGCGCCAGACCATAACGGGTGGTCGTGGTGACTGCTGCAATACCAAAAGCGGACCCGAACCGTTTGCCGTACCCTTCGGCCCCTTGTTTCCACTCCGGAGGCGTGTCGTACGCTTGGCCGATGCCAGCAGCAAAGGCCCCGCCAGCGGCGGGATATGGGCCGAAGGCGTCGAAAACATAGTTGCGGAGCTTCGTTTTCTGCGTCGGACGTACGTAGGTTAAGTCCGATGGAGGCGAAGTTGCAGTGGAGATCGTGCCTGAGGACTCTCCTGAATCGGCCAGTGCTTGCGCTCTTGCCAGCACCGGATCCGCGGCTAAGACCGCGATTACCAGGAGCGTACTGCGATGCATCTTCATATCGCGTTTCTCCTTGTTCAATCTCGGCAGGCTTCCGTACCGACTTAGTGGCATTTACAGAGTAAGCGGACAAGCTCCGTGGTCGCATTGGCAGGCAATCTCAACCTCTTTGGATCCCGCTTCCTTGCAGGCTGGACTGCAGTATTTGTTCCCCGCTTGCACCAGGCACCGGCAGGGTAGATGCCCACACTTAACCGGCTCATTCGTCGTCATCATGGTTCTCCTTTTCCAAGTTGCTGTCTTCCTACGTTCGCGTGTAAAGATTGCGGCGGAATACGATTCACACCGCCAAGTAGACACCGCTCGTCGATGTCGCGTGGCTCAAATGCGCCCGAGCACAAGGAGAATGACAACAACGACAAGGACCAGCCCTAAGCCGCCGGTCGGGGCATAACCCCACTCCCTGCTATGCGACCAGCGCGGCAACGCACCAAGCAGTGCTAAAACCAGGACCACGATTAATATCGTTCCAAGCATATGTCGCTCCTTTTTTCCTATTTCAAACGGCGCGAGCCCAGAAGACCGCAGCCCGGCCGACAACAGTTAAGCTGCCTGCCTCGTAGCGCTAAAGGGTGACGCTGAGTTCAACATTGACTCCCGGATACGCCGGGTTGCAAAGGTAATAAACGCCGCCGATGTCGACCACAAAAACATCCTGCGTGTAGAGCCAGTTGCCGGCCCACGGTGCCGCGAACCCGAACCAATAGCCGCCGTATTGGAAGCGGTGATTACGGTAATCGCCTTGGGTGACGCGAAACGTGTGTTCGCGTCCAAAGTGGGCCTTATAACGATCGTCGGGAATGCGGCCGCTACGGTTACCACCTGCATGCTGCGCCGGCTGTGCGTGTTGCTGCTGCGCATTCTTCTCCTCTGGCTTGCTGTTGTTCTGCCGCTGCGCATTTTTCTCTTCCGGCTTAGCGTTCTTCTCTGGCGGCGCATTTCTCTCTGTCGGGCTTAGCGTTTTTCTCCTGCTGAGCGCTTTTTTCGTCTTGCTTCGCTGGTTTCTGCGGTTGCGCCTTTTTCTCGTCCTGTGCATCCTTTGCTTTCTGTTCTTGCTGCTCGTGCTGCTCCTCCTGCCCGTATACCGGCGCCGCGAGCGTCAAAGACAAAACTGCTGTGCTGAGCACTCCAACTAGTCTCATAGGTGTTGCCGCCTCCATTCGTGTTCGTTTAGTGCCCGTTCCCTGCGCTCGCTTTAGCGCAAGCTTCCTGTGGTGGCGTTGACCGGGCTGCCGATGGCGTCGCCGGACACGAGAAGTTCCACTCGGCGGTTTTGCTGCCGTCCGGCGGAGTTGTCGTTGGAAGCGACCGGCAACGTATTGCCGAAGCCTTTGGCGCTGACCGAATTAGTCGATACGCCTTCTTGCACCAGATAATCGCGCACCGAACTGGCGCGGTTCTCCGACAAGGTTTGATTCATGGTGTCGGCGCCGACGTTATCCGTATATCCGCCGACTTCAATGTTGAGTCCGGGATAGGCGAGCAGAATACCGGCGACTTTTGCCAGCTTCTCGCGTGCACCAGGTTTCAGTGAAAATTTCCCGGTGTCAAATAGAACATCGGACATGCTGACGATCAACCCGCGTGCGCTGTCGCGAGTCTGGAGAATCGAGTTCAACTGCTCGGACAATTTCGCACGCATGGCAGCTTTATCTGTCTCTGCCTGTTGCGCGCTTAACTGCGCCTGCTGTGCTGCGAAGCGCGATTGCTCCGCATCCGCCTGCGCCGCGGAGACTGCGCTTGCGGATGCCGCCTGACTATTCGTCATATCGGACTGAGCCTTCGCAGTTGCAGCTTGAGCGTCAGCGGTGTCTCGACGAGCCCGGGCTGCATCGGAGTCGGCTTGCTCCTGCTGGCGGCGGGCGTCCTCCGCCTGCTTTTGCGATTGTGCCCGTGCGTCCGCGGAATCTTGCCGTTCGTTCGCCAGGCGCATTTCATCTTCTTTCTTGATTGCGATGGCACGTGCATCTTCCGCCGTCTGCACCGCTTCGCGCGAAGCCGCAATGAGCGGCTTCCGATCTACGTGTTTGTTGATGGCATAGCCATCCGCGGTATCCATCAAACGGACCGCACGTCGATAGCTGTCCGTGGCATACTGCTCGGCGCCCTCAGATTGAGCGATGCGCAGCGCATTTCGCGCTTCGAAGAATTCCAACGGCAACTTGGCATTCAGGACCACTGGATCGAACTTGTAGCCGGTGGGAACGTAGCCGCCGCGTTCCATCAGTTCATACTTTGCATTTACTGCTTCGCTGGTTCCCTTGGTGTCTTCGCGAATCACATTCTCCAGCACAACCACGTCGCTCGGTTGCCGTACTGCATAGTAAGGCTCCGCGGAAACAATCAGGGCAAAGGCCTGAAGGTCTGCGGTCACGTGCAGTTTGCTGCGATCGTTGCCACCGACTAACACTTCGCCCAGGTTCACTGCGCGGCCCTCGGGAGAAATCGCCCAAAGGACATAAGTCAGGTACTCGTTGCCGAAGGTCGTAGGCCTTTGCAGGTTGCCAAATTCCGCTTCGATCTCGATTGATCCCCGCTTGCTATTTACTTTAGCTTCGCCATTCGCCATGGGCATCAAGCTCGTGCCCGCAAAATCCAGCTTCGAGCTTCCGCTGCGGTGCTCGTAGTTGATGGCTTGCACGCTGCGGCTGATGACCGTCACGCGGAACGTGGGCGTCGGACTCATATGCTCGACTTCCACCGTGGCTTGAGGATTGGACTGAGCTGCTACGGGCAAACCCAGCGCGACCGCGGCGGCTAACAACAGTTTTGTCTTCACACTATCTCCTTGTGGCAGCCATCTGCCGTGTTACTTGATATCGATATCCGGCGTATTTATGTTCCAACGCGAATATGTGACAGCGAATGAAACATTCCAAAAACGTTCAGCAGCCACAAAACCACGGCAATGACCACGACGCCGTTCAAAATTGACTTGATGGATGACTGCATGGGGATGAAGCGATTCACCAGCCACAGAAGAACACCCACCACGATAAGAACTTCCAGGAGTTGAATTAAAGGCATGATCTTTGACCTTTCTTCTTTGTGCGGGCTAACGCCTCTCCTACGGCGGAGGTGTTGCGCGCCTTTCGATGTGCAAGAACTTTTTAGGGTCGAATCGTGTCCGCCGCAGGTTCGCGGGGGACACGCCGACAAAGAAATGCTGATTGGCTGGATGTGGTCGCTTCGCCGCTATTGACTACGGCTCGGTCCGCAGCGACCTAAGGATGAGAGCTGCGAATCAGCGTCCGCTGCTCCCTGGACACACTCAGGAGATTAAAGAATGACAGGTGTTGACTCGTGCGTCTGAGCAAGATAGCTCACATACGGAGACGGAGATTGACTCAAACCTGTGGGTAATGTTGGTACAAATCCGGTGACTACTGCCGACGGTCGCTACTTCCATTGGCATCGAGCCAATCCAGTAAGGAGAGCACGCTCGCCCGGGCCAGGGCAATCGCGCAGTCTGCGGCCCCGTAATAGATGTTGAGCGTGTCTCCATCGGCGTCCAACGTATATCCGCAGGGAAATACAACGTCGTCAACGTCGCCGTGGCACTCGTACTCCGCTTCCGGCCCAAATATCCATGAGTCGCCGCGCAGCAGGCATTTTTCCGGATTCTCTAGCTCGAACAGAGCTACACCCAAGCGATACAGACAGCCCGACGGTGTGTGCCGCACTCCGTGATAGAGGACCAGCCATCCCCGGGCAGTCTCGATGGGCGGCGGCGACATCCCAATTTTGTTGGCATCCCACCAGGCGCCACGGCGAGCCTCCAACATGAGCCGGTGTCGCCCCCAATGGCGCAGATCAGGCGAATAGGAGATCCACATGTGCGACCCGAGAGTCGTCATAGGCCGGTGAATCAGGGCCCAGTATCCATTGATCCTTCGGGGCAAAAGCGCCGAGTCCTTGTCGTCCGGCGGCATAATCACGCCATAGCGCTCGAAGGTTCGAAAGTCTTTGGTCAAAGCCAGAGACACTCCTGGGCCGCCACGCGAATAGGAGGTGTAGGTGACCACGTATTGCTGCAACTCGGGCACGAATGTGATGCGAGGATCCTCGATGCCCCAGAGTTCTTCGGGGAATTCTTGCGGGTTGGACATCAACGTTGGTTGCCTATCGATCTGCCATCCATCGACACCGTTGGCGGAGCGCGCGGCACAGAGATGTGACAATCCCCGTCGATCCTCCACTCGGCAAAGTAGAAGAGTAGAACCATCCGCCAGCAACGTTGCGCCCGCATTGAACACGCTATTGATGGAGTAAGGCCAATCTTTGCTCGTCAGGATCGGGTTGGCAGGATGCCGATGCAACAGCGGTTCGTAGCGAGTATTCGCGGAACTCATAGGCTTTTCTGTGAAGATGGTCATGATGTGATTTCGATTGCTTCAGAATTTTGCAGCGAGCGCATTTCAAGAAGTGCGATCAAGAACGATAGCGTCGACTCCGCTCCCTGGTTTTCATTGACGCGCTCGGGATGAAGGCCGTCGCGGCAGCCTCCAGTCACGGAATCATAAAGAGGAAGTTGCAGATCATTCTCGCCAAGGAACCAGTTGAATGCCGACCACGCCTCATTGCGCCAGCGATTATCGCCCATCACCCGGTAGGCTTCGAGACACGCCGATACCGCGCCGGCGGCCTCAAGTGGCTGTTGATCGAAGCGGGCCTTTTCACCACCCTGGCGATAAAAACCTTGCGACCCGATCGGGACGAAGTGGCCATTGGTCTCGCAGCGTTGCGTTTCAGTGAGCCAGTTGAGCGTTTCTATCCCGGCGGAGACCATGCGATCGTCCGCGCAAGCTGAACCGACGAGCAGCATGGCCTGGGGCAATCTCGCGTTGCCGTATGCCAGCACATTCTCGTACCACTTCCAGTCGGAGCGCCGGATCGAGTCATACAAGTCCAGCAAACGTCCGCTCAGCACGGATCTTATTTTTTGCGCATCGCGATCTCCGGGAAACGAACGCAGATATTCCTGAATCCCGAGAATCGTATAGGCTGAGGCGCGAGGACTATGAAATTCTACGGCTGCAGGTAGCGAAAACTCGAACAGACGGCCGGCTGCGCCTTTCAATCCTTGATTCTCGGATCGGCCCAGGACGGTTCCAAGGCTCCACAACGCGCGGCCATGGCAGTCTTCCGACCCAATCAGCTCGTTCCATTTGCGGTCATAGCCGAGAAAATTACGGAAACGCCCGTTCGCCGCATTGAAGGCATGTTCTAGAAACGACAGATATCGGGCAGAGAAATCCGCAACCAGTGAATTTGTTTTCTCCTTCTGACCTTCGGGCGATTGCTCCAACATCACCGTGAGAATGAGCGCCCGCGCATTGTCATCGGTAGTATGACCCTCGCCTCGATTAGGGACGGTGAAGATTGCATGCTGCAGCATTCCTGCGTCGTCGGTGAGCGCGCTGACGTGATCCAGTTTTAAATCTGGGAGTCGATTGAGTGCTTTGGGTGTAGCGCGCGCCGAGAACTGAACGCGAGGATTTTCCGTGCGGTCTCTGCGCACCCGAGAGAAACTTTCCATATAGCCTTGCGCCACTCTTTTCCAGATCATCTCCCGTGCGAACAGATAGGCTCGTTTCCGCATCGCGTGACGTATCGCAGGGGTGTCCAGCAGTTCGATTGTCTTTTGCGCAATTGCGCCGGGATTCTGGAATGGGACCAGCGCGCCTCTGCGGTCGTCCAGCAACTCGATCGCGTGCCAATACGGAGTCGAGATGATCGCCTTCCCCGCTCCCAGTGCATAGGCGAGCGTTCCGGAAACCACCTGCGCTTCATGCCGGTAAGGCGTAATGTAAAGGTCTGCGGCGCCAATAAATTCCACCATCTCTTCCGGGCTGACAAAGCGGTCGTGGAATATCACCTGCGATTCCACTCCCACTTCCTTCGCCAAGGCTTGCAAGCTGGTCCGATACTTGTCGCCTTCGCGGCGGAGGACATGGGGATGCGTTGCGCCGGCAACGATGTAAACGACATTCTTGTGCCTGGCCAAAATCTGGGGCAGCGCCTGAATCACGTTTTCGATTCCCTTGTTCGGCGAGAGCAGGCCGAAAGTCAGCAGAACCGCTTTCCCTTCCACCCCGAACCTGTCCTTGAAAAAATTGGGATCCAGGAACGGGAGATCCGGAACGCCGTGCGGAACCATATCGATCTTGCTTCCGGGAACCTTGAAGATCTCCTGCAAGAACTGCGCTGAGAGCTGGCTCATGACGATGAGGCGATCCGACAGCTTTGCGATCTCTTCCATCACCAAGAGTTGGTTAGGGTCTGGCTCACGTAAAACCGTGTGCAGCGTGGTCACGAGCGGCATCTTCAGACCGCGTAGCAGATGCAAAATATGGCTTCCGGCCGGACCGCCGAAGATTCCATACTCGTGTTGCAGGCACACCATGTCGATATTGTTGAAGTTCAGAAATTCAGCCGCTACCTGATACGAGGTCAAGTCGTCCTGGGCTAGCGACCATCGCACCCGTGCAGGATAGTCATATCCTTCCTGTGTGTCGTTGACCGGGAGGGCTAGCAATCGAGCGGTTCCGTATTCCGCAGATAGTGCGCTACACAAGTCTGTAGTGAAGGTGGCAATTCCACATTGCCGCGGAAGATAATTCCCAATCACCGCGATTCGACTGGGCAGCGATGGTTTCGAATGCACCCGCGGACGGGTCGATGCGGTTGTCTCTGGCACGAGCGGGCGAGGACTTACGACTTCCAAAGCCCGATTCGGAAACACTGTGATTGGTATGGCCATTTTTCCTAATTCTGCTGAGAACGATTGCTACAGGGGCTTCTTCAAGACGGCCCAAGCAAATGAGGATGGATTAAAATTTGGCTCTTGTCAGTATTGAGCGAAAGTGCACTTGCGGACTGCTCACTATTGACCAGTTTCTTGATCAGCAACGCCGCATCATGGAGCGATGAAGGCCGTAGAGAAAGAAGTACTAGCGATTCGGTGTCCCACTTGTGGCGCCAAGCCGGGGGAAAAATGCGAGCTCAGCACTGGTCTGCCCCGAACCAACCCTCATCGGGACCGGCGTTTAACGGCGTCCGATAAGTAGTGGATCGGCCCGACGGATCTCGTCCGTTTGCAACGGAGAAGTAAATCTCGGCCCAGAATTCAGGCCAGGGCAGGTTGGGCGAAGATGGCTCCCGGGCGATCGAACGCTTGGTTCACCGATGTGGCGGCTTTTGCTCTCTCCTCGATCGTGGGCGTTGAAATCTGTAGCAACCCCCGGCGGCCAAGATTCAGTGGAAGTGTGAACGCGTCCTGATGCTGCATGACAAATCCCAAAATGTGCGCCAGTCCTTGTGACTGGTATCCATTGTCGAAGCCGACGCCTGTGCTATGAAACGCGGTCGCGGACATCCAGTACTCGCAGGCCAGAAGCCAATGGCCTTGCGTTATGGATGACCAGACCTTCAGATAATCCAAGGTGCCGCCAGGAGCGAAACCGTACTCAACATGAATCAAGCCAGCTTCGGTTCCGTGCATCAAGTCCGCCCAAGACACAACAATTGCAGACTCAAGAATTTGGTCGAGACTCTGATTTCCGTTCTGTGTCATACGTTGCCTCCTTCTTGGGAAACGCGTTCAATCCCTCGCCGACGCCTCGTTGTGCTGCGAAGCACGACGTTCCTCCGCACTATCCAGGCGACAGGTCTGCTGGACGTGTCGAGAGTGCGCAGTGACCACCGAGTAAGGCACGCCGAGGAAGTGCCTCGCAACAACTCCCGTCACCTCGAGGCCATTGAACTGTTGCTGCTTCACCTTTTCCAGAATCCGCCGTAATGCATTCTGGATCTTCTTCGGTCTCAAAGCGCCCAAGAACATCGCCTTGCTTTCTCCCGCCATGAATAAAAAGTTCCACCCCGCTGCGTGAATATTGCGATCGACAGCGAACCCATCCAAACCTTCGACGACGCTCCAGTTTCCCGAATACGGCGAAGTTTCCAGGGCAAAAGAGTCCGTCATCAACTTCGATTGCTTCAACAGGATTGTGCCGACTTGAATAGTTGATCGCATAAATCCTCCCGGAGAAGCTCGCTGCACGTTAGCTGCTGGGTCGAGAACGGACAATATAGAGACTGATCCGCGACTCATTTCCGTACGTCTACTCAATCCCCACATTGGACCGAATACCAGACGAAAACTGGTCAATAAAGACCAGTCTTGACCGAAGCGGCGACGGGCCGGGGTTCACTACTCCGGCGAGTGTGCAAAACAGCTCACTTTTGGAAGCCGGATAAACCTATAATTTTGGAGTATGAAGCCGGCGGTATCACCTAAGAAGAACGGTGGGTTCGACTCCGATACTTTCCTCGCGACGATTGGCCATGGCAGGAAGATCTTGTCGGTTCCGAAGAAAGAGATAATATTCGCACAAGGGGACGAGGCGGACGCCGTCTTTTATGTTAAGAAAGGCAAAGTGAGGCTGACTGTCGTATCCAAGGTCGGCAAGGAGGCGACAATCGCGATCGTGAGTGCGGGGAACTTTTTTGGTGAGGGTTCGCTGGCAGGTCAGCTTTTGCGGATGGGGTCCGCCGCTGCGATGACCGATTGCGAGATCCTGCGGGTTGACAAAAAAACCATGATGGACGCTTTGCACCGCGAAGCCTCATTCTCTGAGATGTTTGTGGCGTATCTTCTTGCGCGCAATATCCGCTACGAAGAAGATCTGGTCGATCAACTCTTTAATTCCAGCGAGAAGAGACTTGCGCGCGTCCTTCTATTGCTCGCTCATTTCGGCAAAGAGGGCATTCCGGAAACCGTGGTGCCTAAGATCAGCCAGGAGACCTTGGCCGAAATGGTCGGCACCACACGGTCGCGAGTCAGCTTCTTCATGAACCGATTCAGAAAGATGGGCTTCATTCACTACGCCGGAGGCGCAGAGGGCGCTTTGCAGGTCCACAGCTCTCTCCTCAATGTAGTTCTACATGATTAAGCGCACCTCCACCTAGGCGGTCAGACATCCCCCGTTCGCCAAATCCATCCAGTAGTAAAGGCCGAGCGCACAACACGTTATCCATCCGATGTTAAACTCTTTCTCTACGGGCCTTCGGGTCAGTATCGTTCCTTTCGCTGCCACGAAACGGCGGTGATGATCACTGTTACTTCTGAGGCTAATGAGCAATTTTGAGCAGAATTGAAGGCAGTCCAGCCTATATACCTGCTGAATATGGCTTCTAGCAACACTCTCCTTTGCATCCACCGAGACCCGGCGCAATTGCATTCATTGCGGAAGAATGGATACAAACTAGTAAACGCGACCAATGGCCACGATGGCCTGCGGCTTCTTGCGTCGCAATCCGTCGATGCAATTGTGCTCGATTACCAGCTTGTACTCTTGGATGGCATGTTCGTTGCCAATGAGATTAAGCGGGCCCATCCGACGATTCCCATTGTCATGCTGGCTGATGATCTGGAGTTGCCAAACGGCGCTTTGAGCTCCGTCGACGCGCTGGTCACCAAGTCCGACGGAGCCCACTTCCTGTGGGCAACCGTTCACTTTGTGTTGAATGTGAAGCCGACACAAAGGTCTGAAAGAAAATTGAGCACTCAAATGCCGGGATATCCACGTCGGCGCGCCGGGAGGTCCGCCGGTCAAGCGCACCATTTCCACACCGGAGCTTCACTTAACCCAAAGGACGCTCCCTTTTCGCCAAAAGAATGGAGAAGTATTCAGATGGGCATTGTCCGGTTCTAAGGGTACTGCACGATCAGGGCCAGTGATCTCCGATGCTGAATTCGGTACTCGATCACGCTGAGACGGCGAGCTCAGGTCGGATCTTGGCGCAGAGAAACATTCAAGACAGCGGATTGACCGCCAATCGATCTGGTGATGTTGAATAATTGTGGACACGGAAACTGACGAGCTCACGCTGCGGCATATATTGTCGGTTGGTTGCCCGATGTGCCGGGCGAAACCGAAAGAGAGATGCGTACTTAGCACAGGACATCCGTCCCTTAAGACGCATCTCGCCCGAACGGTGGCCGCTGCCAAGGTTCCGCCGCCAGAGAACTTTGGGCAGACCGCTCTGCGAGTCGTGAAGCGAGTGACGAGCGCGAGCTTTCATGCCCTTTTCCAACACAAATAAGGACGCTTCAAAAAAGGGTGAGATGCCGGGCCTTTCTCACATATCCCCGAACCAGCCTCTTAAATCGAACCTTGTCGGCCGCTGACCAGGTTAATGACCAAGACCACCAACGCTACCACCAGCAGCAGGTGGATCAGGCCGCCTGCGACGTGGAGACTGAAACCGAGAAGCCAAAGAACAAGAAGCACAACGAAAATCGTCCAAAGCATGTCTGTTCTCCTTTTGCGTATGTTTTGAAACTCTTGCCCCTGGGTGAACTAAGCGTTTCCGAACGACTTTCCGCACTCCAAACAAACTCGTCGGGATCGCGGGGTAATCAGGCTGCAAAAAGGACACATCCTTTGCGGTCCGATGGATTGGGTCGTTGATTTCGAGGTCGCGATCAACCTCGAAAGCCAGTCGTTGATAATCGCAAGCCTGTTACGAAAACGATCGCTGAGCCGATCATTCATCATCGATCCACCTCCGCCTTTCTTTCTGCCCCCGCGAAGAGTCCGCGTCAGAATCTAAATCAATGAGAGTCTGCCATTGCGCACCATCTGCAAGTTCAACCATGACAGGCGGAGGACGGAGATGCTGTGCAGGATTGCTCACAATCCAGGAGAACTTCAGGTGGCATTTGAAGTTCTGCGAACGACCTTGCGTTTATGGCCAAGGGAAGAAGTGAGCAATTCAGACCAGCTATTATTTTGAGCCCGGGCAATGATGATGCAGAGATGAGCACTTCTTCTCCTCTCTTTCAGGTTTTCTGAACTAAGTCAGCCCATCTGAAGTTGTCTCTCCTTAGCGCCACTCCGAAAGGAACAATTTCATGAAAAAGACAATTTCACTGTTGTTGATGAGTTTGTTAGGGCTGGTTGGGACCTACGCGTGGGCGGGTTCAGACCGAGAGGAAACCGTCGAGCGCCTGCAAAAATCCGTGGACGTTCTTCAGTCCATCATGTCCACACCCGACAAAGGTATCCCCGAGGAAGTGTTGAGCGGTGCAAAATGCATCGTCATAGTGCCCAACTTGCTCAAGGGTGGTTTCATCTTTGGTGGCAAGCACGGACGTGGCGTGGCCTCCTGCCGCACCTCTGAAGGGTGGAGCGCTCCCGCATTCGTCTCGGTTGGCGGTGGCAGTTGGGGATTGCAGATCGGCGTCGAAGGCGTGGACCTGGTTATGCTGGTCATGAACGATCGTGGTTTGCAGCACTTGCTTTCCTCCAAGTTCGAACTGACGGGTGAGGGATCTGTGGCTGCAGGCCCCGTAGGCCGTCACACCTCCGCCGGAACTGACATATTGCTAAACACTGAAGTACTCACTTACTCACGTTCGAAAGGCATCTTCGCTGGCCTGACGTTGGAGGGTGCGGTAATTGAGCAGGATAACGACTCGACTCGCGCCATTTACGGCCACCACATGATGTTTCGCAACATTCTCTCCGGCAAGGCATCAACTCCCGCAAGCGCAGACGCGTTTCTGAAGGCTGTGTCCGAAGCGGGTCACCATGCCCACATCGCCGAAGCCAGAGAAGACAACAAGCAGTAGTCGCGCTACGAACCTTTCAGTTAGCTGAATTGTGCTGACCGGAACCGCGGGCTGGTTCCGGTCTGTCCATTTGTTTGAGACTCCAGAATTGCTCTTGGAGGGACCGGTCCGACTCACGATTGCCCTTTCAATCTCTTGTTTGCCGGTTCGGTGATCGTTCCAAGGACCACAATCAATCCAACGCCAAGCAATTACTCCAACGCACAGACGATCAACGGCTAAAGTGGAGAACCTAACGCCTTGGTTATGCCGGCGCGCGCGCGCGTCAAGGTAAGATGCCAACGCCGATGATCGCCACCGATCACTGCCGTGGTCGTTGCAGCCAAACCGAGTTCGCGTCGCAAGCCCGCGGCGCACAAAGCGCACTTGATGGGTCGAGATGGGTTGCGACAAGTTAGCCGGATGACAGTTGTGACGCAATCATCCAAAAAACACTACGAATGCAGTCTCTTTGCACTTTGACAGACGCGAATACTTCTTTCGCATTATTGACCTGCTGCTACGCGTCCCTATAATCGCCGCACTTCAGCTTCTGTGGGATCTCGCTAACGTTTGAAACTCTTCCTTGGTCGCGGATGTTTTTCATCTCAAGCGTCAATGGCGTTCGCGGGGAAGAATGGGGAAATGCGTGAATAGTCTTGGGAAACCTTCGTGTGTACTCCTGACGATCGTTGCCGGGTTGAGCCTCGTAAGTTTGAAGGTCGCTGGACAACAAATCACAGGAAGCATTCGTGGAACGGTGATCGATCCAAGCGGGTCAATCGTCCAGTCCGCGACCGTTATTTATTGCAAAGCAGATCGAGACCGGCTTGACGCGGGCTGCGGTCACGGACCATCAGGGGGAGTACGTGCTGGTCGAACTTCCGATTGGGCATTACCAGCTGGAGGTTCAGGCGAAAGGGTTCCAGAAGTACTTGCAGCAAGGAATCTCATTGGACGTGAACGAGACCGCGACGGTCGGCGTTCCCCTCAGACTCGGGGCGGAGACGCAGCAAGTTGAAGTGAGTGCGGACGCAAGTTTGGTGCAAAGCACGGTCAGCAGTCTTGGACAAACCGTGATGGAGCACGAGATCCTCGATCTCCCACTGGATGGACGCAACTTTTCCCAGTTGGGACTGCTTCAGCCAGGAGTCGTGCCCTTGACTCCCGGACTTCTCGAAGCCGGCGGCCCGGCGCGACAGAACCAGGCCTATGCCGTAGATGGCCAGCGGCCGGAATCGAACAATTTCATGATCGACGGCGCCGACAATGAAAGCTCTGTGGACGGCGGATTTGTGCTCAAGCCACCGATCGACGCGATCGCCGAGTTCAGGATTCTCACTCACAACGCGAGCGCGGAGTTCGGACGCAATACTGGCTCGACGACCAATATCGTAACGCGGGGAGGGAGCAATTCATTTCACGGCGCTGCCTGGGAATTTCTGCGCCATGACGCGATGGATTCGTCCGACTACTTCACTCAGAGCGTCCAGCCTTTGAAACAGAACCAGTTTGGCGCCACGTTCGGAGGCCCGATTCTGAAGGGCAAGACTTTCTTTTTCGGATATTACGAGGGTTTTCGAAACCGGGAGGGTGAGACCGTGCCTGCAACCGTGCCTTCATTGGCGGAAAGGCAGGGTAACTTCGCGGAGCAGTGCACTGCCGGCTTTGACGCCAGCGGCCTCTGCGCTAACCCTCAACAGCAACTCACCTTTTTTGGAACTCCGGTGCCGTTCAACCAAATGACTCTATTTACGCCCATTGATCCGATTGCGACGAATGTCTTGCCGTTCTTCCCGTTGCCAAATAATGGAGCCAATGGATTCATCGCCACGCAGACTCTCAGCGAGAATAACGACCAGTTCGGATTGCGCCTGGATCATTATCTTTCCCGCACTGACACTCTGAATTTCCGCTACATGTACAGTAGCGGCCCGACGACGGATCCTCTGTCGCCTGTGGGAGCAAACGTCCCGGGCTTTCCGGTGGGCGAGGATGATCGTGCGCAGAACTTTGTTGCGCAGGAGACCCATATCTTTTCGCCAACCACCATCGGCGTAGCGCGCTTTTCGCATCTCCGCAATAAGTTCCTGCTGGACGAGCACCTGAATCACGAGTCGCCATCAGAATTGGGTTTCCAGTACGATCCCACGTTGCCTTCAGCCGCCGGACCGCCGTTTATTCAGGTCGGGGGATA
>Ga0182015_10003278_pt1 | contig 18312 bp, 17 predicted proteins | sample 712P3MmetaG_FD_120478 | JGI IMG/M metagenome (GOLD analysis project Ga0182015, IMG submission 120478) | Permafrost microbial communities from Stordalen Mire, Sweden - 712P3M metaG | ecosystem: Environmental > Terrestrial > Soil > Wetlands > Permafrost | place: Sweden: Stordalen | collected...
GGCCAGACAGCCATAGCAGCAGAGTGATCAAGCCGGATGACGCCGCGGCGGCCGCGGGAATGATCCAAGCGTCACCGGACCGGTGGACCAAGGCCAAGATCAGGCCGCCATAAACGAGTTGTGACAGCGCACCCCGGCCGGCGATGAGCCACATTCGCGAACGGGCGGCAAAAACCCATTGGATATCGAGGCTTCCGATCACAAAGACCAGTCCTGAAAGTACAATCAGAAGACGGGTGGGGCCGTCTCGCGGGGCGAAGAAGACCGTGAAGGTCGTCAGCAGCGCAAACGCCGAAGCCGCAAAAACGATCCGTGCCCCGACCACGTGCCGAATCAGAAAGGCGACGTTTCCGCTATCCCTGGCTGCTTCTCTGAGCGCATAGGCGGTAAAGCCCGGCGAAGCCAGGAGACCAAAAAAGCCAGCCACCGCACCGGCGAATCCCAGCTGCCCGTAAACTGCTGGTCCGAGTGCTCGAACCACAAATGGAAAAACGACGAGCGGGATCGCTTTGTTCAGAACGTCAAGCGACATCAAAGCGACAGAATTGTTTACGACTCGAGCCAGCCGCATTTTTTGGTGGGGGAGATCCTCAGTGTGAACCGAGACATTCGCGTTGCCTGTCTCCAAACCCGATCTTAAAGATTAGTTGCCTCTATACCAAGTGACAAACCTTTTCAATCCTTCTTCCAAACATGTTTGCGGTCGATAGCCGAGGAAACGGGCGGACTTGTCGATGTTAGCCCAAGTGATCGGCACGTCGCCCAGCTGAGGCGGGTTCTGGTCACGAACCGCCTTGCGACCCGTCGCCAACTCCAGGTACTCAATTAATTCGCCGAGCCTGACTGGATACGAATTCCCCAGGTTAAAGATGTCGAAAGGTACACCTGGAGAAGTGGGCGAATATTCCAACGAGGCTAGAATGCCAGCCACTATATCGCCAACGTAGGTGTAGTCACGACCGGAGGAGCCGTCGCCAAAGACAGGAATGGGCTTGCCGGCTTCCATCAGCGCGGTAAACTTGTGAATTGCCAGATCGGGCCGCTGGCGCGGACCGTACACCGTAAAAAAGCGCAGACAGATGGTCGTGATCGAATACAGGTGCGCATAGGTATAACAAATCAACTCTCCCGCTAGCTTGGTTGCAGCGTATGGAGAAATAGGACGTAGGTTAGTGTCGTCCTCGCGGAATGGCACATTGTCTGTGGCGCCATAGACCGAACTCGAAGATCCAAAGATGAAACGCCGTGTGCCGAACTCTCGACCCAGTTCCAGCAAGTTGGTAGTACCACCGATATTTACTCTTTCGTATAGGAGCGGTTGCTCGATCGACGGACGCACTCCAGCGCGGGCCGCAAGGTGAATGATAACCTCCGGCTCTGCACGGTGGACGATGTCGCGGAGGTGCTCTCTGTCGCAGATATCGGCTTCGAGGAACTCACAAGCCCCGAGTTTGTAAATTTCCTCCAAGTTCGCGCGCTTGCGACCCAGCGCGTAAAAGTCATCCAGATTGTCCACGATAGACAACTTGCAGCCCTGCAGGAGGAGGGCCTCAGCTAGATGTGACCCGATGAATCCGGCCCCGCCGGTGAGAAGAATCCGCGTCCGATGTAAGCTCAAACTCTAGTGACTCCGTTTTCCTGAGATTCTGGAAACATATCCGTCCTCTGCCGACAAACAGGGATAAATCACTCAGCAGTTAAGAGGTAGTCGCATCAGCGGCCCGCCTGCTCAACACCAGCCAGCGAAAGAGCATGGAACTTCGGTCCGCACCAGCCTGATGCTGACGGTCGAGTTCCAGAGCAGGAGCAGGATCAACAACGTCGCGAATGCTCGCCGGAAGGCTATCCACCGCTGTCTCCATCCGAGCGCGCAAGCTGGTACGTAGCCAGGCTGCAAGCGGCGGCGTAAAGCCCTGCTTCTGGCGCCAGCGGATCTCCGACGGCACCCACTCAGGCAAACATCGGCGCAAGAGTGCCTTACCCTGGCCTTTAGCAAAGTGATAATCGACGGGCAATGCTGCGGCAAAAGCGAAAAGATCGCGGTCGAGAAACGGAGTTCTACATTCGAGACCGCTCCGCATGCTCGCGCGATCCACCTTGACCAAAATCTGTTCCGGCAGGTAGGAGTTGGCGGTGGCCTCCATGGCCGAGAGCGGATACTCCAGACGCGCATGGCACGCAGCCTCATTTTGCAATTCCAGCAGCCCTTCCCGTGCACGTTCTCGGTGATCAGGCTGGAAGCACGCTAGTACCGACGCGCGCTCTGCTTCTGGATAAAGCAGTTGCCAGTCGTTCTTGTTAAGGAAACTCAGTAGGCCGTTCCCTCGCCACTGCGCCTTCCAGCCTACTGACAACGCGCCTGCAGCCGCATGGACTCCGGGAAAGCGGCGGAGCGGATTCCACCGCGAGTAGCTGAAGAAGTCTCTGTATCCGCCAAAACACTCATCGCCACCGTCTCCGGACAGCATAACTTTGCAGTGCTGGCGCGCCGCCCGGCAGACGGCAAACGTGGGAAACATGGAAACGTCGGCAAAAGGCTCGTCGTAGTGATCGATCAAGGCATCGAAAATGTCCAGTAACTCTGCCGACGAAAAATGGATCTCGTGGTGATCACAACCCAGGTGCTCAGCGATCCTCCGCGCGTATGGCGCTTCGTTCAGTTGCTCGTCATCAAAAGAGGCACAGAATGTTCGCAAGGAAGCGCTGGGCAGAAGATCGCGAACGGTGCAGACGACGAGGGTCGAATCGACCCCCCCGGAAAGAAAAGCTCCAACCGGCACATCACTGCGCAGCCGCAAGCGGACCGCATGGCGGAGCCGTCCGCGCAATTGATCTTCCGCCTCTCTTCGATTCGGCGGCTTGCGACCGTTGGGAGAGGCAAATTTCGGCCACCAATATCGGTTAGTGTTGAGTTGCGGTCCTTCGCTGAAAACAATAGCCTCGCCCGCCCGAAGTTTGCGTATACCTTCGAGATGAGTGCGCGGCGCAGGAATATATCCCTCGGCAAGAAACTGGGCAACCGCCGCGACATCCAATCGTCGCTCGATACCCTTCAGTGGCAACAGAGCTTTCATCTCAGAGGCAAAGGCTATTCCTTCGCCTTCCGCCGCTGCTGACCAATAGAGCGGTTTCTCTCCAAAACGGTCTCGGGCGAGAAAGAGTTTCTGCCCGGGCACATCGACGATTGCGAATGCATACATGCCTTCAAGCTCGTCGAGCAGAGCGATTCCTTTTTCCTCGTACAAGTGGACCAGAACTTCAGTATCGCTGTGGCAGGAAAACCGGTGACCTCGCGCAACCAACTTCTCGCGCAACTCCAGGTAGTTGTAAATCTCGCCGTTGCAAACCACCCAGATGCTGCCATCTTCGTTGCTTATCGGCTGAGTGCCTCCCTCAAGATCGATGATCGCCAATCGCAAATGGCCCAACAGGCAGCGCCCTCCGAGTAGCTCTAGACAGCAATGACCGTCCGGGCCGCGATGCTGGAGCCTGCAACGAGCCTGCCCAGCCCAGGCCCTCTCATCATCTCCCAAGGGAGCGGTTGGATTGAAGATGCCATATATTCCACACATGGGATTTAATGTCTCGCGACGACCTCCTGAAAGACTTCCGCCCATTCCCCAGCGATCTGGTCCCAATCGAACTTGTGCGAGTGCGCCACGGCGGCCGCGGACATAGACAGTCGCAACGCAGGATTCCCGATGAGCAAATCGAGTTTGTGCGCTAAGTCCGCGTCTGATTCTACCAAGAAGCCGCTCTCCCCATGGATTACATACTCAGGGCGATAAACATTCATCGCAATCGCGGGCAGGCCACAGGCAGCTGCTTGACCGAGTACTTGGGGATGTCCTTCCAGGATGCTAGGAAACAGGAATACGTCTGATTGCCGCATCTCCTCGCCCAATTGAGCCGGGCTGCGATGCCCCACAAAACAGACGTTCTTGCACACCAAACGCTCTACTAACGCCAGGCAGCCGGGCTCGGTTTCTCCTCGCCCCACAAATCGAAAAAAAACGTGGGGCAAGCGGGCCGCTTGCTCGATCACCAACTCCACTCGCTTGCGAGCCTGGAAAGAACCGGCGTAGAGAACAACCAGGGGCTGACCGTTTCTCGCCTTGGAAGGGCCTTGCGGCGGGAAAAAGAAGCGCCGGTCGATCCCGTTGTAGATGGTCGCCGCAGGGACGCCGAACTTCTCTCGCACAGTGCAGCTGACATATGCTGAGTTAGCGAAGACGGCATCTCCCTCCACGATCGACCGAGCCACCAAGCCGGTTCCCGTCGCGTCGTTCATCACCATGACGATGTGTGTCACAACCTTTGTCCTCAGACGAAGTCTCTTGCGAAAGAAGAAGAATGCGCTGTCCAACGGCCCCTGGCGCGGATAAAAATAAATATCAGGTTGAAAGAGAGCTCGCCCAAGCAACCGCGCCGTATTGCCGTGCTTCCGGTAAGGCAATAGCTTCGTGTTTTCGCGGTTCACAATCCGCAGGTCAGGGTTGCGGATGTAAAGCATGGTTACGTGGAATGACTCCGGTGGCAGGCGGGAAACTATTTCCCGTACGGTGAGGTTCTGGGCATTGGTGTTCTCCTCATCGGCAAAGGAAGGGGTAAAGATCGTAATGGCGCTAGTTCGTGGTTTCATCTCTTTAGAACATCAATAGGCCAACCCGTCATAGCGACGCTTTGCTCGCGGTCCGCGTTCTATGCACGCCGAGAAAGAGTTGGCAAAGTTTTTCGGCACTCAGCGATTGTCCCAAGGTGCCCGATGAGGGTCGCCCGACCAACTTGAGCAGTTGAGGAATATCGGCGATCTGATCCGGGTGCTCCAGAAGATGGCCGATGCCGAATCGTCCGTATTGCCGCATGTAGGCGCCATGTGGATTGCGCAGCCACGAACACAGGAATACTGGAATTCCAAGAGCATGGCATTCCAGAGCAACGCTGGACTCCACCGTCATAGCAAAAAGGACCTTCTGCCAGCGCTCACGTGACATGGGCTCTTTGGTCACCGCGATCTGGCACTCTTCCTCCGATGTCAGGAGTCTGCGCAGCAAATTCCGTACACCCTTCACGCTTTCGAACGGATGCAGCTTAAAGACGAGCTTCAACCCCGAGTTCTTGGCCAGCGACAAAAGCCTGGGCAAGAGGTCACGATAGACTTCCTGGTCACGCCACCCAGCGCCTGAGAAAGGTTCCGTAAAGAAAACCAACCAGGGCCGTCCGGCGGGAGAAAGATCCGAGTTCGGCAATCCTGATTCAAGAAAAGGGGATGCCACCACCACTTCCTCTGGCGGAATTTGACACGCGCGCACTAAGTAGTCCCGCTCCATTTCACTCTTAGCTAGATAGACGTCAGCGTAGCGTGTCTTCATTGCCATGCGGAAGTCGAGGGCGCCGTGATGGCAAGCCAACCCCGGCAATCCGCGTTTCTTGGCCAAGATCAAGGGAATTCTCGTATAGGGATTAGTGTCGTCTGCGCACAGACAGGCGATCACATTTTCTGACTCAAGCACCTGATTCCACGCATTCCGCGCTGCGACTCCCCATGGCAGGAGTGCCGGAACACGGTCGAGCACGCCGACAGCGTTGGCGATCGAAAATTCCTCGGCGGCCGAAACCAGCTTTTCTTTCAGCGGTTTCCAGCCTTGTACCAAAGACTCGATCTCGCGCCCATCTCGGGCAATGAAATACCCGTCCAGCGACGTCACTCGCAGATTGCGCGGCAAAGGCCCCAGTTCGCCAATTCGGCGTGCGCGCACCAACAGAAACTGCTGGTCGGGAAGCAGCCTCGCGTAGGCGATCCCCATACGCGAAACATTGACGTAGGCCGAGGGCAGCAACACCACCGGCTGGCCGGAAGTGGGCCTGCGTGGAGTCAGCCAGCGGCGAATCGTATGCTCGGGGTCGAACTTATCCTCGAAAATCTGCGCCAATTGGGCCACCTCGAGCTGGGAGAACGCACAATAGTAGTGCCGCGCCCGGTGCCTCAGGGACCCCAACGGACTACCTAAATTATTGAGCGTGCCGCGCAGCAGACTCTGCAATGCGCGGCTCTCCAGAGATGGCCGACTGGAGTACAAATCGCAACCGGTGCCCAATTCCGTTGCCAGCCGCCCAACCAAAATGAGCTGCAGGAGCTCTTCGGAAATCATGAGCGAGAGCACGTCCCACCAGTCAATCCCCGATCCATCCATCCATTGGGACATGCCGAACTGAAGCAATCGCCTTACATGGTGAAGGTCTTCGAATTCTCGGGCAAAGTCATAGAGGCTTATGACCGGACAATTCGCTTTCCGTTTCCATCCCTCGTATGTGGCGGCTGGCGCACGCCCCAAGTCCACAATCACATCCCAGGCACGGATGGATCCGAAAGCGGCAAAAGCGTCCTCAGGTTGGAGAAGTAGGACCTTCATACCGCGCTCGCAATTCGCCAGATCATCTGCGAACTCATGAATTGGCTACAAGATTCCAGCTCAGCGGGGTGCCCCGTTCGATGTCACAGGCTGCGCGTTTGCCCAGAATCTCGGGCAGGTACCGAGTGTGAAGGCCGTGACCGGGCCGGATCGAGCGAACATTCTCCGCGTTAAAGACGTCGTCCCGCTTCACGTTCTCTACTACAAAAAGAGAGCGGCGGAACACCCGGCTAGCCTCTTCCTGCGGGCTGACCCCGAAGTGAACTTCACCAAGCGCTCGCTCCGTCACACGAACAGCTTCTACCATTGCTTTGAATTCTTGCGGCTCCAGCGAAAAGGCGCTATCGGGCCCCTCGACGGAACGGGATAGCGTGATGTGCTTTTCGACAATGCATGCACCCAATGCCACGGCTGCAACCGGAACTGCGATGCCCATTGTGTGATCCGACAAACCAACGGGCACTTCAAATCTGCGAGCCAATTTGGGGATAGTTCGCAGATGCATGGCATCGGGCGACGCCGGATAAGCACTGGTACATTTCAGGAGCGCGATCTGGCCTGACCCCGCCTGCCGGGCTGCGTTCAAAGCTTCGTCGATTTCGTCAATCGTCGCCATGCCGGTAGAAATGATCAGAGGCTTACCCGTGCGGGCCATTCTCTGGATCAGCGGGATATCTACCAATTCTAACGATGCCAGCTTGTACGCGGGGACGTTCATCCTTTCCAAGAAATCAACGGCCGACGGATCGAAGGGGGAAGAGAAGAGGTCGAGTCCAAGCTCCTCCGCCACCACTTTGAGCTTCGGCTGCCATTCCCATGGCGTGTAAGCTTCCCCGTATAAATCGTGTAACGTGCGGCCGTCCCAAAGCGTTCCTCCCCGGATCCAAAAAGGCTCACGGTCGCTGCGTAGGGTAATGGTGTCCGGCGTGTAGGTCTGCAGTTTTACGGCATCCGCGCCGGTTGCTTTCACAGCGCGAATAAGGCGCACTGCCTCTTCATAGTCCTGGTGGTGATTGGCCGAAAGCTCGGCAATCACGTACACCCTTTCTCCAGGGCCGATCTTGTGCTGCCCAATCTCCAAACTGACGGAACCCCTCTCGCGCGGTAAACACTTTATGCGTTACCGGATCATAGCTACGGGTGGAATGACTTGCAACTCGCAGTGAGTCGCTCCTCAACGCAACTAGGTTATATTCTTGGCATGTCCGACCGGATATCGCACTGGGACCGCCTGCACGAACAACAACGGTTCCGCCCTGTCTATCCCAGTGAACATGTAGTGCGTTTCCTCATGGCGAGCCGCAGTGTCTTCGATGGACAATCTCCACCACGCTTCCTGGATATCGGTACGGGAGCTGGCCGGCACACAAAGCTCGCGGCCGAGTTGGGGTTCGACGCCTTTGGCACAGACATCTCGTTCACCGGCCTGCACCATGCTCGCAAGCGTTTGCACCAGTCGGGCTTTCCCGCGCGCTTGGCACAAGCCTCCACGCTGGCCCTTCCCTTTCGAGACCGTAGCTTCGCTGTCGCTCTCAGCTATGGCGTTTTCTACTACGGGACCGCGGATGAGATGAAAGGAGCCATCGCAGAAATGCGCAGAATTCTCGTGCCCGGCGGCCGAGCGCTGGTTATTGTGCGCACTACGGATGACTACCGCTTCGGCAAGGGAAAGCAGCTCGGGCACAACACCTTCCAACTCGAGATCGCAGAAACCAACGAGTGCGGTTCGATTCAGCATTTCCTCGCTGCGAATGACGTACCAGTTTATTTCGCGGATTTCTCGGGCTTGACCTTCGAGCGGACCGATACGACTTTCGCCAACCGCACCGGTGTGAATTCTGACTGGCTCATCACCGGGGGAACCTAAGCCTGCCGGCCACCATGCGTCATGGAGCGTTTTGCCGCAAAGCTACCTGAGAAGGTGGCTGTGGCGCTCCGCGCCCGCTGCGGATGATCTCGAGCGAGCGTGGCCCCTCGTTGAAAACCAGATCCAACACCGATGCATACGGGCAAAACGGAGGAAATTGTTGCGTGTACTCGGGATGTGGGTAGTTTTGGAACCCTACTTCAATGCCGGCATCGGAGAATTGCTGAAGATCGTTGAGCAGATACACCGCCGAACCCAGCGGCGAAAGATAGTAGCTGCCGTTCAAGGCGCGGACCAGATTCACCAGCAGTTCTGACCGGCGTCCGCTTTGGCCCATGAGAGAAGAGCGCCGCAGTGACGTCTGGATCCCAAGCAACCGACAGAACCAGGCGATGAGGCGTACGTTTACTTCGACCAGATGGGAGGCAGTGGCGGATTGACGAAGCGCCTCCTCGAATTCAGGAAAGTAACAGGAAAAAAAGGGCGCGTGCCGGTAGTTTAATTGGACAATGTCTAGGTGCTTGCGCCAGAATTCGGCCTCCCGGATTTCCACCTCAACGATCGATTGACCAAACCGTCCACGAGAAATCACCGGTACGCTAAGCCACTCCAGTCCTGCCGGCCCCTTGATCCGGTTTCTTTGGTGCCAGGAACGTTTTTCGAACTGTACGGTGTCGAGCAAAACGAAATAATCGACTTGGTCGATCAGGTCGAAATAGCCAAGCCAGGGCAAGTACGTCGGTTGGGAGATGGAAACCTTCATTCGACGTCAGCCTGTACGTATTTGGCTTTGGGCGCGAATGCTCCGTGAAAGTCATGGAGCGCAGCCGCCATGCGTCTCATCTCATCTCTGCCGTAGCGCTGATCAATCGGCAAGCTGAGGATACGGCTGGACAGATCACGCGCCTGCACATCATCCGTCTGGCAGACCCAATGAACTGGACAATAGATGTTACGGCGCCGCAGGCTAGCCTGACAGGCATCGCGCTCGCTCTGGGCGAGAAACGTCAGCAAAACAACAAACGGAACCGCCCCTTCCGGCCAGCGGCGAAAGACTAGTTCGGCGGATTCCAGAGAGTCCAATCGCTCCAGCAGGTATTGCGCGTTTTCTAGCCTCTGTTGCCGCCACGCCCGGGGCACACCATTTGCAAGATAGGCGCGGCTGTACGGAGAAATTGCAGAAATCTTACTGTGACCTAGAAGTTGCTCTCCCTTGAGTTGAAGGTCGCGGAAACAGGGTTTCAAATCGTCTGGACCCTGGCCTTGCAGATACCCGGCCTTGTGGAACATGGCCGCTAACTTAAGTGCGCTGCCGGACCAATCGGAACTCTGTTCGTTGTCTTCTGGGGGTAGGGGCAATCCGCGAGGCGACCATAGCATGGCTCCGTCGGGAACTGGAACCGTCTTGCGCAAAGAGGCTAGTGCATAGTCGGCGCTGGAGTTCAAAAACCAGGGAGAGAACAAATCCTGGGTGTGGTCCTCGACGAGTACGCAGTCGTGACGCTCCCGCCAGTGCTGCCACGCTCCACCTTCCCGCACGCCAAAGTAGTTGACCGCCAATACGAAGTCGCTGGACCCGGGACGCAAGGACGACCACTTGGGCTCTGTCCAGCGCGGGTCATCGCTATACTCACGCAAGTCACAGAATAGGCGGCAAGCTTCTGCCACTTCGGGACAAAAATACGATGGCAACCACAGGGTTGGCCGCAGAGTGGCCCTCATGCCAATCAAGGCGGCTATGGCGTGCCGTGCCAGCATGTACCAGCGCACGTCCCTCGGCCAGCCAAGAAACGGTGATGCCGGCAAGCCGCACCAGTGGAATTCACTGCCTACCTCCCAACGGTCCCCGCTGCTCTCGTTTGCCGTCCCGTCATTTGCCATCGTGCAAGAACCTTTGGCCGCCGTTCCCCCCAGCACTCAACTTCCGACGATCATGCTCTGAACCACGCGGTGCGCGCCTTTGCCGTCCAGTAATGTGTGAGCGCGCTCGGCCAGCGAACCTCGCAGTTCGCGATCCAAGATCAGCTGGCGGAGCGCGGAGGTCAGTTGAGCCGAATCCAAGATGTTGAACCAGCCGCCATGGATGGCCATACCCTGGTCTGCCAAGACCCGGCACGTGCGCTCGTGGTTCATGGCAATCGTAATCAGGAACATAGGCGTCTGCAAGAAAGCTAATTCGTAACAGGTGCCGCCCCCGGCGGAAACCCCGACGTCCGCCCACGCCATGAGCTCCGGCATACGCCGGGTGTTCCTCTCTAGCCGCAGTGAATCGCCCCAAGCCAGGGCCTCCTGCACGACGGATGGCCCATGCGGATTACTGCCCCCGAGCACCACAGTGACCTCGAGCCCCTTTACTTCGACCGCGCGCAGTGCCTGGAGCACTTGCAAGCTAACGTTATCGGGATCGCTGCCTCCCATGGTTACCAGGATTTTGCGCGCAACTTCCGGCACTTCCCTTTTGAAATCCCGCCATGCCTCGAATTCACGGCGCAGCCCAAAATAGCGGGGCCCCAATAATAGCCGCGTATTCGCGCTCCGTTTTTCGAAGGGAATTTCGCTGGCCTGCAACTGCTGGCTCAAAACGAGATCGGCAGAATAGCGCCCGGCGTGTCCGTAGTCATCGACAAACAGCAGCTTCAATCCAGCATTCTTGATCGCCTGCTGGTAGTCGCCGCCGAAATGGTAGCCGTCCACCATCACCCAGGCCGCGCCTTGCTCGCGCGCTGATCGGACCAGTTGCGCTGCATCCGAGTCGCTTCCTGCAGCGGCGTCCGAAAACTCCACCGCGACTCCTGCCGTACTCAAGCGTTCCAGCGGCGCAGCGCCCATGCAGCAAGTCACAAACGAGCATCGACCACCGACCTCCTGCCAGACCTCGGCGACACTAAGACACCGCATCACGTGTCCCAGGCCAGTCTCCTCGCTGGCATCAGCCCGAAGAATCAGCGTCCCGACGGCCATCAGACGATTTCTCCTGGCGCTGATCTGTTCTCGGCTCGAACCACTTGATTCGACCTGGGGCTCATCGGGTTCCAAGGAAAGATCCGCTAGGCGAATCTTGCGCGCGAAATCGCCGTCCTCACTTCTTCGCCTCCGGTAGCACATACCGCTCGCTCACCCTACAAAACCCTAAATTCTTCCAGAACGCAGTGGCGCCATGGTTGCCGGTCATAATCTGGAGTTCGATCTTGGATGGCGATTGTGCCCGCAGTTCGGAAATGGCCTGGCGGGCCGCCGTAGCCGCAATCCCTTTCCGGCGGAATTCCGGTTGTATATAGAGCTCGTATATCGCTCCGCCAACCCGCGGCAGAATACGATGTCGTTCCAGCCCGAACATGATGAAACCCACCCGTTGCCCGTCGGCCAAGATCCAACGCACGAACAGGCTGAGATCGCTCAATATGTTCTGGAAATACAGTTGTTTCCAGTCCGGCTGAGGATCGAACTCTGGATTCAAACTGCGAAAATATTGCATCGCCATCTCCACGAACTCACCATGGTCCGAGGACAAAATGGGCTGCATCGTCACGGTTATGGTTTCGAAGCTCTCAGTCTTGACCAGGCGAAGTGGGTTCATAGCTGACGCAAAGGTTTCTGGACAACGTGGGCGTTCATCTCATCCAGTTCAGGCTCACGCTCCATCAGAGCCAGAACTTCCCGCCACCCAAAATCGTCCCGGTTGCCAAGTTTCTCGTAAACGGCATGAAGCAATTCCAGATCTTCGACTGTATCGAGGGTCCATCGGTACTGGCTGTAGTCGATGTCGTCGCGGTTCCCAAGCCCAGCCAAGCCCGATCCAGCACCCGCGTGGTAAACGTTGCTGGCATAGTCGGCTTGTTGATCCTCAAGAATCCGGATAGTTTCGTCAACCGGTTCCGGATCGATCCAGGGGCAATCGAAGGTGATGCGCACTGCAGCCCCAGCATTACAAGCGTGGGGTGCCTTGTAGTACCGGTCGAGAGCGTCCCGTTCCGGGCCCCGAAAGTATACGATAGCGGCCCGCCAGCATTCTCGCACTATGAAATCGGCGGCTCCCTTCCTGGACACTCGATCGTCAAGCTCGGACCTTTCGTTCCACAACCGCTCTTCAACCGCAGGTGGGCTCGGCGATCGCGAAAATGGCGTGTCTCCAATAGCCCGCCCTGCGCGAGCGCCAGATAGCGTACGCGGCCGGTGCCGATGGCAACACTCGCTTCTGTCCTTCGCAACAGCTCGGCCCCGTGTGATTCATCACCTTTTCTCATAGCATGGCTGTCACTCGATAGGCCAATGTATCGCTGCCAGACGCGGCAATGCGGTATCCTTGGCCCACCAGCAGGCCGATTGACTTCTCATGGTCGGCAATCGAGAGGTGTTTGTGTTCGAAACGGACGACCGCTGGCTTTCGGCCGGGGATGTCGAAGAGGCGCAGGATCTCTGCGTCGCGGCCCTCCGCGTCGATCTGCAACAGATCCACGTAGTCGACGCCCATTTCCTTGAATAAGGTCTCGAACGTCAGACAGCGTACCTCCTCAATCTCAATCATGGATTCGAGATCGGGCACCATGTGCGCATGCCACATCAGTACATTCCGGTCAAAACTCGCTATCTGCTGCAGCCACTCGGGTCCGCGCGCGCCGGGCCTGATTCGGAATAACGTCGAGCAGCCATCGTGGTCAGCGATGGCGGCGTTCACGAAGTGGAAGTGAGGAAAGCGAGCGTAGTTGGTCTTCAGCCGCTCAAACGCATCCTTTTGCGGTTCGATCACAATGCCCTGCAATGCGTGCCTTTCGATCAATGGATAGATCGGATCGCCCGAGACTCCATCGAACGCGCCCACCTGCACGTAGCGAACCTTAGGATGCTCTACGCGGTAATGCGAGAGAACCATGTCGAGATTGAGAGAGAGATCAAAGGTTCGGTACTTTAGCATCGCTGGGGGCATCCCGCGAAATCGTGTTTCGAACCAGTCCCGGCCACGGCCCCGCAATCTCCGCGGCAAGAATCGCGTCATCGTTTTTGCAACACTCATCATGAAATCGATCTTTCTGATGGCCTGGATCAGCTTACGCCTTTTGAACGATGTGCCGGTTCATCTCCGCCAGTTCCGGTTCTCGCTCCACCATACTCAGCACGTCCTGCCAAGCAAGATCTTGCCGATCGACCCTTCTTGCGTACACCGCACGCAGAAAGTCGAGGTCCTCTAGCGTATCGAGTGTCCAGCGATATGCGCTGTAGTCGCGATCCCCTTTCACGGAAAGGAGTTTGAAGCGCTTGGGTTGCTGGTACAGGAAAGGCGTAACATGCTCTCGCTGGTAGGTTTCTCGCGCCTCCTTCCAGGCGGACTCGAGACCACTGAATGCCATCACCTCTGTATCGAGGCCCCGCGGATAGGTGCGCTCAAGAGCGTTGCTCGCATAGTCCGGCCGCGCATCCAAGAACGCCTGGATGGTCTTGTCGCTGACTCCCGGATCGATCAAGGGGCAGTCGGAGGTAATGCGCACTACAGCCTCAGCGCCGCAAGTGTGAGCAGCCTGGTAGTAGCGGTCGAGGACGTCTTGTTCCGAGCCGCGAAAATAAGGGATACCGAGCCGCTGGCACTCGCGAACGATAGCGTCATCGGCAACGGATTCGGTGGTGGCAACCCTGGTTTCTTGGATGAGTTTGGCACGGCAGGTACGGCGCAGCACATGGGCTAGAACCGTTTCTCCTCCCAAGTCCATGAGGACCTTGCCCGGCAGCCGAGTGCTGCCCATGCGAGCCTGAATGATGGCGACAACTTTCATAAAATCCCTCTACGCGAAAAGCCCGACGAATCGCTAAGACCTCCACTTGGCCGCAAAGACCTTCGCGAGCGTTTTGGCGATGCCTCGTTCCTGCACAACCTCTTTCAATCGCTTTACGCGGCGCAGCAGGATCGATCCCGGCAGTTCCGGAAAACTACCAACCTTGTGCGCCTTCCGGCGGCCCACCAGTCTACCCACGAGCTTCTGTTCGTAGACCTCCCCAGCGATGTACACCCGCGGCCGATCGCTGGCGTTTAGCGTACTCATTGCCTGACTCAACTGAATTGGATCGAAGCGAAAATCGACCTGGCCGTGAAGAAGCTTGACTCGACCGTTCAAATATCCTTGCCCTCGGAACTTACAGTTGTATTCCCGGGTAAGCGTAGCGACGCGCGCCTCGCTGTAATAGAACGCTGCCCGGAAGAAGGGCTGATCATTGATCGACTGATCTGGCTTCTCCTCTAGGAACTTGCGATAAAGATCGCACCATTTGTCGAGAACGGAATCCATCTGGACCGACCTCTTAAGCAGCAATATCCCGGTGTTGAATTCGGGAAAACTGGCTGGTATGTCGGTCCGGGGGTATCGGTTGTGCCAGTCGGTGTTGACATATTCCTCGTGGGTCGCCGCGCAATCGAAGTGGTCCAAAAGTGGGAATAACTCCGGGAATGGCTCAGTCACGTAGATGTCAGCGTCCACAAACAGAGTTCGGTCGTAGGGCGACTCCCGAATCAGCTTAGTCTTGTCGTAAAAACCGTCTTTGGAGGGCTGCACCGGAATGACTCTGTCAAAGTGCGTGCTCTCCACAGGAAACTGCGAAAACACAGTGATGGGCAAGTCGGGCATCGCACGCTTCAGGCTAGCAGCGGAGGTCAGCAGCAGGTCGACATACCGCGCATCCTGAGTGATGATGTACAACACACCGTTTGACATTTTTCGAAGCCCCCAGGACTGCGGTCACGGCGACATACCCGCGTCAGCTCGCGTAGTGGTTTGCCACTTTGCTAACCGCTGCGATCACGTCATCCACATCGTGACTGGTCATCCCGTGAAACATGGGCAAGCTGATCAGCCGCTCATAGGCGCCTTCCGCCGCTGGATACTCGCCACCCCGATAGCCGAACCGGTCGCGGTAGTAGGGATGGCGATGCACCGGTATGTAATGCACGTTCACCCCAATGTTTTCGGCGCGTAGGGCCCGGAATATCTGGCCTCGATCCGCCGAAAGTCTTGCCAAGTCGAGTCGAATCGGGTACAGGTGCCAAGCCGGATTCACGTTAGAGCGGACAGCTGGCGGTACCAATCCCGGAAGGTCGCGAAACGCGCAGCCATAGCCTGCCGCAATTTGCCTCCGCCGTACCAGATTCGATTCGAGCTTCCCGAGTTGCTGAATGCCCAAGGCACACGCCATGTCCGTCAGGCGGTAGTTGAAGCCTAGCAACACCATTTCATAATGCCATTGTCCCGCAGCCTGGCGTTGGGAGGCTTCGCTCGTGATGCCGTGATTGCGGAAACGACGCAAGGTTTGCGCGAAATCCGGATTGTTGGTGGTTACCATGCCGCCTTCGCCCGTGGTAAGATGCTTCACCGGATGAAAACTAAAGGCCGTCATATGAGCGATTCCGCCCACGCGGCGGCCGCCGTATTCCGCGCCCAGAGCGTGGCTGGCATCCTCGATCACGACCAGCCCGTGACGATCCGCGATTTCGAGGATGGAGCCTAAATCCGCTGGATGGCCTGCGTAGTCGACGGGAAGAATCGCTTTGGTGCGCGGTGTGATCCGGGCGGCGGTTTGTTCGGGGTCAAGATTGAGGGTATCCGCGGACACGTCCGCGAAAACCGGTGTCGCCCCTTGGTAGAGCACACAATTCGGCGTGGCCGCGAAGGTCATGGGTGTGGTGATGGCCTCGTCACCAGCCTTCAATCCTGCCGCGAAGACGGCTGCGTGCAGAGCGGCTGTTCCGGAACTGAAGCTGATGGCGTATTTTGCCCCCACCCATTCGGCGAATGCTTCTTCGAATTCTGCCACCCTGGGACCAGTCGTCAGCCAGTCGGAGCGCAAGACGTCCACGACCGCCTGAATGTCGCTCTCATCCACCGACTGTCGTCCGTAAGGCAGCAGCGTCTGGCGGACCGAGGGACCGCCGTGGATGGCCAACAACTCTTGACTGGCGGGAGTGCCACTCATGCATTGTCCTTCATGGCGTAGGTTGCGCGAACCGGTCCGCTGAGGCGCCGGGAGCGATCAGTTCCTGCAGTTCCTCACCGGTGAGCCAAAAGGGGTTGGAGTCGCTGGTATAGCGGAATCCATCCGGGAGGGCACGCGCAGCGTTCCAGTTTCCCTTCCGCCACCACGGGTGGGCGGGCTGGATAATGAACATGTCCTCCAGTTCCACGGTGTTGCGCGCCTCGTCTTCCGAGATCAGCACCTCGTGGAGCTTCTCGCCCGGACGGATGCCGATGTATTCCACGTCGCACCCGGGAGCAATGGTCTCCCTGATCTCGGTCAACTTCATGCTGGGAATCTTGGGGACGAAGATCTCTCCGCCGTGCATTTGCTCGATGCAGCGCACCACGAACTTGACGCCTTGCTCCAGAGTAATCCAGAAGCGCGTCATCCGAGGATCGGTGAGGGTCACTTTGCCGCGTTTGCGTTGCTCGAGAAACACGGGAATCACGCTGCCCCGGCTGCCCAAGACATTGCCATAGCGGGCGCAGCTGAAGCGAGTGTCCTGGGCTCCGGAGTAGGCATTGGCCTGCACGAACATCTTTTCCGCACACAGCTTTGTTGCGCCGTACAGGTTGATGGGGTTTACCGCTTTGTCCGTGCTCAGGGCCAGAATCCGCTGCACCCCCTGGTTGATGGCCGCGTCAATCACGTTGCGGCCGCCCATGATGTTGGTCTGGATCGCCTCAAATGGGTTGTATTCGCAAGCTGGGACTTGTTTGAGGGCCGCGGCGTGAACCGCCACCGTAACCCCGGAAAAAGCACGCTCGAGACGCTGCGGATCGCGCACGTCGCCGATAAAATAACGTAGCGTCGGATGATCGAAGCCGCCAGTTCGCATATCGTGCTGCTTGAGCTCGTCGCGGCTGAAGATGATGAGCTTCTGGGGGTGGCAGTGGCGCAGCATAAACTCGACGAACTTCCTGCCAAAGGAGCCCGTACCGCCAGTGACGAGCACGACCTGTTCCGACCAATTCATCGCCCCTCACTCCCGTCGTCTGAAAACCCGTATTATACTGGCCGCGCGCTCTCTGCCGACGACGTAGTATAGCGAAGAAGCTCTTGCCACGCGTCGCCGCGCCCTCCCCGCTGTTCCGTAATCTCGTAGCCCTGAAATTAAGCGCAAGAGTCTCTGAGAGAGCGATGTTAGAATGCCTTCATCATCCAGCTGCAGCTGAGAAAGCCGGGCGTGTCCCCGGCACGCTGTGTCTCGAAGCCTTCGAGAGGACACGTCTGATACAAGCTCGCGTTTTTTCGAGGAGTGTGAATGGACTCGGGACCCCTGATTCCTGCAAGCAGCCAGATTCTGCATGAGGTTCAGCCTATTTCCCCGGCTGAATTCCAGCGGCAACTTGCCCCGCATGTTTATTCGGCGTTGCCGGGGCAGGAATCGGTGCTGCGCGAGTATTTTCGGACGCTGGTCAAACGCCGCTGGGTGATCGTCGCCAGTGTGGCCCTCATCTTTGGGGTAGTTTTCATCGCCACCCTCCGTTCCACGAGGATTTACGATGCCTCGGGCAGCATCGCCATCAACAAGCCGGATCCCATGACGTTCAACTTCAAGGATTCCGCAGGCACTGGCATGGGCGACTATGATTCCAGCGACATCGAGACCGAGGTGAGAATCCTGCGCAGCGATTTGCTGGCGCTGCAAGTGATCAAGCAATTGAATCTGGATCAGAGGCAGGGAAGCCAGCCTACGTCATCCCTTGGCCTTACCACCGACGCTTTGCAGCCCAACTCGACGGTGACCTCGCGGTTGCTGTCTGGCTTCAGAAACAATCTGACTGTCTCGGCCGTTCCCGACACGCGAATTATCGAGATCCACTATCGCAGCCCGGACAACGAACTGGCCGCCCGCGTGGTCAACACCCTGATGAGCACGTACGTGGAGCAGAACTTCAAGACCCGTTTTGAATCCACCATGCAGGCTTCCGACTGGCTCTCCCGACAGTTGGTGGACCTGCAGATGAAGGTTGAGACTTCGCAGGAAAAGCTAGTCCAGTATCAGAAAGAACACGAGATTCTGGGCATTGATGA
>Ga0182015_10003279_pt1 | contig 18309 bp, 9 predicted proteins | sample 712P3MmetaG_FD_120478 | JGI IMG/M metagenome (GOLD analysis project Ga0182015, IMG submission 120478) | Permafrost microbial communities from Stordalen Mire, Sweden - 712P3M metaG | ecosystem: Environmental > Terrestrial > Soil > Wetlands > Permafrost | place: Sweden: Stordalen | collected...
GAGGGCGGTGCTTTCAGTGGCATTTGTTAGCGGATGAGAGAACCGCAGGTCCCTCCACTTCGGTCGGGATGACAAATCTGAGGGCGGCGTTATCCCTTAAATTCGATTGCCGGTAAGGGAACTACGGGGTTCCCACCGTTCGATTTGTTTGCCCGTAGGGCGGTTCGCTAGGCGTTGTAGGTCGAGGAGGCTACACGGCCTCCCCGGCCGGTCCAGTTGGTGTGGAAGAATTCGCCTCTCGGCTTATCGACACGCTCATAGGTGTGCGCTCCGAAGAAGTCGCGCTGCGCCTGTAACAGATTTGCCGGCAGACGCGCGGTCCGGTAGCCGTCGTAAAAGGACAGCGCGGTGGAAAATGCAGGCATGGGCACGCCAACCCTGACTCCATAGATGATCGCCTTGCGCCACGCCGGATGATACTTGTTCATCGCGGTGGAGAAGAATTTGTCGAGCAGCAGGTTCTGCAGCTTCGGATCCCGGTCAAAGGCAGCCTTGATATCACCGAGGAAGATACTGCGAATAATGCAACCGCCGCGCCACATTAAAGCGACGCCCCCCATATTCAAGTTCCAGCCCTGATCTTTCTCTGCCGCGCGCAGCAACATGTATCCCTGCGCATAGCTCACCATCTTGGAGCAGTAAAGAGCGACGCGCACCTCCTCGATGAATTCCTTTTTGCCATCGACGACCTTGCGCTTGCGCGGCCCCTTGAGCACTTTGGACGCGGCGACACGCTCCCCCTTCAATGCCGAAAGGCAGCGCGCAAACACGCTCTCGCCGATCAAAGTCACGGGCTGGCCCAGGTCGAGCGCAGAAATCGCAGTCCACTTGCCGGTGCCTTTCTGTCCTGCAGCATCGAGGATCTTGTCGACCATCGGCTGGCCATCGTCATCTTTTTTGGCAAAGATGGTGGCAGAGATATCGATCAAGAAGCTATCGAGTTCCCCTTTGTTCCATTCCGTAAATACCTCGGCGAGCTCATCGGGGGTAAGACCCAACCCATCCTTCAACAACTGGTAGGCCTCGCCAATCAATTGCATATCGCCATACTCGATGCCGTTGTGCACCATCTTCACGTAATGCCCGGCGCCATCTTCGCCGACCCAGTCGCAACAGGGAGTTCCATCCTCAACCTTGGCTGCGATGGCCTGGAAAATCGGCTTCACGTGGGGCCACGCTTCCTTGTTTCCGCCCGGCATGATGGAAGGTCCGAAGCGTGCACCCTCTTCGCCTCCGGAAACGCCCGTCCCGATAAACAGAATGCCCTTGGCGGCCAGATCCTTAGTTCGACGGGTCGAGTCGGTGTACAGGAGTTGCCACCATCGATAAGGATGTCGCCCTTTTCCAGATGGGGGAGGACCTGATCGATGGTCTGATCGACGACTTCGCCGGCCTTGACCATGATCATCACGCGGCGCGGCTTCTTGAGCATCGCGCACATTTCCTGAATGGAATGCGCCCCCGCTACCTGGGTTCCCTGGGCCTCATTCTCGAGGAAGTCATCCACCTTGGAGACCGTGCGGTTGAAGACGGCGACCTTGTAGCCGTGGTCGTTCATGTTCAAAACCAGGTTCTGGCCCATGACCGCCAAACCGATCAATCCGATATCGCAATTCGCTTCCGACATATTGGTTCTTCCCCTTTTTTTCGTCCGGATCCGAGCGGCTTCGGCGCATCGGGCTGGACCGCGCGATGATAACCGATCGGAACGATGGGGGCAAAGCGGCGAGCAGGCCGGGACTGGAACAGTTTCGCAATTACTGTGGCATGAGAACGATGGCGAGGTGTGGTTTTCCTTGCGAGAAAACCACGAAAAGGCCTGTCGCTTCGGTCGATACCAATTGCGAAACTGCTTTGGGGGCGAGGGACGCGAGAGAGGACGCAACCGGGCCGGCAACGCCGGCCCGGTTGTTCGGGCTAGAAGTCGTAACGCAGGCCGAACTGCATGCGCCGGGGAAGATTCTGCATGGCGCTGTAGGTTCCGAGGTTTCCACCCGTAAGCCCGGTCCCCAAGAAGGCTGGGTTGACGTTGAACCGGACGCTGTTGGTGACATTGAAGACCTCCCAGTCGAACTTGAGAGAACCGAACTCTCCCAAATGCCAGGACTTGGCCAGCCCCGAGTCAATGCCAAAGATTCCGTCACCGCGGAAGTAGTTGCGATTTCCTGCTTCTCCCGGATAGGACAGCCGGATCGGGCTGCCGGTGGTGGTTCCACTGTTGATGGCGGTGGGATTGGCAAAAACCGTCGGGGCTCCCTGGACCACGTGATTCTGCATCTGGACTTTGCCGGTCACTACACCGGCGCTCTCAATCTGCCAATCGGTGGTCCAGCCGGGATCGGCGAGACTGAACGGCAGGCCACTGCTCCAGCGGTTGATACCAGACCACTGCCACCCGCCCAGAAAAAGGTTGGTAACGAAGTTGGAGCTGTTGAGGAACTTCTGGCCTTGGCCAACAGGGAGTATGTAGACCCAATCAGCGGTAATGATGTGACGGGTGTCGAAATCAGAGACACCGCGGTTGAGACTAGGGTTCCAGGTGTTGATGATGTTGCTGAAGTTGCCACCGCCTGAAGAGGCGGTCTCGTTAAATTCCGTACCACGCTCCGTATCGGAACCCATGTCAATGGATTTGGAGAAAGTGTAGCTGAAGTCAACATTGAGTCCGTGGCTGGTGGGATGGCGCAGGATGAGCTGCGCGGCGTTGTAATAGCTCATGCCAATAGTATTCAAGACATAGAGCGACGAGAACTGATCTTGCCAAAAGCGGGGTCCCGTCGCCGGACATCCGTAGCTTATGCCCAGCACAGGGGAGTAGCAGTAGAAGTCGAGATCCGCGAGGGCACTGGTCGCCCCCAAGTTCGAACGGAAAGGAGCCCACTCATTGTTGTAAATAGCCTGGGTTGCGCTCTCGCCGGCATAGTCCACGTTAGCCATGTATGGAAATACATCTTCAAAATAAGGAATTGCCGAGACGGGTGCCGGGTGGACTCCACCGTTTAAATCCACCAGCTTGGAAAGCTGGGCGGCTGCGGTGAAGTAATCCACGCCTGATACCGTGTCGCGGAAGTTGACCGGCTCGGCGAGATCAAGGCTTTGCAGAAGGTGCCTGCCGAGACGGCCAACGTAATTGGCTTCAAAGGTAAATCCGTCGGGGATCTGACGCTGAATCGAGAAATCTAACGATTCCGAATAGGGAGTCTTCAATTTATTGTCGAGGCCCCAGGTGATGGCGAAGTTTCCTGTGGGCGCAGTGTAGGGATAAGTGACGTTCGTGGCCGCCGGGGGAGTGCTGATGGGCGGGAAGGTGCGGCGATTGACAAAGCGGGGCGAGGTTTCATACGAGAGGACGCCTGCCGGATTGCTGATAGCGGTGCTGGTGCCGAAGGAACCATTCTGATCGTAGGTATCGATCAATTGTTCGCCGTAGTGATCGAAGAAGAGCCCAAAGCCGGCGCGGATGGAGGTTTTGGAATCGGGGGAATAGGCGAACGCAAGGCGCGGAGCAAAGTTAGCCTTTTGCTTGGGCCAAAAGCCCGGCTTGTGGTAAAAGGGCCCGTTCGGCGCAAAGGTCAGGTCCGGTTCGTAAACCTGCCCTATCTGGGCCGACGCTTCGCGTTGCTTATACCAGGCATCGGTGTCGATGGTAGGAGCAACCTGCTGGCCGTGGGTTTCCCACGGAGTCTGCAAGATGGTGTGGCGGATACCAAAGGTCACGGTGAGATTGGGCAGCGCGCGCCAGGAGTCCTGGACGTACCACTCGAACTCGTTGGCCTTGAAATGCCGCTCGATGTCGGCCCCTTCGCCCAGAAGCGATCCTGTGGTGGGGCTGGTGACATTATAATTTTCGACCGTCGTGACCTGGGGGATGGTGCCCACGAGGTTGGCGTAGGCGATCAAATACGAATTGGTAAAGCCGCTGTCTACCGGCAGGCCGCCGACCGTGGAGGGGTCGGGAGGGGAGCCACCTAACCAATAGGGATTCGAAGTGGCGCTGTTGTAGGAATTAGCGTCCGATGCCCGGTTGTGGTGGACCAGCCGATAGTTGCCTCCAAACTGGAGGGAATGCTTTCCTTTGCTCCAATTCAGGTTGTCGACGATGTTGTTCACGGGCACACTGGTGACGATGCTGCGGTTTTCTGAAGTGAGTGAGGTGAGACCGCGAAAGTCCACGTAATCGCCAGTGCCGGGACCACGATTGCTAAAGGCCTGGCGAATATAGCCGTAGCGCACGTCATTGACGAGGTTGGAGGTGATCGTCCAGGTGTCACCGGCAGCGATTCCCTTGGTGTTGTCTATCAGTTCGTAAGATGGACCCTGCCCAGGGAATTGTTCCGTGCCGGCGGTTGTGTCTTTCTGCAGGTTGCCGCGCACAAAGAGCCGATGTTTCTGGCCAGGAGTGAAATCGAAGCGAGCGATGGATGTGTTGAGGGTTACCGGGTTGGGTGATGAAAAAGTATAGGAGCCAGTGTTATAACCGTCACCCAGCGAGGTGCCATTAGCGGCCGGGTATTGGTTGAAGTATGCGAGGGCGTTGGGATCCGCACCCGGCCCCCAGGGACAAACCCCGTTTCCTGCACAGGGAGCGTCCAGGTTGGCAAGCTGGGTGGGTGAAATAGTGGTGGTCACCACAGAGCCGCCGGGAGTGTCACCCTGGTAGGTGATAATCCCTTGCTGGAAGCTGGCGGTGGGAGCAGTCTGGCTGACGATCTGGTTCTCTGCCTGACGCGTGCCTTCGTAATTCCCGAAGAAAAACAGCTTGTCTTTAAATATCGGGCCGCCGACTGCGCCGCCAAAGCTGTTGCGGATGAGTTTGGGGGGAATGTTGGGTTCGCCGGCGGCCACCTGGGATGCCTTGTTGAACCAGTCGTTGGAGACGGTCGGCGTGGGCCGGTTGTACTCATAGGCCGCGCCGTGAAACTTGTTGGTTCCGGACTTGGTGACCAAACTGACCTGCGCTCCTGAGGAGCGGCCCTGGTCTGCGTTGGCGAGGCCGGTGGTCACGCGGAACTCTTCCACCGAATCCTGGGTTTCGCGCAGGACGCCGGTGAAGGCGAAGCCGTTGACCTGATCATTGTCGTCAAGGCCGTCCACGGTGATATTGCCCTGGTCAGACCGGCCTCCGTTGACCGCGCCACTGCGGGGGTCGTTCTGCTGCATCGGGGTGCTGGCCCGGCCCGAATTCTGCCCGAGATAGAGGACCCCGGGCTGCAGGGAGAGCAGATCGGGAACATTGCGGCCCTCGCTGGGAAGCGCCTGGATAAGCGTATTGTCCATGGAGTTGCCCAGGGAGGCGTCGGTGGTGTTGAGCGTTTGCGCTTCCGCGCTGACGTTAACCACCTCCACACTGGCCTGGATTGCGACCGTGAAATCGATGGTCGCGGGTTGATTCACGAGCAGTTCGGCGGACTTGCTCTGGGCACCGAACCCGGGCGCCGCAACGGTAATGACGTAGGTGGCAGGAGGAATCTGGGGGAAGTTATATTCGCCAGACTTGTTCGATGTGGCTTCGAACGTGTGCCCGGTAGCGTTGTCGCTGATGGCGATCTTGGCCATGGGCACAAGGGCGCCGCTGGAATCCTTGATGACGCCGTGCAGCGAGGTGTTGGCCATTTGGGAAAAGCCGATCGCGGCGGAGCCGATCAACAGAGAGAGTACTGCCGTTGCCAAACACCTTTTGGTCACAACTGCCTCCGAAAAAACAAAAGTAGAGGGCCCTGGAATGTTGGTGGTGTTGATGTCTTCGTACTTTAGGTTGTACCTGGGGCCTAGGGGCTGGAACTGATCGTTGCCGCTCGCGTTCGCGGATTGAGTCAATCTCGGGGCTGATTGCCTGGTCTCAATAGCCAGCGTGGCGCGGGGAACAGAGCACCCAACGTGCCATAAAACGTCTTCAACGGGGAAGGACGCTACAAAGGAAAGTGATGTTTCCGGCGAGGAAAAGCTACGGGAAGCCAGTTACCAGAAACACGAACGCCACGAGCGGATAGGGCGCATACGTAGTACCTCCAAAAGAGATAGAACTGTCCCATGAGCTTCCGCTCTGTTATTGGCGGAATTCTTCGCGCTTCGCGGAGACCGTGTGCAGGAATCTCAGTTCTTGCAAATCTGCAGCAGTTCTCGTGAATCGGCGGTCACAACAGATCACCCATTAGTAAATGAGTTCGCCGCAGAGAGCAAGAGAGATTGTTGCGAAAATTCTTCGCGGCCCCTCTGGCGAAGCCACATAACGAATGTCTGGAATACGTATACCGGCCGAAAAAGTCTCAAAACAGCCGTTGTTCGGATGCCGATATTCCTGTTATGCGCGAGCCGATGACAGCAATCATCCCCCTATTCTCAATATTTCTCAATCGGAATGTGGCCGGTATATGGCAATTGCTGTGACCAGGCTCGCAGGACAACACATCTTGTGAGCAGGCGGAGCCGCGCGGAATTACGGCTGTACGTTGGTCACGCCTTCTTCGCCGGGTCTGGGGAAATGCTTTTCGTACCAGGCGATGGACCGATCGGTAGCATCGATCTGATGCCTGACTTCGGAGAGGCCGTGGCCTTCACGGGGATAGCGGAGAAAAACCGTTTCCACGCCAACATCCTTAAGTGCTACGAAAAGTTGTTCCGCTTCGGCGATGGGAACGTCGTTGTCATTCTCGCCGTGGATGATGAGTGTGGGGGTGTGGGCGGCGGCAATGTGCTTCAGGGCCGAGCGTTCCCACGCCACGTCCATCAGGTTTCCCTGGTGGAGAAACTGGCCAAACTCCATCTCTTCATATTGGTTGTAATAGGTCATGTAGTTGTAACTGACCAGGTTGGAGATGCCCGCGGTGGGAATCGCGGCCTTGAACTCGTTGGTCTGGGTGATGAGCCAATCGGTTAGCTGACCACCATAGCTGACTCCTTCGATACCCATGCGCTCGCGGTCAATCCAGGGGTAACGGCGCACGGCGGCGCTGACGGCGTAGAGCACGTCTTGCCCCTCATTGCCGTCCTGGTCGCCGAATACCGCATCGGCAAACTTCTGGCCGTAGCCGGTGGAGCCGCGATAGTTGACGTTGAGCACCGCGTAACCGTGCGCGGCGTAGACCTGGTTCTTGTAGACGAAGCCGGGGCCATTTTGCCCGTGTGGGCCGCCATGGATCACCACGATGAGGGGATGCCTGGAGGCGGCGGTGAGGCCGATGGGCCTGGTGAGAAACGCTTCCACCTCGTAGTGGTTATCGTTGCTGGTGAAGGTGAAGGGTTCCACTTCGGCTATGGTTTTTCCCGCGAGAAGATCTTTATTGAGGTTGGTGAGGGCGCGAGGCGCACCGTCACCATCTTTCAAGTACAGCTGAGCGGCGTCACGCGGAGCGGTCAAGGCGTAGGCGATGACACCGTTCTTGCCTACTGAAAAGTCCATGACCCCACCGGGGTCTTTGACGATCGCTTCCGCCGGTCCTCCGGAGATGGGGATGCGAAAGAGATGAACACTGCCACGTTCCTGCACGGTGACGTAGACGGCGCTGCCGTCGGGCTGCCAGTGCGGCGCGCCCTGGCGATTGTCAATGGTATTACCGAGTTCGCGGCGGTCGCTGCCATCGGCATTCATCAGCCAGGCGTGTGTGTCTTCCATGGTGGTTTCACGGTCGGTGAGGCCGCGACGTGTGGCGCGATAGACGATAGTCTTGCCGTCGGGGGACCACAGTGGATCGTATTCACAGCTTTCAGTCGCCGTGAGACGGTGGATGCTGTTGTCTGCAAGTTGCAGGGTGAAGAGGTCGTAATTAAAAAATTCATCCTGGTTGGGCTCGCGGTTGGAGGCGAAGACGAGCTGCCGGCCGTCGGGCGACCAGTCGATGGAATGCTCATCGTAATTACCCTGGGTGAGCTGCCGCATTTGCCTGGTCGCCGTGTCCACAACGAAGAGGTGCAGGCGCTGATTGTCGTTGAAACGCGTGAGCCCTTCGCCGGCGGTCGGTTTGTACAGATAGCGGGTGATGACCCTGGGGTCGCCGTTGGCTTCTGCGGCACCCTGGCCGGGTGTGGACGAGACAAAAGCGATCTGCTTTCCATCGGGCGACCACGCGATTTCTTTCCCTGCGCCGGGGAGCGGAGAATTGGTGCCGGCGAGCGGGGCCAGGAAGGTTGTGCCGGCGCCGTCGGGATGGGCAATCAAAAGTCCGTGCCGGTCGCCCTCGGTTCCCTGAAATGCGATCCACTTGCTATCGCTGGACCAGACCGGGCCGCCGGACGGCTGGTTACCCCCGAGGGGTATTGTTTTTTCTGTGCCGAGGTCCATGACCCAGAGTTGATCGTAGGAGCGGCCGGGGCGATCGCGCATGGTAATCGTGTAGGCGATGGCATGGCCATCGGGCGCAAGCGCGACGCTGCCAATAGAGCGGAGATGCACGAGGTCGGCGCTGCTGAGGCCTTGCGCGTACGCCGGCGCCGCGATGACCATCGGGAGCGCGGCGAAGAGCAGTACACACACGCAGAAGAGGGGGGCCTTTGATCCACGACGCATGGAATTTCCTCCAAGTGAGATTGTGCTTTGTGTTTGGGGTAAAGAGCAGCCGATGGGGTCTTATTGTGGCTCGCTCGGGCGGACAATGCCTGACCCGGTTGGATTAAGCGGGCGCCGATGCGTTTACACTGATGAAGATAGCAGAGCGCGACGGCGTGACGGTGAGCCAGCGTACGATCGTTCGACAGCAAAAGCAGTTGAGCAAGCCTTTGAACGGCTGCAAATGCTTAACAAACATGCTGACAGGGCGAATTTCGATATCACTGGATTCGCGACTCCCTCGCCTTTTCTATCGCCGCAAGTTGTTGAAGGGCCTATAGCTCAATTGGTTAGAGCAGCGGACTCATAATCCGTTGGTTCCAGGTTCAAGTCCTGGTGGGCCCACCAAATGCCTCCCCGATTCCCAGATGGCAGAGGCAAAAGCTCAGTCACTGGCAGAGTCCAGTACGCCACTTGCGCGCTTTTTGCCGGGCCAGGACCAAACGACACTCCGGGATATCCTACGCAGAGCCTCTAAGACGGAGCGAGTGAACTTCTGTGAACAGATTCGAGCGTCGTAGCATCCAGTAAACGATTAGCGCAACGAGGTATTTGCAGCACCGTCCTGCTTCCCTTTCACGCCGGGTGACCTGGGGAAAGGTCAAGTTGTGGAAACGCCCCAGGGATCAGCCCGCTTGACGCAATGGACTGACGGACGGTCCGACGGATGTAAAATCTTCGAATGCATGTTCGTGAGTCTCGTGCCAAAGCAAGAACGATTGCCGCAACAGCGGCATTCGTCATAGGATCCACCAGCCTGGTTTTTGAGAAACCCAATCCATGCACGGGTCAAGGTTCGGTTTGACCGGTCAGAGGTTATAGCAATAGTGGTTGTTACTCAAATGGCTGGGCCTTCCCAGTGATACGCCCGACGCTTGCGGTATCGAGTTGGTTCAGAGCGCTGACGGCAATCCTGGATCGAACGACAACCGTACCTCAGAGAATCTAAAGCCCTCATCATTTGCGACTCATGTGCGGCACGGCTAAAGCCGTGCCCTGATACAAAGCCGGGGTCGTTTGAGGAAAAGCCGTACCTCAGCGGCTAAAGCCGCGTTGTCCAGCGAACTTTATGGCAGGGCTGAAGCCGTGCCCTTCCGTCGAACCTGGTTTCATTTCACTCTGGGCCGGCTTCATTCGATGTCGCGAAGCAGGAATCCGGTACCCTTCAGCGGGGATGACAAAGCGCCGGCGACTGGATTGGTTGGGAATTGTTTCGATGGAGTGACCCGCAGATCTCCGCCCACCCTTCCCTGTTCTCCACCGGACTCACCGCTGGCCCGAATCTCGACCTAACGCCTTGGTTTCGCGGAGAAAGAATGGGTGCGGTTCAGCGAGCCTGGTCTGGAACAACAAGCGCGTTTTTGGATTGAGTTCTAGTGCGAGAGAAAATTTCTGGATTTTGAACCCCCTTACCTGCTTATAGCACATTGGCTGTAACCATTTTCGAGGCGCGGACCCTTGATTTCGCGGCGCGCTCATCCGGCGTCCTTTGATAAACCCACGGGTCCTAAAAGGGTACAACTCACGCATATGTGTTAGCCCAGGTGGCCGAAAAGGTTGCATCGAGTTACACTCTTCTTAATCACCACGTACCTAAACACAAGCGTCCGCCGCGATGGGGCTGGGTGTGTGTGGCTGCGGCGCTAACTAGTCTGTGCGCCAGGTAAGTTTAGTAGCGCTAAGTACATAGTGAGCGCAAATTTTTCACAGGGGTCTGTATTTGCCCGTGTTTCACTTCTTAGTCATGTCGGTAATCCTCGCGCGTAATGCCCGAGTTCTAACTTGCCTAAGCGACACGTAAACAATGCACACCGCATTGCCAATCTAAGGTAGATTCTTCTCGTTTTTGGGAGAGAGACCACTCAGGTTTTGGTGCGCCTTCATTGATGTGTGGCGCGGGCGTTACCAGTGTGGGTAACGAGAGAAAGGCAATCCATTACTTTCCTAGACGGGAGCAAGGTAATTTTTTACCCGGATTCACGCGTTCGCTGATGTGGCATCGCTTGAGACCAGGTTTGTTTTGCTTGTGATTCTGGCTGCTTTGGGGATTCGCCATTTTTTTGAATTGAGGTTTTGTTCATGTCGCTGCAAAGATTTGGAAGCATGAACGTTTTGTTCTTGCTGCTCGCGCTCCTCTTCACCTTCAGCTTTCGCGCTCAGGCGTCGACCATTACTGTCGTGCCCTCGGAGGCGAAGAATCAAATACAGGCATCGATCAACAACAGTCACGCGGGCGACACGATTTACTTCCAGGCAGGCACCTACAATTTCTGTGGGCTGCGCCTGGCCGCGGGACGAACGTACGTGGGCGCGACCAACGGCCAAACCGTCATTCATTGGCCCGGAGGCTGTTCTCTGATGGTGTTTTATGGATCGGGCCTCACCGTGCAACACATCACGTTCGATGGCGGTGGCTTATATCTTGGGGGCGCGGTCTCCAATGTGAACGTTGAATACAACACTTTTCAGAACATTGCTTTTGGGCCCAACGCCCAGACCGAATTTGGGAACTGGACCACGACGATCGGTGTCTTCATGGATACCTCGGCCACGAATACTGATATTTCCTACAACTCGTTCCACAATCTTTCGACGCAGATTCTTTCTCTCTACGTAGACGAGAATCTGGGTGTGACCGGCATCTTTGGTTTCAATCTCAGCAACACGACCATGAACTACAACACGTTCGATACGGTGAATGAGGGCATTCACTTCTTCTCCGGGAACAATGTTCAGATCGACTACAACACGATCACCAACTTTCACCGGATCGGGATGGAGATTCAAGACGACACCCACAATCTCGAGGTGGGTTTTAACTCGATTTCGCAGCCAGTCACTCCGTTTTGGGACACGTTCGGCATTTCGACCGCGATTACGGGTGGGAACGCGAACATTCACGACAATTTCATCGATGACCAGGTTCAGAAAGGATGCGGCTCGGAATGCTGGATAGGCTATGGCATCGAAGCCTGGGGCAACGGTACGGTGGTCACGAACAACACGATACAGGGGCATTGGGGCAATGGGATCGCAGTCGGACCTTCAAGCAACCTGCAGGTGTTCAAGAACAAGATTTGCGGTCCTGAGATGAACGAGCCAGGCAATGGGTTCGTGATTAATCAACTCAACACCAAGTGGGTGGGCGAGTCTTTCACGAACAATACAACGTCGCCCGCGCTCGTATGCCCCCAGTAGGCATGCGTCGAGGGGAGCAGCACTTGGACAGGTACATGGACAGGTGCTGTTGTCTCTGGGGTTGTGGGTGCGGAGAGCGTGCAATTGGCGCTACTCCGCACCCGCAATTACCAGCCTCAACTTTATCCCTTTCCGCTAATTGTTGCGGTTCGTCGCGAAAGTGATTTCCCACTCGACAGGGACCTGCTGTCCCTGGAACGTGACACTCAAGGCATTGCCGCTCTGCAGATGTTGCTCAGGAACCTCACCCCGCCCTTTTTGCGGTGACATTCAGAGAGTGTGTCGGAGATAAATAGCCAAAATCAGCGAAACAACTATGGGGCGCGCCTAGGATTTCGTATGCTTCGTGTATGAGCAAGCGGTTTCGAGTTTGCAGCCTTGATCAAGAGTTTTTGTTGCCTCCTTCGCTGCAAGACTGGCTGCCACAAGACCATTTGGCGAGATTCATAGCCGACGTAGTCAATGAACTGGATTTGTCTGCCATCTATGCCGAGTACGAACGCAAGGACGGGCGAGGGCTGTCGGCTTATCACCCGCTGTTGATGACCCGGTTATTGCTTTATGGATACTGCATCGGGACAACTAGCTCCAGGAAGATCGAGAAGGCGACCTACGATAACGTGGCATTTCGCTATCTGTCTGCCGACCAGCATCCCGATCATGACACCCTGGCTTCCTTTCGTCAGGAGAATCTGAAGGCACTGGCCGGCTTGTTCGTGCAGGCCTTGCGATTATGTCAGAAAGCCGGTTTGGTGAAGTTGGGCAACGTGGCCATCGATGGCACCAAGATAAAGGCCAATGCGAGCACCCATCGATCAGTGGATTACCAAGAGATCAGCGAACGCGAACAACATTGGCGATCCGAGGTGGAGCGATTACTGAACCAAGCGCAGCGAACAGATCAACAGGAAGACCAGAGTTTTGGCGTCAGCCAACCAGCCGATCCGTTGCCTGAAGACTTAGCGAATGCGCAAAAGCGCTTGCAGCGGCTGCAGCAGGCCAAGACGGAACTAGAGCAAGAGGCGAAAGAGCAGTTGCAAGCAGCCAATGACACCCTTCCCTCGCGTAAAGCCGGGCGCCCCAGCAAGGCGGAGCAAACCAGCCAACCGCCAAAGGATCGGAAGCAGCGCGATAAAGAGAAAAAGCAGCGCCAACGAGCTAGAAAGAATGCCGCTGCACCCGGCCGTCAATATAACTTCGTCGATCCGGATTCGCGGGTGATGAGAGACAACGGGCAGAAATGCTTTGTGCAGGCTTACAATGCTCAGATCGCAGTGGACGCACACGCCCAAGTTATCGTGGCCGCCGAGTTAACCCAACAAACCGTAGATCGGCAGCAGCTGTTGCCGCTTGTAAAAAGTGTATGCAGCACCACCCAGGCTACTCCAAAAACCATCACCGCAGATGCGGGCTATTGGGACACGATGAGTCTGCTGGATTCATCAATGAAGGGGATTGAAGTCCTGGTTTCACCTGACTCAAATCCCCAACCAACTGCGGCGCCTCTTCCCCCAAGTGCACCTCGCAACGAAGAAGCCATCCGTATGAGGGAGATTCTGACCAGCCCAGAGGGAAAAGCTCGCTACGCACTTCGAAAGTCGACCGTAGAACCAGTCTTTGGACAGATCAAAGAAGCTCGTGGCATCCGTAGATTCCGCTTACGAGGTTTGTTGAAAGTGACTTCGGAGTGGAAACTAATCTGCGCCACACACAATCTGTTAAAACTGTTCCGGCATCGTAGTGCCGTCCCTTCGCCTGAGCCAGGCGCAGCATCATTTATGCCGCTTCTGCATTCCTTTTGCTTTACTTTTCGGCGAACAAGTCGCGAAAACGAGATGCTTGCCTGCGCGTGAAGAATCCGCTTGGGTGCCCTCCATTCCCGCAAGTTTCACAACCTTCTCTCCGACACACTCCTGATGCGTCACTCGAACTCCATCGGGCAGGTAAAACCACAGAACATACGCAGCACCGGGCACCCCCTCAGAGGTACCGGAGAGTTTGTTCTTAGAGCTATCCCACTGCTGATCGAGGATCGATCGTGCCCTGATACAAAGCAGGTTTTTCCGCAGCCTGCTAAGCGTGCTGTGTGAGCCAACTTTCAGGCGGGGCTACATCAGCTCGTCGATGAACCCTTGCGCGACGTCGGGGGGAATACGTGAGCTCTGCCGGACGAGCGGTTCCGCGTTGAGCACCGGCTCCGATGCGTGGAGCGTGGGCACGTCGTCGCGCTGGAAGAATTTGCCGATGGGAATTTCATCGCCCCAGAGCAGAGATTTTTCCATCGCGGCCATCCAGTTAGCCGAGTCATAGGCGGGGTCGTCTTCCAGCTTCTTGACCCGCGGACGGAACCACTGGAAGGTGTTGTCGTGGTTGTAGGTAACGCAGGGGCTGAACACATCGATGAAGGAGAAGCCCTTGTGCTGGATACCCTGCTTGATAAGGTCCGTCAGATGCTTCTGGTCCGCACTAAAGCCGCGGGCAATGAAGGTCGCCCCCGCAGACAACGCGAGCGAGATGGGATTGATGGGGCCTTCGACGCTGCCAAAGGGCATGCTTTTGGTCTTCATGCCTTTGCGACTGGTGGGCGAGGTTTGCCCGGTGGTGAGACCGTAGATCTGGTTATCCATCACCAGGTAGAGCAGATCGACGTTGCGGCGCATGGTGTGCATGAAGTGATTGCCACCGATGCCGAAGCCATCTCCATCGCCGCCCGTGACCAGGACGGTCATGGCATGATTGGCCATCTTAAAGCCGGTGGCTACGGCGAGCGAACGCCCGTGCAGGGTGTGCATTCCGTAGGTGTTGATGAACCCGGGGAAATTTGAGGAACAGCCGATACCGCTGATGGTGGCGACTTCGTAATTCGGGATCTGCAATTCAACCAGGGCCTTTTGCACTGCGGCGAGCACGCCGAAATCGCCGCAGCCGGGGCACCAGTCGGGATCGACCTTGCCCTTGAGGTCTGCCATGGTAGTCAGCTTTGGAGGTGCTACATCGGTTGCCATCGTTTAACTCTCCTCGGAACGGTTTCGCAATTGGTGTAGACCGCTGGCTCTTCTCGCTTTAGACCATGATCTCGTGGACAGGAATGGACAAGGTTGTGGCGCCTTTGAGCTGCTCGGCGACCGCCTCCACAATGTGGTGGGGCATAAACGGCTCGCCATCGTATTTGCGGATATGGCCGTTGGCCACGTAGCTGGTTTCGCTGCGCAGGTAACGGGCGAATTGGCCGCTGTAGTTGTTTTCGATGATGATGGTGTGGCGGGAGCGCTTTAACAAATCGACAATCGCGTCGCCGTGCAGAGGAACGAGCCAGCGAATTTGCAACTGGTTGGCAGTAATTCCCTGCTCAGCCAGAAGCTCACGGGCTTCTTCAATCACGCCCTGGGTAGAACCCCAGCCGATCAGGGTTACGTCGGCATCCGCAGGCCCTTGCATCGCCGGAGGGGTGACCGATGCTTCGATGCCCGCGACTTTGCGCATGCGCTTATCCATCATGGCGCGCCGCTTGACGGTGTTGGTGTATTCATCGCTGATGAGCACACCGTCTTCGTCGTGCTCGTCGCTGGAAACAACGTGGGTATGGCCGGGAACGCCGGGAATGGCCCGCGGGGAAACGCCGCTCTCGGTAATGAGGTAGCGCTTGTATTCTCCGTTGCCGTTGGCGGCGGTAATCATTTCGCCGCGATCGACGTGAGGGTTGAAGTCCAGAATGCCCGGGTCAACGCTGAGGCGGCCTTCGGCTAACAGAAGATCGCAAAGCACGATTCCTGGACATTGGAACCGTTCGGCGATATTGAAGATTTCAGGAATGAGGGTGAAGCAGTCGCCAATGTCGAGCGGCGCAGCAATGACCCGGGGATAATCTCCGAAAGCCGCACCCAACATCTGCCAAAGATCGCCCTGTTCCGTTTTGGTGGGAACGCCGGTGGAGGGGCCCGCGCGCTGGCAGTCAATGACGACGATGGGGATCTCTGCCTGGGCGGAGAGACCGAGACCCTCGCTCATGAGAGCAAAGCCACCGCCGGAGGTGGCGCACATGGAGCGAACGCCGGCATGAGCGGCGCCGATCGCCATATTGACTACGCCGATCTCGTCCTCGACCTGGCGGACCATGATATTCGCCTTGCGGGCGTGATCCGCCATCCAGTGCAGGACGCCGGTAGAGGGGCTCATGGGGTAGGCGCTGTAGAACTTGACGCCGGCCGCCGCGCCCCCCATGGCCATGGCAGCGTTGCCGCCCAGAACGGCGTAGCGCCGGTCTGTCATGGGTAGCGGATTGGCGAAAGCTTTGAAGTTTTGCGTGGCGTAGTCGTAGCCTACCCGCGCCAAGCTGACATTCTCATCGATCACGGCCTTTTCCTTCTTGCGGAATTGCTCCGTGATCACGCTCTCCAGCGCCTGAAAACCGACACCCGTCATGCTGAGCGCTGCGCCGATCGCCAGGGTGTTCTGGGCGATCTTGTTGCGGCTGATGTCGGCCAGCTTGGAGACCGGGAGTGGGCACAGCTCTACGCCATCGGCCGCTTTGCCTGGCTTGATGGTGTCGGCGTTGTAGATACAGGCGCCTCCGCTGCTCAGCAGCCGCAGGTGCCGGTCCATGGTGTCCTGGTTGAGGGGGATCAGCAGATCGATGCGATCGCCCATATTGGTGATTTTTTCCGGCCCGGTGCGAATGGTAAGAAAGGTATGCCCGCCGCGGATGATGGATTGATAGGCGTTGTAGACGTTGAGATGCAGCCCGCGACGGCTGAAGATTTTAGCGAAGATATCACCCGGGGTGGCAACGCCTTGACCGGCGGCGCCTCCAATTCCAATAGCAAAGGACTGCCTCATTGATTGTCTCCAGGGATGCGCCCGCCAAAAGCTTGTTCGTTTCCCTATGTGTTGGACAAGCTCCGGCGGGCCTCCGGATGTCGCGCCATCAAACGAAATCAAGACGAATTGAATGGCTTTATCTTGAACGCGGTCCAGCATACACCTGATTCCCCCTGCTCTGGAACACCCTATTGCCGGGGAGGGAAACCTCCCGGTCTAGAGACGGGCAACGCCCCTGCAAAGAGCGGGGACCGCACGAGGGACCGACAGCCCAGTCCGGCTGTCCGCGGACGCCCGTGGCGCATGGTGTCAGTCGAGCCCGGGGCGTACTCCGGCGTTCGCCAAGGCCGTAGAGCATCCCGGTCGCGGAATTTCAAGCAGGATTCGAGTGTGGCGGGCTGAAAAGCCGGCTGGCTCCCCTTACGGGTGAAGGTTCGCCCCCTTATCCGGCGGTTCAACCCAGCATAATAAGGCGTAATCTTAGGGGTCCGGTGAAAGTTGCCGCTTTGGCGGGATATGGCAATTAAGCGGGCCACTGAACGGGGTAAATTGGTGACTTACCACAGATGAGACAGACAGGGGCGAAATATCAAAGAGTGACAGACTCTCGGGATGTTGGTGACTACCGCGTGGCAGGAAATCCGGGTACTCATCGGTCGGGATGACAAGTCGAAGAGTGGTGCTTCGGTTGAGTTTGGATAGGAGCAGAGTGTCCAGGAGAGGGGTTCGCGGAATCCCACATCTCGCGAAAAACGAGCGAGATATGGGGCACCCGGCATCCTGGGTGATTTTCAGCCGTCCCTGCGGGACTGCTCTTGGTTGGGGAGTATACCCAGCACTGCGTGCTGGGCTACTCTCAGCCGCCCCTACGGGGCTCGAAAGCGTCCCTACCTAGACGCGACTGAAGGGGCGAAATATCAAAAAGTCACAGGCTCTCGGGATGACAAGTCGAAGAGTGGTGCTTCGGTTGAGTTTGGATAGGAGCAGAAAGTCCAAGGAGAGGGGTTCGCGGAATCCCACATCTCGCGAAAAACGAGCGGGATATGGGGCACCCGGCAGTGGTGAGACATGGGTAAAGGTCTACCGATAGCTCCGGTCGAACATCCGTGGGCCACAATCGTCTCGCTTCTAGTTGCGGCGATCGTATTTGGAGCGATCCCGTTATCGCTGGCGTGGTTGTGGGCAAGGCTCGTCTCCCCGGCCAAACCAGGAACGGACAAGAACGCGACCTATGAATGCGGACTGGAAGCCGAGGGGGATGCATGGCTCCAGCTGGATGTTTCCTACTATTTGTACGCCATCGTTTTTTTGATCTTCGATGTGGAAGCGGTCTTCCTGCTGCCGTTTGCCGCGGCGTTCTCCGGCCTTTCGCTGGCAGCATGTCTGGCCATGCTGGTTTTCTTGTTGCTGCTGGTGGAAGGCCTGGTGTGGGCCTGCCAAAAGGGTGTTTTAACGTGGGCATGATGGGGTTTCGATGGACGAGAACTTAAAGACCGAATTGAGCAAGCACGGGATTTTCGCCACGAGTTTTGAAGAGCTCTACAACTGGGGCCGGAAAAATTCCGTTTGGCCGCTCACTTTTGGGCTGGCTTGCTGCGCCATTGAGATGATCGCGACCACGATGGCCCGGTATGATCTTGCCCGCTTTGGCGCTGAGGTTTTTCGCCCTTCGCCCCGGCAGGCCGATTTGATGATCGTATCCGGTACGGTGACGAAGAAGATGGCGCCGCAAGTGGTCCGGCTGTACAACC
>Ga0182015_10003281_pt1 | contig 18308 bp, 15 predicted proteins | sample 712P3MmetaG_FD_120478 | JGI IMG/M metagenome (GOLD analysis project Ga0182015, IMG submission 120478) | Permafrost microbial communities from Stordalen Mire, Sweden - 712P3M metaG | ecosystem: Environmental > Terrestrial > Soil > Wetlands > Permafrost | place: Sweden: Stordalen | collected...
GCCTGCTCCCACATGCTGTCGCTGGAGCCCGGCACGTTTCCCGCACCGCTCTGGTAGCAGTGCACAGCGATGATCGTGCCGGGGTAGAACCCGTTCCCTGCGATCGCTTCCGGCGTGTTCCAGTCGGGCGCCGAGCGCCAGTAGATCCCGCCCGATGCGTTCATCACCGCATAAGTCGCGTCAGCCTGTGCGGGCGCGGCGGACAGCAGCGGGACCAGCGTCGCAGCAACCGCAAGGCCGATGATCATCTTCGACGCGGAAGCAGCTGCCGCACGGTAGGCGTTATGCCTACCGTGCACGTCCTTGGTCACCTTCTTAGCAGTCATCTTTCGTCCTTCCTCGGTTGCGACGCGGGAGTCCCCGGCCGCCAAGTTGTTGACGGCTAGAGTCTCGGTCCGAGCCTTGTTGAGCGCCAGTAACCCTTGGGTGAAACCGTTGCTACCTTGCGAACGCGTCCAGCGCGGAGGCGCCGACCCATCGTCAATCCGCCGGCCTCATGGGACGCGCTGCACGCCAGCGCCGCCGGTTGGCAACAGCCTCGATCGAGCCACCGCCGAAGTGCCGCACCAAGCGCGCGCCAATCACCCGCCACATCGCGCCGATGCGCGTCTGCGTGAGCTTCGAGAGCTCTTGCTCGCCGAGGCGAGAAAGCACAACGTGCCTGCGCTCGACGACCGCCGCGTGGAGTGCTCCCACGGCGGGAAGCCGGGCGGCGCGAGCTGATCGCTGGCACATTTCCAGATCTTCTGTGGCGGCATGAGCCGTCTATCGGAGGGCGCAGTGATCGAGATCAAGCAACCGTGCGCACTGCGCCACGACCTCGACGCCCGACTCGCTCGAAGCCGGATTCCTCGCCCTGGCCGCCGGTCAGCTAGGCGTACCCGGCACCGGCGCAGAGGTCTCCTCGTCGGGGCTTCGAACGTGCGTTGGGGAACCGATACCACCTCGGCCGTCCAGCCGCGGGCGGTCTCGATTGACACAGGAGAACGCAGGGCCTGCGTATCGGCTGCCGAGCGGTCGGAGCGCGATTAGAGATCACGCTGCGTCACGAGCCCGAGGTGAATCGCTCTTTGCGCAAGGGTAGCTCGCTTCGTATTCTGGTTGAGATTCTCGATCCCGAACAGATCGAACAGCTGCCGCAATCGCGCCTTGACGGTCTGCTCACTGACGAACAGCTCAGCTGCAATGACTTTATTGGACGCTGGCGTCGCGCCGCCGTCACCCTGCATGAGGGGGCGGCACAGGGCGGCGAGAGCCTGTCGCTGGGCGTCCGTGACTCTCTCCACGTGTCTCCCCTCGTCGGCTGTCCGTGTGACGTCTCGGCCTCCAGAACCCGAATCCGAAAACGCGACGACAGTCTGGCCAAGTCGCAGTCGATCCCCATCCCTGAGCCGACATCGGCCCGCGATGCGCTGGCCGTTGACGAACGTGCCGTTGCGAGACAGACCGTCGTCCACGACTGTCCACTCATCCCCAATCCTCTCCAGCTCAGCATGAATCGCCGAGACCTCGCTATCCCAGGAAATCGTGACATCGCTTCCTGCCCGACGACCGATGGTCAGGGCGTGCGACTTCGCCTCGAGCGGAATCAGCTCTAGGCGGCCGTCGGCGTCGCGCAGGCCTAGAAAGGAAGTTCCAGAGGCTTCGGCCCGAAAGCGTGCCTTGAGCTCCTCGGGAGAAGAGGCATGCAGGGCAAGGGGATCGAGCGGACCTTGAATGCCGTTCACGCGGACTAGCGTAGATGGAAAGCGGATCATGAGCGGGCCAGGAAGCGCGCGCGAGAAGCCGTTCACGCCGGGCGACGTGAAGCGGCCGCACCACCCGGTAGATGATGCGCTCGTGGTGATCGCCAGCGGTAGCCTTCACGCCGCCTGATTTTCAGGCCTGGTCAGCCGAGACGGCGACGGCGCGCTCGCACGCGATACGAAACGGACAGGCCTACCGGAACTATGCTGGTCCAGGGCTCGCCGATTGGCCAGGGGCCTACTACGGCTCCAACCTGCCGCGGCTATAGTCGACCGAGCGACGCTACGACCCCGAAATATGTTCAGTCTCGCCGAGTCGATACCGATAGGGAAGCGACAATGACCTGCGTAGCTACAGCCACAGTTGACTGGCCTGCAGACCCCAGAGGACGATCTACGGTGCTACGGTGCCGCCGCCAATTGGCGAAGGCGGTGGTGGCAAACACGTGGAACGACTTGTGCGCTGATCGAGCGCATGAGGCATTCGCGCCGCTCCGTTGGCGTGCCCTCCTGGTTACGTCCAGCGACTCTGGTGGAACCGCGAACGTGAGAGGCCGCGATGGCCGCCGGGCGCGTTGAGCCGACTAGGCGTCCGGCCGTGCTCGCTGACGCTGGCCGGTCCTGTCCATACTGCCGTTTTGCCCTGAAAGAGGGCACGCCCGTCATGGAGTGCGGGGCGTGTCGCGCGCCGCACCACCTCGACTGCTGGACGGACAACGCGGGCTGCGCCGTGCTGGGCTGTGCCGGCGGTCCCGAGCAGTCCGGCCAAGCGCGGACGCCGCAGCCAGAGTCCGCCACGCCGGCCCTAGCGGCGAGAGCGGTGGATCCGACGTGGGTCGGGCCGTCGAGCTCGGGCGCGCCCTCCCAAACCCCAGCGCAGCCGCTGTACGGCCCAACGTCTGCTTCGTACACGCCTGTGCCACCCGGTCACGCCACCGATTTGCCGCATAAGCGGAGCCACGGCCTGACCGCGGCGATCGTGTTGTTGGCGCTTGCCGTCCTCGGCGTTGCGGCGGCACTCGTACTTAGCCGGAAGCCGGCAGCGCCCACCGTGACGACGGGCGCCAAGAAACCGGGAGTCACGGTCGCCCCGAGAGTCACGGCACAACCTGCGGATACGACGCGCACAGCCGGACAGAGCGCGTCGTTCTCGGCCGCCGCATCGGGCATCCCAGCGCCACCCGTGCAGTGGCGGGTCTCCCAGGACGGCGGGGCGACATGGCGGCCGATCTCTGGCGCGACGGCCGACACGCTCGTCCTTCCCGCCGTGACCTCGTCACAAGACGGCGACGAATACGACGCGACCTTCACAGACGCCGTCGGCACCGCCACCACGAACGCGGCCATCCTCACCGTGAATACACCCTCCAGGGGCGCGACAGCCACCGGCCGGACGGACTCGACGACCACGTTGTTTCAGGGAGACGACTACACAATCGATATACCTACAGGCTGGACGCAGGTGAGCGATGAGACTTACCTGGATCCATATTTTGAGTCGAGATGGGAGCGACCTGGCACGTCTGGCGTGTATCTGTTGGTTGACCACACACCGGGATACAACGGAACTGCGTTGAGTGGGGCCGCCCCGGTGTACAACGCGGTGTCCCGTGTTTCTGGGTACCAGCAGATCAGCTACACGCCCGAGACGCTCGCCGGCGGCGAAGCGCAACGCTGGCAGTTCATACTGAACGGCGTCGAGAAGCTCGACGTGTTCATGGTCGGCTGCGACGCCGGGTACGCGGTTCTCGGGGCAGCTCCGGTTAGTGAATGGTCGACCTTCGCGCAGCTGTTCGAGCAGGCTGCAGATAGCCTTGAGCCGTCCGCATGCTAGAGCGAAGCAGCGTGGAACGGGCGTGGCTAGGTGTGCAACTCGGCCCGGTCCTGACATCTTGCGCGGCGATGATCCGGCGTCCAAGCTACAGCCCGGCGGTTGCTATCGTTGCGCCTGGCTCGGAGGATCGCAAGGGGAATATGTACCCGAGGTTGGTGTACCTGATGCGTGATAGGTCACGGCAGCGGCGCTTGCGCGCCACGGTCTCGGCCGAGTTTTCGCGCGGGGCGCGCTGATGGCTGCTGCAGTGCCACCGCCGACGCAGCGCTCGGCGTCGGCAGCCGACGCCGGCCGCTCCTGCCCCTACTGCCGATTCGCCCTCAAGACAGGCACGCCCCTCATGGAGTGCGGCGCGTGTCGTGCGCCGCATCACCTCGACTGCTGGAGCGATAACACCGGCTGCGCAGTGCTGGGTTGCGCGGGCGGCCCCGAGACTGGAAGTGGGGCCAGCGCCACGCCCCGTCCGGTTGTTGCCGCCCCCAGAACCGAGACCTGGGTGTCACCCGCGGCAGCGACGCACATGCCGACCGCGCCGCACTATGCGTCGACGCCACCCCCAACTACGCCACCCCCGACCGGCTCGGCGTCCGGTCCGCCGGCCCGGCGCCGGGCGTCCGGTCTGGTCGTGGGGATGATCGTGCTCGCCCTCGCCGTGCTCGCCGTCGCCGCCGTCCTCTTGCTTGGTAAATCGAAGCCGACGGCCATAACCGCCGCGGTCACGTCGCAGCCGTCGACCGTGACGCTCAAGGTCGGTCAAACCGCGACGTTTACGGCCGCCGCGACGGGAACACCGACACCGACAGTGCAGTGGCGCCGGTCTCAGAACGACGGTTCAACTTGGCTCCCCGTTCCAGGGGCGACGTCCGACACGTTGGTTGTTTCCGGCGTGAGTGCGGCGCAGAACGGCAACCAGTATGACGCGGTGTTCACTAGCTCTGGACATGTCGCGACAACCAACGCGGCAGTGCTCGTCGTCAACTCGAACGCGCCGGCCAACAAACCTCCGTCCGTCACAACGCAGCCCGCTAACACAAAGGCTACGTCGGGTCAGAACGCGACGTTCCTTGCTTCCGCATCGGGCACTCCGGCGCCGGGCATTCGGTGGCGGCGGTCGACGAACGGCGGCACAACGTGGGTCCCGCTTGCGGGCGCGACGTCCGGTACGTTGGTGGTGTCCGGCGTGACCTTAGCGCAGAATGGCGACGAGTACGACGCCGTGTTCACTAATGCAGCTGGCACGGTGACGAGCGGGCCGGCCGTGCTCACGGTCAACCCGTCGCCGAGGACGACTGGGTCCACGACCTCGCAGCAAAGCGGTGCGACCGGTTCCGGGGAGGGTCCGGCCGCCACGGTTAGCACCTACTGGCAGGACATGGCCGACGGCTCTTACGCGGCGGCCTACGCACTCGAGACGACGCGCGTGCAGGGCGACTTCCCGAACTTTGTTGCCGACCGGGAGGAGGGCGATCCGGTTATTAACGTCATCTACGTGGGTTCGCCTCAGTACGGTTCCGGAAGCGCAACAGTGCCGATCGAGTTCTACGCGCGCGATCGCTATCCCAACCCCAACAGTGACACGCTGTGCAGACTGTTCGACACGTCGGCCAACATGGTCCAAGAGGGCGGCCAGTGGTACTACGACGGCCTCGCCAGCGGCGGCAGCGTCGTCAACTCGAGCACTCCTGACTGTAATGGCTAGCGTCGACGGCCGCTCGGAGCGGTCGTGGGCCGATAGGGGCAGCTCGCGAATCCTCAGCGCCGCTGCGCTGCTCGCCGCGGCTTTGGCCGTGCTCGCAGTCGTCGCCACGTCCGGCGGCCATCAGACAACCACCAGTGCGGTGACGCACGGTTCGCCGGGAGGCTCGCCTGGCTCGAACTCCGGCGGCACACCGGCGGGTACAACCACCACCGTCGCGGGCGGCACGACGACAACGGGATCGACGACCGCGTCGAGCACCAACACGACGTCGTCTGCGCCGTCGTCGCTCTCTCTGGCGCACGCGCTCGGCCAGATGATCGTTACCGGCTTCGCGGGCAAGGTTCCCTCCGCCAACCTCTTGGCCCGCATTCGCGAGGGCGAGATCGGCGGAGTCATCCTCTTCAGTGCCAATACGGCTGGCGGTGATCAGGGCACGATCACGCTGATCGACGAGCTCCAGAGTGCTGCGATCCAGGGGAACCAGCCCGGCCTGCTGGTCATGACCGATCAGGAAGGTGGAGAGGTCAAGCGCTTGCCCGGCCCCCCCGACTACTCGGCCGCGCAGATGACGTCCGCGTCGCTGGCTGGGCAGCAGGGCCATTTGACCGGGCAGTACCTTCGCCAGATTGGGGTCAACGTGGACCTCGCACCCGTGTCTGATGTGAACCGAACGACGAAGGGGTTCCTTGCCACGGAGCAGCGCACGTTTGGCGACACCGCAACTCAGGTCGCGTTGCGAGCGTGCGCGTTTGCCGACGGCCTCGCCTCTGCCGGCGTCGCGCCCACGCTCAAGCATTTCCCGGGACTCGGCTTGGCGGTCACGAGCACGGACACCGCCCCTGTAATGATCAACGCTTCTGCCGCCGCGATCCGAGGCGACGACCTCGTTTACAGAGAGTGCGGACAGCAGCGCACAACGCCGGCGCTGGTGATGGTCAGCAGCGCGATCTACCCCACGGTCACGGGAGGGGACCTTCCAGCCGTCCTGTCGCCGGAGATTTACAACACTGAACTGCCGAAGATCGACCACCTGTACGTTGTGACGATCAGCGACGATCTGGGAGCCGGTGCGCTGCTCAATATTCCGTCGCCGGCGGCGCACGCGATCGATGCAGGACTCGACCTGCTGCTGTATGCCTCCGACGGAAACGTCTCCGATTATTCCTACCACGTGCTGCTCGGAGAAGCCGAGCACGGCCAGCTAAGTCAGTCGAAGATTCAAGCCGCAGCTGCCGCGATCTTGCAGCTCAAGCGCGGCCTTCATCTGGCAACCTGACCGCGCTGTTGTGCCGGGCTCCGCCAGGTCGCCGCGGCTGAACCGGTCAGACGTTGTGGCATGCCGGCCCGTTGTCGACGCCGACGTCCGGAAGCGCGATCACCTTGGTCTTCTTGATGAAAGGGATCCGTACGAGTTTGTAATGAAGGCTGAGACATTCGCCCTGAGCGGCCGCAAGTTCGACTTCTTTCACGAAGTAACCGCCCGCAGCAGTCGCGGCGGCGCCGCAGATGAACGAGCCGATGCCGGCAACCGGAAGGCAGGCGATCGCAGCCGCCGCCGAAATGACGAGCGTCGAGCTGTGCTCGTACCGCGCGAGAGCGTTGGCGATCGTCTGTGTCCGCCGGCGCGACAGGTCGTAGCGGCAGGTTGCCTCGACGATGCGACACGTCGGTGACGAGACCGATGCAGCGATGCGGCCGTGCCGAACGCTTGCGTGCGCGCTGGGGCCGCCTGCACCGAGGCAACACGCCACGGTCAGGGCAAACACGGCCGCCAACCGCGCGTAGTTCATAGGGGTCCGAGTGACCATGAGCCGCATGGTACTTGTCATCGGCGCGACGCGGTCGCACGCGGCCGAGCCCAACAGAGGATCGGCCGTCCCCCTTGCTCGCCGGCTCTAGCTGGATACATTCGCGAACCGCGGCAGGCGCTGGATGAGCAGCGCCGTGATCACAAGCAGGAAAGCGACCAGCGCCAGATACACGGCAGCGGGCGGCTGCGTAAAGAAGCTCGTGCCGAACCGACTCACGACATGGAAGGCGGTGTCTTGATCTATCCGCTGCTGCATATGAATCACGCTGCCGGCGCCGGCAAACGACCACTGTGCCACGACCAGCCGCGAGAGTACCTTCAGAAAGAGTCCCATCTGCGCAACCGGCACGAGCGCCCCGCCGAACAGCAATTGAGGCACGAGCACAAGTGGTATGAAGCTTCCAGCCTGGTCTTCGCTCCGAACCGTAACGGAGATCAAGAGACCCATTCCGACGCCAACCCAGCTCGTCACAACGAGCAGCAACACGAGCGCGGCAGTCGTGGCCGTGGGCTCGTACACCGGCCGCATGGCGAGAACGATCAAGACGAGCACTACCGTCTGAAGGCCGCTGATTGTGAAGAGCACGGCCGCCTTTGACGCGAGGTAGACCGGGATCCGCACGCCGACTGCGGTCTCGCGTTGCACTACGGCTCGCTCCTTGATGATTTCCCGAGCCGACGCGATCGATCCAAACCAGATGCAGATCGTAACGAGAATGAACAAGAGCTGTGCACTCTGCCCGGCAAACATGTGGTCGGGATCGCTGTGCGCGAACACATGTGCGTTGAACAAGAGTGCCGTCAGAATCGCCAGGACGGGAACCTGCACCGCGAGGATCACGAGGTTGCGCGTGTCGCGAATGACGAGCCGGCTGTAGCGGCGAACCAGAATCGCAAGCTGCGGGACGAACGGGCGCGGCGGCCGCACGCGACTGCCAGCGGCCGCGACGGGCACGGTGTCCCACGCCGGCGCTCGATCCTGCATAAAGCGCGTATGCCAGCTTTCGGCTCCCTCTGTCTCCAGCACTTCGTATAGGTCATCGAAGTGGTCGACGTTGAAGAAGCGCAGCGCGTCGGCCGGTGAGCCATGAAAGCAGAGCAGCCCGCCGGCCCCCATGACCACGACCTTGTCGCAAAGTTGAAGGCTGCGGGTGGCGTGGGTGACCAGCACGGTGGCGCGGCCGCCGTCGGCCAGCGAGCGAAAAAGTCGCATCATGCGCAGCTCGAGGCCCGGGTCCAGACCAGTGGTGGGCTCGTCGAGAAACAGCAAGCCCGGCTGGCTGATCAGTTCGGATGCCACGCCCACCCGCTTGCGTTGACCTCCCGAGAGGTCGCCGATCCGGGTGTCGGCGTGATCCACGAGCCCCACCTCGTCGAGCACGCGGTTCACAGCAGCTGACCGATCTTCGGCACGCGAGTCCAAGGGCAAGCGCAGTTCGGCGGCATATGACAGCGCTTCGCGGACCGTGAGCAGGCGGTGAACGATCTCGTCCTGCGGGACGTAGCCGAGGTCGTCGAGACGCGCACGCACCGGCTCGCCGTCCACAGTGATACGCCCGGCAGTCAGCTGATGAACACCACACAGCACCTTCATCAGCGTGCTCTTCCCCGCTCCGCTCTCGCCGATGATGGCGATCAGCTCGCCGGGCAGGACGGTCAGCGAAGCGGGCTGCAGAATGGTCTTCTCGCCAACGGCGAAAGACACGGCTTCCGCGTCAAGACGCATCCCCTGATCGGTGGCACGCTGCTGCAGGAGAGCCCCGTCAAAGACAAAGCGATAGGGACCGATGCCGATCTCATCGCCCGTCTTGAGGAACGCCCTTCTGACCAACTGGCCGTTGATGCGCAGCCCCACCCCGCCCTGCGAGAGATCCTTGATGCGCGTGCCGCCCGGTCCCGTGGCAATCTCTGCGTGCTGGGGGGAGACGGTCGGATGGTCAAGCACGATGTCGCACCCCGCATCACTGCCGAGCGTGAGTCGCGGACGATCCATCCGCAGAGCCGACTGAGCCATCGGCACCTCAACCGGAGGCAGCGCCGCATCAGTCGTCGTCACGAAGTAGAGGATCTCGTCCGCAATCGCAAAGCTGTCGCCGCTTCGCAGCCATCGGGAGCCGCCGAGAAAATGCTCGCCGTTGAGATATATACCGGTGCGCGACCCTAGATCGGTGATCCTGTATCCCCCTTCGACCGGCGCGATCCGCGCGTGATGGCGCGACACCAAACCGCTCAACAGCGTGAGATCACAGTCCTCTTCGCGGCCGATGACCAGCCCGCCTTGCGGGATGGGAATGCGCTGTCCATTCCAGAGCACAGCAGGCGCCCGAAGCAGTACGTCGGCCTCGCCGCCACGATCCCCACGCAGGTGGACTCCCTCCGCCCCGGGCTGTCTCAGGGTGATGTCAAGCTCGTCGTCCACGATTCGTCCCTCGGGCCGCTGACGCGGGTATGCGATTTCTACTCGATGTTGCCAGCCTTCGCTACGATCCGGTACGAGGCGGATGCGGTTGACGAACGAGACGATGATTGCGGCCGCGTGAGCGCACCTCGCTTACGGCGGCTGGCGGCCGACTTCGAGGCGGTGCGGGGCGAGTTCTCCGGGCACCCGTACGTGTTTGTGTCCGCGCTAGGACCGAACCGCCCACCAGAGGCATACCGCGTCACGTTCCGTGTTCGCGGCCTTCGCCTGGAAGGGAATCAACCTGTACCGGCTGATCACCACGAAGTCGAGATTCAGCTTCCGTTGGGTTATCCGCGCGAGAAGCCGCTTTGTACACCGCTCACTCCGCTGTTCCATCCGAACGTCAAGGATTACTACTGCATCCAAGACTACTGGGCAGCAGGGCAGTCGCTGGTTGACACGATCGCCAAGATCGCCGACATGATCCAGTTCAAGGTGTATAACCCGGCGAGCCCGCTTGACGCGCTCGCCGCCCGCTGGGCCCAGCAAAACCCGCAGCTGTTTCCTCTCGGCAACGTGTCATTGGGCGCTCCTGAGGTCGAGATCGTGCTGGGTAGCCGGACGCCGCTCCCCCAGTCCGAGTCGATCGTGACTGAAGGTCCGCTACCGGAATTGACGGAGCCGCCAGGCGAACTCGTCGGAGCGATTGGGTCCTTCGACACGATCGTGACCGCCAGTGGCGACGATCTTGCGGTCGTTCTCCACCGGGCCGAGAAGCCATGAGCGACGAGAAGCGCCGACTTGTCATCACCGAAGACGATCTCGGCAACCCGCCGCCTGCTGGCGTCTCCCCGCCTCCAGCAGCTGCTTCGCCGCCGCCGGCCGTCCCGGCCGCTACCCCAAGCCCTCCGGCCGTGGCAACACAGCCTCCACCAGCAGTTGCCCACGCGGTCGCGCTGCCAACCGTGGAAGGCATCGGGTCTGCCCGAACCGAGATCTCGTTTTCCAATCAGCGCTCTCAGAGCGCGTTCCTTCAGACCGTTCAGGGGCGCAATCTCGTAGCAGCGACCGCCGGGATCGTCGTAGGCTGGGCGTTCTGCGAGATCACCGGCTTCGGGCTTTGGGCTACCACGACCTCCACGGGCGCGGACGTCGCTTCCGGTGCCTACGTTGGCGCGCTCGGGCTCTTCTTTGCTGTGATCTACGCGTCGTGGGAGCACATACTTGCGCGCAACCTCGAGGGCATCAAGCTGGCCGCGCGGCGATCGGCGCTCGGTGGCGCAGCGCTTGGGTTTGGCTCAGGGTTTGTCGCACAGATCGTTTTCCGGCATTTTGTTCTGCAGATCTTTAGAGCGGCGACGCTCGGAGATCTGACGAGCCTCTACAGTAACTACAAGCTTTATTTGACACGAGCGCTCGCCTGGGGCATGTTCGGTGCCGCAATGGGTGTCGCTGGCGCGGCGGGCGTGAGGGCTCAGAGCAAGGTGCTCAACGGTCTGATTGGCGGAGCGATCGGCGGCGCACTCGGCGGCTTGGTGTTTCATTGGGCGAGCTACAACATCAGCTCGGGACCGTGGGCCCGCTTGGTCGGCTTGCTCGTGGTCGGAGCGGGGATCGGGTTGGCCATCGGCACGGTCGAAAAGCTCCGGCGCGACGCTTGGCTACTGGTGATTGGCGGCGCCATGACCGGTAAAGAGTTCATTCTCTACGCCGTCCGCACACGCGTCGGGAGCTCGCCAGCGTGCGAGATCACCCTTATCAAGGACCCGGCGATCCAGCCCGCCCATTTCACGATTCAGACCACGGGTGCCGACGGCGGCCAGCGCCGGACGCTGTCCGCGAATCCAGGGGCCACTGTTTTGGTCAATGGCCAGCTGGTCAGCGAACGGCAGCTGCGATCGGGCGATACCGTGACCGCGGGCAACACGACGCTGGCATATTCCGAGCGGGCAAGCGCGTCGCCGCCCCGATAAGCACAACCGAAGGGAGCATCGTGGACATCGTCGTAGTTGACGCTACAGGCAACAAAACCGAGGAGGCGACGGTGCCGCCGGCCGTAGCCAGCGGCCGCATCGTGGCGCGGCTCGTCGAATTGATGGAGCTGCCGGTGTCGGGCCCCGACGGCCAGCCACTGTCGTATAAGTTTCACCACAAGCAGAGCGGACGGCAAATCGCCGATGAAGAAACACTGGAGGAGGCGGGCGTTCGCCAAGGCGACGTACTGCGACTGGTAGCCGAGATCACCGCAGGCTGACCGATGACCGGCGATCACGCCAGCCCGATCGAGGTCGATGTCGAGGCCACGGACGGCCGCTACCATCGCCAGGAGCTCATCTCTTGGTGGGACCAGGACCGTCTGTCCGCGGCCAGAGTACTGGTTGTCGGGGCGGGTGCCCTCGGCAACGAGATCGTCAAGAACCTTGCGCTGCTGGGCGTCGGGACCACGATCGTGCTCGACATGGACCGGGTGGAGAACTCGAATCTCTCTCGCTGTGTGCTCTTCCGTACAGCCGACGAGGGCCGCTACAAGGCCGACGTCGTGGCCGAGGCGGCCGAACAGCTCAACCCGGAGGTGACAACGATTCCGGTGGTGGGCGACGTCCGTGTCGACCTCGGACTCCAGGTATTTTCAGCGGTGGACGTGGTGTTGGGCGGTCTTGACAATCGCGAGGCTCGCCTGCACATCAACCAGTGCTGCTGGAAAACCACGACGCCGTGGATCGATGGAGCGATCGAGGGCCTAATGGGCACCCTCCGAGTGTTCATCCCGCCCGACCGACCGTGCTACGAGTGCACGATGAACGAGCACGATCACCAGTTGCTCGCAGCACGCAAGGCATGCTCGTTGCTTACCCGCGAGCAGATGCTCGAAGGCAAGGTACCGACGACCGCGACGTCCGCGAGCATCATTGCGGCGATGCAAGTTCAGGAGGCCGTCAAGCTCCTGCACCGCGACCGGCTTTCCGCCGATTTTGGCGGCCACGGCTTCGCCTTCAACGGCCTCACGCACGACTCGTACGTGGTGTCCTACCGCTTTCGCGAGGATTGCCTCAGCCACGACACATACGACCTAGCGTCTGCCAGCTCGGTGCCGGCTCAGACCAGCGTAGCGGACCTGCTCGACGACGCCCGACGCCTTCTCGGCGCTGACGCGGTGCTCGACCTCGAGCACGAGCTGGTCACCGGCATGCACTGCGCGCAATGCGAAAGCACCGAGCCGGTGTTCCAGCTGCTGGATCGCTTGACGGCAGGGGCAGCCGGCTGCCCGACTTGCGGGAGCGAACGCCAAGTCGAGCTTCGCCACTCGATTGCCTCCGACGACGTCGAGCTGCTCGCGTTGACGCCAGCGGAGCTGGGGCTTCCTCGGTTTGACGTGATCACGGGTCGCTCCGGCATGGTGCGCCACCACTTCCTGCTCGACGACGGGCAGGTGGATTTCCGCCGGCTCGTGGTGCCATGAATCAGCCTTCACTCATCCCAGGGCTCAACCGGCGCGTTCGTAGCGAGATCTACGATCACATCTTCGCCAACGACGACCACGAGGTCGGTGGAGTCCTGGTTGGCAGCCTTGGAAGTGGCGACCTTCCGGCAATCACCGCTGCGATTCCCGCGTTGGAGGCCGACGGCCAGCGTGCCAGCGTCACCTTCACCCATGAGGCGTGGTCCGAAATTCATGAGAAGTTGGACCGCGATTACCCTGACCGACAGATCGTCGGCTGGTACCACAGCCACCCAGGGTTCGGAATCTTCTTGTCCGAGCACGATCGGTTCATTCACGCGAACTTCTTCTCCGACGCGCGCCAGGTGGCGTACGTGGTCGACCCGCACGCCGGGACCGAGGGCGTGTTTACCTGGCAGAGCGGGGAATTGCGCCTGCTCGAGGAGCGTCCCACGGATCGACCGGGAACAGGACCTGGCGGCCGCCAGGGCGGGGAGCGGGCCAAGCCGGGCGGGGTGCGACTGAAGCCTCCGCTCCGCTGGCAGTACGGCGCGCTAGCCCTTTTGGTCGTCGCCACGGCGGCCGTGATCGTCGCGATCGGCACGGGCGGATCAGTGCCCGCCGTTTCGCCCAGCTTGAAGGTTAAGTCGACCGTCACCGCCATCACGCCCGGTTCGACGCACCCCACGCGACGCGGGGTCGGTGCCACCGGAGCCACCGGTGCCGCTTCCGCGCAGCAGTCGGCGTCTGGCTCCCATGGATCCACCGCCGTGAGCGCGACCGGCGCAGGTGCTGTGACGGCGTCGCCGGACGCGACTGGGAGTACCGGCTCCACGGGCGCGATCGCCTCCGGCTGAGGCACGCGACGATGGCAGCGCGGTCTTTTCGCCGGCCAGCAATCGCAGCGATCCTGGTCGCCGCGCTCGCGATCGTGTTCGGGCTGGGCCAACTGGTTCTTCCGGGCATCGCAGCCAGCCGCCTTCGGGCCTCGCTGCTTCGCACGTCGGACGGAGTCAGCGTGTCGGTGTCTGCAACCCCGGCCGTCGAGCTACTGTTCGGACAGTCCGGGTCGGTCGTCGTGCATATCTCTACGATGCGATCACACCGTGGGCCTGTTGGCAGCCTGATCCAGCGAGCCAGCCAGACGACCGATCTGGACGCCACCGTCGGAGAACTGTTCGTGGATGGCCTGACCCTGCGGCACATAACGCTGTTGAAGCAAGGCCCCCGCATGAGCATCCGTGCGTTTGTGAGCCGTGCGAGCATCGCGTCGGTGCTGCCTCTGAACCTCAGCCTCAGACCAGCAGCCGGCGGCGCCGGGATCCAGTTGCGGAGCAGCGTAGACCTCTTCGGCATCCGGGAATCGGTCAGTGCGCGCGTTGAGGCGTCGAGGGGGCGTGTTGAGATCGGTCCCGATCTCCCGCTGCCGGCAGGTATCTTGCAGGTCACGATCTTTCAAGCGCCCGGCTTCTCGGTTGATCACGTCGACGCGAGCCCCTACCGGGACGGCTACGAGCTCGACGCGTACGGGCACTACACATGACGCCAAGTCGAACCGCCGGAGCGCTGTTCCTGACGCTGCTCACGGCGGCCGCCGGCGCCGCCTCCGTCGCAGCCCGCGAGCCCGTCCTCCCCCAGGCGCAGAGCGTCGTCTCCATCGCCGCGCCCGGGCACGGATCGGCCTTCGCTTACGGTCGAACCGGGCAGCTGTTGACCACGCGCTCAGCTGTCGGCTCGGCGCGGTCCACGACGCTTGTGACCATCAGTGGCGAGCGAGTCACCGCCACGGTCACTCCCACCAGTGATCCCGAGATCGTGGCGCTGCAAACGTCGCTGACAATCAGCGTCCTTGCCGGCGCCACCCCCGATCCTGGAGAGGCTGTGGTGGCGCAGGACGGGCCACTGCACGGCTCGGGCCATCGCCATGGGCGGCTGCTCAGCCTAACCACAGGATTGACTAGCATCGTCGCGTTTGCGGCCTATGACGGCGCGCCGATTCTCGACTCCAGCGGCGCTGTGGTCGGTATAGCCGAGATTGACGCCACAAGGATCCGACTCGGTTCACTCAGCGGCTTGTCGCTCGACACTGGTGGCGGCGTTTCCCTCCTGCTCGTAGTCCTGCTGGTTCTCGCAGCGATCGGCGTAGTCGCTGGTGGGCTGCTGTTTGCTGCTTCGAAGAGACCTTCTCCCGCCACGAGGCGCTCGCAGAAAGCGGGCGTGCGGTATAGAGAGCGATCTGCCGATGCAGACGTGGAGGTGAGTTTGCGCTCTCGCGACTACACGCCGGATCCGTCGGTCGAGTTGCGCCGCCCGCCCGAACGTCCTGGCCGGCGGGAAGACGGAACGCCAGACGCATAGCCACGGTCCCGACGCGCTCGGTGGCGTGCTCGCCGGCGCACGGAGGTCACTTGGCCGGCGTCAATCCGCCTTGTGTGCAGTTGCTCTGAATCCGCGTGATCGTCCACGCGCCTGCGCTGTCGACGAGGTCAAACCGGACAAGCCCCGCCTCGCCCGTCGCAGTGTGGAAGTTCAGGCGCACCGTGGCACTGTTACCGTGAACGACGATCGAATCTGGTTTGAGGTCGACCAGCTGATAGCCGCCGCTCCCGCGTGACTGCGCCTCGAGGCTCGTGATGGCGGCCGGCAGGCCGCGGGAGACAGCGCAGCTTCCCGGCGGGCCCTGGCGCACCACCCCGCTGTCCAGTATGCGCGCCAGAGCGGCGAAGTCGCCCTTCTTTAGATAGGCCTGGTACTGCGTCAACACGCGCGTAATCGAGGCCGTCGCGGACGTTCCGCCGCCAACGACGAACAAGAAGACCGCGACCACAACCAGAAGAGCCACCACAGCTGCGGCCACGAGCAGGCGAACCCTTGGGGGCACCATCGCCAGCCGACGAGCGGTAGATGCTCTGCGCGGTTGGGCATCGACACGCGCATCATGCGCTCGCAGCGCGTTAGGCGGTCGCTTGGCCCGGCTGACTCCAGTTGCAAGCTCGTCAGAGACAGCCAGCGGCTGCGCGGGCCCCGCTGCCGCGGCGGGGGGCGAAACAAGCTCGTCAGAGACATCCAGCGCCTGCGCGGTGGGCCCCGGCGCCGCGGCGGGCGGCGAAGGCTCGGGACCCGGCTGGGCGGGCGGCGACACTGCCGTCGCGCCCTTCAATGTCACGTGCACACCGCCGCCCCGCTTGGCATCCATGAACGCCTCGGCGAACGCGTCACCGCTCTCGAACCGCTCGGCCGGCTCGACCGACAGCGCCCGGACGAAGAAGTCATCGAAGTTCGCACCGAGGGCGGGAAGCACGTGGGACGCGACCGGCCGCGCGTTGTGCACGTGCGCCCATCTCAGGCCCATCTCGTTGTCCGCACGAAACGGAGGGCCTCCCGTAAGAACCTCGAAGGTCAGGCAGCCCAACGCGTAGAGGTCGCTGCGAGTATCGGGTGGCTGTCCCATGATCTGCTCAGGCGAGATGTAGCCGGTGGTGCCGACGACCGCCCCGGAGCCGGTGAGCTGCTCCGGCGAGTCCGGCGCCACCGCGACTCCAAAGTCCGTCAGGTACGCGTGGTCCTGCGAGCCGACCTGGCGCAGCAAGACGTTGGACGGCTTGATATCGCGGTGCAGCAGTCCGGCGCCGTGAACGGCATCCAGCGCACCGGCGATCTGGCGCACCAGGGTGAAGACGCGGTAGGAGTCCATGGCGCCATCCCGTCTGAGGATCGTCCTGAGGTCGCTACCGGGCACCCACTGCATCACCAGGAAAAGCTGTCCGTTGTCCTCCCCCATGTCGTACACGGTCACGACGTTGGGATGATCAACCGACGCGGCGAGCCGGGCCTCACGCAGAAACCTTGCCCGGAAATCACCGGCACTTGTCAGTTCGGCCTTCAGGACCTTTAATGCCACAGTCCGGCTGAGCGAGATCTGCTCGGCCTTGTACACGACCCCCATGCCGCCGCGTCCGGCGATACCCAAGATCGTGTAGTCACCCAGCGTCACTGGCCCGGTGCCCGAGCTCTGGGCAGACCGGGTCCCCGACGTGTAGGAAGCGGCCGGCTCAGGCGTTACTGCAACGTCGGCCGCGGTGATGACCAGCTTGCGCTTATCGGACGCCCGCGACTGGCAGTCTTCGTCGCTACCCGGGTCAGGTGCCACAGGCGAGTCCGGGACGGACGACGAGATTCAGGTTCTGGCGCAGCCATTGTGCGATCGCTGTCAGGACCTCGGTGCCGGTGTTGAAATCCGGCGCATCGGAGAACATGCTAACGACCGCGCCAGAACTCCCGGACCCGTTTATGTAGGCGACGATGCCCGACTGGCGGACCAAATAGCCGTACGACTCCGGGCCCCAGCCGCCCTTGAAGGCCGTGCGCAGCGGCGGAACGAAGCCGGCGCTGCCTAATCCCCAACTCTCACTCGGAATGACGTGCTCCATCAGATTGAGAACATAGTTGGTGGTCGCCCTCGGGAGGAGACACCCAAGAAACAGTGCGCGATAAAACTTGACCGACTCGCTTGGCGACCAGAGCGTGTGGCCAAATGTCGAGAAGCCCTCGCCGGGCTCGACCGTGTTGACCTGAGTCGTGTCGTCGCCGGATTGCCTGAGAAGAGCCTGGATCGCAAGGCTTGCCTGATCCAGGCCACCCGTCTGGGCCTCGAGCTCCGCAAACAGCTCGTTCACGGCCACGTTGTCGGATTGAGTGATCGCCTCAGTTGCGAGAATCTGCTGACTAGCGGTGAGCGTTCCCTCGCGTCGCAGCAACGCGGACAGCACGCCGACCTTCATAGTGCTCCACGCGTCCTGCGCCGCGTCGTCGCCAAGAACGATGGTGCTCCCCGCGCCGAGCGGAGCCACGGCCAATCCGACAGGACCCGACAGCGTTCGGGCCAACGCGTCGAACGACGCAGCGTACCCCGGCTTGAGGATCGGTGGCACCAACCGCGCAGACTGTGTGGCTGCAGGCACCGTCGTGCTGGTAGCGGCCGGCTCGGTCTGGGCGGCCTGCGTCGACGTCGTGTGTTCATCACTGACAGCCGGGCGGTGCTGACTGTCGCCTGAGCCGCCGCCTCCTTGAAACGCCTGAACCATCGACGCTCCACCCACACCGACAGCGAAAGCCACCGTGACTATCAGGATCGCCTGACCGGTAGAGCGCTTCATCCAAAGCCGAGAAAGCGAGCAACGTCCCGCAGCCGTGCTCCGCATGCGCCGCTCCGACCTCACGCGGTTAGCATAGCGCCACGGCGACAGGCAATCTGGGCGCCGGCATCGATTCATATGAGCTCCGCGGGTCCACCAATTCAGCGAGTCGCAACCGAGCCGGACAGCGGACGTTCATGTCCGTACTGCCGCTTCACGTTCAAGGCCGGCATCCCGCTGATCGA
>Ga0182015_10003282_pt1 | contig 18306 bp, 12 predicted proteins | sample 712P3MmetaG_FD_120478 | JGI IMG/M metagenome (GOLD analysis project Ga0182015, IMG submission 120478) | Permafrost microbial communities from Stordalen Mire, Sweden - 712P3M metaG | ecosystem: Environmental > Terrestrial > Soil > Wetlands > Permafrost | place: Sweden: Stordalen | collected...
GACCCCCCGATGAAATCCGCCCACCTGGTCTCGTGCCACTTCTACGTCGGAGGCGAGTGGCTCCGGCCCAAGCTCGTCGGGACGCCGGTCTACAACCCCTCGACCGGGGACGTGATTGCGGAGTGCCCGGTGGGCGGCGCCTCGGAGGTCAACGCCGCCGTCGAGGCCGCCGCAGCCGCCTTCCCCGCCTGGAGGGACACGCCCGCAATCGAGCGGGCGCGGCTGCTTTTCCGCTACCGCCACCTGGTCGAGGAGAACTTCGACCACCTCTGCTCGAGCATCTCCCTCGAGCACGGCAAGACGCTGGTCGAGTCCCGCGGGAGCCTCTACCGGGGGATGGAGAACATCGAGTACGCCTGCGGGGCCCCCACCCTCCTGTTCGGCGACACGCTGGAGAACATCGCCCGCAATGTGGACTGCGAGACGACGCTCCAGCCCCTGGGCGTCTGCGTCGGGATCACCCCGTTCAACTTCCCGGCGATGGTGCCCCTCTGGATGTTCCCCCTCGCAATCGCGTGCGGGAACACGTTTGTCCTGAAGCCAAGCGAGAAGGTCCCGCTGACCGCGGTCCTCCTCGCCGAGCTGATCGAGAAGGCGGGCCTCCCGAAGGGTGTCCTCAACGTCGTCCACGGCGGCCGAGAATGCGTCGAGGCCCTCATCACGCACCCGAAGGTGAGCGCCGTGTCGTTCGTCGGGTCGTCGCCCGTGGCCAGGTACATCCACGAGACCGGCACGAAGAGCGGGAAGCGCGTCCAGGCGAACGGCGGGGCGAAGAACTACATCGTGGTCATGCCCGACGCGGACCTGCCGAGGTCGGTCGAGGCGCTGGCCACGGCCGCCTTCGGCTGCGCCGGGGAGCGCTGCATGGCCGGGTCGACGGCGCTGGCGGTCGGCGGCGCGGCCGATGCGCTGGTCACCCAGCTGGTCGACGCGGCCCGCTCGATCAAGGTCGGAAGGACGGACACGTCCATGTCCCAGCCGGACATGGGACCCCTGGTCACGGCCGAGCACCGGGACCGCGTGCGCGGGCTCGTCGAGAGCGGGGAAAGGGAGGGGGCGACCCTCGCCTGCGATGGCCGCGGGACCTCGGTCGCGGACGCGCCCAACGGGTTCTACCTCGGCGCCACCATTGTCGACAACGTGAGGGAGACCATGACGCTTGCCCGCGAGGAGGTCTTCGGGCCCGTGCTGAACGTCATGCGGATGGAGGACCTCGGCCAGGCGATCGAGACGGCCAACAGGTCCTCCTATGGGAACGGGGCGTCCATCTTCACGTCCTCCGGCGCGGCGGCGCGCGAGTTCAAGCACAGGGTCAAGGCTGGCATGGTGGGGATCAACGTCGGCGTCCCCGCGACGATGGCGATGTTCCCGTTCACGGGATGGGGAGCCTCCTTCTACGGCGACCTCCACATCCAGGGGCGCGAGGCGGTGCAGTTCTATACCCAGCAGAAGACGACCACCACGCGCTGGTTTGGCGGCACGGTGGGCGACGTTTGGAGGAAATAGTCCCGCCATGCCGCTCCTGATAAAGAACGGCGAGATTGTCACCGCGGACTCGCGCGCGCGGGCGGACATATACTGCGAGGGCGAGACCATCACCCGGATCGGCCACGGGCTCGAGGCCCCGCCCGGATCGCAGGTCGTCGATGCGGCGGGCAAGTATGTCTTCCCGGGGTTCATCGATCCGCACGTCCACATCACGCTGCCCTTCATGGGCACGCTCGCAAAGGACACCTATGAGACGGGGAGCCGGGCCGCGCTCATCGGGGGCACGACGACCCTCATCGAGATGTGCTGCCCGGCGCGCTCCGAGGACACGCTTGGCGGGTTTGAGCACTGGATGGCCCAGGCCGCCGGCCGCTCGGCGTGCGACTTCACGTTCCACATGGGCGCGACCCGGTTCGACGGCGCGACCGAATCGCAGCTTCGGGAGATAGTCCGCCGCGGGATCAGCTCCTTCAAGGTCTTCCTCGCCTACAAGGGGGCCTTCGGGATCGACGACACGGAGCTCTACCGAACGCTCAGGCTTGCCCGCGAGCTCGGCGTCGTCGTGACGGCGCACTGCGAGAACGAGACCCTCGTCCTGGAGCGGCAGAACGAGCTGATCGCGGCCGGAAAGACCGGCCCGGGGATGCACTATGAGAGCCGCCCGCCGGAGGTGGAGGCCGAGGGCGTCCACCACCTGATGACGTTCGCGGAGCTGACGGGGGCGTCGACCTACATCGTCCACCTGAGCTGCCGGGAGGCGCTGGCCGAGGCTCTGGCGGCGCGCATGCGGGGTGTCCGGGTGGACATCGAGACCCTGATCCAGTACCTCGTCCTCGACAAGACCTACGCCGAGCGGCCGGGATTCGAGGGAGCTAAGTTCGTGATGTCCCCGCCGCTTCGCGACGCGTCGAACCAGCCCGTCCTCTGGGCGGGGCTGCGCGACGGGACGATCCAGACCGTGGCGACCGACCATGCGCCCTTCGACTTCGAGGGGCAGAAGCGGATGGGAGAGTCCGACTTCACGAAGATACCGAACGGCATACCCTCGCTCGAGGAGCGCATCAACCTCCTCTACACCCTGGGGGTCCAGGCGGGTCGGATCGACCTCCAGACGATGGTGAACGCCGCCAGCACGCGGGTCGCGAAGATCTTCGACCTCTTTCCGAGGAAGGGCGCGATCCAGCCGGGCTCCGATGCGGACCTGGTGGTGTTCGATCCCGCGCACCGCGGCGTGATCTCCGCCAAGACCCAGCACATGAATGTCGACTACAGCGCCTTCGAGGGCTGGAAGACCGAGGGCCGCCCGAGCGTCGTCACCGTGCGCGGCGAGATCGCCGCGCGCGAAGGAAGGTTTGTGGGCGACCCGTCGCGGGGCCGCTTCCTCAGGAGGACGCCGAGCAGGGCCTGACCCCTAGCGGGTGATGACCTTGATGTCGCCGCCGCTCGAGCGAAGCTTGAGGACCGGGCCGCCACCGTTGACCTGGCCCGAAAGGCTGCTGCGGCCGATCCCGCCGTGGTCGATCGTGATCGTGACCCCGGCCGCATCGACCTCACCGCCGCTGGTGGACGCGTCGAGGTGGAACCCGACGTCCTTGCCGACGCTCGCCTTCACCTCGCCGCCCGATGTCGACAGGACGCAGTCGCCCTTGAGGGGACCGTCGAATCCCGCCTTGACGTCGCCGCCGCTTGTCCGGGCGCTCAGCGTGTTCCTAACGGAGTCGATCTTGATGTCGCCGCCCGAGGTCTCGACGCTGGCCGGCCCGACGATGCGGTCGGCGGACACGTTGCCCCCGGACGTGGACAGGCGGGTGTCCCCGCGGCCCTCGTCGAGGCTCACGTTCCCGCCCGAGGTCTCGGCGTCGATGTCGCCGCCGATCGTCCCAAGCTTGATGTTGCCGCCCGAGGTGCGCGCGTGGACGGCGCCGGAGACGTCGCCGACGACGATGTCCCCCCCCGATGTCTTCATCTCGGCGGACGCGCCCGCGGGCACGGTCACGACGAACTCGACCTGGACCGGCGGCCAGCTGCCGAAGTGCCATCCCACGTTGTTTCCATAGGCGGCGGTGGCGACCACGTCGTTGCCGCTCTGCTCGATGCTGAGGTCGAGCCTCTTGAGGATGTCATCGGCCTCGGCCTCGCTGTCGGCCCGGATATGCTCCTTGGCGACAACCTTCACAACCGGGTCGCTGGACGACGAGACGCGGATGTCGCCCCCGAAGGTGCTCAGCCTCAGGTGGACGCCCGGCTGGACTTGAAAGGTCTTTTCGACCTCACGCTCGATCTTGGCGGAGGCTGAGGCGGCGAGCGCGGACACGAGGCCGGCGGATGCAATGATTCGGGTGAGATGGCGCATGTTGGGGAGGAGTGCTTCCAATAACACCGACGGGAGGGAAAAGTTACACGGCGCGGGCCGCCTCCTGCGCACCCCCCGGGACCGGGTTCGCCCGGCCGTGCAGGCTTGAGGAAGGCATAACCTGAAATACTCCGTGTTAATATGTTGATGGGTAATGACCTATGTCGGCGCCGACCGTTGCGACGGCCGGCGGCCCCGACGCCTGCGCGCCAAAGACACAAGCGCTCCCGCCCCAATGATTTGTTTCTGGTGCCCGCCTGCGGCGGCGCCTACCTTTCGCCAGGAGCAGAACCAAACGATGGCCAGGGCCTTTTCCAAACTCTCAGAACAGGAGGTCATGGCGCTGGCCATCTCCATGGAGGAGGACGACGGCAGGATTTACGGCGACTTCGCCGAGAGGTTCCGGGAGAGCTTCCCGTCCACGGCCGCCACGCTCTCCCGCATGCAGCATGAGGAGTCCGGGCACAGGCAGCGCCTCATCGACGCCTACCGCGCGCGCTTCGGGGAGCATATCCCGCTTGTCCAGCGTTCCGACGTCAAGGGCCTCGTGCGCCAGAGCCCCGTCTGGCTCATGAAGGCCCTGTCGGTGGCGCAGGTTCGCAGGCACATCGGCGTCATGGAGCTCGCCTCCCGCAGGTTCTACGAGGTGTCGGCCGCAAGGACCGCGGACGCGGAGACCCGCAGGCTCTTCGGGGACCTGGCGCTTTCCGAGGCCGACCACTCCGCGCTCGCCCAGCGGTTCGACTCCGAGCAGGTCGCGTCCGGGGCGCGGGCCAGGGAGGACGAGAGCCAGCGCCGCATGTTTGTCCTCCAGGTGGTGCAGCCCGGGCTCGCGGGCCTCATGGACGGCTCCGTGTCCACCCTCGCGCCGCTGTTCGCCGCGGCCTTCGCGACCCACAGCAGCCGCGACGCCTTCCTCGTCGGCCTCGCCTCGTCGGTCGGCGCCGGGATCAGCATGGGCTTCGCCGAGGCGCTCTCGGATGACGGCGCCCTGAGCGGCCGCGGCCACCCCCTCATCCGCGGCGGCGTCTGCGGCTTCATGACCGCGGTGGGCGGCCTCGGCCACACGCTGCCGTTCATGATACCCGACTTCCACGCCGCCTTCACGATCGCCGTCGCCGTCGTGCTCGTCGAGCTTGTGATCATTTCCTGGATACGGCACCATTTCATGGACACGCCCTTCCTCTCCGCCGCCTTCCAGGTCATCGTGGGCGGGCTCCTCGTCTTCTTCGCCGGGATGCTGATAGGGTCGTCCTGAAAATGGCGGCGGGAGCGCTCGAGAACCCCGACCTGGCGCCGGTGCCCCCCGAGAGGCGCACCTGGAGGGCCGGCAGCTTCGCGGCCCTCTGGATCTCGATGTCGGCGTGCGTGCCGACCTACATGCTGGCCTCGTCGCTGGTCGGCGTCGGCATGGACTGGCGGCAGGCGATCCTGACGATCTTCCTCGGCAACGCGATCGTCCTCGCGCCGATCCTCCTAAACGCCCACGCGGGCGCGCGCTACGGCATTCCCTTCCCGGTGCTCTGCCGCGCCTCGTTCGGGACCCGGGGCGCGAACATCCCCGCCCTCCTGAGGGCGCTCGTCGCCTGCGGGTGGTTCGGGATCCAGTGCTGGATCGGGGGCGACGCGCTGCACAAGATCCTGGCGATCTTCCTCCCCTCGCTCGCGTCCGGCGGCGCGGCGACGGCCTTCGGCATCACGCTCTCCCAGTTCGCGTGCTTCATGGCCTTCTGGTGCGTCAACATGTGGGTCGTCTACATGGGGATCGACTCGATCCGCCTGCTCCTGAACATAAAGGCCCCGCTCCTGATCGCCCTCGGTCTCGTCTTCCTCTGGTGGGCGCACCACGCCGCCGGCGGCTTCGGCCCGATGCTGTCCCAGCCCTCGGCGTTTGCCCCCGGCCAGCCCAAGGCGGGCCAGTTCATGAGGTACTTCGTCCCCGGCCTGACCGGGATGGTGGGCTTCTGGGCCACCCTGTCCCTCAATATTCCCGACTTCTCGAGGTACGCGGCGTCCCAGCGCGACCAGGTTACCGGGCAGGCGCTCGGCCTGCCGCTCGCGATGGCGTTCTACTCCTTCATCGGCGTCGCCGTGACCTCGGCGACCCCCGTCATCTTCGGCCGCACGATCTGGGACCCGCTTGAGGTCCTCGTGCAGTTCCGCAATCCCGCGGTGCTCGTTTCGGCGATGACGGCCCTCATCATCGCGACCCTCGCCACGAACATAGCCGCGAACGTGGTGTCGCCGGCGAATGACTTCGCGCACCTGGCCCCGAGAAGGATCTCCTTCCGGATCGGGGGCCTCATTACCGGCATCATCGGGATAGTCATCATGCCGTGGAAGCTCCTCGCCGACCCGTCGGGCTACATATTCACGTGGCTCGTGGGCTACAGCGCCCTCCTCGGGCCGATCGGGGGCATCATGATCGCGGATTACTTCGTCCTGCGCCGGATGGTGCTCGACGTGCCGGCGCTCTACGACCCCCGCGGGAGGTACCGCTACACCGGAGGGTGGAGCCTGGCGGCCATCGCGGCCCTGGTCGTCGCCATCCTCCCCAACCTTCCCGGGTTCCTGGCCCAGGTCGGCTGGGTCGACCCGGCCCGCGTCCCGGCATTCCTCCTCGCCGTCTACGGCTTCGCCTGGTTCGTGGGGTTCACGATAGCGTTTGTCGCATACCTCGTTTTCCGCAAGCTGTCGCCCAAAGCATAATCCATGAAATCGATCCCCCTTCCCCCCTCGACCATCGTGCCGCAGCCCTACTCGGGGCCCCCGGCCGAGGAGGTGCTCGCGCTCCGCAAGGAGTACCTGAGCCCCGCCATCTTCCACTACTACAAGAAGCCGCTCATGATCGTCGAGGGCAAGGCCCAGTGGCTCTTCGACGAGAAGGGCCGCCGCTACCTTGACGGGATTGGCGGCATCGTGACGGTGAGCTGCGGCCATTGCCACCCGCACATCGTCGCGGCCGCGCAGCGCCAGAACGAGCTCCTCCAGCACACGACGACGATCTACCTGCACCCGAACGTCGCGCTGTACGCCAGGGATCTCGCCGCGCACATGCCGGGCGACCTGAAGGTCGTCTACCTGGTCAACTCGGGCTCGGAGGCGAACGACCTCGCGCTTCTGATGGCGAGGGCCTACACGGGCTGCTACGACATGATCGCGCTGCGCAACGGCTACCACGGCGGCAGCCAGTCGACGATGGGGCTGACGTCGCACCACACGTGGAAGTTCAACGTCCCCCATGGCTTCGGGGTTCAGCACTCCGTCCTTCCCGACCTATACCGCGGGCCGCACGGGAAGGATGACCCCGAGGCGGGGCAAAAATACGCCGAGGACGTGAGGAGCCTGATCCTGTTCGGCACCTCCGGGAAACCCGCAGGCTTCATCGCGGAGTCCATCCAGGGCGTCGGCGGCACGGTCGTCTACCCCGACGGATACCTGAAGCACGCCTACGGCCACGTCCGGGCCGCCGGCGGCCTCTGCATAGCCGACGAGGTCCAGACGGGCTTCGGCAGGACCGGGACGCATTTCTGGGGGTTTGAGACGCAGGGCGTCATCCCTGACATCGTCACCATGGCCAAGGGGATCGGCAACGGCTGCGCCCTCGCGGCCGTGGTCACGACCCCGAAGATCGCCCAGGCGCTCGCGTCGCGGATCCACTTCAACACGTTCGGGGGCAACCCCGTCGTCTGCGCGCAGGCGCGCGCGGTGCTCGAGGTGATCGACGGGGAGGGCCTCCAGGCCAACTCGCTCAAGATCGGCGCCCAGCTGATGGCCGGCTTCGCGAAGCTCGCCGAGAGGCATTCCCTGATCGGCGACATCCGGGGCCTCGGCCTCATGCTGGGCATCGAGCTCGTCAAGGACAGGAAGACGAAGGAGCCGGCGAAGGAGGAGTGCGCGGCCGTCTTCGAGGCGTGCCGGGAGATGGGGCTCCTGATCGGCAAGGGGGGGCTCTGGGGCAATACGCTGCGGATAAAGCCGCCGATGATCTTCTCGAAGGCCGACGCGGACTTCATGCTCGCCGTGCTGGACGAGGCGCTGGCCTCGGCCTAGGGGATCTTCAGGTCGACGCCGATCTTGAGCGGCGACTTCTCGCTCGGCAGCACGTCGCGGTTCGCGGCGTAGATGTCCCGCCACCTGGAGCGGTTGCCGTAGTACTTCTGGGCGAGGCTGAAGAGCGTGTCTCCCCTGGCGACCGTGTGGTGGCGCGCCGAGGGCGCCGGGGCGGCCGCCGGCTTCGCCGGCGCGGGGGCCTCCTCCTGCGGCGCGTCGGTGATGGCCGAGGAGGTTTCCCTCGCGGCCTGGTCGGACGGCGCGAGCGAGATGGGCGAGACCCCCACCTCCTCCGGCGGGGCGGCGGCCTCGGGCTCGCTCCGGGGGGGAGTGATCGCGCCGATGTCGATCGCGCTCGAGTGGACGACCGGCACCGGGGCGCCCGCCCGCAGCGCGGCGTTCTCGGCCTTCAGCTCGTCGTTCTCGCGCTGGAGGCGCTCCACCTGCTCCTCTACCCCCATGTGCTCGGTCTGGCTCTCCAGGGGCTGCCCGGGGAGCGCGCGCGCGAACTCGCGCTTCGCCGCGTCGATCAGCCCCCTCACGTACACCGCCTGCTTCGAGTTGGGCTCGAGCTCGAGGTACTTTCGGAAATGGTAGATCGCGTAGATCGGGTCCTTGATGTGGTTCAGGTAGATCAGCCCCGCGTCGAGGTTCGACTCGGGGGCGGCGTCGCCCCTGCGGTCGATGACCTTCAGGTAGGCCGAGAGCGCCTCGTCCCAACGGCCCTGGCGCTCCATCTGCTGCCCGTCCCGGTAGTACGAGTCGTCCATCTCCGACGACAGCGAGGTCGTGTCGCCCCCGCAACCCGCCCCGGCGGCCAGCGCGAGGAGGGCGGCGGCGGCGAGGACGAGGGAACGGGGGTTCATCTGGCAGCGAATGGGGTTGAATGGTCGGAGCGGGCGGATAAATTTCACGGTCTCTCCCCCCGACTCAAACCTAAATGGGACACGACAACAACACGCGTTGATGGCCATCGCACCGAAATCCGCACTCGCCAGGGCGAGGCAGTGCATACGCATCGAGTGCGACGCCCTTGAGGACACCTCCAGGGCGCTCGGGGCCGAGTTCATCGGCACCGCCCGCGCCGTGGAATCGACGATCGAGGCCGGGGGCAAGCTGATCTTCAGCGGGGTCGGGAAGTCCGCCCACATCGCCGGAAAGATCGCGGCCACGTTCAACAGCACCGGGGTCTCGTCCTGCTTCCTCGACCCGACGCAGGCGCTCCACGGGGACCTCGGCCTGTGCTACGAGGGCGACCTGGCCATCCTTCTTAGCAACAGCGGACAGTCGGACGAGGTGCTGAGGCTTGTCCCGCTGCTCAAGCGCTTCGGGCTGAAGATCGTCGCCTTCACCGGCAACCCGAAGTCCGACTTGGCCCGGGGCGCCGACTACCGCCTGATCTACACGGTGAAGCGCGAGGCGTGTCCGCTGAAGCTCGCGCCGACCGCGAGCACGACGGCGGCCCTCGCCCTCGGCGACGCGCTGGCGATGGTGCTCCTCGAGTCCCGCGGCCTCACCCGCGACGACTTCGCCAAATATCACCCGGCGGGCAACCTCGGCCGCGTCCTCCTCCTGCGCACCCGCGACATCATGCGAAGCGGCCACCGCCTGCCGGTCGCCAGGGACACCGTCAGCGTGCAGGAGGCCATCCTCGCCATGACCAAGGCGAAGAGCGGGAGCATCGCCCTCGTCAGGCCGGCGAGCGGGAGGCTCTCCGGCATCCTGACGGACGGGGACTTCCGCAGGTCCGCCCTCTCGGGACCGGGCTTCCTGGACCGCCCGGTCTCGGCCTTCATGACCCGCACGCCGAAGGTGATACGGGACGACGCGCTCGGCGTCGACGCGCTGCGCCTCTTCGAGCTCCACAAGATAGACGACCTGATCGTCGTCGACAAGTCGGGCAGGCCCGTCGGGCTCATCGACGGGCAGGACCTCCCCAAGTTCAAGATCGTGTGAAGCCCGTGCGCATCGGCATCGTCGGCATGGGGGGTTTCGCTGGATCCCACCACAACACGGTGGCGAGGCTTGAGGATCGGGGCGTGGTCCGTCTCGTCTGCGCCTGCGACCCGCGGCCGGCCGCCTTCGCGGCCGAACAGCAGGCCTGGCGCTTCGCCCAGCGCGGCGTGAAGGTCTTCGACGACTACCGCGCGATGCTCGCGGCCTGCAACGGCGAGCTCGACTACGTGGCGACCCCGACCCCCATCCGCCTCCACGCCGAGATGCACGAGGCCATCACCTCCTACGGTCTCCCCGCCTATGTCGAGAAGCCCCCCACCCTCGACTATTTGGAGCTGGACAGGATGGTCGCCGCCGACAGGCGCGCCCGGAAGGCCTCCCTCGTCGGGTTCAACTTCATCGTCGAGAAGAGCCGCCTGGCGCTGAAGGAGCGCCTCCTCTCCGGCGAGTTCGGCGCGATCCGCGGGGGGACCCTGAGCGCCCTCTGGCCCCGCCCCTCGGGCTACTTCGCAAGGAACGGCTGGTCCGGCAGGCTGATCATCGACGGTCAGGTCGTCCTCGACTCGTGCTTCGGCAACGCGATGGCGCACTTCGTCCACAACATGCTGTTCTGGACCGGCACGCCCGGGCTCTACAGCTGGGCGGAGGTGGCCGCCGTCCGGGCGGAGCTCTACCGGGCGCACGCCATCGAGGGCGCGGACACGTTCTTCGTGGAGGCCGACCTCGCGAGCGGCTGCACGCTGCGCTTCGCGATCTCGCACGCCTGCGCCGGGGCGAGCACGAGCTCGGAGACCGTGATCTGCGAGAAGGCCATCCTCAGGTACGCGGTCGGCGGCCAGGTCGAGGTCTCGTGGAAGGACGGCCGCACCGAGCGGATCTCGAGCGGCCCCTTCGACGGCCTCGAGGAGAACCACATCGAGTACTGCCGGTACATGCGGGGCGAGGTCGCCCGGCCGGCCACGACGCTCGAGGATTCGCGGCCGCTCGTGGTCCTCAACGACTTGGCCCACGTCTCCAGCGGGAGGATCCACCCGATCCCGCCCGGCCTGGTCTCGGTCGCGCGCGACGAGAAGGAGCAGAAGGACTACCTGAGCGTGGCCGGCATGGCGAAGATCGTGGACAACTTCCTCTCCCGCGGGATCTGGCCGGGATACGCCGGTTGGCGCAGGGACAACGGCGAGGTGGTGACCCCGTCCGACCTGGCGCGCTTCCACGACGTCGTCAGGGCGATGGCCGCGCCCGGATAGCCGCCCCCGGAGCCGCGCGGTCCCTTTACTTGGGGCCCGACTTGCACATCTTTTCCACCATGGCCACGCCTCCCTTCGTCTACCAGGAGCCCCTGCCCCTCTCCGGGGACGCCACCGAGTACCGCCTCCTGTCGAAGGAGGGGATCTCGACGGCGCAGTTCGAGGGCCGGGAGGTCCTCAAGGTCGATCCCGGCGCCCTCGCCTTCCTCGCCCAGGCGGCCTTCCGCGACAGCGCCTTCCTGCTCCGGACGAGCCACCTGAAGCAGCTGGCCGCGATCCTCAAGGACCCCGAAGCGTCTGCCAACGACCACTACGTCGCCCTCACCCTCCTCAAGAACGCGGAGGTCGCGGCCAACGGGATCCTGCCGATGTGCCAGGACACCGGGACCGCCGCCGTCTTCGCCAAGAAGGGCGAGCAGGTCTGGACCGGGGCGAACGACGCCGAGAGCCTGAGCCGCGGCATCTACGAGTGCTTCACGAAGGAGAACCTGCGGTATTCCCAGGTCGCGGCCCTCGACATGTGGAACGAGACCAACACCGGGACGAACCTGCCGGCGCAGATCGACATCCAGTCGACGCAAGGGGCAGCCTACGAGTTCCTCTTCGTCTCCAAGGGCGGCGGATCCGGCAACAAGATGCTCTTCTTCCAGGAGACGAAGGCGCTCCTCAACCCGAAGAGCTTCGCGAAGTTCGTCGCCGACAAGCTGCCGCTCCTGGGGACGTCCGCCTGCCCCCCTTACCACCTCGCCTTCGTCGTGGGCGGGACAAGCGCCGAGGCGTGCATGAAGATGCTGAAGCTCACCTCGACGCGCTACCTCGACACGCTCCCGACGACCGGAAACGCGCTCGGCCGCCCATTCCGGGACTTGGAATGGGAGGCCAAGGTCCTGGAGATCGCGCGCCAGACCGGGATCGGGGCGCAGTTCGGCGGGAAGTACTTCGCGCTCGATGCGCGGGTCGTCCGGCTCTCCCGCCACGGCGCGGGCTGCCCGGTCGGGATGGGCGTGTCCTGCTCGGCGGACCGCAACATCAAGGCGCGCATCACCCGGGATGGAATATTCCTTGAGAACCTGGAGACCAACCCGGGCCAGTTCATCCCCGCCGAGGAGCGCGCCCTCAAGGACACGGCCGGCATCCCGATCGACCTCAACAGGCCTATGGAGGAGATCCGCGCGGAACTCTCGAAGTACCCCGTGACGACGCGGGTCTCGCTGACCGGGACAATGGTCGTCGCCCGCGACGGCGCGCACGCGAAGCTGAAGGAGCGGGTCGACGCCGGCCAGGGGCTCCCGGACTACTTCAAGAGGTACCCGGTCTACTATGCGGGCCCTGCGAAGACCCCGGTCGGGTACGCCTCGGGCTCGTTCGGCCCGACGACCGCGGGTCGCATGGACACCTACGTGGACCTCTTCCAGTCGCTCGGGGGCTCCCTGGTCATGCTCGCCAAGGGAAACCGCGGGCCCGAGGTGACCGCGGCGTGCAAGAGGCACGGCGGGTTCTACCTGGGGAGCGTGGGAGGGCCCGCGGCGATCCTCGCGAAGGAGCACATCACGAAGGTCGAGCTCCTCGAGTACCCGGAGCTCGCCATGGAGGCGGTCTGGAAGATCGACGTGAAGGACTTCCCGGCGTTCATCCTCGTCGACGACAAGGGCAACGACTTCTTCGCGAACGGCTGCGGCGCATGCCTGCCGCCGGCGCTCTCAAAGCCCGTCAAAACCTGAAGCCGACCAGCATGTGGTCGTTGGGTTCCTTGTCCATCGACTCGTACATGCGGTCATCCGAAGTGTCCCGGTCCCTCATCCAGTCGCCGGCGACCGCGCGGGGACTGCCCGAGGCATAGGCGGGAAGGGCCGGGGCGAGAAGCCTCGCGCGGCGTTCCTCGGCCGGGTCAACCTGGGCGAGCGGGTCGGAAGCCTGCTGGCGGGCGGGGCCGATGGCGGGTTCAAAGTCGCTGTCGGTGCCAAACGCGGAGTGCACCGGGTAGGAGGTCGCGGGTTCGCGGAAATCGGCCAGCGTGATGGCGATCCCCCCTGCAAAGAGCGACCGGGACGCCGCGTCCGCTGCGATCGCGGCGGGCACCTGAGTCATGTGCGAGACGGTGGCGGCGACGACCGCCGGACGCGGCTGCGGGGCGGCCTCGCGAAGGGCCAGCTCAGCCTCCTCCTGGGGGCGGGCCGTGCGCTCGATGGCCGCCGCCACGCGGACAGGCGCGGCGGGGGCGGGAGCCGCCGGGCGAACCGTGGCGACCTTGGGCGCCGAGATGATCTCGGAGTAGCCCCCGACAAAGCGGACGCCGGCAAAAGCCAGGGCGATCGCGGCTGCGGCCCCAAATGAAAGCTGATGGCGCCTAGCAACCGCAAAAACCCCTGAAAACCGGTCCCACCAGGGCCGTTTGCTGACAATTGCCGAGAGCTGCTTCGCCCTGATCTCCGACTCAAACCTTGCCCAAAATTCATCCGGCGGACGCTCGGCCCTCTTCAGGCGCAGGAGGTCCTCAACCGTCACTTTCTGTTCTGCATCCCGTTTCATTTGAGTAAGTAAGGTTGGAGTTCAGCCTGTAGCAACTGTTTTGCGTAATGCAGTCTAGACCGCACGGTCCCGACTGAGCAATCCATCACTTCAGCGATCTCCTGGTGGCCAAGCCCGTCGATTTCGAATAAGGTGACCACTGTGCGATGATTGATAGACAGTTTCTGCATCGCATCGTTCAATTTTTCCTGAAGTTCACGGACGAAGGTGTCACGTCCGCTGCCCGTCTTGTCGGTCAGGGCGTCTATAAGCTCCTTGGACACCGGATCGTCCTCCCGGACGGACTCAAGGCTGAAGAAGGACCTCAGGCGGTTCTTGCGCAGGTGGCTCAGCGTCGAGTTGACCGCGATGCGGTATAGCCAAGTGAAGAACGAGGCCTGCCCCTGGAAGCGGTGGATCGACTGGAATGCCTTGATGAACGCGTCCTGCGCCAGGTCCGCGGCGTCCTCCCGGTTGGAGGTCATGTTGTAGACGATCCCGAGCACGCGCTCCCGGTACTTGACGATCAGACGGTCGAAGGCCGCCACGTCCCCCGCCTGGACCTGGCGCACGACCGCCAGGTCGGCATCCGCCTCAAGCTTTCGCTCCGGCGACGCAACGAGGGTCTTCTCCAGTGTCTTGCTGGCGTGCATCAGGCTATGACAAGCAAGTGCCTTGCGGGAGCCTTGGCAAATCGAAACGCCACGTTGCCGGCGGATAGGCGGACCTCATCGGCCCCGTGCCGCCCGCGCACGGCCTCATCCCATGGGCCGGAGGGAGGCGACCTGCGCAAGGAGGACTTCCCCGAGAGCGAGAAGGTAGTGGGTCGGGGGCCGGCCGGGCCATTCCGCGAGCGCGTCTCGGGCCGCGGAGACCTCGCTCTGCACCGCGATCTCGACCGCGTCGAACACGCCGAGGTCCAGCATCTGCTTCAGCCGGAGCTCGGGGCGCGGCGCCTGAAGCCCGCTGATCTCGTCGGAAAGCGCGGCGCGCTCGAAGGGCGGAAGCCGGTCCATGAGGGCGAAGAGGGGAAGCGTCAGCTTGCCGCTTGCGAGATCCGTGCCGAGCGTCTTGCCGATCTTGTCCTCGCGGCCGAAGAAGTCGGCCAGGTCGTCGTAGATCTGGTAGGCGATCCCGAGGTGCCTGCCGAACTTGTCCGCAGCCCCGACGTAGCCCGCCTCGGCTCCGGAGAGGCGCGCCCCGAGGAAGCAGGAGACCCGGAAGAGCTCCGCCGTCTTCAGGTCGATGATCCGCAGGTAGTCGGCGGGCGTAAGGTCCGTCGAGCGGCGCCTCAGTGTCTGGACGATCTCCCCGGCGCACACGCGGCGCGTCGACTCGGACACGGCGGCGCAGACCTCGTTCGTCGAGAAATCGGTGGCCAGGTGAAGCGCGTGGGCGAAAAGCGCGTCGCCCAGGAGAACCGCGGCGGTCGGCCCGAACTCCCGCATGGCCGTCCTGCGGCTGCGCCGCAGGTCGGCCGAGTCCATGATGTCGTCGTGGACGAGCGTCGCCAGGTGGACCAGCTCGACGATGGCCGCCGCCTTGACGATATCGCCGGAGACCGTCTCACGGTCCTTCCAGCCGCTCAGGAAGACCAGGGCGGGGCGGATGCGCTTGCCGGAGGTGTGGATGCAGTAGTCGGCCATCGAGCGGATCTCCGGCTCGAAGGCCTGCAGCTGCCCCTGCAGAAACACATCCAGCGCCGCCATGTGCGGGGCCAGCATGGCAAACACGCCCGCAAACGCGTGCGGCGTGGCTGGGGGTGAAATGACTGTGCTCGGGGCCGGCGGCATCAACCACCGGACCCTAGCCCGAAATCAGGAAATCTCCAACCAATTGTCGCCCGTGCGAGGTTCCCCCGGGATTACGGAACCTCGTAGACCTCGACCAGCCCGATGCCGGTCGCGTTCGCCGCCCCGGACAGCTCGGCCGTGTAGGTGCCGGGCTGCAGGACGATCAGGACCGCCGAATCCGCGCTCCCGTTGGCGTACAGGAACGCCCCGGCCTGCTGCTCGGCCGCCGCAATCTGCGCGGGGTCGTTGCCGGTCTGCCAGGAGTAGTTCTCGCGGATGACCTGCTGGGAGCTGTTGTAGATCTGCAGGTGCGGCGTGGCGAGGGCCCCGCTGACGCCGAGCCCGGTGAGGCCCGGGCCGGCACCGCGAATCAGGAGCCTCTTCGGCGCGGATCCGTTGAAGTTGAAGCCGGCGATCAGCACGTTAGTGCCGGTCCCCACGCTTCCGCGCGTCGAGACGTTGACCAGCTTCTGGGTGGTGAACGGGGTGTAGGCGTCCATGTCGTAGACCTCGACAAGGCCGACTCCCGTGACACCGGAGACACCCGTGACCATGGCGGTGTAGCTCCCCGGGGGGAACGACGAGACCAGCGCTGAGTCCGCGCTTCCGGTGGGAAGGGCGAAGGCCCCCACCTGGGAGTCCGCGCTCGTGATCGCCGTCGCGTTGGCCGTGGTCGAACCCCAGCCGATGTTGGAGGCGACCACGTTGCTGCCCGAGAACACCTGCAGGTTCGTGGCCGCGATCGGCCCCGGGATCCCGAATGTCGAGAGCGTCGGGCCGATGGCGCGGACGAGCAGCTGCTTCGGCGCCGAGCCGCCGACGACGAAGCCGGCGACCATCGCGTCGGCTCCGGACCCGATGGGCCCGCGCGTCGCGAGGTTCCTCAGCACGCCGTCGCTGAATGTGCCGCCCGTCACCTTTGCCGCCAGTATCGAGCCGCCAGCGGGCCCGGAAAGCGTCCCGGTGAAGAGTCCGGTCACGGGATCAACCTTGCCCGTGATGGTGTTGTTTCCGGCCGTCGTGATCGAGAAGGCGCCCGTGGAGTCCACGTAGCCGTAGGCGACGTCGGAATTCGGGCCGTTGGCGGCGTAGACCATGATCTCGCCGTCCGAGCCCACGATCGCGATCACCTTGCTTGCCGACTGGCCCACAAGGCTGCCCGTATAGTACCCGGAGTTGACGGCAAAGGTGCCCGGGAGGGTGGCGCCGCCGATAAACACGTCGTTGCTCGGGGTCAGGGTGCCGTTGATACCGACGGCCGTGACCACGCCGGTCAGGTCCTTCCCGGTGAACGAGCCGTTCGAGTTAATAACAAGGCCCGTATCGAGTTCCGTCACGGGGGTGGCTGAGCCCGACGTCGAGTAGCTGATGAACGTGCCGAAGGTGCCGTCGACGGTGATGAAGGCGAATATCCCGCCGTTCGTGAGGCCCAGGTAGTTGCCGAAGTACTCGACCGTCCCGAGGCCGCCGGTGGTCGGAAGGGCCTCGATCACGTCCGCCGACGACGTGGTCGTCTCGCCCGCGTTGTCCGTGGCCACCGCCGTCAGCGTGTACACTCCGGATGAGAGGGGCGTGAACGTGGTCGTGTACGGCGGCGAAGTGACAGGCGTCCCGATCGCTATGCCGTTCTCGAAGAACTGCACCTGGGTGATCGTCCCGGAGGGCGCCGAGGCGTCCGCGGTGAGCGTGATGGGCTGCGACACTGTGGATATGCTCCCTGCCTGCGGGGAGATGATGCTGACCGTCGGCGGCGGCTCGGTCACCACGGTGACGCTGATCGTCGGGCTGGTGGCGACGTTGCCGTCGTTGTCGGTGACCTCGGCCGAGATCGTGTAGGTGCCGAGGCTCGTCGGCGTCCACGTCGCGCTGTAGGGATAGGCCGTCAACGTTGTGAGGGCCACGTTGTCGACGAGGAACTCGACGCTTGCCACGTTGCCGGGCGTGTTGGTCGCCTGGGCGTTGGCCGAGAGCGTCACCGGAGAATTGACGACGACGTTGGCATTGTTCGCGGGAGCCGAGATCGATATCGTGGGCGGGGTGCCGACAATGGGGGACGTCGTATTGCCCCCCACGTTGACATTCACGGTCACCGTGGCGGACGTGCTCTGGAATCCGAGACTGTCAGTCGCTTGCGCGGTCAGAAGGCTCGGAATTGGCTTCAGGCTGACGGGGTCGATATTCTGCTTCGGGACAAAGGTGACCGAATACACGTTCGTCGTCCCCGGGTTGGGCGTGGTCGCGGTGCCCACGAGGTTTCCGTCTTGGTAGAACGCGACGGCCACGATGGGTACCGCGTTCCCGTTAGCGTCGACATTTGTGTCCGTGGCGGTCGCTGTGACCGACGCGGTCCCGTTCGTCGGGCCTCCGCCCGATATTGTCGCCCCATCGGAGGGCGTGGTGATCGCAATGGAGGGAAGCGCACCCACGATGACCGTGGTTGGCGCGGGCGTGAGCGTCGGAAGCGTGCTCGTGGTCGAGGCTATGACATTGTTTTTGTCGTCATAGGCGAGGGCGGTCAGGTTGTAGGTCCCTGTGATCGACGGCTGCCACTGGAAATCATAGGGATAATTCGCCTGGGTTCCAAAGAGGACGCCGTTGATGTAGAGCTGCACCTGGGAGATATCACCCTGCGGGCTGCTCGCATTCACCTGGACAGGAATAAACGCGTTCGGGTCGGCGACATAGTTGGGAATCGCAATGGTGGCCGGGCCAAAGTCGGGCGGCCCTGGGGGAACATTGGCTGGACTGCCTATGCTTACGACGGGAAGCTTGAGCACGGCAGGCACCATGATGATGCCCTGGCCCGACGACACAAAAGCCACGGTCCCATCCGCCTTGTAAGACACGGCGTAAATCCGGAGTATGTTCGTGCTGTCCTGGGGGTTCACCGCAGGCGGCGTGTAGATGA
>Ga0182015_10003283_pt1 | contig 18299 bp, 18 predicted proteins | sample 712P3MmetaG_FD_120478 | JGI IMG/M metagenome (GOLD analysis project Ga0182015, IMG submission 120478) | Permafrost microbial communities from Stordalen Mire, Sweden - 712P3M metaG | ecosystem: Environmental > Terrestrial > Soil > Wetlands > Permafrost | place: Sweden: Stordalen | collected...
TCGCCGGCGAATTCTTGACGGTCTATGGCAATTTCCGGTCGGCAATGACTGCAGCCGGGATCCCGACGACGGCTCCGCTGCTAACCACGGAGGGCAGTTTTGGACCTGCGTCGAATAGCAACTGCAGTTCTCCGCTCAACGCTACGGCTTGCCTGTCGGCACAAGATCAGGTCGCATATATCGGACGCTGGCTTGTTCTCGGTGCGAGCACCTGGGCAGAGGGTGCCGGAATGCTCCCGAGCTGGTACGCCTACGATCTCAACTACGGGACTCTGAATGGCAGCAGCGGGATGAATCCGCAGAATTCTTCCGCATACGGTCAGATGGAGTCCTGGCTCGCCGGCGGCTCTTTTTCCTCCATGTGCACGACGGGAACGCCCTCAACCGTTTACGTTTGTGACTTCAGTGTCGCCGGCGCGAACCGCGAAATCGTTTTTAACGACAACGCCGGCGCGAGCGCGAGCTACACCCCTCCGGGATGGGCTCTGTATCAAAAACCGTTGTTAGGCACTCAAAGCGGCATCAGCGGGACCGTTTCCGTCAACAACACGCCGATTCTGTTGACTCCTACCGGGTCGAGCTCAACGGGACCGAATCCGCCGACCGGCATCACGGCGACGGTCGAGCCCTAAAAAATGCCCAAAGGATCCGGACGTCGGCCGCTTCCGACGGCGGTCAAGCGCGCGCGCGGCAATCCTGGCAAGCGCAAACCGAACGATGCGGAGCCGAGTCCGGCGCCCGGCGTCCCGGAAATGCCCGCCGGTCTGCCGCTCGCAGCGGCCGAGGAGTGGAAGCGCATCGTCCCGGAGCTCGAGACGCTCGGAGTATTGACGCGAGTCGATCGCGCAGCTCTCGCGGCCTATTGCCACGCCTACGCGCGATGGTTCGAAGCCGAGCAGGAAGTTCTCGCGCTCGGAATTGTCGTCCGCGAGCCGATCCTGATCGCCGGCGAACCAACCGAGTTTTGTCGGTATAAGAAAAATCCGGCCGTGTCGATTAGCGAAGGCGCAATGAAGTTAATGAAAGCGTTTCTCGTCGAGTTCGGAATGACGCCGAGCTCGCGATCGCGGATCCGCGTCGAGAAGCCGAACCAGACCGAGGATGCGATGGATCAATTTTTGAGCAATGCCAGGGCGCCGGCGGATCCGGCGAAGCGTGTCAATTAGAGCGATCGTCGCCCTGATCCTAATGGCCGTGTGCGTCACTCTGTTCGATTTCATAGACGCGAGCCGGCCGCTTACGATCACGACTGAATATCTGGCAATGGCTGCGGTCTCTATTTGTTTCGCGCTGTACGTGCTCGCGTATCTCGATCCCGATGCCTAAAACAGTCGCGCCAGAAACGCATCCCGCCGAGAAGTACGTCTCGGACGTCCTCGGCGGCGGGATCGCCGCGGGCAAGTGGGTACGGAAAGCCTGCGAGAGGCACCGCCGCGATCTGCGCGACAGCGCCGCGCGTGGGCTCTGGTTCGATCCAGTCGCCGCGCAGCGCGTGATCGACTTTTTTGGTTTCTTGCGCCACTCGAAAGGCGAGTGGACCGGGCAAGCGTTCACGCTTGAGCCCTGGCAGCAATTCGTCGTGTGGGTTTTGTTTGGCTGGAAAAAAGCGGACGGCTTTCGCCGCTTCAACCTGGCTTACATCGAAGTCGCGCGCGGCAACGGCAAAACGACGCTGCTCTCCGGGATCGGCCTGTATTTGTTTTTCGCCGACGGCGAGGGCGGCGCCGAGGTGTACTGCGCGGCGACAAAAAAAGATCAGGCGAAAATTCTTTTCAGCGAAGCCGAGCGCATGCGCGCCGCGTCGCCAGCGTTAAAGAAGCGGATTCAAAGTTTTCGAAACAACATGAATATTCCCGGCACCGCGTCGAAGTTCGAGCCGATCAGCGCGGACGCTGACACCCAAGACGGCCTAAACGCTCACGGCGGGATCATCGACGAGTTTCACATGCAGAAAACCCGCGAGCTCCTGGACAAGATCGAAACGTCGATGGGAAAGCGCCGGCAGCCGCTGCTATTCGAAATCACGACGGCCGGCCACGATCGCACGAGCATTTGTTGGGACCAGCACGAGTACGCCGAGAAGATCCTCGAGCGAATCAAAGAGGACGACACATTTTTCGCTTACATCGCCGCGCTCGACGACGGCGACGACTGGCAGGACGAGCGCGTCTGGATCAAAGCGAATCCGTGCCTCGGGACTTCGGTCAAGATCGAGGAGCTCCGCAAGAAAGCGCACAAAGCCACGCAGAATCCCGCCTCGATCAATTCCTTCCTTCGTTACCGGCTGAATAAGTGGACCTCGAGCGAGACGGCTGCGATCCGCGTCGAGGACTGGCGCGCCTGCGTCGGCTTCTCGCTCGAGGGGAAAGACGCCTGGGCGCTGCGCTGCGAGATCGAGAAACGCTTCGAGGGCCGCGAATGTTTCATTGCCGTGGATCTGTCCTCGACCGAGGATTTGTGCTGCTCTCTAAAATTTTTCCCGCCCGACGCGCCAAGCGATCCGTTCGTCGTGATCCCGCATTTTTGGCTTCCCGAGGACAAGCTCGAAGAGAAAAAAGCGGAATGGCGAATGCCTTACGACGTGTGGCAGCGCGAGGGATTCATTCAGACCACGGAGGGCAACGTCATTGACTATGACGCGGTCGAAGCCCAGGTCCTCGACGACGTTTTTCGCTACAGCGTCCGCGAAATCACCTTCGATCCCTGGAATGCGACGCAGTTCGCGAACAACCTGCAGCGCGCCGGCATTCCGCCCGAGAAGCTCGTCAAGTTTCCTCAGACCGTCGCGCACTACGCCGAGCCGACAAAACGGCTCCTCGAGGTCCTTATTCCGCAAAGAAAAATCGCGCACCTGGCTAACCCGATCCTGGCCTGGAACGCCTCGAACCTCACCGTCCGGGAGGATCCAAACGGTTCTAAACGGCCGATGAAAGGGAAGGGCCGCGGAAAGATCGACGGCATGGTCGCGCTTCTGATGGGGTACGGCCGTTTCATCGGTTCGCCTGACTCCGAGGAATTTTATTCCGGACCGGCCGAGGTGACTCTGCTATGAGACAACCGCTCCCGTTTTGGAAGCGCGTCGGCCTGGGCATGCGTTTTGCGATGGCCGCGATCGGCGGCCAGGCTCTCCCGCCCTACGATGATTACTGGTATCAGCGGTCGGGATATGACTCCGCCGCCGGCATGGCTGTCTCGCCGGAAACGGCGATGCGTCTTTGGTCGGTTTATGCCTGCGTCCGCGTGATCTCCGAGACAATCGGCTCGCTTCCGTTCATCGTTTACAAGCGCCTCCCGGACGGCGGGAAAGTTCGCGCGCCCGAACACCCGCTCTACAAAGTTCTCCACGATTCACCGAACCAGTGGCAAACCTCATTCGAGTTTTGGGAAATGATGAGCGCGCACCTGGAGTTGCGCGGCAACGCTTTCGCGACGATCGTTCAGGGACCGCGCGGCGCCGTCGATCAGCTCATCCCGTTACATCCCGACCTAGTACAGGTTTATCGCCTCCCGAACGGCCGGCTGCAATATCAGGTCCGCTCGCGATGGGAATCGACGATTGACTACTACACCCAGGACGAAATGTTTCACCTTCGCGGAATGTCCTCGGACGGCCTGGTCGGACTCTCGCCGATCGCATTGCAACGCGAGACGATCGGCACCGGGCTCGGCATGCAGGACTACGCCGCGCGTTTTTTTGCAAACGACGCGAAGCCTCCCTATGTGATCGAAATGGCGAAAGCGTTCAAGGACGATGCGACGCGCGATAAATTCCGAGAGTCAATCCAGAAATCGCAGACGCAGGAAAACCGGCACAAAGTCATGCTGCTCGAGGCCGGGATGACAGCGAAAGAGCTCGGGCTCACGAATAAGGATTCGCAGTTTCTCGAAGCGACCCAGGCGACGGCGATTTCAATCTGCGGTGTGTTTCGTATGCAGCCTCATAAGATCGGGATCCTTGATCGCACGACGCACAGCAATATTGAGCAGCAAGCGATTGAGCACGTTACGGATACGATGCGCCCGCGCTGCGTCCGGATCGAACGCCGCGTTAACGTGGATCTGATCGATCCCGTAAGCGAAGCCCTGGGCCAGGGCGACGACGAATATTTCGGCGAATTCCTGGTCGATGGACTCCTGCGCGGAGATCTCAAGAGCCGCTATGACTCCTACGCAATCGGCCGTGGGTACGGCTGGATCAGCTCGAATGACGTGTGTCGCACCGAAAACATGAATCCGATCCCGCCGGAAAAAGGCGGCGACGACTACTGGCGCCCCGTAAACATGGCCGTGATCGGAGCTCCGCCGCCGGCGAATCCGCTGCCCGGATCCGCGCCTCCCGCCCAGGAGCCCGATAAGAACACGCCTGATACGACTGGTCCCGATTCGCCTCCCGCGGATCTCCCGGACGACGAAGGCGAAGATGCGACCGCCGATCGCCGGCTGCTCGCGCTGCTCGCCGAGGAGAGCGCCGGCCGCATCGTTCGCAGGGAAGTCGCCGCGATGCGTAAAGCTCTCAGCTCTCCCGAGACATTTGAAGAAAAAATGCAGACGTTTTACGGGACGCATGCCGATTTTGTAGCGCAGGCCATTTGCATCCCGGATCGCGCGGCCGAACGCTATGTGCAAGCGAACCTAAATAGATTGCGAGAAGCGTCGGACCTCGAGGATCGGGCCTCGGTTTTGGACTGGATCGAAGATACGGCCGCCCAGGAGCTTGCCTCTGTCGCCCTCGGGCAAGTCCGCCGGATAGGAGCTAAAAAACAATGAGGTACGGACGAGTCATTACCGAAATTTATCGCAAGCCCTGGGCAATCCTGCCCGAAAAGTTCGCGGTGATCGAAGAGATCGTCGCGCTCCGCGCTTCCGGAAAAACATTCTCCGAAAAAGAAATTCGAGCGCGCTTGGCGCCGCACCTCGAGGCGGCCGCCGGCAGGTCCGGAGCGCAGACCTACGGCGTCGTCGCCGTCATTCCCATTTACGGCGTGATCTCGCAGCGCATTAGCCTTATGACACAAGTGTCGGGCGGTGCATCGGTCGAGAAGATCACGAGCCAATTCCGCCAGGCGCTCGCCGATTCCAGCGTGCAAGCGATCGTTTTTGACGTCGATTCTCCTGGCGGCGCCGTCGAGGGAGTTCCGGAGCTGGCCGAGGAGATATTCAAATCCCGCGGCAAAAAGAAAACCGTCGCCGTCGCGAACGGACTCGCGGCAAGCGCGGCCTACTGGCTGGCCTCGGCCGCCGGCGAGTTCGTCGTCGCGCCGAGTGGCGAGGTCGGCTCGATCGGTGTGTTCTGCGCGCATGAAGATCTGTCGGCCGCGCTCGAAAAGCAGGGAATCAAAATCTCGCTGATCTCCGCCGGGAAGTACAAAACCGACGGCAATTCATACGAGCCGCTCACGCCCGAAGCGCGGGCGGATATGCAGGCGAAAGTAAACACGTTTTACGAAATGTTTGTGAAGGACGTCGCCAGGTCCCGCGGAGCCTCGCAAGCCTCGGTGCGAAACGGTTTCGGCGAGGGCCGCCTGGTTCTCGCCAGTGACGCACTCAAAGAGGGAATGGTCGATCGCGTCGCAACCATGGATCAGACCCTTGCTCGCCTGGGCGCGGTACAAGCCAAACGTATGACAGCCGCCGCCGTCCCGCCACGCCTGGCCGCCGCGGAAAGTTTTCCCGAGGGCGGCGACGACGACGATACGGAATGCTCCTGCGAGTGCGGTCCCTGCGCGATCGGATCGTGCGAGGCCTGCGCGAATGAAGCCTGCGCGAACGATGCCTGCAGCGGGGCCGGATGCCCGAATCAGGCGGAGGAAACGCCTGCAGCTCCGCCCGCGGCTCCGGATGCAAGAAAGTCTCGGGCAATGCTCGAGCGCGAGCTGCGAATCCGAACTCGCTGATCGACCAAAAAGTTTACCCGTTTCCCGGCTCGGACGATTCGCCCGTCGGCGATCTCACCGAGCCTTTGTTGTGTAAGGGCAAGACGCTAAACCGAAAGGCGAGCCCGTCGGCGCGCGCGGACAGCTACCAAAACAAAACTTCAAAACAGGAGAAATACCGATATGTCCGAGAACATTAAAGTCCTACGCCAGCGCACACGCGAGCGGGAAAAATCCCTCCGCGCGATCCTGGACAAGGCCCAGGCGGAAAGCCGCGAGCTCAACGAGGGCGAAAGCGCAGAGTACGAAACGCACCTGAAAGCTCTTGCCTCGATCGACACGCAGCTCGAGCGCGAAGAGAAGCTTGCCGAACGCGAGCGCAAGACGACTCCGTCACGCGACAACGAACCTCAAATCGCCGGCGATCCGCAGCGACAAGGGTTTCCGAGCTTCGGTGAATTCCTGCAGGCCGTGGTAAAGGTTTCGCGCTCCGAGGGGCGGACCGTTGATCCGCGCCTGGGTATGCAAGCCGTCGCGACAGGCCTCGCCGAAACCGCACCTTCCGAGGGCGGATTCTTGGTTCAGAAAGACTTTTCGGCCGAGCTGATTAAGCTCATTCACGAAACCGGCCAAGTGGTATCGAAGTGCCGGCGCATTCCAATCGGCCCGAACTCGAACGGCGTGAAAATCAACGCGATCGACGAAACGAGCCGGCAGGATGGATACCGTTGGGGCGGAGTGCTCGCGTACTGGGTAAACGAAGCGGACACGCTGACTCAATCAAAGCCGAAGTTCCGTCAGATCGAATTGCAGCTCGAGAAACTGATCGCTCTCTGCTATTCGACCGATGAGCTCCTGCAGGACGCGGCCGCGCTTGAGGCCGTTATCGGCCAGGCGTTCGCGGAAGAAATGGTTTTCAAAGTCGAGGACTCGATCATTCAGGGCACCGGCTCCGGGCAACCGCTCGGCATTCTGAATTCGCCGGCAACGCTGCAGATCACTCACGACTCGGGAGACTCGGGCGCGACGATCGGCACGAACGACGTTCTCAATATGTGGAACCGCATGTATTCGCCGAACCGCATGAATGCGGTTTGGTTCATTAACCAGGACGTCGAAGCGCACCTCTATCCGTTGACCTTGGGATCGCCGAGCCTGGCGCAGATCCTGCTCTACACTCCGCCCAAGGCTGGCGAAAAGAACGGCTGGCTCCTCGGCCGTCCTGTAATCCCGATCGAGCATTGCGCGACGCTCGGAACTCCTGGCGACATCATCCTGGCCGATATGACGCAGTACCTCATCATCGACAAGGGCGCACCGCGACAGGATTTTTCGATTCACGTCCGTTTCTTGAACGACGAGGGTGTTTTCCGCTTCGTCTATCGTGTTGACGGTCAACCGGCATGGCGCATTCCGCTGACTCCGAAGAACGGCTCGAACACTCTGTCGCCGTTCCTCACGCTGTCATCCCGATCCTAACGATCTGAAACCGAGCCGGGCCTCTCACGAGGCCCGGACCTCGAGAAAAAATTCAAAAGAGGAGAACCAAAACCATGAAGGGATTTGTACTGGCAGAAGAGGGGCACATCGTACAGGTGATTACGCCCAAAAATATTACGGGCGGCGCGAGCGGCGCCGTATTTTCGATGGAAAGGTATCAGCACGCAAGCATCATCATCCTGCTCGGCGTGCAGGCAGCCCAAGCAACAAAAATCCTGCTCAATCAATGCACCGACGCGAGCGGCGATGGCGCGACGGCGATCCCGTTCGCGCTCTATACCCAGGAAAGCGCTAACGCCGACGTTCTCAGCGCGCGGACGCAGCAAACGGCCGCGGGCTACACGCCGACAGCTACCGGAGGCACGTTCTACGTCATTGAGCTCGACGCGAACGAACTTTCGGACGGCTATCCATACGTGCAACTCGAGATCACCAACGGTGCGAATGCGGATTACGCATCGGCTGTTGCGGTTTTGAGCGGCGCGCGTTACGCCGAAGCGCAGAGCCCGACGGTCCTCACCTAAAGGTGGACTGTCGAGTCCGCGAGGCTCGTGCCGGCGGGCCGAGCTTCGCGGATTTTTTCGAGGTGAAAAATGTTTGTGCGAATGAATGGCGGTAAACGTGTCGGCGAAATTGTTGAGGTCGAGTTTGCCATTGGCCGCGAGCTTATCTCCCAGGGACGCGCGATACAGCATTTTTGCGACGATCGCGCGAAAGCTCCGGTCCTGCTCGCGCCGATCACTGACTCGCTCAAGAAATCGCCGCGCGAGCTGCTCGCCGAGCTGGCCGCGGCCGGCGCCGCGACACGACGCTCCGACCAAAAGAAAAAGGTCAAGAGGCGATAAATGTCATCGCTCAAAATTGTTTCGCCGCCGGCGGCCGAGCCGATCCCGCTCTCGGTTATCAAGAACCATTGCCGGATCTCGATCGCGAACGACGATCAGCTCGTCGCCATTTACGCTCAAGCGGCGCGCGAGCTGGTCGAATCCGAGTCGGGACGAAGCCTGGTCAACAAGCAATATTGTCAGTCGCACGATCGCTTCCCGCACATTCACGACTGGACCGACCGCGGAACCGGTTATTTTATTTCAGCGCCACGCTACTCCCGCGATCATCGTCACGATCTCCGCCAGCAAATAAAGCTCCTGCGAGCTCCGCTCGTCACCGTCGATTGGATCGAGTACATCGACACCGATGGAGATCTGCAGACGCTCGACGCGGCGCCGGAACTTCACCAGACCTCGACCGAGTACGTCGTCGGCGACCAGTTCCAGGATGAAAACGGAAACCTGCAGGAGGTGACCGCGGTTAACGAGGATGACGAGGACGAGACGTCCGAAAGCGCGGCCACACCGCCGACCTGGGCGACGACTCTCGACACCCCTACAACCGACGGGGATCTGACTTGTAATTGCATCGCGGTTCCGGCGCCGGTCGGCGACTTCCTGGTCAATGGCGACAGTGAGCCGCCTTATGTGACGCCGCTTTTCGGCCAGGTCTGGCCGCTCACTCAACAGATTCCGGAAGCGGTGAAAGTGTTTTTCACGGCGGGATATGGGCTCAACGGCGACGCCGCGCCGGCGACGCTGCGAGTCGCGCTCATGCAATCGACTGGCGTGATGTACGAGAACCGCGAAGCGCTCACTGCCGAGCAGTTCCGCCTGCTCGAGTGGTATGACCGCCTAATCTGGAGCGAGCGCGTTCTCGACTACGATCCGACGAAATAGAGAATTCCCGTATCCATTGAGATCGGGAAACGACGCGGGCGCTCCTCGAAAGCGGCTTTTAAGCCGTCTGGAGCGCCTGCAAATTTTGTTCCCTCGGCTCGCTGCCTCGCGGGCCCATAAAAGCGGATCCGGGCTCACCCGGCTCGGATCCGCTCTCCCTCTCCGAAGGGAAAAGGGAAAAGTTTTTCGCCCGGAGGGGCAGAAAAAAAGGAGAAACATCGAATGTCACAAACGAACGTCGCATTACAGACACCTCTCGGCCCCTATGCTCAACCATCGGCCGGGCAGCTCGCTATCACCGAACAGGCCGCCGACGCCTCGAACGGAAATAAATTTACCCTCAGCGGTCACGAGGTCCTCGTGATGCACAACACCGACACGGTCGCGCAGACCGTGACGATCTCATCGGTCGCTGACAACGAAGGACGAACCGGCGATATCACCACGTACTCGATCGCGGCCGGCGCAATCGCCGTTTACAGCTTCCGCGGCGGAGTCGGCGGCTGGCAGCAATCGGACGGCTCGGTTCACATGCTGGCGAGCGCCGCGACGATCAAGTTCGCGGTTCTCACTTTCCCGAACTAACGCCATTGATCCCGGATCTGCGCGCAGGCGAGCTCAGGCACCTAATACAAATCGTCAGCCTGAATCGCACGCAAGACAGTTCCGGAGGATGGCAAGAGGACGACGGAAGCGTGTTCGCGGCCGCCTGGGCAAGAATCGAAGCCCTCAGCGGCCGCGAGCTCATCGCCGCGCAGCAAAAAGTTTCAGACGTCACGCATAAGATCACGATCCGATATCAGGAGGGGATTCTCGCCTCCATGAATGTCTGGTACGACGGCCGCCAGTTTCAGATTCAGGCCGTTGAAAACCCCGAAGAGCGCAACCGATATCTATTTCTGCTCTGCGTCGAGCGAGCGAACTCCGCTTACGAGACACCGGCATGAGAAAACTTCCGACAGAACCCGACGTCCTGGCCGGAAAGCTCTGCCCGGTCTGCGGTGCGCCGGCGACCTGGTCCGGCGTCGAGCTGAAGGAGATCGAGCCCGACGTGCGGGAATGGAACGGGATCAAGAGGCGATATGCGCAATTCGAGGCGCTTCCGAATTTTGTTTACGGATGCGCGAAGCACCCCGGCACAGTTCGCGTTTTCAATCTGGACGGAACGGTCGAGCTCCTGGCCGCCGGAAAAATGCAGCTCTCGGCCGACGAGGTCTACCTGATTCCGAAAACGATCTACCTGGTCCCGAAACCTTAAAAAGTGGCAAAAGTTATCGAGGTGAAGATCTCGGGCTTGGACAAGCTCGAGGACGCGCTCGAACGCGCACCTCTGCGTGTCGCCCGGAATATTATGCGGCGCTCGCTCGCGGCCGCAGTGAAGCCCTGGCAACAAGAAATGATCTCGCGCGTTCGCCGCGGCTGGCATCACTTCGCGAGCACCGCGGTCAAGGGAATCAGGGCGCCAGGCGGAGGCGCGTTCGGTGGCCGTTCACGCGATTTTGGCGTGATCGCGCGCTCGATCGGGATCTCGACGTCGGTGCGCAGCGACCTCGAGGGCGTCGCGCGCGTCGGCGTAAGCGGCAAAGCATTTTGGGCAAAGTTTTTAGAGTTCGGGACGGGATCGCGGGAACGTAAGCAGCGCGGAAAACGATCGAAGGGCAACGCCGGCGGGAATTATATGCCGGCGTTTCCATTTGTGGGCCCGGCCGGCCAGTCGCGATCGCAGGAAGTCCTGGACACGTTTACGACTGGGATTCGTTCGGAGATCGAGCAGGAGCTCGGCAAGTAAATGCTAAGTGATGGACTGCAGAGCCTCTTTCTCGCGACTCCAGCGATTACCGCGCTCGTCGGCACCTCGAGAACGGACAAAACCAACGGCATATTCCCTGGACTTGCGCCGGCACAAACTCCCGCCCCTTACATGGTGATGCGCTGGAGCGCGGCCGAGGACCTGATGACGATGGACGGCCCGGCGGGATGGGCGACGGTGCGCGTCCTGGTCGGATGCTATGCGAAGCAGTACGTCGATGCGAAGCAACTCGCGCTCGCCGTCCGCAAAACTTGCGAGGCCTTTACCGGCGCGCTCTCGGACGGATCGGTGATCGGCAACATGAAAACCACGCGCGAAGAGGACACCTTCGAGGACGGCCCGTTTTTGTACGGCACATTCGTCGAGCTCGAGATTTTCTACAGCTATTCCTAAAAAGTTTCGCCGGCCACAAAACCGGAGAAAGGCCGCCCGTGCCGCATCTGCGGACGAAGTTCGGCCATTTTGAAAAAAGGAGAACCAGCAAATGAGTCAAGCTATTGCGGCACGCGGTACGCAGTTACAGCGAAGCCCGGACGGCGGAACGACATTCGTCACCATCGCCGAGGTCCTCAAGATCCAGCGCTCCGGATCGAAGGCCGATCTCGCCGATGTGACAAATATGGACTCGCCCTCAAATTTCCGTGAGTATCTAGCGACGTTGCTCGACAGCGGAGAAATTTCGTTCGAGTGCAACTTCATTCCAGGATCGACGATCCAGGCGACGATGCTCGCGGATTTTAACGGGCAGGTTTTGAGCACCTGGAAGATCGAACTCCCCAGCACGGCCGGCCATTGGGTTTTTACGGCCTGGGTTGCGTCGGACGACTTCGATCTGCCGATCGACAAACAGGCAACTAAGTCGGTGAAACTCAAGATCACCGGCGCGGTCACCTACACCGCGGGCAGCTAGTTCCCGTAGTTAGCAGCCAGAATGGCGCGGTCCCTAACCAGGCCGCGCCATTTACTTTTTTTCGGAGGAATCAAAAATGCCGCATGGATCCCGGAACGTCGCTCCGATGATTAAGCGACGAATCGCGCCCTCCGTTCCGCTGACTCTCATGCTCGAGAGCGATGGAACTTCAGGGCTCACGAAATTAGATTTTCGGCTGTGCTTCGATATGAACGCAGCGGCCGCCATTCAAGAGCAAACCCGCCTGTTGCTAACCGATACGCTGATCTGGAAACACATTGCCGAGCCGATCGTCCTCGGCGCGATGTTTTGGGCCGCGCTGCTCGCGAATCATCCCGAATACAGATCCGTCGATGGCCTGGAGATCGCGCGCAGCTACGTTCAAGAGAACAACGCCCAGGAGATTATCGAGGCGCTTTGGAAGGCGTACCTCGACTTCGTTCCCCAGGACAAGCGCGAGCTGCTCATAAAGAAGCGCGCCGAGGAGGACGAACGGAAAAAGCTCCTGGCCGCCGGCGAGGAAACCGAAAACCCTTCAAACCAGACGACGGCCAGCGAGCCGCCGGCGACCCTGGAGAGCTCGACTGGCTCGAGCTCTGGAGTATCGCCCGATACGATCTCGGACTCTGCGATCGGGAATTCGGCGAGCTGAATTGGGCGCAATTCGAAGCGCTGCTCACACGGCACCAGGAAGCGCACCGGCGGCGAATGTACGCCGCCGGCACGGTCGCCGCCATGATCTACAACGCCAATCGGCGGAAGGACGATCAAGCAATAAGCCCCGAGGATTTTGTTCCGAACTATAAACCGCCCGAGCCCGAGGAAGAGGTCGAGGACTGTGACCTTGAAGCGCTGAAAGCATTTTTCGGAATTGAAGCTCCGCCCGATAAATCCATTTTGAAGCGGGAGAAATAAACCACTCGTGAGTTACGCAGTCGTTTCCGTCGGCATCTCGATCGGAATTATCATCGCCGTCGTTTCATTCTTTCGAGGACCCCGAGCCTAAATGTCCCTCTACTCCCTATTTGTCGATCTGAAAGCGAACACCGCTGATTTTGTCAGCGGAATGAGCACGGCCAGTTACGCCGCGAAAAAAGCCGGCCGGGATATCCAAGACGCTTTTTCCGGCCTGGGCTCGATCGCCGAGCGCGCGCTCGAGCCGTTCGGGGCAATCGGACGGACGATCTCGGACGCGCTCAACGAACTCACCAAGTCCGCCGGCGGATCCGGCGGCGCTTTCCAGCAACTCGGCACGCTCTTCGGCGAAACCGGCGTCGCATCGCTCGAGGCCGCGGGCGGCCTGGCCGCGGTAAGCGCTGCGGCGATCGGGATCTCGGTTCACGCCGCTGAGGCGGCCGCGCAGCTCTACTCGCTCTCGCAATCGACCGGAGTTTCGGTCGAAGCTCTGTCCGCGCTCGGCTATGCAGCCAAGGCGACCGACGTTCCGTTCGATGCCGTCGTCAAGGGCCTCGAGAAAATGGCAAAAACCGCGGTCGCCGCCGCGGAAGCGCCGAAAGGCACGATCAGCGCGTACAGCAAGCTCGGCGTATCGCTAAAAGATGCGTCCGGGAATATGCGGGACGCGCTCGACATTTTTGACCAGGTCGCCGATTCGTTCTCGAAAATGTCGGACGGCGTCGAAAAAGGCGCCCGCGCGCAACAGATTTTCAGCCGCGGCGGCGCCGCGCTGATTCCATTGATGAACGAATGGAATAATGGAATGAGAGAAGTGGTAACGACGGCGATCCAGCTCGGCGCCGTGATGGACGGGCAAACCGCCGCGGCCTCCGAAAAACTAAAAACGAGCATCACGCTCCTGGGCGCGGCCGTTGACGGAGTTTCTAACGAGTTCCTGCGTCAAATGCTTCCCGGCCTCATTTCCGCGGCCGACGGCGTTGTGAACTGGGCGGAACGAAATCAAAAGGCGTTTAGCTGGATCATTTCGGCCGTCGCCGGCGTCGCCGATGTTTTCCTGGTCCTGGGCGCGACGATCCATTCGGTTATTGCCGAGACAGTCGTTCTCTTGTTGGACGCCGCGAAACAATTTGCCGATGCATTCGAGGGACTCTGGATTGCGACGGCGCAGGCGCTCACCGGGAACTTTTCGGGCGCCGCGGACACGCTGAAACACTTTTTCGGCGACGCCGAGAGCGCCGGCCGCGACTTCATTTCTCACAGCGAACAGATCTGGAAGGATTACGGCCATTTCGTAAGCCAGGTTTACAGCAATATCAAACCGGGCCCAGGACCGACCCCGAAGCCCGGTCCGGTCGATCAGCGCGAGGCCGGCGGAGGCGAATCGCGCGAGCGCGACACCGTCTCCGATCTAACCTCAAAGCTCGCCGCCCAGGTCCTAGCGAAGGCCGCCGGCGAGGCGGACGTCAAAGTAACCGAAACGCTCTCCGATCTAACCTCAAAGCTCGCCGCCCAGGTCCTAGCGAAGGCCGCCGGCGAGGCGGACGTCAAAGTAACCGAAACGCTCACGAACCTAAACGAGCGACTGGTTTCACTGCAAGAGCGCCAGGCCAGCGTCAAAGCAGGACCGCATCCCGAGCAGGCGGCGCGCTTCGACAAACAGATCGAAGCGGTACAGCAATACATCGCCGAGCTCGAGTCCGACGTTCCCCGGATCCGCCAGTATTACGAGCAGATCGCGGCCGCGAAGGACGCGGTCAAGATCAACGAAAAACTCGACACCGAAACGCTGCAGTACGAGCGCCAGATCCAGGCGCTAAAAGATATGAGCGCCGCCTATCAGCAAGGCGGCGCGGCGATCGCATCGGCCAAGATCGACGAGCTGCTCGAGGGCGATCGCGAAGAGGTCGGACGCCTGGCGCAGGAGCTCGCGCTGCTCTCCTCGCAGCTCCCGACCGACGCGGTTACTTTTGAATCCTGGGCCGCTTCCCTGGTGCAACTCGGGCAATCGCTCGAGAACGCGCAGCAAAAAGTACAAACCAACCGCGGGCTCGCCGAACAAACCATCGTCCAAAAAATTCAGACGCAGATCGACGAGCAAACGAATTCGCTGCGAGCCGAGGCGGCCGCTTACGACGTCGTCGCGCGAGCTGCGCTCTCGAGCTCCGAGGCGCAGATTCAGGCGCAGGCCGCCGGCACCGCGAAAAAATTTGCGATCGACAATCCGAACTCGACTCCGCTGCAGCAAGAGCAGGTTTACAAAACTACCTATGACAAGCTCTCGCTCGAGCGCGAACAGACCGTCGTATCGACAGCCGCGCAAAGCGATCTCAATTATCAATACCTGAAGCAGATCGAGGAGCTTTCCGAGGCGAAGCAAGTCCTCGAGGATTACGGGCAATCGACGCTCACGATCGACGCCGAGATCTACGACGCCGGCGTAAAAAACATCGACCAGTGGGACCAGGCCGCGCTCAAGGTCGGAGACTTCACCGATAAGTTTCGCGCGCTCGCGAATGAGATCGAAGAGCAAGGCAACAACTTCGGCGAGAAATTATTCGGCGCGTTCGACAAAGCGATCGACGGCGCCGCCGACTCCCTAGCGAAATTCATCGTCACCGGAAAATCGAACTTCAAACAACTGTTCGAAGGGTTTTCCGAGCAGATCATAAAGGCCAGCATTCAATCGAGCTTCGCGCACCTAACCTCAACGATTTTTGGAGGCCCGTCGAGCGGCGAAATCGGGCCCGGCACCGTCGTCGGAAGTACCTCCGCTGTCGGAAGTCTGTTTCCGAGCGGCCACGGATCGAGCGAAGCGGCCGCAAAATCCGGGCCGCTGGGCATCCTGGCGCAGCTCTTTAACCAGCAAAAGCCGGCGAGCTCGCTCACGAAACGGCCGCTCGGCACCTCGACTGATCCGATTTACGTCGCGCTAACCGGCCCAGGCGCGCAGCCGAGCACGTTCGCGAACTCGTCCGGTACACCAGGCGCTCCCGGAGCTCCGGGCGTCGCCGGCGCATATTCCGCCCCTTACGGTGCATATTTAGGATCCGCGGGCGAGTCTCCAGCTCCCTACGAACCGGCCTGGTACCCGCCCGGAACACCGGCCTATAGTCCGACCTGGTATCCAGGAGCGCCTACGAGTGATGCCGGCGCACCCGGATCCGGCGTCCTGGGCCAATCCGCCGCGGCAATCCCGGCGCTTCCCGTCGGTCCTGGCGCGACTCCAGGCACAACCTCGTCGATCCAGACGCTCTCGCCGGTGTTTTCGACGGCCGCCTCGGCCGCGGCTCGTGGACTAGGCGGAGGACTCGGCCGCGAAATTAGCCCGCTCTTCTCGATCCTGCCGCGGATCTTCCCAGGTAACACGACGCACACGGCCGCGCCGGCGATCGCGGCGCCCGTCAATCTGTCCGCTTCGGTCGATCAGACTCCCGCGATCTCCTCGATCGTCTCGAGCTCTACCGCGAATTACCAAACCGGCCATTTGTCCCATTTGTCCAACTCGTTTGTTTCGAGCGGAGACGAGCTCTCAGCGATCGATAATTACCGCGCTTTACCAGCTCCCGCGATCGCGGCTTTACCTCTGAAACCTATCCTTTCCGACTCATATACTTCGAACTCGCCCACTTCTTCTTTTTCGACCTCATTTGAGGGAGAAAAACCGGAAGCGCCGAGCTCGGTAGGGAGCGGACTCGGAGCTCCATTGTCATACCCGTCTGCGGCGGCGGCTGACAATGCTTTGAGTCCGCTCCCTACCGCGCCCGCCGCGGACATTGGTGCGAATTTTTTAACACCCGCGTCAAATCTTTACGCCCCTGTAAATAATTTCGCAGCGAATTCCGCGTTCTCGTCTTTCACAAACTCGACCGCTGCGGCGCCCGGATCCATCAATTCGTTTTCCTTCGTTCCGCCAAGCGCGCAGGCGGCGCCGGAATTCTCGTTCGCGGGCGCACCGGGAGCTGCAGGAGAACCAGGCGCGGCGCCGCTCGCGAGCTCGCTCTCGATTCTGCCGAGCCTGCTATCTTCGCCGGCTCGTGAGTCGGCCGTCCCGAACCTGAATGTTTTGCGCGAGGTGAATCCGCTTCTCTCGATCCTTCCTAAGATCTTCTCGAGCTCCTCGAGCTCGGTTACGCAGACTGCGGCTCCGATCGCTCCGGCGATCGCCGGGCCACTTGGTGCGATCGGCGGGACAACCTCGACTCTACCGTTCGCGAATCCGTTCGGAGCTGCAGCTCCGCTCGCGTCCTCCGGCCTGCCCTTCGCGAATCCGTTTATTTCTCAGATCGGAGCGGGAGCTCCGTCGCTCGCGGGCCTCGGATCGTTCGGAAGTTTCCTGCAGCCTGGCGCGAGCACAACCGCAACGGCGCCGGCTGCGCCGTCGGTCGGCGGATCCGTCGCGAGCGCCGTCGGCGGCCTGGTCGGAGGCAAGTCGAGCGGAACGGCGGAGAGTCCGTTCTATGTGATCGAGGTCGCGGGCGGAGCCGGCGGGATCGGCGGCAAGGGCGGAGCGGGCGGAGCTCCAGGCCTCGGCGGGATCCTGGGCGGAGCCGGCGGCGGCCCGGACGGGAGCGCAGCAAATCCCTTTTACGTTATGTCAGCGCAAAGCCTGGCGGACCTGGGCGGAGCGGGATCCGGCGGCGACTCCGGAGGCGGAGGCCTCGGAGGCCTGCTCGGACTGTTCGGTGGAGGCCTGGCCGAGGGCGGCGACGTCGAGCCCGGAAAGTTTTATCTCGTCGGCGAACGTCACCCGGAATTTTTCATTCCAAAACAAGCCGGTCAGATCTCACCGTCCGTGCATATGAGCGAGGATCGCGGCGCGAAACATATCAGCGTGCAAAATCACTTCCACGGCATAAGCGATATGGATTCGTTCAACCGCTCGAGCGCGCAGATCACCGCGCAAATTTATCGGACGACGCAGATCGCCGCGTCGCGAGGTTAAACGATGGCATTTTTCGAAACCGAATTCCCGCGCTCAATCTCATTCAAAGCGCTCGGCGGTCCCGGTCGATCGACAATTATCAACCTGGGATTTTCCGGACAGGAAGCGCGAAACAAAAACTGGTTAAACTCTCGGCGGAAGTGGACCATCGACCTCACCACTCCGCCGCCCTCGCAGTTTTCCGGGACGCGCCAGCAATTCGTCGATCTTATGCTTTCGTTTTTCGAGGTCGTGGGCGCACGCTCGGACGCCTGGCGTTTTTTCGATCACGCGGACCACACCGCGACGAACCAACAGCTCGCGACTGTCAACGGAAACGTACAGCTCGTTAAAAATTACGTGATCGGTGGCCGCACCTATCAGCGCGTCATCACCAAACCGATCACCGAGGCGATCTCGCAGTACCAGGGAACCTCGCTCGCGAACACTGTTTTTCTTACCGGGACGACAACGGCGGTCACAGTGGACCCGACGACGGGGATTGTCAGCGGCGAATCCGCCGGCACGGCTGTCGATTTTCAGTTTGATGTTCCGGTTCGCTTCGACGTCGATGATCTGCAGATGCAAATGGAAGAGTCGGCAAGCGGGCAGCCTATCGTCACGATTCACTCGACGCCGA
>Ga0182015_10003284_pt1 | contig 18294 bp, 18 predicted proteins | sample 712P3MmetaG_FD_120478 | JGI IMG/M metagenome (GOLD analysis project Ga0182015, IMG submission 120478) | Permafrost microbial communities from Stordalen Mire, Sweden - 712P3M metaG | ecosystem: Environmental > Terrestrial > Soil > Wetlands > Permafrost | place: Sweden: Stordalen | collected...
CTAGGAGTGCGTCTGCGCCCTCTGTCTTCGTGCTCATCGCGTTCCCCGATCGTCCGTAGGGTCGACTCGATTATGCGCTACCGGACCCGTCGCCAGTGTCGCCATAACGGCTGGCGGTGGCCGCGACCTGGCCCTGGTAGTGGCTGCCGAGTTCGGCGTGGCCGTAGGGCCGCTCCGCGGGCGCATCGAGGGTCATGAACGAAAGCTGCGCGATCGGCAGGCCGGCCCAGAGCTTGATCGGGACTCGCGTCAGGTTGTTCAGCTCGAGCGTCAGCGTCCCGTGCCAACCAGGGTCACAGAAGCCCGCCGTGGCGTGGACGATCAGACCGAGCCGGCCGAGCGAGGACTTTCCCTCGATGCGCGCGACGATGTTGTTTGGCAGGGTCACGTTCTCAAGTGTCGCGCCGAGACAGAACTCTCCCGGATGGATGACGAACGGCTCATCATTTGAGATGACGTGTGGCTCGGTCAGGTTTCGCGGCGGCTCGCGCAAATCGATCGCGGATGCGCGGTGGTTGTGAAATACGCGAAACGTGTTGCCGAGGCGCAGATCGACGCTCGCTGGCTGGACCAACGAGGGATCCCAGGGGTCGATGACGATCGTCGCGTCTTCGACGAGGCGGCGGATCGTGCCATCGGAAAGTACCGATGACATGGTCACCGGCGCCGTGACTCCTTGCACGAGATCAGCGCTCGATCTTGCAAGCGCGGGCGTGCACGGTCCGCACGCGGTTCGGTGCCGGAGCCGGGGCTGCACCGTGCGGGCCCCGGCGCGGCTTGCGAGGAAGCCGCGGGCGAGGGTGCGGGTCGGCGCGGAGCTTGGATCCACCGTCGCCCTCGTCGCCGACCGGGAGCGGTTCATCAGCGGATTTGTGGATCACCCACCAGACGATCCCGATCATCCCGACGATCGGGACCTTGAGGATCAGCATCGGCCAGATGGAGGTCCCAGTCATACGGCTCGTCCGATCCTACTACCCGCTGGGCCCCACCGCTAGCGGCCTCCTCGGACGCGCGCAGGGCGCTCCACGGAGAAGCTCGTCATGCGTCGCAACTCGGCGACCCGGGTAGTGATCTCCGCCAACGTCAGGCACGCGACGCGCTCTGTGCCAAACGCTTCCACGTTGAACGACGCGATCGCGGTCCCGTAGGCCATCGCGCGTCGCAGTAACGCCGCGGTAAGTCTGCTGCCAGGCGGCTGCGAGGCGATGTAGCCGACGAAGCCGCCGGCGAAGCTGTCGCCGGCGCCGGTGGGATCGACGACCGTTTCGAGCGGAAAGGCGGGAATCGAGAAGTAGCCGTCGGGGGTAATCAATGCCGCGCCGTAGGCACCGAGCTTCGCGACAACGCACCCGCCTCCCGCCGCCCTCCACGAAAGCACCTCCTGGGCTGCGCTGAGGAGGTTTGGCTTGGCGGTAAGTTGACGCAGCTCGGCGTCGTTGAGGATCAGGCAGTCGACCTCGTTGATCGCGTCGATCAGCGAGTCGCGTGCTACGTCGATCCAGAGGTTCATCGAATCGAGTGCAGCGAAACGCGTGTCTTGGCACTGCGCGCGCACCGCACGCTGGAGGTCCGGCTGAATGTTTGCGAGAAACAGCACCTCGCTCGCGCGCGAGGCTCCAGAGAGACTGGGGGCGAAGTGCTCGAACACGCCTAGTTGCGTATCGAGCGTCTCGCGGCTGTTGAGATCCCAGCCGTACTCCCCGCGCCAGAAAAAAGTGCGTCCCCCGTGAACATGCTCGATGTCGCTGACGTCGATCCCGCGGCTGCGCAGCACATCGAGCTCGGACTCGCCGAAATCGTCGCCGACCGGGCCAACCATTCGCACGACGTCGAAGAACGAGGCGGCGAGCGCGAAGTGGACAGCGGCGCCGCCGAGCATCCGTTCGCGCTCGCCAAACGGGGTCTTGACGGCGTCAAACGCAATTGATCCAACGACGGTTATAGGCATTAGGCCTGCGAAGGCTAACGACTGGGGCCTGCGGTCCACGCCCGACCTCATGCGCTGAGCGGTTGCCGGCTCCCCGGCGGCGGCGGTCATGATGGCCGAGTTGGCGCGCCCAATAAGCTGGGTGGGATGACTGGATTCGAAGCACTAGGCCTCTCGGAGTCCGCACTGGCTGCTCTTCGCCGTGTCGGCTACGAGTCACCGACGGCGATCCAGGCACAGGCGATCCCACCGCTGCTCGCCGGTCGGGACGTCATCGGGCAGGCTCAAACCGGCACCGGCAAGACGGCGGCTTTTGGACTGCCGATCGTCGAGTACGTCGATCCTGCGCTCGAGGAGGTGCAGGCGCTCGTACTCACGCCGACGCGCGAGCTGTGCATCCAGGTGACGCAAGCCCTCCGCGCCTACGGCGCAACCCATGGCGTCGATGTGGTCGCGGTGTTCGGCGGCGCACCGATCCGCAACCAGGAGGCTCAGCTGCGCGGCGGCGGGCACATCGTCGTCGGCACGGTCGGACGGGTCCTCGATCTCGTCTCGCGGGGGTCGCTGGTGCTCCACGATTGCCGCTTTGTCGTCCTCGACGAAGCGGACGAGATGCTCGATCTCGGGTTTCTCGAGGATGTCGAGAAGATCCTCGCGGCGACGCCCTCGGGACGCCAGACCGCGCTGTTCTCGGCGACCATGCCGCCGCCGATCCGGGCGCTCGCCGATCGCTATCTCTATGAACCGCTGGTGATCGCGGTCGAGGCCGCGACGCTGACGATCGACACCGTCGAGCAGTTCCAACTCCCGGTCGAGACGCGCGAGAAGGCGGCGAAGCTCGTTGAGGTGCTCCGCGCCGAAAAGCCCGACCAGGCGATCGTCTTCGTTCGAACCAAGATCCGCTGCGATCAGCTGTTTCGCACCTTGCGCGACCAGGGCATGAACGTGCGCGCCCTGCACGGCGACCTCAGCCAAGGGCAGCGCGACGGCGTGATGCTGGCCTTCAAGGGCGGACGTGTACCGGTGCTCGTCGCGACCGACGTCGCGGCGCGCGGCCTTGACATCTCGACCGTGACCCACGTCGTCAACTTCGACGTGCCGACAGCGCCCGATACCTACGTGCATCGCATCGGCCGAACCGGCCGGGTCGGCCGCTCCGGACGTGCGATCACCTTTGTCGAGGATCGCCAGAAGCGCGAGATGGAGGCGATCGAGCGCCACATCGGAACGTCGATCGCGCCGTGGAAGCCGGGCGCGAGCGCCACGCCGGCGACCGTCACGACGCGGCCACGTCGCCACGCCAAACCCCACGTCAGCCGCGCCGCCGACGAACCGCGCGCGCGGTTGATCGCCAGTGGTGGCCGTGCGGCCGGCATCGCGGTTGCCGATCTCGTCGCGGCGGTCACCCGGGCGACCGGGCTCGATGGTGAGGCAGTTAGCGACGTGACGGTGCTCGAGCGTTTCGCGTTGCTGAGCGTGCCGGCGCCGGAGGCCGACCGCGTCATCGCGAGCGCTGATGGGGTCGAAGTCTGCGGGCACCGTCTCGCGCTTGAGCGCGCCGCCGACTGAGCCTCGCTATCGTGGCCGGTTCGCCCCCGAGTAGAGGAGCTGCCGCGATGTCTCTCGCCACCATCACCACCTCCAAAGGGCCGATCGTGCTCGAACTGTTCGACGACGACGCGCCGAAGACGGTCGAGAACTTCACCACGCTCGCCGGCAAGGGTTTCTACGACGGCCTGATTTTCCACCGCGTGATCCGCGGCTTCATGCTCCAGGCGGGCTGCCCACAGGGAACTGGAACTGGCGGCCCCGGCTACACCTTCGATGACGAGTTCAACTCGCACCGGATCGTTCGTGGCGTGCTCGCGATGGCCAACGCCGGACCGAACACGAATGGCTCGCAGTTCTTCATCGTTACGGCCAACGAATGTGCGTGGCTCGATGGCAAGCACACCGTGTTCGGGCGCGTGAGCGATGGCATGGACGTTGTCGACGCGATCGAGGCGGTCGAGACCGACGGCGCTGACCGCCCGGCGACTCCCGTGCTGATCGAGAGCGTAAGCATCGCGGCGTAGACTCCGCCTGGTTCGTTCTCGCGAGCACAGGAGGCGCGGTGGAAGGTGCCGAGAAGCAGGCCTTGATCGCCCCGAACGGCAAGGCGGTCAGCGGCAGCTCGATTGAAGTGCGCAACCCGGCGACGGGTGCGTATGTGGCGAGCGTGGCATGCATCGACGATGCTGCGCTCGAGTTGCTGGCGCAACGCGGGCGTGCGGCGCAGCCGGCGTGGTCTGAGCTCGGCGTGGCCGGGCGTGCGGCGATCCTCACGACGATGCGTCGCTGGCTCTCAGAGAATTCCGAGCGCGTCATTGAGACGGTGATCAGCGAGACCGGCAAGACCTACGAGGACGCGCAGCTGTACGAGTTGGGCTACGGCCTCGCCGCCTTGTCGTTCTGGACCCGTAACGCGCCGCGGTACCTACAAGAACAGCGCTTTCTTGCGCGCACGCCGCTCGTCGTCGGCAGACGTCTGGTAATGCGCCACGTGCCGCGCGGCCTCGTCGGCGTCATCGGGCCGTGGAACTACCCGCTGCTCAACTCCTTCGGCGACTGCATCCCGGCGCTGATGGCCGGCAACAGCGTGATTCTCAAGCCCTCCGAGCTCACCCCGCTGACCTCCTTGCTGATGGCCGAGGCGGGGGCTGAGTGCGGCATTCCCGACGGTGTATTCCAGGTCGCGCCAGGCGGCGGCGAGACCGGCGCGGCGCTCATCGACCTCGTCGACTTCGTCATGTTCACCGGCTCGATCGCCAGCGGACGCGCTGTCGCGCTGCGCGCAGCCCAAACCCTGACGCCGGTCTCGCTCGAGCTCGGCGGCAAGGATGCGCTCGTCGTCCTCGACGGCGCGAACCTCGAACGGGCTGCCAACGTTGCGGTGTTCTACGCGATGATGAACAGCGGAGCGGCCTGCGTCTCGCTCGAGCGCATCTACGCCGAATCGACGATCTACGACGAGTTCACCAACAAGCTCGCGGAGAAGGTCGCGGCTTTGCGCTACGGCGCGCCGCGTGGTCCGGGATCGGTCGAGGTGGGAGCGATCACCGATCAGCGTCAGCTTGAAACGATCGAGGCCCATGTCGCCGATGCGCTGGCCAAAGGGGCGCGCCTGCTCGCCGGTGGCCGCCGCGGCGAGGCGTCGGGACACTTCTACGCGCCGACGTTGCTCGTCGATACCGACCACACGATGGCATGCATGACCGAGGAGACATTTGGCCCGACGCTGGCGGTCATGCGCGTCGCCGACGCCGACGCCGCGGTAGCGCTGCTCAACGACTCCCGCTACGGCCTCGGTGCGGCGGTGTTTGCCCGCGACGCGGCGGAAGGCGAGCGCATCGCGCGCCGTCTGGCGGTCGGCGCCGTCTGCGTCAACGATGCCGCGATCAACTACTTCGCACTCGAAGCGCCGATGGGCGGCGTCAAGCAGTCCGGCCTCGGCGTACGGCACGGGCCCGACGGCATCCGCAAGTTCACCAGCCAGCAGACGATTCTGATCACGCCGCGCTGGATGCCCCGCCGCGAGCCGCAGATGTACCCCTACTCGGCGTGGATGACCAAGCTGATTGGACGGGGGCTCAAGCTGCTCTACGGGCGCAGCGCTTCAACCACACTCGAGCCCTCCGAGCCTGCAGCGAAGAGGTTGCTGCGGGCCGCAAGGCGACGCGCGCCTGGCGGCTAGATAACCCCGTCGTCGCTCTGGCGTCGGATCTCTTCGAGCCGCGCGTCGGCGATCTGCTCGAAGGCATCAAGCACCGCCGGATCGAAGTGACCCGGGCTTTGGTGCAGGATCCGGCGCGCCTGCGCGATCGTGACCGCGTCGCGGTAGGGGCGGTCACTCGTCAGCGCGTCGAGGGCATCGGCGAGCGCGAACACGCGCGCGGCGAGCGGGATCTCCTCGCCCGCGAGTCCATCCGGGTAGCCGCTGCCATCCCAGCGCTCGTGGTGGTGGCGGACGACCTCTGTGGCCGGGCCGAGGAAGGCGATGCCGCCGATGATCTCCTCGCCGATGACCGGGTGGCGTCGCATGATCTCGAGCTCGGCGGCATCGAGCCTGCCGGGCTTGAACAGGATGGCGTCGGGGACCGCGACCTTGCCGACATCGTGCAGCAGGAAGCCAAACTCGATCTCGGGCTGGCTCGAGAGCGCGAGCCCGCTCACAGCGGCGATCTCTACGCCATAGGCAGCGACACGCTCTGCGTGATGCGCGGTGTAGGCGTCGCGCGCCTCGACGGCGTTGGAGAGAGCGCGGACGGTGGCCATGTAGGAGTCGCCGAGCTCTCTCGCGCGGTGGCGCTCACGCCTGGACGTTGCGCGCAGCTCGGCGGCGTAGCGATCGAGCTGGCGCTCCTTGGCGGCATCCTCATCACGGTGGTGGTCGAGCGCCTTCTGTAGCGCCGCCACCTCACTCTCCAGGGAGCCGCCAATAACCTGCTGCTCCCGTTGTGCCACGCGACAAACCCTAGCGTGCGGACTGGCTGGGACAGCGTCGGTAGAAGGCGCATGGGTGCCCCGACCGGGTCATCCGATCGCCGGTGGGCGCAACCTTTGCGGCCCGCAGGCGTTCTAGTCGGGTGGCGCGCCGAGCTACTCTGCGCCGCTAAGCTCAGCCATGCTTCCACGCAAGCGCACAGCCCTGGCCTGTTGTCTTGGCGCGATCAGCGCCAGCTTCGCGTTCGCGCCGGCGGCGCTCGCCTCCTACAACGAGACCGTGTTCTTCGAGGCGCCGACGCAGCTGCTCTCGGCGGCACAGCGGCCGGGTGCGATTTCCCAGATGCAATCGCTCGGCGTGCACGCGGTGCGGATTCTGCTCGACTGGAATGACGTTGCGCCGGATCCGAACTCTCACCACAAACCGAAGCTCAACTTGACGAACCCGGCCAGCTACAACTGGGGGCAGTACGCGGTGCTGATGTCAGAGATGCAGGCGCTGCACTGGCAGGTGCTGCTCACCGTGACCGGTCCGGTGCCCTGTTGGGCCTCCGCCTGCGCCAAGAAGCGCATCACCGACCCAAACGAAGCCGACTATGGCCAGTTCATGCAGGCCGTCGGCCGGGAGTTCGGGAACTACGTGAAGCTCTACTCGGTTTGGAACGAGCCCAACCAGCCACAGTTCCTGCTGCCCCAATACAGCAAAGGCAAGATTGCCTCGGCGGCGATCTACCGCAAGCTCTTCCTCGACGGCTATGCGGGCCTGAAGGCATCAGGCAACTTCAACGGGGCAAAGGTGCTGATGGGCGAGACCTCGCCCGTCGGTTCCAGCGTCGAGGGGATTCCGGCGCCGCTGGCGTTTATGCGCGCGGTGCTCTGCCTCAACTCCCACTACGTCAAGGCGAAGAGCTGCGGCAAGCTACCGGCCGCTGGCTATGCCCAGCACCCATACACCGTGCCCACCGACAAGGCGGTCGGCGTGTTCTGGAAGCCCCCGAGCGCCGATGACGTGACGATCTCGACCCTTGGGCGGCTCAGCACAGCGCTGAACCGCGCGGCCGCAGCCGGTGCGATCCCGGCCAACACCCCGATCTACGTCACCGAATTCGGCGTGCAAAGCAAGCCCAATCCGCTGCTCGGCGTCTCGGTCACGCTGCAGGCCGAATACGACGCAATCGCCGAGCACCTGGCGTGGGAGAACCCTCGGGTCGTCTCCTTCGATCAGTACCTGCTGGTCGACGACTCCGCCTACGGCTTCCAATCCGGGCTCGAATACAAGAACAAGACGAAGAAGCCTGAGTTCAACGGCTGGCGCCTGCCGCTCACCGTGACGCGCTACGGCGCCAAGGTTGCCTTCTGGGGGCTCGCGCGGCCCGCCGCGGACTCCTCCACCACTGCCACGACTACCGGCGCGACCACCACTACCGGCGCGACCACCACCACTGGGACGAGCGGGACGAGCGGGAGCAGCGCCACAACCGGCAATACCGGCGCCACGGCAGCCGCTTCCTCCTCCTCTGTTGTGCTCGAGTACTCCGCCAACGGCGGGCGCAAATGGAAGACTTTGCTGACGATCAAGCTCGGATCCCGGGGCTATTGGTCGGCCACTGGCAACTACGCCGCAGGACGCGTCTGGCGGGCGCAGTGGGCCTCGCCGGCCGGCACCGTCTACGACGGCGCGACGATCAGCGCCTTCAGCGCCTCGGGCAGGCTGCAGTAGCGCTCCGCTGCGAGAGGGCGCCGGTGCGGCGTACGCTTGAGCAGCGATGCCCGAACTGCCGGAGGTCGAAATCACCGCGCGGCTGCTGGATGGGGCGCTGCGCGGCGCCACCGTCGAGTCGGCGCTCGCGCCGGGCATCAACACGCTGAAGACCTTCGCGCCGCCGCTCGCTGAGCTCTCCGGGCAGGCCGTGACTCGTATCGGTCGCCGCGGCAAGCAGTTCATCGTCTCCTTCGACGCTGAGATGGCACTGCTGATCCACTTGATGTCGGCTGGTCGCCTCCAGCTCTACGACCGCCACGCCGGTCCGCGCGATCGCACCTCGCGGCTACTCATTCGCTTTGCCGGCGGTCGCGAGCTTCGTCTGCGCGAGTTCGGTACCAAGCAGGCCGCATGGGCGAAGCTGCTGCCCCTCGAGGCACTCGAGCGCGATGAAGCGCTCGCTCGCTTGGGGCCCGAGGCTTGGCCCGCGCCACCCGCCGATCTCGCCCAGCGCCTGGGCGAGGCTAGACCGCTGCACGCCTTGCTGCGCGACCAGCGCGTGATCGCTGGCGTCGGCCGCTCATGGGTCGATGAGATCCTCTGGACAGCCCAGCTCTCGCCATTCAAGCGCGGCCTCGATCTCTCCGCCGATGAGGTCGCGACGCTCGCAGATGCGATCGGCGTGACGCTCGGAGGCGCACTCGCGCACTACGAGACCACGCTGAAGCTGCCGATTCCCGACAAGCTGCCGATGCCATTGGCTGTGCATCGCCACGACGGCGAGCCGTGTCCGCGCTGTGTCACGCCGCTGTGCTCCGTGCACTTCGAGGAGCACGTGATGACTTACTGTCCGACCTGCCAGACAGGTGGGCGCGTGCTCAAGGATCGTCGCCTCTCGCGCCTGCTGAAATAGTGTCCACACCCAACCCGGAGGTCCGTTCCATGATCGAACAGGGCGCCACGGCACCGGACTTCACGCTCGCCGACCAGCACGGCGACTCTGTGACGCTTTCGGATCTGCGTGGCAAGACCGTCGTGCTCTACTTCTACCCCCGGGCGGACACGCCTGGCTGCACCAAGCAGGCCTGCGGCGTGCGTGATCGGCGTGCCGACTATGCCGCCGCCGGCGCAGTCGTGCTCGGCGTCTCCGCCGACCCTGTCAAGGCAATCCACAAGTTCGCCGACAAGTACGGGCTCGACTTCACGCTGCTCGCCGACGCCGACCATGCGGTCGCCGAGCGCTACGGAGTCTGGGTCGAAAAATCGCGCTACGGCCGAACCTATTGGGGGATCGCGCGCACGACCTTCATCATCGACGCCACCGGCAAGGTCGCTCGCGTTCTGCCCAAAATCAAGCCTGAGACCCACGACGATCTCGTGCTGGAGACGCTCGCGAGCCTCGGCACGAAGACCGTCACAGTGGAGTGATCGCCCCCGCTCAACCGCCACCTACGCGACGAGCACGAGCGGGGCCGGCGCGGTCGCCTGACAGACGCGATCGCGGCCGGCTCGTTTGGCGTCGTAGAGCGCGCGGTCGGCGTAGGCCATCAGCTCGCTTGGCGTGCTCGCCAGCGAACTGTCGGCGACGCCGATCGAGATAGCGACTCCAGGCGCGGTCTCCTGCGGTCGACCGACCTCCTGGCGCAGCCGCTCAGCGACCGTCATCGCGCGCTCGCCGTCGCAGCCGACCAGCAGCATCGCGATTTCCTCACCGCCGATGCGAGCTACGGTGTCGAACGCGCGAACGCCGGCTAGCAGGTCACTCGCGACACGTTTGAGCACCGCGTCGCCAACGGCGTGTCCGTGCAAGTCGTTGATCGCCTTGAAGCAGTCGAGGTCGCACATCAGGACCGCGCAGGTCTCGTTCGTTCGCGCGCAGCGCTCGAGCTCCTGTTCGAGGCGCTGGTCAAAGCCACGGCGGTTCAACAGGCCCGTCAACGGGTCGCAGCGTGCGAGGCCGTCGAGCTCAGTGAGCGCGCCCGTCAACTGGTGGCGCAGCACCGACACCGTTGCGGCAGCGCTGCTGAACACGATCGTTGCGCTCGTCCACCACAGGAGGCTCGCACCCGCGCCCAGCTGGCGACTGACGAGCCAGCCGTAAGCGGCGCAGCAGACGACGAGAGTGCAAAGCGCAAGCTGCGCTCGCAGGAAGCAGGCAGCGAACACCGCCGGGAGAAAGAACAGCATCACGTCATTGGATGCGCTTGCCCGGCTCACGGTCGCCGAGAGCGTGACGAGAATCGTCACGAGCAGGACCAGGCCGCCAAGCGTGACATCGCCGAAGCGCTCGCCGGCGCGCCAGGTCACGACCGCGCAAAGCCCCACGAGACCGCACGTCGCGAGACGGACCACCAGGGCCGTATGGTTGGCGTGCGGGCCGATCGCCGCGGCGATCGTTAGCGCGGCACTCGCGACAAGCAGCATCGCGGTGGCGTGTGCTCGCAGTCGGGGCAGCGCGAGGTCCATATCAGCGACATCGGCAGTCGCCGGGACGGCGTCCCGTGCCTTGGACATATCGCCGAGTTCGCCGCCGCGCCCTGGACGCAGAGCCCCCTCGGCGTCCGCCATCGGCCATCGGCTCGCCACGCACCCGGCGCGCCCATTAGCGTGTATGGGACTCCTGACGGCGCGGTTGCCGCGGAGCGGCGAGAACCCGTCCCTCGCGGCGCCTCAGGATCGAGCCACCAAGGAAAGGAGCCACCGATGTCGATGACTACTGCCGCGCCGCTCGCAGACGAGCTCGAGCGCCTCCTCGCGACGGACCGGCTGTCGGCCGGCGCCCGGGCGAACCCGGTGCCGATGACGCGCAGCGAGCTCGAGGAAGACGATGACGACCTCTTCGGTGACGACGACGTCAGCGAGTTGGATGATGACGATGAGGAGCTCGCGGTCGAAAACGAAGACGACGACGAACTCGACGACGAGGAGTTCGAGTCCGAGCTCTCAGTCTGAGCTCAAGACCCCAGCGCCGCGCCGCCCCGCCGCGGGGTGTCACTGCATTCGACCATCCGCCGCGTAGGCTAGGCGGAACGTGCTCGACGTTCTCGCATCGGCTTCGCTCGGTCGGACCATCAGCGACTTCTTCGATGCGGTCGGGTCGTTCTTTTCCAACCTCGCGGCAGTCCACTGGGGCGCGCTGCTCGTGGGCTTGCTGTTCTTCGCCGCGAACCTGACGCTGCGCTCCCGCGCGATCTTCAACAGCCTCCGCGCCGCCTATCCCGCCGTGCGCTTCCAGTGGCGGCGGATATGGGGCGCCTACTTTGCCGCGGTCGGATTAGACAACGTCTTACCGGCCCGCGGCGGCGACGTGGTCAAGATCTTCCTGGCAAAGAGCTCGATCCCCGACTCCACCTATGCGACGGTCGCCGCGGCGGTCTACACCGAGGCCCCGTTCGACTTCGTGATCGGCATCTTCGTACTGATTTTCGCCTTCTCACAAGGTGTCTTTCCCAAGCCACCAGCGTTTGCCAAGCTCAGCGCGTTTGATCTCTCCTTTCTCGCCTCCAATGTTCGCCTGACGCTGTTCCTGCTCACCGCCGTGGTTATCGCCACGCTGGTCGCGTTCGCGGTGCTCTCGCGCCGGGTGCTGGCTTTCTGGGAGCGGATTCGCCAGGGCTTCACGATCCTCCACGATCGCGAGCGCTATCTGCACGAGGTCGTTGCGCTACAAGCCTTGGCCTGGCTGTGTCGCGCGGCGGGCTTTTGGTTTCTGCTCGACGCGTTTCGCGTCGGCGGCTCGGTGCGCAACGTGATGCTCGTGTTCGGCGTCAACGCCGTTGCCGGCGCTGTACCGCTCACGCCCGGCGGTGCCGGGGTGCAGCAAGCCCTGCTCGTCACGGTGTTTCGCCGCGCCGCTCCGACCAGCGTTGTCGCCGCCTATTCGGTGGGACAGCAGATCGCGATCGCCGCGTTGACGGCCGGCGTCGGCTTCGGCGCGCTCTTCACGATCTTTCGCTTCCGCTCCTTCAAGGATGTGGTCCGCGCCGGCCGCGCTGACCGCAAAGCCGAGGACCGGTCGGGCAACGGCGCTACTGCAGACCCGAGCGAGCCTCGCGCACGAGCGTGACGGCCTCGGGAAAGACGAGCGCCATCACGGCGCGGATCTGCTGCGCCTGCTGCTCGGCGTTGCCCTGAACGTTCACGCGGTTGATCGCCGCGACGGTCATGTCGACCGCCAGCTTGATCGCGTTGTCGGCCCAGGCGAGACGCTGCTGGCCCTGCATCTGCTCGGCGAACTCGGCCATCCGCCGTTGCAGCTCGTCGGGATCGCCGAACATTCCACCGAAACCTTCCATGCACGCAAGCCTAGCGCGCGCGGCCCGGTTGAAAGCGTCCGGGTAGACTCCCTCCGGCAATGGACGATCGCGAGCGCCAGCTCGAATCAGAGGGCGCTGCTCGCCGGCGCGTCGGTGTCTTAGCGATCGTTTCGGGCGTGCTCTACCTGGCGGGTGAGGTTGTCCTCGGCGTGCTCGTCACCGCCAAGACCCCGTCGATCGGACTCGTGCAGGGTCTCGCTCCGGCGCTCCGCGGCCAAGCGGCGGCCCGCGTGGACCCACGGACGATCGAGTTGAGCTTCCTCGATCACCACGCTGTTGAGAGCATCGTGCTTTCCGTGGTGATTGCCATCGGCCTCGCCGCTATGCGCTGGCCGTTGGTCTACCTCCGCGACGCCGACGTGGCCCGCGGCGGCAAGCCCGCGAAGGTGACGGCGGCGCTGGCCAACTACGTGCCGGGGCTGCTGGGCATCTGCGGCGTTGCCCTCGCCGTGTCGCTCGCGATCGGCGCTCACGATTACCTCGCGCACGCGGCTCGCGACAGCGCCGCGGTCAAGGCGGCCACCGGCGGGGCGCTACGTTTCGCGCTGGCAATCGTGTGCTACGTGCTCGCTCCGCTCGCGCTCGCGGTCACCTTCGTCTTCATCTCGATGCGCGCGATGCGTGACGGGCTGCTCACGCGCGTCATGGGCTGGCTCGGGGCGATCGCGGGCGTTCTCTTCATCATCCAACTCGTGCCGGCCCCGGCCTTGCAGTTCATCTGGCTGGTCGGCTTCGGCCTGATGCTTCTGCAGGTCGCCGGACAGCAGCTGCCACCAGCCTGGGCGGCGGGTGAGGCGATCCCCTGGGCGAGTAGACAGCCGCAACAACGTCGCGCGCGAGGCGCCGGGCCAGCGTTCGGTCGTCGCGCTGGGCGGGCCCCAATGCCGGCACCGGCACCGCGGGTCCCGGCCACGGTGTCAGGCGGCAGCGCCAAGAAGCGCAAGCGTCGCCGGCGCTGACGCCGCGCCCCCCCGCCAAGAAGCGAAAGTTTCGCTGGCGCTGACGCCGCGCCCGCCGGTGCAGTTCTTCCCCTAAAGCTACAAAAACTTTTCGACTTTCCTCGCGCGGTGGGGCTATGCTCGTGGCGTCTCAACTGCGGGTTTCCCGTGAGGCCCGCGCAACAGAGCCGTTCGCTTCGCCGCGCCGGCTTCGGAGAGGAGTCCAATAATGGAAGGATCTGGCGGCTCGTCGTCATGGACGCCCGCGAACCCCGCACCGCTGGGGCTCGCTGCGTTCGCAATGACGACGTTCGTTCTCTCGATGTTCAATGCGAATCTCGTGAGCCCCGCAGGGGAGCCCGTCGTGCTCGGCCTCGCGCTTGCCTATGGCGGCATCGCGCAGCTGCTCGCCGGGATGTGGGAGTTCCGCACCGGTAACACGTTCGGGGCGCTCGCGTTTTCGTCGTACGGAGCGTTTTGGATCTCGTTCTGGGCGCTTGTCGTTTTCTACGCCAAGGACATCACCGGCAACGCCGGACACGACATTGGGTTGTACCTGTGGGCATGGGCGATCTTCACCGCCTACATGACCGTCGCAGCATTGAAGGTGAGCGGAGCAGTGCTCACCGTCTTCGTGCTGCTGACAATCACGTTTATCCTGCTGGCGATCGGCACCACCGGTGCCCACGCAAACGTCACGCACTGGGGCGGGTACATCGGCCTAGCAACAGCCGCCGCCGCCTGGTACGCGTCGTTTGGCGGTGTTGTCAACAGCACGTTTGGGAGGAATGTAATCCCGCTGTTCCCAGCCAAGAGGTAGCTGCACGCAAGCACGGTCGAGGGTGGCGGCGCACGCGCTGCGCCGCCACTTCGATCGCCCCGACTGCAAAGTGAGGTGAACCGAAATGGCGACTGACCAGAGTCAGGCCAACACGAGCGACATGGAGCTCGAGCACGAGCTGGCGTCGCTCCTCGACGTTGAGCGGTTTCCGCCGCCGGCAGCGTTTCGCGAGCACGCGTTGCTGAACGACCCGGCGATCTATGAGGAGGCAGAGCGCGACTGGCAGGGCTGGTGGGTGCGCCAGGCCGAGGAGCTGCACTGGTTCAAGAAGTGGGACACCGTCCTCGACGACTCCAACCCGCCGTTCTACAAGTGGTTCGTCGGTGGCAAGCTGAACGTCTCATACAACTGTCTCGACCGCCACGTGGAAGCCGGACGCGGCGATCGAATCGCCTTCAACTGGCTCGGCGAGGATGGCTCTGAGCGCAAGGTCACCTATTCCGACCTGCTCGCCGATGTCGAGCGCTTCTCCAACGCGCTGCGCAATCTCGGCATCAAGAAGGGCGACGTCGTCGGCATCTACCTGCCGATGATTCCCGAGGTGGCGATCGCGATGCTCGCCTGCGCGCGCATCGGCGCGCCGCACAACGTCGTCTTCGGCGGCTTCTCACCCGAGGCGGTCCGTGAGCGGATGGAGTTCTCCGAGGCGAAGGCGCTGATCACCGTCGACGGCGCGTCGCGCAAGGGCACGATCGCCCCAATCAAGAAGGCCGTCGATCTCGTGATGGGAGACCTCGACTCGCTCGAGCACATCATCGTCATCGCCTCCAAGGGGACCGAATGCGAGATGCGCTCCGGACGCGACGTCTGGTACCACGAGATCATGGAGGCGGCGGACCCGAAGTGCCCCGCCGATCCGATGGACGCCGAAGATCCGCTGTACATCCTCTACACCAGCGGCTCGACAGCCAAGCCCAAGGGCATCTTGCACACCTCCGGTGGCTACCTCACCGGCGTCAGTGCGACGCACCGCTACATCTTCGATCTCCATCCCGAGGAGGACGTGTACTGGTGTGCCGCGGACGTCGGCTGGGTGACCGGCCACTCCTACATCGTCTACGGGCCGCTCGCCAACGGGGCGACCTGCGTGATGTATGAGGGTGCGCCCGACTACCCGCACAAGGGCATCTGGTGGGAGATCATCGAGAAGTACGGCGTGACGATCTTCTACACCGCGCCGACGGCGATTCGCGCCTGCATCAAGTGGGGCGCGGACTTTCCCCGCAAACACGACCTCAGCTCGTTGCGCCTGCTGGGAACGGTCGGCGAGCCGATCAACCCGAAGGCCTGGCTCTGGTACCACAAGGTCATCGGTGGCGAGCGCTGCCCGATCGTCGACACCTGGTGGCAGACCGAGACCGGCGCGATCATGATCACGCCGCTGCCGGGGATCACCGAGACCAAGCCGGGTTCGGCGACGACGCCCTTCCCCGGGATCAAGGCCGACGTCGTCGACGAGCACGAGGGCAAGACGATCGAGGAAGGGCAGGGTCTGCTCGTCCTCACGCGCCCCTGGCCGTCGATGCTCCGCACCCTCTACAAGGACGACGAGCGCTTTATCGAGACGTACTTCAAGCGCTTCGGTAAGACGACCTACCTGGTCGGCGACGCCGCTCGCCGCGACAAGGACGGCTACATCTGGGTGATCGGACGCATCGACGACGTCGTCAACGTCTCTGGTCACCGCCTCTCGACAGCGGAGGTGGAGTCGGCGATCGTCGCCCACGAAGCGGTCGCCGAGGCCGCGGTGATCGGCCAGTCAGACGAGCTCACCGGGCAGGCGATCTGCGCCTTCGTCACGCTGCAGGGCACGATCGACGGCACCGAGGAGCTCGAGGACGGCATCCGCGAGACGGTCGCGATCCGGATCGGCAAGTTCGCTCGACCGAAGCGGATCATCTGGGCCGACGACCTGCCGAAGACCCGCTCGGGCAAGATCATGCGCCGGCTGCTGCGCGACATCGCCGAGGGCCGCGCGCTCGGCGACGTCACGACGCTGCGCGACCCGGCCGTGGTCGAGTTGCTGAGCGAGCGGATCGCGACCTCCGAAGAGGACTAGCTGCGAGCGCTGCGGGCGCGGGAGGCTCCGCCAGGGAGCCTCCCGCGCTCCTCGCCTACTTTTGCGCGGTCTGTGTGGGGCGCGAGGTCCGCTCTTCACGACGCGAGCGCGCGAACCTAGACCTTGCGGTACTGGGGCACCCAGCTGCCGTCGTCGTGGCGCTCGAAGTCCTGGAAGAGCAGCGGCGCCTCGCGCCGGGCGATCTGCGCAACGCTGTCGAACACGAGCCGCAACTCCTCTTCGGCGCCCGGGGCGGTCCGCATCTCGATCACGTGGCGCAACGTTCGTGCGTTGGCCGTCCAGATGATGTCCGTCGAAAGGCCGAGCGGCGCCAGGCGACGCAGCGCCGAGGTGGCTTCCTTCTTGACGTGGAAGGGGACGCCGTCCTCGTCGAGGCCGAGCCGCTGTGCGGCGTCGCGCTGGAACTCCTCGAGCTGCTCGACGATTTGGAGCGCCTGCTCACGCACCGGCTCGAGGATCTCGGGCAGGCGAAAGCCGATGTCGGTCAGGCGCACGTAGCGCAGGCTCTCCTGGCTGAACGCCGAGCCGGCGCGATGGCGAACGAGCTCGTGCGTGAAAACACGGCTCACGTTGCGCAGAGCAAAGCTGTAGTTGGCGTGCTCGAGCACGCTGCCGTGGGCGCTGCGCAGGATGTTCTCGAAATACGCGCGCCGGTCGGTGCGCACGCGCGTGACGTTGACGTTGAGCCCGGGCTCCCAGCTGCGATAACACGCGCGGCCGCCGAACTCGACGAGCAGCTCGCCGCCGTTGGGCGACCCACCGGATTCTTCGAGCTGGCGATCAAGCCACGTCGCGCCACCGACGTCCTCGAGGTAGCCGCGCATCCCCTCGAGCTCGATCGACGGCCGCGCGATGAGAAAGACGCTCGGCGTGCTCTCGTGCATGGGCCGCGGATCGTAGCGGCCGCGCCGGAGGCTCAGAGCGAGCCGGCGAGTGTGTTGGCGGCGTGGTGCGCGAGGTCAAACAGGGGCTGCGGCAAGATGCCGAGCACGATCGTCGCCGCTGCGAACAGCACGGCGACGGCGGTCAGCTCGAGGTCGCTGCCGACGACGACGCTGTCGGCCTCCGGCGAGCCGCCGGCAATCAGCGGCACCGCGCCGCGGCCCAGCACGCTCGGGCCCGGCGCCGGACGCATCCACACGGCGCTGATCACGCGCAGGTAGTAGGCGAGCGAGATCATCGAGCCGATGACGAGCACGATCGCAAGCCAGCTGTAGCCGGCGTTCACGAGCGCATCGATGAGGTAGACCTTGCCGATGAAGCCGGCGGTTGCCGGGACGCCCGCGAGCGAGAGCATCGCGATCGTCAGCGGCCAGGCCAGCCACGGGCGCTCCTTGCCGATGCCGGCGACGGCGTCGATGTCGTCGCCGTAGGGCGTTTCGCGCTCACGCGCGATGATCACCGCGAACGCCGCGACGTTCATCAGCAGGTAGACCATCAGGTAGAACAGGACCGCGCGCGCGCCCAGCGCGCTCGCCACCGCGACGCCGGCGAGGATGTAGCCCGCCTGCGCCACCGAGGAGTAGGCGAGCATGCGTTTGAGCGAGGCTTGGCCGAGCGCGCCCACGTTGCCGACGATGATCGTGATCGCGGCGAGCGTGACCAGCACCGGCTGCCAGTTGCTGTGCTCGGCGATCAGCATCACGTCGAGCACCCGCAGCAGGACCCCAAACGCGGCCGCCTTCGTAGCGACCGCCATGAACGCCGTAACGGGGGTCGGAGCGCCCTCGTAGACGTCCGGGGTCCACTGGTGGAAGGGCGCGATCGATGCCTTGAAGCACAGTCCGACGAGGACCAGCGCGATGCCGGTGAAAAGCAGCGCGTTGGAGCTGTGCCCGTGCCCGATGACGCTCGCGATCTTGGCGAAGTCGGTCGAACCGGTCGCGCCGTATATCAGCGCGAGACCGTAGACCAGCGTCGCCGAGCCAACCGAACCGATGATCAGGTATTTGAGTCCCGACTCCAACGAGGCCGCTCGGCGCATCTCGGTGGCACACAGCACGTA
>Ga0182015_10003285_pt1 | contig 18293 bp, 17 predicted proteins | sample 712P3MmetaG_FD_120478 | JGI IMG/M metagenome (GOLD analysis project Ga0182015, IMG submission 120478) | Permafrost microbial communities from Stordalen Mire, Sweden - 712P3M metaG | ecosystem: Environmental > Terrestrial > Soil > Wetlands > Permafrost | place: Sweden: Stordalen | collected...
AGAGACGGGCGTTGGTGGTGTCCAGCTTGTCGGCGAGCTCGGTGTTTTTCTTTTGCGCGTCCGCGAGGCCCTGCTCGCTTGTAGCGAGGCGGGTCTGCAGGGTATAGCACCACACCAGGCCGCCGACGCCCAGCACGACAGCGACGATGATGGCCGCAAGCAGCGCACCCGACGCCGATCGTTCTGGAATCTGTTCCGTATCGCTCATGACTTTCTTCCTCTCCTGGGACGTTGCCAAGATTCGGCGCCAGCTCCGTACTAGACGCGGGAAACTCTAGAAAAGACTATAGCTCACCTGAGGCTGTGGGCTGAACCGGGGAGAAGGCCTCCGGCTGAGGCGGCCACATGGCAGAGTTGCTGCCCGTTGTCGAGAGACCGGGACCGGGGCAGCGCGCGGCGAAGCGATATTCGCACCCTTTGGGTGACAATGGTTTCTCTGCTGGGCTATAAACGTAAGGAATCTCGATTTCACTCGCGGAGACGACTCTTCATGGCAACGGCGGTCGCAGGCAAGGGTCTCGAAGGCATCGTCGCTACAACCTCATCCATCTGCTGGATCGACGGGGAGGCCGGCGTGTTGGCCTATCGGGGCATCGACATTCATGAGCTGGCGACGAACTCGACGTTTGAGGAGACGACCTATCTTCTGTGGTTTGGGGCGCTGCCGACCACGGCGCAGCTCGCAGAGTTCAGTGTGGAGCTTGCGGCAGCGCGGGGCATGCACCCGCGGGTGATCGAGTTTATGCGCATACTGCCGGCGGACGCGACACCCATGGAGGTGCTGCGCACGGCGGTCAGCCTGCTCTCGATGTATGACGCGGACGAGAAGGACTCGAGCCATGCGGCGAATGTGCGCAAGAGCTATCGGTTGACGGCGCAGATTGCGATGATCGTGGCAATCTACGACCGCATTCGCAAGGGCAAGCCGGTGGTTGAGCCAGACACGGGCCTTTCGCACGCGGCGAACTTTTTGTGGATGCTCAACGGCGAGAAGCCTTCGGCGACCGCGACCAAGGCCTTTGATATTGCGCTGATCCTGCACGCCGACCATGAGCTGAATGCCAGCACCTTCGCGGCGCGGGTGATAGCAGCAACGCTCAGCGACCTGCACTCGGCGATCACTGGTGCAATCGGCGCACTCAAGGGGCCGCTGCACGGTGGCGCAAACGAAGAGACGATGAAGCTGCTGTATGCCATCGAGGCCTCAGGCGCAGATCCAGTCGAGTACGTAAAGCAGATGTTCGCCCAGAAGAAGAAGATCTCCGGCTTCGGTCACCGGGTGTATCACACCGAGGACCCGCGGGCGACGCACTTGCGGCGGATGTCGGCGGACCTGGGACGCTCGGCAGGCAGCACCAAGTGGTTTGACATGTCGCGCAAGATCGAGCTGTTCGTGAAGCAGGAGAAGAAGCTCAACGCGAATGTGGACTTCTACTCTGCTTCCACCTACACCACGCTGGGCATCGACATCGACCTGTTCACACCGATCTTCGCCGTGAGCCGCATTGCAGGCTGGGCGGCACATGTGATCGAACAGCACGACGACAACCGGCTGATCCGCCCCCGCGCCGACTACACCGGCCCCCCGTATCCAGAACCGTACACTCCGATCTCGGAGCGGTAAACTCGCGTCTGGTTGCGGCGTAAACTTGGGTATGCGCCGCATCTACATGGACGCGAATGCAACGACGCCTCTGCTTCCCGAGGTGTTGGAGGCAATGCGCCCTTTCTGGATGGAGACGTTCGCCAACGCGAGCTCAATCCACCAGCAGGGGCAGACCGCGCGGGCCGCGGTAGACCGGGCGCGCGAGCAGGTTGCCGGGATGCTGGGCTGCCGCGCGGCGGAGGTGGTCTTCACCTCGGGCGGCACGGAGAGCGACAACCTGGCGCTCTTCGGCCTGCTGGGGCCGGGCGATCATCTGATCACCACGAGCATTGAGCACCATGCTGTGCTTCACGCGGCGGAAGACTTAGCCGAGCGCGGTGTCGCCGTAGCGTTTCTGCCGTGCGGGCCGGACGGGGTCGTGGAGGTTGCGGAGCTCAAGGCGGCGTTGCGGCCGAATACGCGGCTGGTGAGTGTGATGCTTGCCAACAATGAGACCGGCGTCATCCAGCCGGTGCGGGAGCTTGCGGCTGCGGCCCACGCGGCTGGAGCGTTGTTCCATACCGACGCCGTACAGGCTGCGGGGAAGCTGAAGCTCGATGTGGCGGAGCTGGGCTGCGATCTGCTCAGCATCTCCGGGCACAAGATGTATGCACCGCAGGGGATCGGCGCGCTATTTGTGCGGCGGAGCGTGAGGGTGCGCCCAATGTTCTTTGGCGGGTTGCATGAGCGCGGACGCCGGGCAGGTACGGAGAACGTCGCGGGGATTGTTGGGCTCGGCAAAGCGGCGGAACTGGCGCGGGGTTGGCTTGCGGGGAACCGAGCGGAGCCAGGGTTGCAGAGCGTGGCGGCGATGATCGCGCTGCGCGACAGGTTGGAGCAGGGGATTCTCGCCGCGGTGGAGGAGGCCGGCGTGAACGGCGCTGGCGCGGCGCGGGTGGCGAATACCTGCAACCTGCACTTCGACAATGTAGAGGCAGAGGCGCTGGTGATCGCGCTCGACCTGAAGGGGCTCGCAGTGTCGGGCGGGTCGGCGTGCCAATCGGGCGCGATGGAGCCGTCGCATGTGCTCACCGCCATGGGGCTGAGCGAGGCGCGGGCGCGGGGCAGTGTGCGGTTCTCCCTGAGCCGGATGACAACCGAAGACGAAGTAGACTCAGCACTCAAGCTAGTCCCTCAGGCTGTGGCCCGATTGAGGGAGTTGAGCCCGAACTGGCACAAGGCCGCGGAGAGCGTCGCTAGCTAGAGGTACCACGGGATGTTGACGACCACCAGGCGCTGATTGCCCCGCAGTAGAAGGATGAGCTTCAGCAACTGGACGCGCTGGTTGTGCAGCGCGTTCTCCCACCAATGCTTGACTACGAGTTCGGGGAGGAGCACGGCGATCTTGCGGCCCGGGTTCTGGTTCTCGAGCTCGAAGATGTAGTCGAGCAATGGCCCGATGACGAGCCGGAAGGTGGAGTGCAGGGTGACGAGCTCGGGCTCCGCTAGCTGTGCGGTCCTAATGGGCCCGAGCACGCGCTCCTCCCACACGGTACACAGCGCCTCTTCGCCATCGTCGCAGTCGACGTTGACCACCTTGATCTCCTTCGAGAGCAGCATGCCGAAGCGCAAGGCCTTCTCGGTCACGCGGTCCCAGCGCGCCATGGGGATGACCACCAGTGGCTGTTCGAGGTTGTTCGTGTTGAGCGGAGTCATGTCGGTCATCTCGCCCTTCACGCGGGTGTAGTGCTGCTTGATGCCAACCATCAGGAGGATGAGGGTGGGCACGAGAAGCGCGGTGACCCACGCGCCCGAGGTGAACTTGGCGACCAGCACGACGATCGTGGTGATGCCGGTGGCGACCGCTCCGGTGCCGTTGACAAACATGTGCCAGCTCCGGCCTTTGTGCTCCGGGCCCTGCTTCTTCCAGTGCATTACCATCCCGGCCTGGGAGAGGGTGAAGGCAAGAAACGCGCCGATGGCGTAGAGCGAGATGAGGCGGTCGGTCCGGCCGTCGAACATGATCAGGATGACGGTGGTGAGTCCGGTGAGCGCGTAGATGCCGTGAGAGAACAGCAGGCGCCGGCCGCGCAGGATGAAGACATGCGGCAGGTAGTCGTGCATGGCGATGGCGCGGGTGAGGCGGGGGAAGTCGGCGAAGGCGGTGTTGGCGCTGAGGGCAAGCGCAAGGAAGACGCAGCCCATGGTGGTGAAGTAGTACCATCCGCGCCCGAAGACCGCCATGACGATGAGCGAGAGCAGGCTCTGGTAACCCGGCAGACCTTGGTCCATGGCCATGATGCCGTACTTCTTGGCCAGCCAAGCGGTGCCCATGAGCAGGATGATGAGAGTGCCGATGATGATGCTCAGCGCACGCTGGGCGTTCTTGGCCCGCGGGTCGCGGAAGGCCATGACTCCGTTGGAAACGGCCTCCACGCCGGTCATGGCGGCGCAGCCATTGGAAAAGGCCTTCATCAGGAGCCAGATGCTGAGGTAGCTGACCGTGGCGGGCGATGGGGCGGGCAACGGAACCAGCGGCATGGGATGGCCTCCCGCCGCGAAGACACGAAATGCCCCAACGCCGATGGAGATGAGAAGGGTCCCGACAAAGAGGAAGGTGGGCAGGATGAAGGCCGCGCCCGTGTCCTTGACGCCGCGCATGTTCACCAGGGCGAGGACGGCGAGGACCACGAGGCAAAGCAGCAGCGTGTGCGGCAGCAAAGCGGGGACGGCGGAGACGACGTTCTCGATGCCCGCGGAGATACCGACCGCAGCGGTGAGGATGTAGTCGATCATCAGCGCGGCGGCGGCGAGCAGGCCGGCGCCGGTGCCGAGGTTCTCCGTGGCGACCGTGTAGGAACCGCCGCCAGTAGGATAGGCCGCAATGGTCTGGCGATAGCTGAAGAAGACGATGACCAGCAGAATCAGGATCGCCGAGATGATGGGGATGATGTACTGGATGCCCATCAGTCCAAGCGGGATCAGCAGGGCCATCGCGGTCTCGGGACCGTATGCTGCGGAGGTGAGGGCGTCGAGCCCAAAGATAGGGATTCCGGCGGCCACGCCGATGTGTTCGGCGCGTTCCTCGCTCGTGGCCAGAGGTCTGCCAAATAAAGAATCAGTTAAAGACATGTAAGTTTGATACTAAACCGTCCGCCTGCCAACCTCTAGACCCTTTTGATGGGCCCAGCCGCGAAATTCCGGTTAAAGCGGATGGCGAGGCCCTTTCCATCGAAGTCCTGGGCGATTCGGCTGGGGCCGATCCACAACCTGCTGGCGTCTGCTTCGGCAACCGCGGCGGAGGTGTTACCCTGCTTTGGTTCGCAGCGAAAACCGGAAAAATCGGAGGTCCCCCTTGGGACGGATACATGAGACGTTCTCGAGACGAAGTGCCGTTCTTCTTCTGTTGGCGGCGCCAATGGGCATTTGCGCGCAGAGCACATCGACTCCGGCGAAGGCTGGCCTGTGGGAGACGACGGTGAGCTCGACCCGTGCGATGCAGATGCCGCCGGAAGTGGCAGCGAGGATTGCGGCGATGCCGCCGGCGCAGCAGGCGATGATGCAATCCCAAATGCAGGCCATGGGCGGCGGCAAGCCGATCGTCACCACAACGCAGTCCTGCTCCACGGGCCAGGACAGCATGGATTCCCTGCTCAGCCGTGCGCAGTCTTCGGCCATGAAGTGTACCTTCCCCAACCGCGTCCAGGCCGCCGATGGCGCCTCCTTCGACATCAGTTGCACCAGCGAACAAGGCACCGCCAAGGGGCACATGGAGTTTCATATGCCCGATACGGAACATGTGAACGGCACCGCCCACATCACCATCACAGGCACCGCGCAGGGCAGCACGATGAATACGACGGTGGACAACACAACCGCCGCGAAGTGGCTGGGCGCCGACTGCGGCAGCGTTCAGCCAAACAGCTCTGTTGTGGTGAAGTAAGCGAGCGGCGCGGGTAGTCATCAATCGACAGGCTCTATGATTGGGGAAGCGTTTTCCGATTGGATAATGCTTTCTTCGGAGGTCTGTCTGCCCGTGACTCTCGTGTGTCGCCGTGCTTCGCTGGTGGTGAGTCTGGCGATGATTGTTGCCGCGCGTGCGCTCGGTCAGAGCCCGGTTAGCCAGACGAATCCGATCCGCATCGCAGCCGACCTCTCCGAGGCGCCGCGCAAGCTGTACCACGCGGAGATCGATCTGCCGGTAAAGCCCGGGCCGCTGACCCTGATCACGCCGCAGTGGATTCCAGGCAATCATCGGCCGACCGGGCCGGTTGAGGAGATTACCGGCGTGGTCTTTACCGCAATCATCCCCGGGAGCGGAGCGCAGGCGCTGCCGTGGACCCGGGACGACGTCAATCTCTACGAGTACCACCTCACCATTCCCACCGGCGTCACCAGCCTGCACGCGCATCTGGACTGCATCGTGACGTCGCGCGCGACGACCAAGCTGGCCGTCTTGGAGTGGGAGAAACTGCTGCTCTATCCCGCGAATGTACCGGTGGGCGACATCGCCGTGCAGCCGTCGGTGACGGTGCTCGCGGGATGGGGGACCGGCATCGCGCTGATACCGGTCGCTTCGGGTCTCCCCGCTGTACCAGTAACCGGGGTGGACGAGGTAGCGCATGGCGCGGGCAATGCGCCCGCGTCGGCTACCACCACCACGCGCTTCGCGGCAACGACAGTGGAGCAGTTGGAGGATTCGCCAGTGCTTGCGGGGCAATACTTCCATGAGTATCCGCTAGCCCCGGAGATCACGCCCAAACACTTCATTGACGTGGCGGCGGACAATGCTGCCGACGCTGAACTGCGGCCGGAGTTTCTGGCGGAACTGTCGAATCTGGTGCGCGAGGCCCGCGCGATGTATGCCTCCCGGCACTACAACGTCTACCACTTTCTGCTGACGCTCTCCGATGTCGCGGGCGGCGACGGGCTGGAGCATGGGCAGTCGTCGGACATCGGGGTTGCAGCGAACCAGTTTCGCGACCCGGAGCACCAACTCGCCGAGGCCGACCTGATGCCGCATGAGTTTACCCACTCGTGGAACGGGAAGTACCGGCGGCCTGCGGGGCTCTATCAGCCGGACTTCGCGACCCCGCAGCAGGGCGATCTGCTCTGGGCCTATGAGGGGATGACGCAGTATCTCGGCAATGTGCTCGCGGCGCGCGCGGGATTGAAGACGCAGGAGCAGTATCGCGACCTGCTGGCCACCGTTGCCGCCAACATGGACAACAGGCCAGGCCGCGACTGGCGGACGAACGGGGATGCGTCGATCTCCTCGAGCATCCTGCGCGAGAGTGGCGCAGCGTGGGCCAACTGGAGGCGTTCGCAGGACTACTACCAGGACGGCGAGCTGCTCTGGCTGGACGCTGACACGTTGATCCGGCAACTGACCGGCGACAAGAGATCGCTGAATGACTTTGTTCGGCTATTCCTCGGCAAGGGCGGCGATACTGGGCCACTGATTCTGCCATACGACCTCCAGGAGGTGATTGCGGACTTGAACCAGGTGGCGCCATACGACTGGGCGAAGTTCATCCACGACCGCATCGAGAACATCAACCCACGCGCCAACCTCGCGGGGATCGAGCGCGGCGGGTACAGGCTGATCTACGCGGACAAGCCGACCAAAGGCGAGTCCACCGAAGCGGCCAGCGGGAGCGCCCGCGGAACGCCGATCGATGTCTGGTACTCCATCGGGATCCGCGTGGTCAAGGACGGGACCATCATGGACGTGCGCTGGGGTGGCCCGGCGGACAAGGCGAAGCTGACGCCCGGACAAAAGATATACGCCGTGAACGGGATGGTCTTCACCGGCGATGGATTGAAGGCGGCGGTCCGCGAGGCGATGGGCAAGACGGAGCCGATCCACCTGATCCTGCAGACGGACACCTTCGTCTCATCGGCGGATCTGGACTACCACGACGGCGAGCGGTATCCCACGCTCGAGCGGGTGCAGGGGACGCCGGACTATCTGGATGAGATCACGAAGCCCCTCGTCGTGCCGACTGCCGCGGGTGCGCTCGCCCAGCCCGTGAGATAGAGGCGCAGCTCACCGGCCCAGCAGCAGATCGCCGAAGGGCGGGAAGGTCAGGAGCAGGCCCAGCGCCAGCAGGAGGAAGGCCGCCGTGTCTATTGTTCGCAGTGCGACCGCCTTGTTCTTCCATAGGTGCGCGAGGACCGCCCACGCGACGAGCCAGGCAACAATGGCGACGGTGGTGACGCCGGAGAGCGAGCCAGAGGGATTATAGAAGTTGAGCGTGGCGGCGAAGCGTTTGGAGCCGTCGGCGGCGACGACGAGGACGCCGAGCGCGAAGCAGCCGAATCCGCAGGCAAGCAGCGCGGCGGCTACGGGGCCGTTAGCAGCCCGATTTTGTGTTTCGTGATGGATCGCGTTCATGGGGCGCTCCGCATGAGCCGGATTGTGTTGCCGCCCCGGACGGGAGCGGCTTTGTTGATCATCGCTCCCCAGCCGCCAGCGATGGCGGCGGCCAAGAATGCCGTTGCGGCGAAGCCCAGGACCGCGGCGCGAATTGCGCGGTCCGCGTTCCACACAGTGCGATGTCTGAGCATGACCCAGGCGACCATGGTCATCGTCATGGGGGCGATCCAGGCGATGTGCTCCTTCCACTCCATGCCGAAGTTGTGCCAGCCGGCTGTGGAAGGGTGCGCGGTGAGGAGGAACTTTGGGTAGAGAGCGAGGTCGGCCCCGGCGGGCGCGACCGCGCGGTACCAGGGGTAGATGAGGTACGTGCCGGAGAGGACCGCCGCCCATCCGATCGCGACCATCGCGATGAGGTAGACCATCTGCCAGCGGGACAAGGGCCACTCAGAGGTTCCGCGCCGGCCTTCGAGCAACATCACGATAGCGCCAAAGATCGCCATGAGGAAGAAGCCGCCGAAGAGCATTCCGTGGATGGCGGTGATAAGTTCGCGTTGGGTGATCTCCATGGTGTCTCGCTTTCTGCGGGGCCGTAGTTTCGGCCTAGTGCGGGCGCATCTTCATTGCGGCGGCGAGCATCTTGGAACCGGTGCTGCTGGAGGGTGGGGACTGGTCGCCGGAGTCGCCTGCGTCTTTGGGGCCCCAGGTCCAGTAGAGCGAGAGGTAGGTGTAGGTCTCTGGCTGGCCGTGGATGCTGCGGCCTGCGGCGAAGAGCAGATCGAAGCCATCCTTGAACTCATAGATGCCGCCGAGGTCGAGCAGCGTGGCGGCGCGAGTGCTGATGGCGGCTTCGCCCTCTGCGCCGTGGCCGTAGAGTTCGCCGCCGAGGGTCCACCTCTTGGCGATCTGGCGCTGGACGAGCAGGCCGCCGAAGGGAAAATTTTTATAGCCATTGTCATAGCCGGGGGCGGAGACGATGACTTCGCCGCCGCCGCCGTAGCTGGTCCACTGCCTGTCCGCCGTGCCCCACGACTTCTGGAGCCAGAGGGGCATGCGGTACCACATGCCGCCCACGCCCAGGGTCTTGGCGGCGCTTCCGGTGGGCAGCTCGAAGAAGGGAAAGATACCGGCTTCGGGGAGGTGTTTGGTCTCTTTGACGATGCGGATCTTGGCGCCGAGTTCGGTGTCTCCGATGCCATAGTAGATAGGCCCATTGGGGATAAACACAGCTCCCACGGGCAAGACGAGATGGAGCTGGACGTTGGGCACGACGCCGTAGTTGACCTCGTAGCTGGGAACATTGAGGACGGTACCGCCGGCGTTCTTGCCGGTCCCGTCGGAGAGCTCGAAGGCATACATCTCGAAGTGCTTGTACTCGACCGGGTCGGGGTCGTCGGTTTGGAAGGGAGGGCCAGCGTGGGCGGTTGCGACAAAGAACAAGCTCAGCCAGAAGCATCCCGATGCGGCTCTATGCACGAATCTAACCCGATGGAGATACCTTCTAGCCCGGCTCATAGAGGGAATGTATCGAAGTTCGATACTAAACGCAAGCTCGACTCCCGGCCCCTGTCCGGATTTCCGCGGTGTGGTAAACAATGGGTGAGGTTCGCGGATTTGGCTAAATCTTCACAAGCTGTCGAAGTGCGGCGACTCTACTCTGGCCTTATCCGCCTGCATGTGCTTCATCATGCCGGGCAAGAGCCGATCTTCGGCTTCGGCATCATGCAGGAACTGCGCCGCCACGGCTACCATATCGGGCCCGGCACGATCTATCCGATGCTGCACGCGATGGAACGGAGCGGTCTCCTACGCTCCAGGACACTGAAGAAAGAGGGTCGCATGCAACGCGCCTACCTTGTTACGCCGGCAGGCCGCAAGGCGCTTGTGGAAGCAAAGGAGAAGGTGCGGGAACTGTTCCACGAACTCTTCGAAGAAGAGTGAGGTGAGAGCATCGCGGAGTCTGCGTCGGCGCAGGGCAATCCAAATCCAGCCCACTACGCGATAATGAGGTATGAGCGCTGTGCACAAGGCCGACACCGTGAACCAGCCGGAGACGATCGCCGTCGCGATGTCGGGCGGGGTGGACTCCTCCGCCGTCGCGGCGATGCTGCGCGCGGAGGGCCACGCGGTCGTCGGCCTCACGCTGCAGCTCTGGAACCAGCGCCGCCTCGCCGGGCATGAGGGTATGCCGGAGGCCGTGCGCGGGCGCTGCTGCTCGATCGACGATGTCTACGACGCGCGCCGCGTCGCCGAGCACCTCGGCATCCCCTACTACCTCGTCAACCAGGAGGCGCGCTTCGAGGCCGAGGTCGTCCGCCCATTTGTGGACGAGTACCTCGCCGGTCGCACGCCCATTCCCTGCACGCTCTGCAACAACCACCTGAAGTTCGACGCGCTGTTGACCACCGCCCGCCAGATCGGCGCCGAGCGCATCGCCACCGGCCACTACGCCCGCAACCGCTGGGACGCCGCGCGCGCCCGCTGGATACTCTCTCGCCCCGAGGACAAGTCCAAGGACCAGACCTACTTCCTCTTCGGCCTGACGCAAGCCCAGCTCTCACGCACGCTCTTTCCGTTGGGCGAGATGCAGAAGCCGGCCGTCCGCCAGCTCGCCGCGGAGGCCGGTCTCGCGCTCGCCGCCAAGCCGGACTCGCAGGAGATTTGCTTCATCCCCGGCGGGGACTATGCGGCGTTTCTGGCCGCGTACCTGGACGAAGAGGGCGAGGACATGCCCGATCTTGCAGGTGAGCTCGTCACGGCAGGTGGCGAGGTCGTCGGCCATCACGCTGGCATTCAGAGCTTCACCGTAGGCCAACGCAAGGGCCTCGGCCAGGTTGCACACGGCGGAGGCAACAAGGGTCCGCAGTACGTTCTGGCAATCCATCCCGACTCGCACCGCGTCACCGTGGGTGCCGGCGATGAGCTGCTGTCGCGCGACCTCATCGCGGACCAGCTGAACTGGGTCTCAGTCCCCGGCCTCGGCGAGACCCGGGAGATGCGAGTCCGCGTCAAGATCCGCCACCGACACGAGCCTGCCTGGGCGACGCTGCATCCTGAGGGCGGCGACCGCGTCCGCGCAACCTTCGATGAGCCGCAACGCGCCATCACTCCCGGCCAGGCGGCGGTGTTCTACCAGGGCGATGAGGTCGCGGGCGGCGGCTGGATTGTCTGACGCCGACCGTCCCCGCCCTCTTCCGCGCTGGTAGAATCGGCTGCGATCTGCGATGGTTTTGATGATGGCTATCTCCCCCTCAGCGATGTTGCCCCGATGAAGTGCCCCTACTGCGGCTTCGCGCAGGACCGCGTGGTCGACTCGCGCGAGAGCAAAGAGGCCGACGCGATCCGCCGCCGCCGCGAGTGCGAGGGCTGCAACAAGCGCTTCACTACCTATGAGCGGATCGACGAAATCCCCTACATGGTCGTCAAGAAGGACGGCCGTCGCGAGAAGTTCGACCGCCAGAAGATCCTCGGCGGCCTGCTCCACGCCTGCCAGAAGCGCCCCGTCGGCGGCGCGATGCTGGAGCGCATCGTCGATGAGACGGAGGCCTTCGTGGTCGACTCACCGGAGCGCGAACGCTCCACCAGCGAGATCGGTGAGCTGATCATGTCCCGTCTCAAGGAGATCGACACCGTCGCCTACATCCGCTTCGCCAGCGTCTACCGCGACTTCAAGGACGTCCGCGAGTTCAAAGTCGAGCTGGAAGAATTGCTCAGTGGCAAAGACGCGCGCAAGAAGCGTCCATAAAACCTCATGATCGAATCAAAGCGAGGTTGGATGAAGGGCAGCAATAAGATTCGAACCTTGGCTACCGTCGCCTGCCTCGTCGCGCTGACATACGCGCCTGTGGGATGTAAATCAAACCCCACCGGAACCGGAGCCGCAAAGGCTCCCGCACCCGACCCTTCGACGCTCGGCTCCGTAAGCGGGGTCGTTCGCCTGGCCGGCAATGCTCCCGTACCCGTCCGCATCGACACCACGATGGATCCGGCTTGTTCCCCAAGCGGCGGCGACACCTATAGCGAGCAGCTCGTCGTACACGACGGCAAACTCGCCAATGTCTTCGTCTACATCAAGAGTGGCCCACCCGCAGCCATGTTGGCCGGGGAGAGCTTTCCCCCGTTGGCAGTGCTCGATCAGAAGGGTTGCAGCTATGTGCCCCACGTCATCGCCGTGGAGGCCGCTGGATCGGTCGAGTTCCGCAATGACGACATGACGATGCACAACGTGCATGCCATGCCCACCGTGGTTGGCAACGCAGCGGTCGACATCTCGGAGGGCCCGAACGGCAAGCCGCAGACCAGGCAGTTCAAGCAGCCGGAGATCATGATCCCCGTCCGCTGCAACAATCATCCATGGATGAGCGCCTTCATCAACGTCTCGGCGACGCCGTGGTTCGCCGTGACAGGCGCCGACGGTAGCTTTACCCTCAAGGGAATGCCCGCCGGCCAGTACGTGCTGGGGTTCGTACAAGAGAAGCTGGGCGAGCAGGATAGTACGGTGACGGTGAAACCGCAGGCCGTAACGACCGCGGATGAGTCCTTCACCATGAAGCCGGAAGCATGATGACGCAGGAGTGCGAAGAAAGGAAGGGTGACGCCAGATGAGCTTACAGGTGTTGATGGTGGTCCATGTGTTGCCGATATGGTTTCTGATCTTCGGGCTGTTTCTGCCTCGCATCGCGCTGTTCGTGCTCTGGCTGGAGACGCCGCTGACCTTCTTCCACCTGCACGGCATCCTCCCGCTGCTGGTTGCCATCTTCCTGCCGCGCCTTCTGGTCCTCTACATGATCTATCTCGACCAGGGCATCAGCCTGTGGTTCATCATTCATCTCGTGGCGGCGCTGATGGTCTGGGGCGGCTCCGGAGGGTACAGCGCGCGACGGCGGCGACGGCGCGAATATTAGCTGCGCCCCGGATAACAAAGCCACGTGGCGTAGAGTCTCTTGCAGTGCGTCTCACCTCATCTCTGGAGAGAATTCCATGATCCGTCTGCGTTCTGTGGCTCGCGACCTAGCCCTGGTGTGCGTCGCTGTGGCAATTGGCTGGTGGGCGCGTGGCGCGGGGACGACTGTGCTCGCGCGCGGCGAATCCCTGTCGACGACCGAGGGGAACCTTGCATTTCAGCTCAGCGGGGTCGCGCCGGAGACGGCGCTGACCGTCTACAACCCGGGCAATCGCACGCTCTATGTCTATCCGCGGATCGGCGCGGGGAACTCGCACATCAGCTGCGGGTACAGCTTCTCGATCCCCAACCCTGGAGCTGCGATCGAACGATCGAACTGCCCGATGGGTGAACTCCTGCCCCAACATTAGACAAATCTCGGACTGTATGGCGACTGACCGAACCAAAGCGGCTGCTTAGCCCAGTCTCGTGCGAATCAAAGATGGCGATACGCCCCGTGGCACGGTATCCTTGAAGGATTATGGAACGGCGAAGAGTTGGCATCCTTGGCGCGACCGGCATGGTCGGGCAGCGCTTCATTCAGTTGCTGGAGAAGCACCCGTGGTTTGAGATCGCATGGCTCGCAGCCAGCGACCGCAGCGCGGGCAAGACCTACGCCGAGGCATGCAAGTGGAAGCTGGATACGCCGCTGCCGCCGCGCATCGCGTCGATGACGGTGATGCCCAACGTTCCTGAAGGCACGCCTACGGGACAACTGCCCAAAATCATCTTCGCCGCCCTGGACGCCGATATCGCCCGCGAGCTGGAGCCGAAGTTCGCCGTCGCAGGTTGCGCGGTGGTGTCGAACTCGAGCGCGTTTCGCATGGTCGAGGACGTTCCGCTTGTGGTGCCGGAGGTCAACGCCGATCACCTCGCCATGATCGAGCGGCAGAGCTGGCGACGCGAGCCCTCAGCCGATGGTTCGCCGGGCGGATACATCGTGACTAATCCGAACTGCTGCGCCATCGGCCTCGCCCTAGCGCTCAAGCCGCTGGAGGAGCGCTTCGGCATAGAGAGTCTCTTCGTTTCGACCATGCAGGCGGTCAGCGGTGCGGGCTATCCCGGCGTGGCATCACTGGATATTCTCGGCAACGTCGTCCCGTACATAAAAAACGAGGAAGAGAAGCTGCAGGAAGAGGTGGGCAAGCTGCTTGGCCGATTGGACAGCGGACGAGTGGCAATGCTCGACGCCAAGCTGAGCGCGCACTGCAACCGTGTGCCGGTCGAAGATGGCCACATGGAATGTGTTTCGATCAAGCTGCGGCGCAAGGCGACGCGCGACGAACTGCTGGCGGCGTGGGCCGAGTTTGCGCCGCTTGCCGGGCAGCGGCTGCCCAGCGCCCCAGACCAGCCAGTAGAGTACGACACCACCCCGGACCGTCCGCAGCCGCGCCTGGACCGGATGCGCGGCGCGGGGATGGCCGCGACCGTAGGACGGCTGCGCGAGTGCAACCTGCTGGACTGGAAGTTCGTCGTCCTCTCTCACAACACCATTCGCGGAGCTGCGGGTGCCGCGGTCTTGAACGCCGAGGTCCTCGCCCGCCTGGGAAAGCTTGACTTCAAGAAGGCGCTCATAGCGCAGCGCGACGCGGTGCTGGCATGAGCGAGCGGAGAAACGTGCAGGCGCGCGCGGGCGAGGCGCGGGCTGGTCTGGTGGTGATGAAGTTCGGCGGGACCTCGGTCGAGGACGCCAAGGCGATGCTGCGCACGGCGGCGATTGTCCGCGGGCGCCGCGAGCGCGGCCTCTCCCCCGTCGTCGTCGTCTCCGCGATGGCCAAGGTCACCGACCAGCTGCTCGCCGCAGCCGCAGCGGCGGGGCGCGGCGACAAGACGGGCGCGCTGGCGATTGCCGCCCGTCTCCGTAACCGCCACATCGAGACCGCGAGCGACCTGCTCTGCGGCGAGATATTCGCGGGCACGGAGACCGCCATCCGCGCCGAGTTCGATGCACTGGATGACTTGCTGCGCGGAATCGCCGCTGTCGGCGAGCTCACTCCGCGAACCAGCGACAACGTCGTCAGCTTCGGCGAGCGCCTCTCGTCCCAGATGGTGGCGGCGGCCTTCGAGCAGAACGGCCTCAACGGCGTCCACGTCGACGCGCGCACCTGCATCATCACCGACGCCCACTACGGCAAAGCCATCCCCCATGAGGCGCACATCGAAGCGAAGCTCGCCGAGCTTGTGCTCCCTCTGGTCGAGCGCGGACTGACCCCGGTCATGGGTGGCTTCATCGGCGCGACCGAAAAAGGCATCACGACGACACTGGGCCGCGGCGGCAGCGACTTCACCGCCGCGCTGGTGGGCGGCGGCCTCCACGCTGGCGCAATCGAGATTTGGACCGACGTCAACGGCATCATGACCACGGACCCGCGCATCTGCCCCGACGCGCTGCGCGTGAAGACCATCAGCTTCGAAGAGGCGGCCGAGCTTGCCTACTTCGGCGCGAAGGTGCTGCATCCGGCCACCATCCTTCCCGCGGTGCAGAAATCGATCCCGGTCTGGGTGCTGAACTCGCGCAACGCGGAGAATGAGGGCACCAAGATCACCGCGATGGCGCCGCCCTGCGCGAGCCCCTTCAAGAGCATTGCCGCAAAGAAGGGTCTGACGATCATTGACGTGGTGGCGAGCCGCATGCTGATGACTCACGGCTATCTGAAGGCCGTCTTCGATGTCTTCGACAAGTATCACTGCGCGATCGACATGGTCTCCACTAGCGAGGTCAGCATCTCCGTCACAGTGGACTCGAACGAGCGGCTGCCGGAGATCTGCGCGGAGCTGGACAAAATCGCCGACGTGAAGCTTGAGGGCAGTAAGGCCCTCATCTGCATGGTGGGCGAGGACATTCGCGGGCGCAGCGGAATCTCCGGCCGCATGTTCTCCGCCATCCGCCACATAAACGTGCGCATGATCTCGCAGGGTGCGAGCGAGATCAACATGAGCTTCATGATCGAGCAATCGGATGTGGAGGAGGCGATTCGCTCACTCCATGCGGAGTTCTTCGCCAACCCCGATCCGACGGTCTTCGATACCGAGGCGCGCGTGGTGGCCGCCAAGGCCTGACCCGCGCTAGTTGCCAGGCTCCAGCGCCGCAGGAGTGATCTCGTAGCCGCTGGCGAAGTGGGGCATACGGCGGCGCATCTCCTCAAGGGCGGCGCGGTCGGTGGGCCCCGAGAGGACAACGTAGCGGAAGTCGGGCAGGCGGGCGACGGAGTCGAGGTCGCCCATGAATCCATTGAGGCGAGCAAGGCGGCGCTTGCGCCCGGCGTAGGGGTCGGGGCTGAAGTAGTCGGTGGCCGCCGGAGCTTCGATGGACTGCTCCGCGACCGCGAGTTCGCTGGTGTATGTCTCCACGCGGTGGGCGGTGCCGCCGAGGTAGGACTCAACAGCATAGAGCCGCGTGTGGGCGCAATCGCTGGGCGGCAGCGCGCGTGAGCCGCCGAAGATCGCGCCGCGGAAGGGTGAGACGACCAGCGTTTGGGGCAGGTTGGCCTGCGCCAACTCGAACGCGAGCGCACTGTCGTAGGTGACGACCACCGCGCAGTTCTGCCCGGCTGTCTGCTCGACGAAGGCGACGACCTGCTCTGGGCGGTCGTTCATGGTGGCCTTGGTAAGGCCGTAGCGGCCCAGCATGTGAAGGATGCCAACCGCGCTCCATAGCGCGAAGAAGAGGAGGGCCGCAGTCTGGGCGCGGGGGCGCAGTGTGTCGACGATGAGCGCGGCGATGGGGGCTAGGATGGGGACAAGCAGAAGGCCATTGCGGGATTTCCCGCCCAGGCCGGAGATTGCGACCAAGAGGAAGAAGAGAAGGCCAAAGAGGACGATGGAGGCGAGGGCCGGCCGCGTTGAGGACGAGGTATCCGCGGAGACAGCTTCTTTGCGACTAAGACGAAGCAGACTGGCCGCGCCGACGATGCAGAGCGCAGCGAAGAGAAGGTCGGCGACGATCGCCAGTGGGTGCCATGGCAGGTAGGCCTCGGAGGCGGCGATCGACTCTGTTAGCCGCAGCACGGAGGCGGCCAGCGAGTAGCGCTGTGTGTCGCCGTTGGGGAGATGGATGGCGAGCATGGTGTGCAGCTGGGGCGCGATGAGAGCCGCGAAGATTGCGGCCGTAAGCAAGGCGCGGCCGAGCAGTTGGCCGCGTGGCTGGTGCCGGTAGCGGAGAAGCATTGCAACCGCAACCGCGAAGGCGAAAAGCAGTGTGATGTAGTTGAGGTAGAAAAGGCAGGCCAGCAAAAGGCCGAGCGCGAGCGAGCGCGCGATGCTCAGCGCCGGACGCGGTTTGCTGGGTTGGAGCGCAGCGGTGAGCGTGATGAGAGCGAGGCCGGTCCACCAGCAATACCAGCGGTAGGTATTGCTCCACATCAATAGTTGCGGGTGCAGCGTGGCGAGCAGGAGCAGGCAGAGCCGCGCGCGGGTGCGGGCGAACAGCGGCGTGATGGCGAGCAGAAAGACAGCGAGGCCTGCGTAGAGGACGGCGGCGGGGAAGAGGTTCATCCAGCGAAAGGACGGCAGCATGCTGTATGCGACGTGCGCCAGCAGGTACATGCCGGGTGGGTGGACGTCGCCCTCGGCGGTCACGGCGAGAATGTGGCGGACGGAGCCGGTGACGATGTCGAGGGAGAATATCTCGTCGTCGTAGAGGTTGCGCACGGCGAGCAGGGCGACGGAGATCGCGGCGGAGACAAGGAGAAACGCGGCGGCCTGTGTGCGTGGAGTCGGCTTACGCGGCATGGGGAGTTAGGTGCGGCATGAGAGTGAAGGCTATCGCAAGCGCAGGGGTGCGTCCAGAGCAGTCGCGGTAGACTGGGGCCATGCGGATATTGGTGCTTGGGCATGGCAAGACCGGCAAGCTGGTTGCGGAGGTCGCCGCGCTGCGCGGCCACGGGGTGCATGTTCTGGATGCGAAGGAGAACCCCAACGCGGCCGCGCTGACGCCGCCATTTGTGGCGGGGTTCGACGTGGTGATCGACTTCACCGCACCCGACGCAGCAGTCCAGAACATGCGAGCTGTGCTGGCCACGGGTGCGAAGATGGTGGTCGGCACAACCGGCTGGTACGCCAAGCTGGCGGACATGCGCGGGCTGGCCGAGCGCAAGAGCGCGGGGCTGCTTTACGGGACGAACTTCTCCATCGCTGTTCAGCTGATGATGAAGCTGGCGGAGCAGATGGGGGCCTCGCTGGCAGGCGCAGGGACCAACTTTTCGATCGTCGAGACTCACCATGTGAGCAAGCTGGACAAGCCTTCGGGGACGGCGCTGTCGATTGCGGAGATGGTCGAGCGTGGCGCGGGGAAGAAGATCGATGTGCCGATCGAATCCATCCGCGCGGGCGATGCGATGGGTACGCATGAGCTCCAGGCGGCGACGGACTCCGAGCGGTTGGTGCTG
>Ga0182015_10003286_pt1 | contig 18289 bp, 20 predicted proteins | sample 712P3MmetaG_FD_120478 | JGI IMG/M metagenome (GOLD analysis project Ga0182015, IMG submission 120478) | Permafrost microbial communities from Stordalen Mire, Sweden - 712P3M metaG | ecosystem: Environmental > Terrestrial > Soil > Wetlands > Permafrost | place: Sweden: Stordalen | collected...
ACTCCAGGACTGGCCGTGGCTGGACCAAACTTTCTCCAGGTCGCGGGCTCAGGTACGCCAGCGGATTGCACCAGCACCTTCTCGCTGTCACCTGGAGCAACCTGCAATGTGAGCATCAGCTTCGAGCCGCAGACTGTCGGCAGCCTAGTAAGTTCCGCCACCTTCGCTGACAATGCACTCAACGCTCCCGTCAGCTCCACTTCCTCAACTCAGATCCTTGCCCTGCAAGGCACAGCCACGCAAGGCAGCCAGACCATCACCTTCGGGGCTCTCTCGAATCAAGTACTCGGCTCTGGGCCGTTCACGCTTAGCGCAACTGCGTCGTCGGGTCTTGCTGTCAGCTTCGCTTCGACGACTCCGGCGGTTTGCACCGTATCAGGTACAACCGCAACGCTAGTCGCCGACGGAACCTGCACTATCCAGGCCGTGCAGTTAGGCAATGCTAACCACCTCGCCACATCCGTCAGCCAGAGCTTCCAGGTGACGCCAGAGACCCAGTCCATCGCTTTCGGGGCACTGTCGAATCAAACATTCGGCACCACACCGTTCACGGTCAGCGCGACTGCGTCCTCGGGCCTCGCTGTCACCTTTGCATCGACTACATCGCCCGTCTGCACCGTATCGGGCACAACTGTGACGCTGCTCGCCGCCGGTACGTGCACCATTCAAGCAGCTCAGGCAGGCAACCTCGACGACGCTGCTGCCACGCCCGTCAACCAGAGCTTCCAGGTGATGCCAGAGAACCAGGCCATCACCTTCGGAGCACTCTCGAATCGTTCCCTCGGCACCGCGTCGTTCACACTCAGCGCGACTGCGTCCTCGAGCCTTGCCGTGAGCTTCGCTTCGACTACCTCGGCGGTCTGCACCGTATCGAGCGCGACCGTAACGCTGGTCGCCGTCGGCACCTGCACCATTCAGGCGATGCAAGCCGGCAACGCCACTTACGCCGCCGCCACGCCGGTCAACCAGAGTTTTCAGGTGACGCAAGGCAGCCAGACCATCACTTTCGGGGCACTGTCGAATGTGGCACTTGGCACCGCGCCGTTCACGCTCACCGCGACTGCGTCCTCGAGCCTTCCCGTGAGCTTCGCTTCGACGACTCCGGCGGTTTGCACCGTATCAGGTACAACCGCAACGCTAGTCGCCGACGGAACCTGCACTATCCAGGCCGTGCAGTTAGGCAATGCTAACTACCTCGCCATATCCGTCAGCCAGAGCTTCCAGGTGACGCCAGAGACCCAGTCCATCGCTTTCGGGGCACTATCGAATCAAACATTCGGCACCACACCGTTCACGGTCAGCGCGACTGCGTCCTCGACCCTTGCCGTGAGCTTCGCTTCGACTACCTCGGCGGTCTGCACCGTATCGAGCGCGACCGCAACGCTGGTCGCTGCCGGTACCTGTACCATTCAGGCGACGCAAGCCGGCAACGCCACTTACGCCGCCGCCACACCGGTCAATCAGAGCTTCCAGGTCAGCGATTTCAAAATAACCTCAACTCCGTCGAGTACGAGCGTAACCGCCGGGCAACCTGGGACGTTCACTCTGACGCTGACACCGCAAGGATCATTCACCAGTGCGATTACTCTCTCCTGCGGGGGACTGCCGGCAATGGCAGGCTGCACATTCACTCCCTCGGCTACCGTTACTTCCAACGCCAGCGCCGTAACCACAACACTGAAGATCACCACTGCGGCGCACACGACGGCACTGGCGCTGACCCCGTCTGGGCATCGCTCGAGTCCGCTGTATGCCGTGTGTCTGCTACTGCCGGCCATGTTCCTGGGCACGCTCGGGATGGCCAAGCCTAAGGGTAGAAAGCTGTTCAGCTACTGCCTCGTATTCCTGCTGGTAGGCAGCTGTTTGTTCCAGGCGGCTTGCGGTGGCGCGAGTCCCCCAGGAGTGAACACTACGACTGGCACTCCGGCTGGCACCTACTCCGTAGTCGTCACTGCCGCTGCGGGTTCCAATCAGCACATGACCACAATCATGCTGACCGTCAACTGATTCGCGGAGTGTGCCCACCGAGCACAAAGCACAATTAATATCAGGGGCAGTCTACGGGAATAACCAGATTTAGCTTGGGCAATGATGCCTGAGCTCCGATAGGGGCTCGCCTTGTCTAACATCACTAGCAGCACCAGCACGACACATCCACCCAAAGCGCGCGGTCTCGCCGACAAAGAAATCTACTCCATCAACGATCTCACCATCCTGCACGGCCTTAGCCGCAACACTTCGGCAGGGGCTGATAACTATTTTTTCCATGTATATAGCGCCAGACACAGCACGGCGCTGAATCGGGGAAGGACCACATTCTGTTGCATATTCTCGCAAATTGCAAGGCAAGACTTTCGTTCGCGTTGTGGAGTCAATGCGCGAACAAGGGACCTTAATACACCTACCGGCCAGTTGCAAGCAGTTGTTGGCGCAGCAATCTTCGGGGTTAACTAAGCGCGCTTGTTGCCACCGAATTATCAACGTCTATTAGGATATTTACTTGACGCCACCAACCCCAAAATTTTGCCTTATTGAGAGGAGCAGCGGACTTCTCCAAGATCGCCGCATCATTATCACCGCACACAATACAGAAGGCGACAACAACCATTGAAGCCAAGCCTGTGAGTCCGTAAGAAATTAGTTCCAGCATCCTTTCTCTCGCGGTATCCGCGCCCCTTTCGCAATTCAACCCGAACTGATGGGCGCCAGCGTTTACCTTTGGTCCGGTACTACCGGAACGGTGCTATATACCATGCGCAGTACGTTCCCACGCCACTGAGTAAGGCAGCTACCCAAAGCCCTAGCTCCGTCCGCATCCACCACTTCCAATGTGTGAACCGCAGAAACTGTGGAATAAAGTTCGTGCCAGCCACCATGACGATATAGAGTCCCAGAAACTCAGCCGTTATCCCCAGCGCCGCGTGTAATATCGCCGCCTGGTAATACCGCTTATGAAGACCGTTTGACAGCGCTGGTTCAACTTGTTGCTGGAACGACGGCCACATCACCAATCCGATCATGACCAGGTTCAAGAGAAGCACAGTCGTTTGGCAGATACCGTGAGCTTTGTCGCATTTTTGTTTCGCGAGGAGAACTCCCGCGATCAACGTTGCTCCCATGATGAACTGCAAGACGAGGTTGAGATCTGCCCCGAAGGGGGCGCCTGTACCGAGAAAACCCCTCTCTGGGAAGAAACAGCACACAAATTTCAGCTCCAGCTGCAGATTTCTGACTCTCAATAGCCAGCAAACTCTTCCGTCCGAATATCGTCTTCATCCACCCCTACCTCACCGAGCGTTCGGCGCATCGCCGCAACCATAGTTGGCGGACCGGCTATGTAATAGATCGGCCCTCGCGTGATCGCTACTTCTGTGAGAAGCATTTCCGAACTGATGTATCCAGTCTTTCCCTTCCAACTGCCGTTATTGCTGGGCATACGCGTGAACGTTGGAACAAAGCGGAACCTTGGATTTAAACGCTCTAGCTTTCGGAGATTGTCGAGAAAGGCCGCATCCTGCAGGGACCGGTTCGCATGGAACAGAACAATCGAATGCCGAAGCTCCTCGCCTGCTGCGTAGGTGAGTATGCTGAGGAATGGTGCAATCCCGATTCCGCCAGCCAGGAAGACGGCTGGCTTAGCAGAATTGTTGTGGAGAATAAAGGAGCCCATAGGCCCTTCGATCTGTACTCTGCTACCGATCGGTAGATTGGATAAAGTCTGCTTGAAAACTGTATTCCGCATGCGGGTCGTGACTACGAGATCTTCCTCGCAGGGGGAACTCGCGATAGAGAAGGTGTGAGTTAGTCGTCGTGACGGTGCATGCTGTTCACCCGATATGGTCAGGTCAATATATTGACCGGCCTTAAATACAAAGTCACGTGGCCTTTCAAATTGAAATGCCATCGTACCTTCAGCAACTTCTGTTCGGCCCAATAGCGTGCTCTCGTAAAAGCTCATGCTGCCTCCTTGCTGTGCTTTCTGCTCTGTTTCTCACAAGGTCCAATCTTCGGGATCCATCGGAGGAGACGCAAGCACTGCTATAAATGAAATGCGTTGGGAGTTCAGCTTTTTGCAAGGGCGCACCGAAGTGCACCCTTGCTTGGGCTGTCTTGTTAGTTGATGGTGACCGTTACCGCGCTGGAATGCGTCAATGAGCCGGATGTGCCCGTCACCATGACGGTGGCTTGTTGAGATGCAGCCGCTGTTGGTTTGTTCGAATTGTTGCCACCACACCCAAGAACGAATAATGAGATAACAAGCGTCAAGCCCAGTAGGCTCATCCACCGAATGCTCTTGCGCATAAGCGGTTTCCGTTTGCGACTGGTCAGCAGCGTTCCGAATACTCCCAGACCAGGCATCAGAAAAGCCACACCGGTCGAACTGTAGCCCGTCGGTGGCGGAGTCGACGTGGCAGAGATGGTCAGTGTGGAGGAGGCAGCGCTCGATCCAGGAGAGATCGTTGAGGGGCTTAAAGCGCAGGTCAGCCCGGAGGGGGCCGAGCAGGTAAGCGTAATCTGACTATTAAATCCTCCAACTGCAGCGGCACTGACCATGACGTTCGCCGAGCCTCCAGGCGCGACAGTTGTGCTTGCTGCTGAAAGATTCAAAGAGAATCCTGGGCTGCCGGCTGCGGCCGCAGGCGTAAGGCTGGCGAACAACGCGGTTGCGCTGCCTCCGGTAGCCGGGAAATTCGGCTGGCCGGCGCTACCTCCCGCCGTGATGTAAAGAGTGCCAACCGTTCCTGGATTGTTGGTGGCACCACCACCTCCGCCAAAAACCATATCCCACAATCCAGGATTCACCAGCACGGTGCCCGAACTATTTGTGAGCTGGCCGACAAATTTCCCGGTCGTATCAAACGCACTGATGGTGCCGTCTCCGAAATTTCCTACCAGAATGTCTCCAGAGAGGGTTCCGAAACTAGCTGGCGCCGCTACTACACCCCATGGCGCGTTAAGGTTATTGTTGGCCCCGGCAGCGACGAAGGTACTCACGAAGTTGCCATTGGTATCGAAGATATCCACCTGCCCTGCGCCGGCGCCCGGTACCGCGTCGTGCTTGGGAGTGTCTTGCATCGCGTAAGCGACGTAAACCTGGCTCCCGATGACGTGGATGCCGTGAGGAGCTAAACCGGCGGGGAGATTCGGATCCGTGAACGCCCCCCCCAACGCAGTTAGGTTGTAGGTCGAATCGTAGACATCTACTTTGCCACTGTTGAAGTTGGCAGCTAACAGATTGGTGCCCAGCAGCGCGAGACCTTTGTAAACCGCGCCGCTGGCAGAATTATCCTTACCGACAATTGCTGTGTTGCTGGCGCCGTTCCAATAAACGACCAAACCATCTTCGGTATCAAAGATGAACGACCCACCGGAGAAGTAAGAGCCACTAGCATTGGCCACAGTTCCCGTGGGACACCCAGGACTGCAATTGCCGTTTGGATTGCTGCTGGCTCCCGGGATGGTTACGATTAGCCCTGTATCCTTGTTGCCATTCTGGTCATAGAGGGTAGAGACGCCGCTGTTATTGTCGGCGATCCAAAAGTCTTGCCCAGGAAGAACTGAGATCCCCCATGGGTTCAACAGTTGAGAATCGGTAGTACTGGCTACGCCGGCAACATTGGAGACCAGATTGGTCTGGGAATAGCCGGCCTGCTGCGCTCGCAACCCCGAGGGGATCGCCAAGCTGATGAGTAATCCGCATGATAAGAGTGCTTTTTCCACATTCTCCTCCAGAAGTCTGATCAACCTTCGTACGACTTTGAACCGCTTGTTTTACTTTCCTGACTCGCGTGTAGCATCGTGCTCGAGCTACTTCGTACCAACGGAAACTGCCTCGCCGTGATCTTTCACTTGCACTAACATGGTCGTTGGACGGGGCACCCTGAAGGTGTAAACGTGGTCCAGTGTTTCAAACCTTGCTGAGAATGTACTTGTCGCCTACGCGTTCGAAGTCGAGTGCCGCTGGCTGCGCAGCAGAAACGTTATCGACAACAATTGGTAGGACAAGGGTGCTGTTCTCTTGGCCCCTGATCACTAACGGTGAACTTGCGGCGCGAGAGATACGCATGACCTTATAGCTACCCGCAGGCATGGTCGTGGCTCCAACGACAAACTCAAATGGCACACTAGCGACTATGCCTTCTGAGTCCTGAGCACCCGCAGCTCCACCCATAACTAACAGGCACATCATCGCGATTACGACGGACAAATAAGACTTCTTCATAAGTTATCCTTTCCTATTTGCTATTCACTTTCTGTTATCACTAACTCGCCTCACTGCCGTTTATTCCACGAACACGCCTATGGACTGTCAGCAGTGATTGTGTTATTTACCTATGCGCGTTAGACGCAGCAAGGGGCGACCAGATGCAGCTGGAATGTCATTTGATTGTCAAGTATGTGTCGGGCTTTTGTAAGACAGGGCTTACTGATGTCGATAGAACCAGCTCTGTTGCGAATTACAGTGCAGGTGCTTGCCAAGTACCCGTATAAGTCTGGCAACGATTGATAAGCTGTTTTGACACTCATGCTCGTCGCAGGTGCTGTTATCGGAGTAAGTTGTCTCAAGTCGGTTAGCGCAGGTAACGAGCTATAACTCAGATGGCGAGTACTGTAGACACTCGGCAACAAAGCCAAGGATACGCCCCGTCCTGCTGTCTAGCGGTACTAACCGTGGACGAGCAGACTGCGCATGCGTGGTGAAATATTTGTTGAGGTGTTCACGGAGCTGCAATCGAACTCTCCATAGCCGCGCCTTCACCGCGGAAGTGCTCAAATTCATCGCCAGCGCCGTTTGCTCTATGGAGAGTCCTTCGATATCCCGCAATACAAAAACCGTCCGCGAGATCGGACTTACCTCTTCCAGGGCCCTGGTTAGGATGCCCCGTAACTCAGACGCCCAGTAGAGTTGTTCCGCATTGGGAGCCCAGTCAGCAATATCACGGGGAAGCAACTCACCATCGACGCGTAAATCGTCATCAAGGAAGTATTCGTTGGCTGTGTTGCGCTTTCGCAGCTTCATCAACGACTGGTTCAAAGTGATGCGAATCAGCCAGGTCGAGAATTGAGACGCCTCTCGGAACTCGGCCAAGTGCTGAAACGCCCTCAAAAAGGCGTCCTGGACCGCATCTTGGGAGTCCTCCCTGTTATGCGTGACGCTTTGGGCAATTCTGAAGAGCTTGCGATCATATCGCTTCACGAGTTCCTCGAAAGCCACCAAGTCCCCGTCCTTGCTGGCGTGGACGAGATCCAGGTCATCACTTGCCGCTGTCCATCCTTCGATCTTTGCTGAATGTCTGGCCATATTTGTTCCATCTGGCTTTCGAGAGCAGCCACCTTCTTAGTGACGGATGTTTATCTCACTACGACTTGCCCAGTCATCTTCGGGTGGATTGTGCAGTAGTAGGGATAGGTTCCCGGCTTCGTAAACTTGTAGGAGAACTTTTCATCGGTATCCATCACTTTGGACTTGAACACACCGTCTGTGCTGACCGAGGTATGCGGAATATCGTCACGGTTTGTCCAAGTCACGGTTGCGCCGACGGGTACCGTGATCTCTTGTGGCCCGAAACTGAAATTGTCAATTTTCACCTCCGCGTTCGCCGCAGAGAGCTGATCAGCCGCCGTCACGATTGGTGATCCTGCCAGCAGCAGTACCAAAGCAATGATTACCGAAGCTAAAAAGCCTGCGACCCATACATTTCTTGCCAACATGTTCTTAATCCTTTCCAGATTGAATGTTCTTGCTTGTCTTTCTATTCGGCCATCTGATTAACCGCCGGCTCATGCGTGCAGTGACCTACCGCCAAGGCGCATCTCATTACCCGAACCCTATGAGCCTGAGCTGCCGAGCGGGGAATCGACAATCGCGAGACTTCGACCGCTAACCACGTAGTTCACATCGGTAATACCCAACACCTGTTGCAGCTGGTCAGCTGGCACCTTCATCGGTCCGGCTGACGCAGCTGTTCCAGGGGCTGGTTGGGGGAAGGCCGTCGACATCGCGGTGTGGAACGAAACGTTACCCTCCACCTTCTGCATGATCTGGTGAATATGGCCGTTCAACACGGTCACGGAACCGAAACGCTTGACGTAAGACAAGGCCTGTTCGCTGTCGTCGGTTCCCCATCCCCAATCCGGATAGATGGTCCATAGTGGGATGTGTGCGAAGAGCACAATCGGCGTGCTGGCAGAGCGGCCATGAAGATCGTCTTCAAGCCATTCCAGTTGTTCGTGACCAAGCGATCCCATTCCTCCCGCTTTCAAGTTGGCGACATTCACGAGGCCGACGAAGTGCACACCCTTGTGATCGAAGCTGTACCATCCAGTGCCCTTTGTACCTTTCCCGTAGCGCTGGAGAAATTGCTCGCCGTTGTCGGAGAGCATGTCATGCTCGCCCGGCACAAAATAGATCTGTTTCGCGGACGCTCCTTTTAGTGCCTGGTCGAGCGTATCGAACTCGCTCGGCTTTGAGAGTTGACTCAGATCACCGGTGTGAATGATGAAGTCCGGTCTCTGGGGCATCGCGTTTATCTTGTTGATCGCCGTTTGCAGCGTAGCGGTAACGTCCGGGTTGGCCGGCTTGTTGAAGCCGATGTGGCTGTCGCTGATCTGCACGAAGGTGAAGTCCGCCCCTTTGCCGGCATCCTTCCCATACGTTTTGGCGAATGCCCGCGACACCGGAATGCCGCCGCTCATGGTCCAGACAAGGCCGGTACCCGCCCATGCCATGCACTTTAGGAATCCGCGACGGTCAACGCCGTCGTTGTTGAGATCCTGCAACTTCTGATCGATGAGATCTTGCTTCTTGTCTGTCATTTTGCCCTCCGAAATCTGCAGCGTTCAGAGTTGATAACTGGCATGAGCCGCTTTTATTCCCACCAAAATCGAAGAGCGACCTCAAATTTGTGGAAGAGCACCGCCGACCTGGTTTGCTCCCGGCTTACTCACTACCCGGGCCAGGATTCATCGGAGCTCTAACCGGGACCGTTTACACCGCTTAGAAATCCGCCCAGATGCCCGGTCAGCGCCACGATACCGACCACCAGAACTTCAAGCGCCAGGCGGTAGATCGGTAAGAAGACCGTCCGTCGTCGAGCGCGGAAATGGACCCACCACACCAGCCAGATCATCACGGTCGAGACACACGCCAGAACGAGGTGCAGCAACAGGATGCCCTTCACCTTCTGCCCCTCGAGTTGGAACTGCCATGCGAGTAGTCCGGTAGCGAGAACTGGAACAGTTGAAATCGCCGCCACCAGCAGGTTGTAGTAGGCTGCGTCCGCCAAGCCACGGCGCTTCGTCCATTGCGCGATAAGGTCGAACGCCACTGCCGTGATGAACAGCGCAATGGGAAAATGGATCAGCACGACATGTTGGGCGTGCTTCGCCAGAAGTGTCGTCTTAGGATCAAAAGGATTTACCATCGCCATTACCTCTTCTAGATTTGCCGCGCGTGTTCATTCCAATCTGAATTCGTGCGAACGGTCAAAAACCCCCACCCCCGCGCAAAAGGAGAGAGCAACGCGGGGGTGAGGCTCGCACACGCTACGGTAAGTAGTAGCGGAACGAAGTAAGGATCATTCCATCCAGCCCGTGCGGCTCTCCGCCCAAGCAACCCGCGAACTTGTTATTGCCCCGGCGCTCGGGAAAGAGTCGTACGAGCCTGTGCCTCCTCGGGCCCACTGCCATCCACGCGCAAGAGCATCGCGCTACCCTTGTCGACTTTCACCGCTTTGCGGTTGGAGACCAACGTGACTTCACCAAGCGGCTCGGTGAGTCCGGATTGGAAGATTTTAAGGTCACCGAATCCGTATGAGCCGCAGGCATTCACGGAGAAGAGCCAAAACGCTTGCGGTTGCGCATTGCTGTCAATCGTGACACTGCATGGAGTTCCCAGATCCTGGTCTACATTGGCCAGCACGCCGTGACTGGTATATTTCCCCACGACCTGCGATCCCACCATGATTGGCTCACCTTCGCCGTAGGAAATCTGGTCGCCTCCGATTTCAACTTCATAGTCGGTAACCTCGCTGGAGCTTGGCTGAGGTGAGGCCTCCAGTACTGCATGAGGCGATGCCACCGCGCGCAGGTTGGTGGTAATTGGGACGGTCCGGTTGCCAAGTTGCACTTGATCGAACTGGAATGAGATTCTCGCCTCGTCCGATCCATTTCCCGAAGTAATGGCGTCGACCACATGGCCCGTCACTTTGGATCCTCTACGTAGCGTTTCTCCCCTGCCCAGCGGCACATCCTGCATCACCGTCGCGGTGACGACAGCTCCGCTTCTGGTCTCGTCTGAGCGCAAGGCAGAATTCAAGCTGACGGGAATAATGGTGCCCGCCGGAATAGGTTCTCCAGATCGTGGGTTCTGCCCTTGGGCGGGTTGATAGGCCGGTTTCAGATCCTGTCCTGTTCCGGCATGCAGGCACATCGGCAGCATGCACAGCGCCAAACCAAGCATTCTCAGATTGTTTTTCATTTTGTTTCTCCTAACGGAACTGTTAAAGAGCGCGTGGTTCTTCCGCAGCAGCATTCCCTCGGTGACTCCAGTACGCTCTGTGACTCGTTGTACAGAACCGATCGAACTCAGTTTTATTCCGTGGTATTTTTCTGTGAGCTGTGGGAATAAAACGATTCGTTCGCTGGTTGACCATGTGTGGATGCCGGAGAAAGCCTGCCATCGGCAGTCTTTCGAGCAGTTAGCCGTGCCTCACTTCCGAGCGACCCTATAACTTTGCCTGCTGGACGACGCATGACCGGGAAGAAGCCGAGGAACTAAGAGGATGACGCCTCTCCGCCTAGCGGCTTTGCCCCGCAAAGCAAGCCTCACCCTCCGTAGTTGTTCGAGGACTCCGTTTGTTCTGGCTGGCGATCCGCTGGCTTCGAAACCACCCATAGTCCGTCGCCATTTAAGACGTAAATGAAATTGCGCCCGTCCTGAAGCCACTTAACTACTCCCGAGAACTTTTGCACTACTCGCGGAGCGGCTGGATTCGACAAATCCCAAACTACAAGGTTGTCATTCGAGGTGTCGTTGCGCATCGGCAGGACACCGGTTTCGGCAATGATCGCCAGATCACCCGTCACGTTCATCCTGCTCGACATTGCTGGATCCGGCCACAGGATTACTCCGAGGTTTTTCGGCTCGACCGGCTTGCTGATGTCGATAATCGAGATGCCTTGGAATTGTGAGTGCTGTACATAGAGGTAGACCTTGTCGCTCCCTTTATTCTGGATCGCCATGTCGACTGCCGACAGTCCAGTGAACGGAATGTGGGCGACCACGCGGGCCTGGCTGTCGGATCCTTTAGCTTTGTGATCCTTGGCCGACGCTCCACCCGATACAAGCAGCACAGTTGCAAGAAGTGCCATAGCCGTCGAGTTGAATTTAACGAATCTGCCTCTTCTACTGTTCACAATCCGCCTCCTGTGAAATGCGCTTCACCATGGATAACGGACTTTTTAACGCTTTATTACGCTTGGATTGCATAATTCTCGAGCGGCACGACAAATTGATTCCACTTCAATGGAATATTTAAGTAGAAAGCTAGTTTTCAACGGTAACGGGGATTATGCGTTCATGAAAAGCGGTCGTCATGATTGCGGTGTTTGTCATGCCAATCGCTTAGCCTGCCACTCAGTTTTCCCAAACAATTTGTTGTTTTGAAGGGAATAAATCCAGGACCCCGAAGTTCTCATTATGTGGACCTGTCAGGAGCGAATCTCCAGATCGACTCGTTCGAAGAGCTGGCCATCCCGCTCTTCGATCAGCTTTACAACTTCGCTCACTGGCTCACGCAGAATCGCGACGAAGCTGAAGACTTAGTTCAGGAAACCTATGTTAAAGCACTAAAAGGATTCCCCTCTTTTCAGTTAGGTACGAACTTCCGGGCGTGGATCTATCGCATCTTGCGCAACACGTTCTTGACCTCTCGCAAGGGCCTGAAAGTTACAATGACCGTACCTCTCGATTTCGACGAAGACGAAGAGGGCCCGGAACCTGCCATTGAGCACGACACGCCGGAGACGCTTCTGTTGGCGAGATCGAGCCACGAATCGCTGCAGAGTGCGATCGATGAGCTCCCCGTGCATTTCCGAGAGATCCTTCTTTTGTGTGAGGTAGAGGAGATGTCGTATCAAGAGATTTCCGACACGCTTGCGGTTCCTATCGGGACCGTAATGTCGCGCTTATCGCGTGCCAGAAAAACTCTACGGAATCAATTGCGACCGCAGTTGCAACAAGACGCAGGACTACGAATTCCTCGGGGGACAAACCATGGTCTGTGAATCCTGGAAGGCAAGACTCGACACCTACCTGGACGGAGAGCTTCCACACGAGGAGCTGCGAATTTTCGACTCTCATGTGCGCAATTGCCCCGCCTGCTCTGCCGATGCTCTTTCACGCGTACAGTTGAAGCGTGCGATTCAGCTGGCTGGAAAACGTTTCACTCCTAGCGCTGAGTTCCGGAAACGGATGCAGCAAAGTATGGCCCCCAAGCCGCGCCGCAGTTTCCGCCTGGGATGGATGTTAGCGGCAGCGGCAGCCGTCGTTCTCGTGGTCGGAACCCTGACTTCAACCTATCTGGGCAACCGATCCGGGAGAGACCAGGTGTTCAGCGAGATTGCGGACTTGCACGTGACCACGCTGGCCAGCTCATCGCCGGTGGATGTGATCTCGACCGATCGGCACACGGTGAAACCCTGGTTCCAGGGAAAGATTCCTTTTGCCTTCAATTTGCCGGAACTCCAGAATAGCGAATTTTCTCTGCTGGGCGGCCGGATGACCTATCTTGAGCAAACGCCGGGTGCACATCTCATTTACGACGCGCGCAAACACCATATTTCCGTGTTCGTATTTCAGGAACGGTCCTTGCCAGCCAAGTTGAGTGACAGCGCTTTCCAGCCGGGCAAATTGTCGTTCAACATGGAAACATGGAGTCAGGGCGGCCTTCGCTATTTCGTGATCGGCGATGCGAGTGCTGCGGACATCGATAGTCTTGCGAAATTGTTTAAAGCTGCGTCATAGAGTTGACGTTGATAATACTGATGCTTTGCACAGTTCTTCAGGATTCGACCCCAATCCAGAGAACTAAGGCGGAAGCTGGTCTCTTCTTCAGCAAAGTTAAGCTCGATGGACACCCCTATCGCGCTGGCTGTTTGCGCCGCTCCCGCTTGAGGCAAAAACTTATAGCCCCGGCCGTACACTGTGAGAAAGTGTAACGGGTGTGAAGGGTCGCTTTCGAGTTTCTGTCTTAGCTTCAACATGTGGTTGTCTACGTCCGAGTGCAGGGGTAGTTCTGGTAACCCCAGACTTCATTGAGAAGTTCATCCCGTGAGATCACGCGTTGAGTGTTCCGCGCAAAAAACTGCATAGTCTTGAACTCTTTTGGAGTAACGGCAATCTTCTCGCCGGCACGAGTAATCTCGCTCTTGGTGAAGTCGACCATCACGTCCGCAAAGACATATATGTCTGCGTCGTCCGGGCTTCTGCGCGATGCGCGCCTCATGAGCGCGCGCAGACGAGCAACAAGCTCTCGCGGGCTGAACGGTATGGTCACGTAATCGTCGGCACCCATTTCCAGAAGATGGACCTTGTCCGCAACATTCGAACTTCCGCTAAGAACTAGCAGGGGCAAACTGGGAATCAAATTCGCAACTTTCCTGCAAAAATCACATCCTAAAGATGCGGGGCACGGAAGATCGAGGACCACTGCGGCCGGCACTCTTTGGCGAAGCATTTCCAGACCAACAACGACATCGGGGACAATTTCGACCTCATATCCTTCGGAGGAGAAGAGTCGCTGCAGAATCTTACGCAAAGCTGCATCGTCCTCGATTGCCAGAATCCGCCCCGATGGAGCGGCTCGAAGCTCGGGTATTGGAGTGTTCACAGTTGTTGCCAGGGTAGCGGTTGCCATAAGCTTCTGCTCTTTCTGCGGCCTTATGTTAGAGAGGCGATTTATCGATGATTCGCCGTCTTGTTGGGAAACCAATAAGCCGGAAACTCAGGTTTGGCATGGCGTGGAACCAAACCGGTCTCGATCGATCCCTTCGAATCCGATGTCGCCGTGTGCTCCGGAAGCCCGCGCTGCGTCGCGATGTGATCCTGGCGGTGGGGCACTGCGACCGCAAAGAAGTGATTCGCGAACTGCCTTGCGGGCTCTGGCCAGGCGTGACATAACCGTTCCTATAGGGATCGACAGAATCTCGGCGATTTCTTGATAGGACATCTCTTCCACGTCACAGAGAAGGAGGGTTTCCCGGTAATGCACAGGCAGGTCGTCGATGGCGCGCTGCACCAATTGGGAATTAGTGCGACTCATTAGAATTGTTTCGGGAGTTCTCGTATCAACCGCTAGTTTAGGTCCGTCCTCATCCAAGTCCATGGCATCGGTCATGCGGCGGTCGAGTTTGGAGATCGAACTTAGAAACGTGTTTTTCAAGATTCGAAACATCCACGCCCTGAAATTGGTGCCAGGCTGAAACGATGCGAAGCTGCGCAGAGCCTTCAGATATGTTTCTTGCACAAGATCCTCAGCATCGTTTGAGTTGTGTACCAGCCAGCCCGCGAAGTTGTAGAGGGAATCAAACAGGGGTATGGCCAATTCTTCGAAAGCGGCCGACGGTTGTTCGTCCTGCAAGGATGAGGTCCCGCATCCGACCATTTCTTGTAGTACAGATCCAATACCATTACTCTGCATTGGCCTTCTCCTGAATCGTTGCGACTGAATTCAAAGGACAAGTGCTGCGGACTTGGGTGACAATCTGACGCGCCAGTTGCCTTGCGTCAATTGACTGAGAATTTTTTCCACATATCCTGTTCATCCACTGTTAAGTAGTTGCTGGTCAACGAGTTAACTGCGCATCTATCCTGAACACGTGAGTCCTTGTGCGAAGTGCTAGACTTCCTTGCTTAGCCAAACGCCACTATGGAACCCTCGCGGCACACTTCCGTCGTGCGATTCGGGACCTATGAGGTTTCGCTGCAGTCGGGCGAAGTGCGGAAGGCGGGTATGAGAATCAGAGTGCAACAGCAGCCGCTGAAACTGCTGGAGATACTGCTGGAGCGCCCGGGAGAAGTCGTGACTAGGGAGGAGTTGCGCAGCCGAGTGTGGACTGATGAGAGTTTTGGTGATTTCGATCAAGCCGTCAATATCGCAATTGCGAAGCTCCGGAGCGCACTGGGGGACTCGGCTGAGAATCCGCGATTTATCGAAACTCTTCCCAAACGTGGCTATCGCTTCATTGCGGAAGTGTCGGTTGTAGGTGACAACGCCCACACAAAAGGGCGGGAATCTGTGGCGCCCGGTCCGCCGGCGACAGGATCGATGCGTAAGGTCCAAGATGCTGGCCTAGCCATATCCCCAGTCGCGCCAAAGCGTCGGTTGTGGCCAGCACTTTTAGTTATCGTCGCCTCGGCGCTGGTCTTGAGTTTGGTCATTCTCTCCGTCTGGCTGTTTCGTTCGCGTGTCCGCCCCCCCACGGGCATCCGATCCCTAGCGGTGCTTCCGCTGGACAACCTCTCTGGCGATGCTTCCCAGAATTATTTCGCTGACGGCATGACGGATGAGCTGATCACTGATCTGGCGCAGATCAGCGCTTTACGAGTAATCTCCCGTACCTCCGTCATGGCATATAAAGGAGCGCGCAAACCCCTGCCGCAGATCGCCCGTGAGCTGAACGTGGATGCCGTGGTAGAGGGCACCGTCCTCCGCTCAGGCGACCAGGTGCGTATTACGGCGCAGTTGATCGAGGCTTCTACGGATAAGCACTTATGGTCGCAGAGGTATGAGGGTGATTTGCGGGATACTTTGGCCCTCCAGAACAGGGTGGCAAGCGCCATAGCAGATCAAATTCGGATCAATTTGACTCCGCAGGAAAAAGCCGCTCTGAAAGACGCAAGAGTTGTTAACCCGGAAGCTTACGAGTCCTATCTTAAAGGGCGCTACTTCTGGAACAAGCGATCGGCGGATGGCTTGAAGGTCGCCCTGGCTTATTTCAAGGAGGCGATCGAAGAGGACCCAAATTACGCCCAAGCCTACTCTGGCTTAGCCGACACGTATGCTTTGTTGGGAGACTGGCAGTACGCTGTGATGACCCCCAAGGAGGCGTTCCCCAAAGCGAAGGATGCGGCGATCAAGGCCCTGGAATTGGACAGCAAGCTCGGCGAAGCCCACAATTCGCTTGCATTCGTCTTGGATGGCTTCGATTGGGATCTAGACTCTGGCGGGAAGGAATTCCAGCGAGCCATTGAGCTGAATCCAGGCTACGCCACCGCTCACCACTGGTATGCCTGGCATTTGAGTTTGTTGGGCCGGTATAACGAAGCAATCGCGGAAATGAGAAAAGCGGAGAATCTGGATCCGCTATCTCTTATCATCAACGCCGACCTGGCAGAGATGCTTGTGCTTGCGCACTCTTACGACGAATCCATACGACAAAGCCGCAAGACGATCGAAACGGATCCTAATTTCGCTCTTGCACATAATCAACTCGCCCAGGCGTACCTGCAAAAGCACATGTACGATGAAGCGGTCGCAGAACTGCAAAAAGCGGTCAATCTTTCTGGGGATAGCCCAACATGCATAGCTAATCTTGCTCGCGCTTACATCGCATCCGGCAAGAGGAGCGAGGCGGTAAAGCTGCTGGGCGATCTGAAGAAGCGCTCAAACCCCGGTTATTCGAATGCTGCGGAGATCGCCATGATCTACGCGTCTCTCGGAGATCCGGATCAAGCAATGACTTGGCTTGAAAAAGGCTACGATGAGCGATTTAACCCGGGCGTCCTGCTACGGCCGGGCTTCGATCCTCTTCGTTCCGACTCGCGCTTCCAAAATCTTCTGCACCGCGTTGGCCTACCCGGCTGAGAGAATCTGCAACCCTTATGCCGTTACCAAGACTTCTGGTTGAGCGGTTCAACGTAAACATGAGTGAAGCGATACCGGGCCGTGGCCGACGTACAGCCAACCTGTGCCGGCGCACCGCGCGATGACGCAGGGTAGTGTTGTCTGGTGCCAACAAAAACCGCTACTCCTGAAGTGGCCGAGCCAATCAGTTCGAAACAGCGGGCTACCACTGCTGGCAGGTGGATGCTCAAAAGGACAACAGTGACTCCAAGGATTGGTGCCCATAGGAGTGGTGACTTTAAGCCGGCATTCAGTCCCGTTACGAGGGCGCTCGGCTTCGAAGGATCCGCTGCAACGGTTTGATCCTTTGCTGCTGCATCCCTCTCCTGAGCGCGAGCAATTCGCTGCGACGGAGCCCAGTAGTCACGTCCAGAAGCACCATTAGTCGGAAACACGAACTGAGTTGAAGCAACAGATTTTGGATCTCATGGGGCTCCAGGATCTCTGGGGCCCACTTGCGTTGTGCGCTTTGACGGACAAGAGTTATCGGGTTCCTCCTTTGTTCGAGCCACTCATAACGAATGGCATGGTTGAACAAGACGCTCATGCGATTGCGTATTTTCGCCTCGGTGGCGTCCGCCAGGCGTTCTCCGTTAGAGCGACGCAACTGCTTGAGCCAGCGCTCTACTGCCACAGCGCGTACGTCCCGGATGCCCACACTACCCCAGTGCGGTCGTATCCATCTCTTCAGAAACTCGCTGTACACAATCCGCGTCGCGTGGGAGTGCCAATCAGCTTCATCTGAAAGCTCGGTTACGATGTAGTGGTCGACCAAGTCTGCAACCGTGATCGACTGTTCGCGTTGGCGATTTCGATCCTGGTTGATGGACATTCTTAAGCCGTTTACGGCGGCTTGCGCCAAATCTCTGATCGGGACCTACGCCAAGGTCCCGATGACCGCTGCTCGTCGCGTGCGATTTCCGCCCCCGTCGTTTTCTCGCCAGAGAAACTCCCAACACGACGGTCCGGTCTTGCGCCGCGTGCACCTTAAACAACCATGCTGATTGCGTAGACGCATGAGTCTGCTCTCCTCCTGATAGGTTTGTGCAATGTGCGAATCTCCTCAGAAGGGTATACGCGTGCGTCGGTAACACTGAGGTTGTCCGAGTGTGACTACTTGGCGGGTGGGCGTGAGCGCTGTTTCAAATCAGGCGTCACACTTCAGCGTATGAACTGCTGCCCGACCTTTACAACTTCTACAACTTCGGATCGCGCGCTATTCGGGAGAAATCCAGAAAGGCTGTATGAGACTCGCGCAGAGATCACTTTTGCTATGCCGACTTGAACGAAGCCGCGTTGCGGCAGACGCTTTCGCGTGCTGGGTGTCAGCGGTGTATGTAGGGGGTAAGGTTGGGTCATAAGGAGATGATCTATGACCCACC
>Ga0182015_10003287_pt1 | contig 18289 bp, 15 predicted proteins | sample 712P3MmetaG_FD_120478 | JGI IMG/M metagenome (GOLD analysis project Ga0182015, IMG submission 120478) | Permafrost microbial communities from Stordalen Mire, Sweden - 712P3M metaG | ecosystem: Environmental > Terrestrial > Soil > Wetlands > Permafrost | place: Sweden: Stordalen | collected...
AGACGGTGGGAGACTGCCTCGCGGCTGGAGCGCAGGGAAATACAAGAGAAAAAGTGTACCTCAGGGCCTAAAGGCCGGATGTTTGGTGCTTTCATGAACGGGCTGAAGAGTTTGCGTGAGAACGCCCCGTTGTGTCGTCCCGGTAGTGTCAAATATTTTGTGTAAACGTCGGTTTGTTGTTTTGGCTTTGGGGTATTCCGCAGCCGCCGTGGAGGCTGTGCGAATGTGGGAAGCGTTCTTTGCTTTGCACATTTGCATAGCCTAAGTGGTCGCCGGAAAGCGGTCTTCCCAGAGCATTGCGAAGCAGTTGAGGGCCTCCCTCCAGTTCTGGACGGAGTGCCATTTCCCGGCCAGATTTCTCAACGCCAGGTACATCACTTTAAGGGCCGCGTCCTCAGACGGGAACGGGCCGCGGATCTTGATGGCTTTGCGCAGGCTCATGTTCAGACTCTCGATGGCGTTGGTGGTATAGACGATTTTGCGGATCTCGGCCGAGAACTGGAAGAAGGGTACGACGCCCTGCCAGTTGCGCCGCCAGAGCGCCCCGATGGTAGGGTATTTGCGGTTCCATTTGGCCTCGAAGGCCGCCAGTTGCCGCTCGGCCTGCTCGCCTGTGGCCGCCCGGTAGATGGCCTTCAAATCCATCGCCACCTCTTTGCGTTCTTTCCAACTCACATAGTTCAGGCTGGCCCGCGTCATGTGCACGATGCACAGTTGCACCGTGGTCTTCGGATATACCGTCTCGATCGCTTGCGGGAAGCCCTTCAGCCCGTCCACGCAGGCGATGAAGATATCTTTCAAGCCGCGGTTCTTCAGCTCCGTCAGCACCTGTAGCCAGAACTTAGCCCCCTCGTTGGCCGTTGTCCACAGCCCCAGCACCTCTTTGTTCCCATCCATGCCGATGCCAAGCGCCACATGCACGGCCCGGTTTTCAACCCGGCCATCGGTGCGCATCTTCACCACCAGCGCGTCGAGATAGACGATCGGATAGACCGCGTCGAGCGGCCGCGACTGCCACGCCTTGACCTCGTCCATCACCGCCTCGGTCACGTTCGAGATCAGCGTTGGCGACACCTCCACCTGGTACATTTCTTCCAGGTGGCCCTGGATCTCGCGGGTCGTCATGCCGCGCGCATACAAGGACAGAATCTTGTCGTCGAAACCATGCCAGCGCGTCTCCCCCTTCGCCACCAGTTGCGGCTCGAAGCTCGCTTCCCGGTCCCGCGGCACCGCGATCTCAAGCGTCCCAAAGTCGCCCTTCAGACGCTTGCCGCTCGTCCCGTTTCGGCTGTTCCCCGTATTGTGACCTTCGACGGAATGCTTCTCATAACCCAAATGCGTCGTCAGCTCCGCCTGCATCGCACGCTCGATGATCGCCTTGGTCAGCTGCTTCAGCAACCCGTTCTCACCAGCTATGTCCGCTGGCGTCTTGCACCCCGCCAGCAACTCGTCAATCAAATCCTTCGGCTTCTTCATACGATCCCCTTCTATCAGCGAAGATCGTTTACACAAAATGATTTACACCCTCCCCAGTCCCGCAGGGACTGCTGAAAATGGGCCGCGACACAATCCTGGACAGCTTTCAGCCGTCCCTACGGGACTCAATCAGGTTGCATGATGTACCCAGGACTAGCGTCCTGGGCTAAGCTCAACCGTCCCTGCGGGACTAAATTCGTAAATCCCGGTTCTCACGCAGACTCTAAAGCCCGTACCTACCTCCCGTACACTCGCCATTGAGTTTTTCCGCAGCCTGTAAAGCAACTCGTCCTACCGCAAAGACACGAAGACCACGCCCACAAAAGTTGACCCCGTTCACATTGAGCCGCGAGCGTTTCAAGCCGCGACGAAAAAGCGCAGCCCACATTACGGAAATGTAATGCGAGCGTCACCAGCCCGTCAGAAACCGTTTGTGATACTTGGGGCGCGGTGAAGGGGGGCGCTGACCGCGTTTAAGGCTCAATGTTTCACGGCCGTATCGAGTCCCTGCAACAGTACACGTCCGCGATTCGACGCCCCGACCTTCCGTCCATCCGCATCCTTGGCAGCCAGCAGCGCCACGCGCATCTGTCTGCTTGTTCCTTGTCCCTAGCCATCGGCGGAGTAACGCCGTCGGCATTCTCAAATCGCGTGATTCACAGTCCGGGGAGAAGAAGTGATGTCCAGAAAAGCGTCTCGAAATAGATCGAGGATCAACCGTATGCGTCCGCTCGCCGGCCTGCTGGCGACGGGGCTGAGCGTTCCGATGTTCGCTCAGTCCGTGCCGTTCCCGACCTACTCCGCCGGCGCGCAGCCGAACGGTTCTTTTGTCGTGAGCAGTGGCCAGATCATCACCCCGGCCGGCACACAAGTCGACCTCGGCATCCGGGTCCGCGCAAAGGCCGTAGCGCTCAATCCCAATGCTGCCACTCACACCGGCGCCGTCCTCACCTTGGGCGCGACGCAGGCAGTCGAGGTGTTCGACACCCTCACGGGCGATGTCCTGCAGAACTACATCGCGTTCGGATCGGATGCGCACGGCAGCTATAACGGCATAGCCTATTCGGCGGACGGCAAGTATCTGGTTTTCAGCCAGGACAGCAGTAACGTCACCATCGCCAATGTCTCTGCAGAGGGACTGCTGACCGACTACGCCCAGGTAAGCGTGCCGCCGAACCACTCCTTCATCCAGTGCTTTCCGAACAGCCCGCCCGCCGCTTATGCCAACCCCTGCGGCTCGTTCTATACGGCCTCCACTTCTTATCCCGGCGGGGTCGCTGTATCAAATGATGGCAAGAGCGCTTATGCCCTGCTGAACCAGAACGATACGCTCACCAAGATCGACCTGACGGCGTCGAAGCCGACGCAGGGTACGCAGATCCGCGTAGGCAACGCTCCGCACAGCATTGTGATCGGCAGCAACGGTACGACCGCCTACGTCAGCAACGAGGGTGGCCGGGCCGCTACCGCGGCGGACTTCCAGATCAACTCCGCCGGCACTGAAATCGTCGCCGACCCGGTGGTTGGCGCCGCGATCACGGGTACTGTTTCTGTGGTTGATCTACCGTCGATGAAGGTCACCGCTACTATCTCGACCGGTCTGCACCCGACTGGGATGGCGTTCTATGGCGGTTACCTGTTGGTCACCAATACCTACAGCGACACCATCTCGGTCGTCGACACAACCACCAACGAGGTGAAGCAGACGATCAACCTTGGGCTGCCGATCAAAGTGCCCGGCCAAAAAGGGGCTGCCTACGGCGCTGCGCCGAACTCGATCGCCGTCGATGCCACGACAGGCATTGCCTACGTCGCGCTTTACAATGCCAACGCGATCGCGGTGGTCAACCTCAACGCCAACCCGAAGAAGGCCGTCATGGGCATGATTCCGGTAGCCTACGCGCCGAGCTCGGTGGTGCTGGACACGGCCGATAAGAACCTTATCGTTGCCAACGACAAGGGCGTCGGCACGCTTTATTCGTTCGAAACCGACCACGGCGTTACCGACTACAACACTCACCAGGACAATGGCACCGTCAGCATCATCCCGGTGCCGAATAGCACGACCTTGACGGCGATGACGGCGCAGGTTTTCGAGAACAACCACTGGGATCTGACGGAGAATATCAAGTCTGCCGCCGGAGGCACCCAGGATACCAACGCGGTCGCAATCCCGGCCAAGATCGGCGATCCCTCGCTGATCAAGCACGTGTTCATGATCATCCGTGAAAACCGCACCTATGATCAGATTCTGGGCGACGTGGCTGCCGGCAATGGCGACAGCTCGTTGGCAGTGTTCGGCGGCAAGGACACCCCGAACGTGCACAACCTGGTGACGCGCTTCCCGCTGTTCGACAACTTCTACGACCCGAGCCGCCAGTCGGCTGACGGTCATCAATGGATCACAGAAGGCATGGCGCCCTATGCCGACGACATCCAGTCGCCTGACTGGGTCCGCAGCTATCCAGGCGGGAACGCCGGCGATGCACTCGCCTACCAGAACAAGGGCTTCCTGTTCTCGGAAGCGTCTGCCGCTGGTTTGCCGGTGAAGATCTATGGCGAATACGTCGAGAACGACACCTTCCTCCAGCCGAACGGATCCACTAAAGAGCCCACCTGGAGCCAGTTTTACACCGACTCGCAGAACTTCGAGTCTGGGGCCGAGAAGACGCTGTACTACCAGAATACGGTCCAGGCACAATCCTCTCTCCCAGCCGCGTCTAACCACCTCATCACCAATTTCCCGCAGTTCGATCTGGGCATCCCGGACCAGTTCCGCGTCGATGTGTGGCTGCAGGACTTCAACAAGGACGTCGCCGCCGGTACGGTGCCGACGTTGAGCATCCTGTGGGTCATGGACGACCACACCGGCGGCCCGCCGACTGTGGACGCCGAACAGGCCGATAACGACTTGGCCGTGGGGCGCATCATTGACTACATCACCCACAGCAACGTGTGGTCCACGTCGGCGATCTTCATTGAGGAAGACGACGCGCAAAACGGCGTCGACCACGTCGACGGTCATCGCAGCCCGGGCTATATCGTCAGCCCTTACGTGGTGCAGAACGGACCCACCGACCACACGTACTACACACAGGTCAATATGACTCGGACGATCGAGCAAATCCTCGGTCTGCCGCCCATGAACCAGTTCGACCTCGTGGCGTCGCCGATGACGACGGCTTTCGTCCAGGGCACGCCTTCTGCGGACAACTTCCAGCCGTGGACGCACGTGCCGAACCAGGTCGCGCTGGACCAGGGAGTCACGACGACGACTGCAGCCAGCCAAACCATCAGCCCTGCGGTCAAGGCCCTGAAGGTAGCGTGGCTCCAGAAAAAGAAGCAGATCTTCGCCGGCAAACTTACCAAACCCGACGCCGAAGATCCAGACACCGTCAACCACCTGAACTGGTACATGTCGACCGGGTTTACGCGGCCCTATCCCGGCGAGAGCAAGGTTCGCCCCCCGAGCGAATTTACCAAAGCGGCACCCAAGGGTGAGGATTTGGACGACTGAACAACTTCCTCCGTTCAACCGCCCTTTCCCCAATAAGCGGGGAAAGGGCTTTTTGTTTCGTGTCATGATGTATGTTCCATTTGGCACGCAGCGCGGTCCGGCGTTGACCGATTCACAAATCAGAATGTTGGAGCCAGGATGATCGAATTCGCTCTCCGCCGTGCGGCCGACGTCCGCCGGCAGGTTTTAGACATCAACAAAGACGCCCGCGCGCGGCAGAAGCTGCAGAAGTCGCTTTGCCTCTGGTTAACCGGTTTGTCGGGCGCGGGCAAGTCGACGATTGCGTACCGGCTCGAAAAGCAACTGTTCGCTTCCGGCAGGCACACGTATGTTCTCGACGGCGACAACATACGCCAATGCCTCAGCCGGGACCTGGGATTCTCCGAGGCTGAACGGGTGGAGAATATTCGCCGGACCATGGAGGTTGCCCACTTGTTCGTGGACGCCGGTCTGGTAGTTATCGTCGCATTCATCAGCCCCTATCGCGCAGAACGCGACCTCGCCCGTTCACGTTTTGAGCCGGACGAATTTGTAGAGATCCATGTCGATGCTTCGCTTGAAGAATGTGAGCGTCGTGACCCCAAGGGGCTCTACTCCAAAGCTCGCCGTGGAGAGTTGGTAAACTTCACCGGGATCGACAGCGCTTACGAGCCGCCAGAGGCTCCTGAGATTCGCCTTAACACGGTTACGAAAGGTCCAGACGAATGCGTCGACCTCATTCTTCTTTACCTGGATTCCAATGGCCAATCCCAACGCTTGTAAATGGCTGACTGAATTGTTGCCGTGCGTCACGGCTCTCGCATATGAATCCGGGCGCAGCATATTGACCATTTACCAGGATCTAAATCCACAAGTGACATACAAGTTGGATCACTCGCCTGTGACTCAGGCCGATCTTGTGTCTCACCATATCCTCCAGACCGGGCTTGCCCGCCTACCGCCTTATTGGCCCGTCCTGTCGGAAGAGTCTGTCGAGGTTTCGTTCGACCAGCGGAAATCCTGGCGGCATTTCTGGATGATCGATCCACTCGATGGCACTAAGGAATTCCTCCAGCGTACCGGCGAATTCACCGTCAACATCGCCCTGATCGAGGATGACCGGCCAATTCTTGGAGTGGTATATGCTCCGGTGATCGATAAGTTGTACTTTGCCGCTCGTGGAGCTGGATCCTATCGAGTGGAGGGTAAGAACACCACGCCTATAAAAGTTGCGTCGACAACGCCCGGAAGCATGCGCTTCGTTGTTAGTCGCCACCATGCTTCTGAACAGGAAACGCTCACCCGCTTGATAGACCAAACCAAAGGCGGCGAATTAATGGTCATGGGTAGTTCGCTGAAGTTTTGTCTCATTGCTGAGGGCTCTGCCGATGTTTATCCGCGCAGCGGCCCCACCATGGAGTGGGACACAGCCGCGGCCCAGTGCATTCTTGAAGAGGCGGGCGGCTCGGTCACCGACCTTGAGGGAAACACAATCAGGTACAACAAACACGTCCTGCTGAACTCTGGCTTTATAGCCAAAGCCCACTCTTAAGTAACTATCCATTCGGTGGGCTTAAGGTTTCGCCGGTTCCCGGAGGTAGATAATTGTCTGTTTCCCGGCTTGCTTCCCTCGACGACATCTTTGCTTAAAAATCCAGACGCAACGCGAACTGGATCTCGCGCGGCGTTCCCGAGCCCACAGGAGTTATAGGCGATACGATGGCGGTGTTCAGGTTCACCGTATTGATGATGCTGCCGAACCCCGCGGGGTTCGACGGGTTGAAAGTGGCCTGCGGCTGACCTAACTGCGGGTGATTGAAGATGTTGTAGAACTCCGAGCGGAATTCCAACTGCATGCGCTCTGCAATTGGAAAAGTTTTGGCGACGCCCATATCGATCTGCCACGTGCCCGGCCCGCGAAGGAGATTACGCGGCGCGGCGCCGAATTCTCCAGCCGGCTTAGCAAACGCCGCGGGATTAATCCAGCGTGCGACATTCCTGCCCCCTGGCGGAGTGAGAGGGACGCCTGGAACCAGGTCGGGGCGCTGGGTGCCCGAGTTCCCGTCCGGCGCGACGTAGCTGCTGGGTAAAAGCACATTGACCGGAAAGCCGGTGCGAGCCAGCGCCGTCGTGGTCAGTTGCCAGTTGCCCGCGATGGTGCTGGCAATGCCGCGTTGGTTCAGCATCGGCTTGCCCAGGCCGAAGGGGAGCTCGTAGACCGCGTTGCCATTGACTACATGGGTGGCGTCCCAGGCGCCACTGGCCCAATCACAGGCCAGGCAAAATGCGTTCTGCGGCGATATTTCATCGCCGTCGCCGCTGCCGTTGGAGCCGTTGTCGATCTCGTGTGTATACGCGTAATTTGCCGCTACCAGAAGCCCGGTCGAGAACGGCCGCCGCACTGACACGGAGAGGCCATTGTACGAGCTCGCGCCGATGGAGCCGCGCCAGCCGATCGCTGGAGCAAAGGCCGGATATTGCGCAATCCCTGTCGCGGGATCGATCAGGTTCACCACGTTGGTTTCCAGCAGATGCACGCCATGGCTTCCCAGGTAAGTGACCGTGCTCACGAAGTTCGCGGGCAATTCCCGCTGCACGGCGAGTGACCACTGCTCAACATACGTGTCCTTGCGGTCCCGTTGTTCGGCATTCGGTGAGATGGTTCCGGAGCCGGTGAAATAAGGGTCGACTGGATAGGTCACATTCTTCACCGAGTAGGAGGGAATTTCGTTCTTGGCCGGCAGATTCTGATCGTCCAGCTGGCCATCTTCGTGGTAGGTTCCGAATCCGGCGCGAACTATCGTCTTTCTTTCCTGCACAGGCGACCAGACCAGGCCTATGCGCGGATCGAAGTCGCCATAGTTTTGCTGGCCGAAGCTGGCGCCTACACCGCAGAATCCCTGAGGCCCGCAGGTGTCGAAATCGAACGGGTTGGCCTTTCCGTGCGCCTCATGAAATAACTGGAAGACGGTGTACCGCGCGCCAAGGTTCAGTGTGAAGTTGGGCCGCACCTTGAACTCGTCCTGGACGTAGCCGAGGATGACGTACTTGCGCAAATCGTTGACCGGCAGAGCACCAGACAGACTTGCTTTCGCCACCTTGTTCGCTCCCAGTTGCTGGAGCGAGGAAAACGTAACTGTTCCGTGTTCCCCGTAGTGCTGGTTCAACTGGACGCGGCGGATTTCGACTCCGGCTTTGAAGGTTTGCCGCCCATGGAGCCAGGTCAAGTTGTCAATCCCGGAAAATGTGTTGCCCACGTAAATGGTGTCGTAGTCGTAGTTCTGGGCGCCAAATCCCGGTCCAGGACCCGTGGAAATTGCAACCTGATAGACCGAACCGGTTTTACTGGAGTTGTAGGTGTTGGAAGTGGCGCGATTGTATCCAAACTTGGCCTCATTCGTCAGGCTGGGACTGAAGATGTGCAGCAATTCGAGCACGCCATTAACCGGCGTGGTCACCCTCTGCTGCAAGTCCGTCGCGGAAGTCGAGACTGGCTGCGTGTTGACCGATCGATCGTAATTGAAGCGCATGAAGCCGGTGGTCCTGGCTGAAAAATGCTGGTCGAGCCGCAGCATCGCCGAGTTCTCGTTGACCACCTGCGTGCATGAGCAGGTCAGCAGGTCATAGTTCGCGTAGTTCGGGTCGCCCGGGTCGTTTGCCGGCGTGTAGGGCGTCAGAATTGTTTTTGGACCTGCTCCCGGGTAGGCGTTTACGATCGCATAGACGGGTGATGTACTCGGAACTGTTGCCTTGAAAGCCGCGCTCGGCACGTCGCCGCTCACCGGATAGCCCCAGACTTGCCGGTAGGCTTCAGAAGCGAGATAGAAGAAGGTCTTGTCGTGCACAATGGGGCCGCCCAGCGATCCGCCGAACTGATTCAAACGAAGCGGCTGCTGCGATTCGCCGGGGGAGGCCCAGGAGGGCTCGGGCGCGTCAAAATAGTCATTGCGCAAGTACTCAAAGAGACGTCCGTGGAGTTTGTTTGTACCCGAAGGCGAAATGACAGCCAGTTGAGCGCCGCCCGTCGCGCCTTCCTCGGCAGTTGCCAGTAGCGTATCGACGCGGAACTCTGCGATCGCGTCCAGCGGAATGGAGAGCCGCGCCCAGGCGCGCTGCGTCTGATTCGCGACGTTCGTCGCATCCACGCCATCATAGGTGAAGTTACTGTCGTCGAGGCCCCGCCCGGCAAACCGGATCGACCGCTGGTTGCTGCCACCGGTGTCGATGGCGCCGGGGACGAATGCCGTCAGCGCCGCCCAGTTGCGGCCATTCAGCGGCAGTTCGTCGGCCTGCTTTCTTTCTATCAGGGCTGTCACCGCGCTGGTGTTGTGGTCTATCAGCTCCGAACTGACCGAGACTTCCACGCGCTCCTCGCCGCCTGATATCTGCAAGGCCGCATCCAGGGTGCGCGTCCTCCCAATTACCTGCTCCACATCGAGGAACGTCAGAGCCTTGAAGCCGGGATGATCGAACGTGATGGTGTACCTCCCCACCGGAAGCTCAGCAATGTCATATCTCCCACCGGTATCTGAAGCCCCTTCACGCCGCGACTTGGTCGAGTTCTCTACAGCAGTGATGCGGGTTTGCCCTAGCAGCCTACCCGACGGATCAGTAACCGTGCCGGTCAAACCGCTGCGATCCACTTGCGCGATGCCTGGGATTGCACAAGAGAGAGGCAAGATTGTGGAGACGATAAACACAGACGGAGAGAAGAAAGAGCAGAACCTTTGCATGTTGGCCTCAAAAAGTAAATTGCTATCGGTGACTGATAGAGCGGATCTAGCTCGAAACACCTTCTGCAGTCTGCAGTCTCATGATTCTTGAGCGGATCAGCAGTATTACAGAACTGTCATCTACGGGATCTTCTGCGCCCTAGGAATCTCACAGCTTGATTACAAAATCGTAATACTCAAGATAAAGTTCTGTAATCGAGATGAATTCTCATTATTTTCAGTCGCGTGAACAGAAACGGGGCTTTGGCTGGATCCAGCAGAGCAAGAGGAAATTCGAGCTTCTTGAGTTTTCACTTGAACAACACACTCGAGCGGTACGATGACTCCGGCGGTTGCATATCAAGTCTCGGCTTCATATTGCCAGCGTTCGATGCGGTCGCAGCCCCTCGCTGACCTCTATTGGCGCATGAAGAACCTGCAGAAAGTGTTTGAGGTCATCAAGGCGCGGCCAAAATTCATCTCCCGTCAACGCAGTTCCATCATGCAGTAACAATCCGGCACTATAAGTCGGGAGTTGTTACAGCTTTGCTCACCTCGAGCATACTCAATCGCACGGCAACAAGCTGATCGGGAGCATATGAGAATTCTGGTAGTAGACGATGAACCGAAGACCGCCAAGTTTCTGAAAAAAGGGCTGGGCGAAGCGGGGTTTGTCGTCGATGTGGCGGCAAATGGTTTGGACGGGCTGCAGTTGGCGCAGGATGTGGACTTCGACCTGGTCATTCTGGACGTAATGCTGCCCGGCCTGGATGGCTGGCAGGTCCTTACCCGCTTGCGTCAGGCAGGCCGAGCTACCCAGGTCCTTTTGCTGACCGCCCGAGACGCGATCCACGAGCGCGTAAGAGGACTCGAACTGGGGGCCGACGACTACCTGGTGAAGCCGTTCGCATTCTCTGAATTGTTGGCGCGGGTGCGATCGTTGTTGCGCCGGACGCCCTCTCGCCCGCAGGATACGATCCGTATGGCCGATTTGGAAATTGATTTGTTACGGCATCGTGCGACGCGGGGCGGCCAGCGGCTGGATTTGACTTCGAAAGAATTCCTTCTGCTGTCACTACTCGCGCGGCGTGCCGGCGAAGTCCTGTCCAGGACTCTCATCGCCGAAGCGGTCTGGGACATGAACTTCGACAGCGACACGAATGTGGTGGATGTGAACGTCAGGAGACTGCGCGGCAAGGTGGACGACCCTTTCCCGCACAAACTCATACAGACTATCCGCGGCGCCGGCTATGTGCTGGAAGCTGGCTCCTAACCTGACGCCGGTATCGCGGCTGTGGAAGACGTTGGCTTTCCGGTTAACCGCCGGATACGCGCTTGCAGGCCTGATTCTGGTGATTTTGGCCACCGCCAGCCTTTACCTCGTGCTGGTTTCGGAATTAGAGAAAAGTACGGAATTGTTCTTGGGCGACAAGTTGCACGTGCTCCGCACTATGCTGCGGGAGCGGCCTGAAGATTGGGACGGGCTGCGGGAGGAAGTGGAGCTGGAAACGGCGGCGCGGCGATATGAACAGTTCTATATTCGTCTGCTTGATGAACGAAACAGCCCATTAATGATGACGCCTGGCATGGCAGAAGAATTAGATCTTTCGCAATTCGCCCAACGGACACGAGGACGTCCTGATGCCGCGATCCCGATGAAGGGGAGCCACGGACAAGCTTTTCGCGTTACCACCGCGGTAGCGCCGGTCGGCTCGCCTTCTACGCATACGATCACGATTCAGATTGCCATCGATGTCTCGCAGAAAGAAGAATTCCTGGCGCGCTTTCGGTTGGGGTTCTGGGTGATCATACTGGGGGCACTCGCGATTTTCCCCTTGGTTGGTTACCAGATCGCGCGCCAGGGCATTCGGCCGGTGGAAGAGATGGCAGCGACAGCGAGGCGCATCAGCTCCACCCACCTCGGGGAGCGAATTCTCACGGAAGGTTATCCCTTTGAGCTTGCATCGCTGGCAGGCACCTTCAACGAGATGCTGGATCGGCTGGAAGATTCCTTCGATCGTATATCCAAGTTCTCTGCAGATATTGCGCATGACCTGCGCACTCCTGTGAACAACATTCGCGGCGAGGCCGAAGTTGCATTGGCGCGTGCTCGCACCATCGACGAATACCGGGACGCTCTGGAGTCGTCTCTGGAAGAATCCGTGCGCCTGTCGGACTTAATTGGCAACCTCTTGTTCCTCGCGCGTGCGGAAAGTCCCTTGACGCATTTGCGTCGCGAGCGGGTGGACGTAGCCGAGTTGCTGGATGGTTTGCAGGAGTATTACGAAGCTTCTGCCGCTGACGGCGGAATCTCTTTGAGCACCAGGTGCGGCGATGAGCCGGTGATCGCGGAACTGGACAGGACGTTGATGCAGCGGGCGGTAGGAAACCTGGTCTCGAACGCGGTGGCACACACACTATCGGGCGGATCGGTGGTGATGGCGACCAGTTCCGAAAGTGCCGTAGTTCGGATCGAGGTCACCGATACAGGCATCGGCATTCCAGCGGAGGCACTGCCCCGAGTATTTGATCGTTTCTTCCGTGTGGATCCATCACGTTCACAAGCCTCGGGCGGCACGGGCCTGGGGCTGGCGATCGTGCAGGGCATCATGCTGCTTCACGGCGGCAAGGTGGAAATTGTTAGCCATCCAGGGAAAGGTACTCGGGTCATTCTCAGCATGCCAGCTTCCGCTCCCACGATGACAAACGTGTAATTTCGACCACGACAACAATGACTGCACATCACCTAATCTGGTGGAATGTCCTCTTCCAACGAGTCTCATCAAAAAAGTGAATGAACTCATGCAGGGTCGATCCAGCTTGCTCTCTAAGCGGGACGTCTTCGGAGCCGGATTCGGGGGTCGCAATGGACCAGTAGACGAAAAGGGGACGCCCCAAAATGTTCTCCCGCGGCACAAACCCCCAGTAGCGGCTGTCCATACTATTTGTGCGATTGTCACCCATCACGAAGTAATGCCCGGGAGGGACGACCAGGTCCTCACCCTGAACGTGTTTGGGGAGTAGTACGGACCATTCGGGCGAGACCCCAGGCTCAGTAGAGGGCTCCACCGACGGGAAATCGTCAACATATGGATCGTAGTTTGCAGGGGTGGGCTTGGCTGCCTGAGGTTCGTCCTGAAGTACGCCGTTGAGGTAGACGATACCGTTACGAAGATGAAGGTGGTCGCCGGGAATTCCGATCACACGTTTAACCAAAAATATGTGATCACCATTGCGTTCTTCGATTGGCTTGTAGAAAACAACGATATCGCCACGATGCACATCGCGGTAGTGCATGAAAGCCGCCCATTTAGGGGTTGGCGCTAGTGTCTCCCGTTCGACTACCACATGATCGCCAACGAGTAGAGTGCTTGCCATTGAGGATGACGGAATCACGAAGTTCTGAAACACAAAGGTCAGTGCAAAAAGTCCCACGACCAGGACGCTGCAGGTCGAAGCGAATCCTTCAGTTGCTGTCTCGCTTGAATGGTTCTTCACCAAAACACTCTTGTAGCGCATGGCTTCTTGCCTCCTTTTACGCTGGTCCATTGCCCTCGCTCGGAAGTTTAGCATCTTGCCCGCGTGCAGACGGCCTATGACCGCGATCAGGCACGCACCGCGCTCAAGATGGCGCTAGATGCGACCAGGCGGCTTCCCGGCGAAGACGGCAAGTTTCTTCTCGAACATGCAGAGCTGTTGGCTGCCGTCGCTCCCAGAAACATGACGGCCAGCTAGCCTGGGACACTATGGGAACGTCTCGTCGTGAACGGGCGAACTGTTCGCTGCGGCCGAACGCTTAGCGGCGAAGTAAAGGTAGAAGGGTACGCCCGCCACAATCATCGCAATCTCGCCCAGCGAGTACTTTACATCCGCGCGGAATGAGTAATAGAGCAGCATCGCCGACGCGGCAATGAACAGGACAGGCACCACCGGGTATGCCCATGTGCGGTACGGGCGCGAAGCATTCGGTTCCTTGACGCGGAAAATAAATACTGAGGCCGTCGCCGCGATGTAGAAGACGTACTCGGCAAACAGAGTGAGCGAGAACAACCGCTGAAAGCTTTGGGCACACAACATCAGCGCGACGGCGAGAGCTGCCTGCAAATGACGATCTTCAAAACCGTGAAGAACAACTGGAACTCTCCGGCGCGCTCCACACCAATCCAATTGATGATCGCGATCAGCGCGATGGCGGCGATGGCCAGAAACTGTCCGTAGCTGACCGCGAGTGGCCGGGTGATCAGGGAGTCGCCGAGAAAGGAGAGCGGAGCAAACGTGCCGAGGACGCGCACAATACCGGTGGCGACTGTCGCCAGTGTGCCGGGCATGGCGATCGTGAAGTACGTCCAGCCATACAGGAAGATCCATCTGCCAAGGCGAGGAACGAAGCGGCAAGCGACGAAGTCAAGAACGTGCGTCTTTCCAAGAACCCTCCTAGAGAAAGAAGCTGTCTATGCAGTTAGACGCCGGGCAGTTTCGGACGGTAGAGTCCGTCCGGGGGCAGAACACCTTGCTACTTAACGTAGCAGAGTAGCGACGGCAAGTCGGACGGGCCGAGTAGGTGGGCCGATGGTTCGTTTGAAGTGCCGTTGCAGAACACCGAAGACGGAAGGTCAGTTTGCCGTCAACTGGCTGCCGACTACGTCATCCTGCGTTTGTACCAGCCTACTGACGAATTACTGGGCGGTGAATACGAGTTACCGGCCGCCCTCTCGAGACGAACGAGTGCGGTAAGCCCGGAGCGGTTCTGGGTGAGCCCCTATTGACCGTCTATAAGAGACGTTATATATTCTCTTATAGGTCACCTATAGGAGATTGCATGCCGACGCCCCAGTCCGATCTTCTACAAGGGACGCTCGATCTGTTGGTCCTAAAAGCGCTTGCACTCGAAGAGTTGCACGGCATGGGAATCTCGCGCCGTATTGCACAAATCACAAATGGGACCTTCGAGGTGAAGGCCGGCTCGTTATTTCCCGCTCTACACCGGATGGAGGAAGCGGGCTGGCTCTCGTCTGCTTGGGGCGAATCGGAAACCAACCGGCGCGCCAAGTTTTATCGTCTGACCAAGACCGGCATGCGACAGCTCCATACCGAGGCCGAGCGATGGGAGCGAATCTCCGTCGCGATGGCGAATGCCTTGCGAGCGACGTAGGAGGTTGACAGTGATAGATCGTTTGCGAGCCTTCTGGCGAAACATCTTCAAGCGGGAAAATGCGAACGCGGACCTTGACGAAGAGGTCCAGGGCTTTCTCGAGATGACCGCGGCGGAGAAGGTGCGGTGCGGAATGGCTCCAGAAGCGGCTCTTCGCGAGGCCCGCAAGGAACTTGGCGGCGTGGAACAAGTGAAACAGGGGGTTCGCGATACGAGAGCAGGAGTCTCCCTGGATATCGTGATGCAGGATGTCCTATACGCTTTCCGGACCCTTTCGAGGAACCTGGCTTTCTCGTTGGTGGTGGTGCTCACGTTGGCCTTGGGCATTGGCGCAAATACCGCGATTTTTACTATCGTGAATGGTGTTCTTCTCAAGCCGTTACCGTACCCGGAGCCAGATCGGCTTCTCATGCTTTGGGAATCTTCACCGACCGATCGCAATCTCGGAACGGTGGCAGCGGCCAACTTCTACGACTGGCACGAACAAAGCCATTCCTTTGAGAAGATGGCAGCAATTGACCCATATCCAGATTTCATCCTCAACGGCTCAGGCCAAGCGAGGCGCATGGTCGGCGCGGCGGTGAGCCATGACTTTTTTTCGCTGTTGGGAGTTCATATGGCGGTCGGCCGCGACTTTCTTCCGGAAGAAGATCACCCTGGCTCCAATCACGTAGTTGTCCTGAGCTACTCGACTTGGCAGAGCCTCTTTGGAGGACGGTCAAGTGTAGTCGGAAGTATTCTTAGGCTCAATGATGCCGATTACACAGTTGTCGGCGTGCTTCCCCGCAACTTCTCTTTCGTGAGCAAAGCGTCAGACTATCAATCACGCAACAGATTCGATCTTTGGACACCGTTGGCCCTTCCGTCTCCTCCAGAAGCATGGCAACGTGGAACCCATTCACTGTGCGTATTCGCACGGCTCAAACCAGGCGTAAGTCAGCGGCAGGCTCAGGCCGATCTTGAGCAGGTAGCCCGGAATCTGCAGCGTCTTTATCCGAAGGACGACAAAGAGCGAGGCATTACTGCTGTTCCTCTCGCACAGCATGTTGTGACTGACGTTCGGGTCGCACTATTCACCCTCCTGGGAACCGTAGGTATGGTATTGCTCCTGGCCTGCGCCAACATCGCCAATCTTATGTTGACTCGCGGCGAATCACGTCAGAAAGAAATTGCCTTGCGCATCGCCCTGGGTGCCAGCCGGACGAGGATTGCTCGGCAGCTCATCACCGAAAGCCTCGTACTCGCTGTGACCGGCGGCCTGGTGGGATTAGCCTTGGTGTTTGCTGCCGTACCTGCCCTCGTCCGTCACCTTCCGGCAGATTTGCCTCGTACATCGGAGATCATGGTCGATTGGCGTGTGCTTTCATTTGCGAGTCTGCTGTCAGTTTTGACCGCGATCGTATTTGGACTGCTTCCCTTTCTCCAATCCCGCCGAATCAGCCCCAATGATTCACTGAAACAAGGGGGCCGGGGCATCGTCACGGACCAATCCGGACTGCGGGGTGCACTTATCGTCGGACAAGTAGCGGTTGCGCTGGTTCTCTTGTCCGGAGCAGGTCTCATGACGAAAAGCCTTTGGGAACTTACCCAGGTGTCTCCGGGATTTCAGACAGAGAACATTCTTACAGCTCGCCTTTCATTGCCGCCAGGCTATACCAACGGGAACGTCTATGGAACCGGGAAACATCCCCGCATTTCACTCTTCCAACAAGCATTGCTTGACCGCGTAAGACCAATTCCCGGAGTTCAATCTGCCGCCTTTGCGACCTATCTGCCCATGACGGGAGCCGACAGTTCTTGGGCCTTTGATGTCCAAGGTCGCCCACCTAAGCCGCCCGGTGTCTTCGATGTGGCAAATTATCGACCAGTCACCGCAGGCTACTTCGACACCATGCGCATTCCCGTGCTGCGAGGCCGCGGATTTGATGCCGGTGATACCGGGAACAATCCTCTGGTGGTCGCTATCAACGCCTCGATGGCCCGTACCTGGTGGAACCAGCAGAACCCGATCGGACAGCGGGTGTGCATTGGTGATGAAAAATGGCGAACCATCGTCGGCATCGTAGGCGATGTACATCACGAAGGATTGGGGACAAAACCGGAACCTGAAATGTATATACCCTACGCGCAGGTTCCCAATGTCGAAGCGCGCCCCATCATTGTACTTCGTACCTCGGTCGAGCCTGCAAGCGTAACGGGTGCTCTCCTCAGAGCTGTTTCTGAGGTCGATGCAAATGTGCCATTGGACCAAATTGAAACCATGACGCAGGTTGTCTATGGTTCCGTCGCAGAATCCCGTTTCAGAACATGCATCGTTGCGATGTTTGCGTTCCTTGCCCTCTTCGTCGCTGCCATCGGCCTCTACGGGGTAATGAGCTACGCCGTTAGCCAGAGGACCCGGGAATTCGGTATCCGGATGGCGGTTGGAGCCACTCGCGGCGCTATCCTTCGAGTTGTCCTCGGCAAAGCGGCCAAGCTCGTAAGCATCGGAATATGTCTGGGCTTAATCGGAGCAGTGCTCCTTGCGCTCGGGATCGCCAGCCTTCTCTATGGAGTCGAGCCTTTCGATGTGGCAACGCTTGTGAGTGTACCTATTCTTTTGGCCACCGTTGCTCTCTTGGCGAGCTTTTTTCCTGCGCGGCGCGCCTCAAAAGTGAATCCAATGGAGTGCTTGAGATATGAGTGATCGGAATACGGAAATGCACTTTGCGATCTAGGGATATGGATCCAGGTTCTCTGCACCACGATGGCTCTGCTCGATTGGATCATAATCGCCAATCCGTGAGTTGCCGTTGGCCGGGTGGCAGTCTCCTTGACGGGAAAGGAGAGAGCGCGTACTCTCCTTTCCTAGATAGGGGAGAGCCTTGACGAAACCGGTTGAACTCCCACAGGGCACACTCGAGATGCTCATCCTCAAGGCGGTCTCGCTCGGTCCGCTGCATGGCTTCGGCATCCTGCTGCGCGTCCAGCAGATCTCAGGCGAGCGCCGCGAAATCCTGCAGGGTTCCTTCTACACCGCCATCTATCGTCTTGAGCGCCGTGGCTGGATCAAAGGCGAGTGGGGTGAGTCGGAGAACAATCGCAGCGCCCGCTTTTACTCGCTCACCGCTGCCGGTACCCGTCAGCTCAAGGCCGAGACCGCCAAATGGACCGACATGGCCGCTGTCGTCGCCGGCATTCTCGACAAGAAGGCGGACGAGATATGAGTCTCCTCGCCGCAATTCGCAAGCTCTGGCACTCCATCGCGCCACGCACCCACAGCGACGTCGAAGAAGAGTTTCGTTCTACCCTCGACGCCTACCAGGAAGATTTGACCCGCCAGGGCCTCCCCGAAGAAGAAGCGCGCCGCAAAGCCCGCATCGACCTCGGCCAGCCCGCCGCCCAAAACGAAACTTACCGCGACGCCATCGGCCTCCGCCTCTTCGATGAGTTAGGCGGAGACATCCGCTACGG
>Ga0182015_10003288_pt1 | contig 18286 bp, 12 predicted proteins | sample 712P3MmetaG_FD_120478 | JGI IMG/M metagenome (GOLD analysis project Ga0182015, IMG submission 120478) | Permafrost microbial communities from Stordalen Mire, Sweden - 712P3M metaG | ecosystem: Environmental > Terrestrial > Soil > Wetlands > Permafrost | place: Sweden: Stordalen | collected...
ATAGTGGAGAAATAATTAGCCGCCCAGGCAACGATAGCGGCGACGAAAGCGAATGTCGCGAGAACGGCGGCGCGGCGGCCTCTCCATCCCGAGTTCCAGCGGGTGAAGACCATGACCATGTAAACCACCCACATCAAAAGCGAGAGAAGGATTTTGGGGTCGGCAAAGTCGATGTGACCGTACGCCGACATGGCCACCATCGATCCGGTGATTAGGCCGAGTGTCATGAAGGGAAAACCAAGCAGCAAAGAGCGGTAGCCGATCTGGTCGATGACTTCGAGAGCCGGCAGGAAGGAGATCAGGCTACTGGGTTTCTTGGCTTTGAGGCGGCGTTCCTGGAGGAGATAAAGCAGGCTGGCGCCGAAGCTGAGCACAAGCGCGGCGTATCCGGTGAAGATCAGGATGATGTGCGCGATAAGCCAGCCCTTATGCTGGATAAACGATGTTTGGAGCACCGGCTGCTCGTCAATCGCCGCTACGAAGGTTAGGAAAAACACTACGGGGAACACAACCACCCCCGGAGATGTAGTTTTATAAATTGAATAGATGACCATGAAGAAAGTCATCGACAGAAAAGCCAGCAGGGATTCTCCGTTATGGACGGAAGTCCAGAGAACATGATCCGAAAGAAAGAGTTCCACCAGCGAAACGAAATGGAACACCATGCCGAGGCTGGCGGCGTGCAACGCGATTCGACTGAAAAGGTCGCTGGTTCGCCTCAGCGCAAAAAAAGCGTATGTCAGGCCCACGAAGTAGCAAGCCAGCGCAAAGCGCAACCAAAGTATTGGCATGGTGTTGGTAAGTATCGGAGCCCGCAAAGGTTAATGCAAGGCGAAATCGGACCTCGAGTAGTGTAAGGTCCAGCCCCCGCTTCCCCGTCCCCCTCCCCTTTCCACGCATTATATTCTGCACAGGGATGCGGCCGCCGAGAAACGCCATGGATCACGAGAGCATGTGATCTGGATCACACTCAGCTCATTCCACACCCAATCCGGCCAGCAATTCCTCGAGCAGCGTCGAGGTAATGATCAAGCGGCGACCATGTTTCATAACATCGTCAAGTTCGTCGAAGGCCCGGAACAAACGCAGTTTCGCGGCGGCGTATTGCTCGGGACCAATCAACGAACGTCCATGGGCCGCACTCCATTCTGTTATCGCTAATGTCGGCAGAAAGACGCTGACGGCGTAGGTCAATTTACGATCCGAAGTCACGTCGAAGACGAATTCGATGGCAGGTGCGTCGACATGGCCCGAAAGGGCGGGTCGTTGTCCGACGAAATAATACTGGTACACGAAGCCTTGAGCGCCAGCATAAGTCTTCAGGCGACGGACGGTCATAACGGCATTATCAACAATCCAGACAATGGGCGAAAGCTTCCACGATTCAGATGTACCACGATTCAGATGCTACCGACCGGGACGATCTGCCGAAGCGCCGCAGACGATTAAATTTCCTCAGCGATCCGCCGATAGTCTCCTTGAGGCTCTCCGTCACTCTAATGATGCATGATTGGCAACTACTCGCCATTGCTGCACTCACACTGATCGTCTCTTATCTGCTGGCCCGCGAGCAGAAGATCCGGCGAGAAACGAAAACGAGGGAAGAACTTTTCCAGATCGTCACGGAGAATGCGGCTGACATGATCGCTCTGGTGGACGTGAAGGGCAATCGGCTCTACAACAGCCCGGCATACAGGCGAGTTCTCGGTTATTCCGCGGCGGAACTTGGGGGGACTTCGGGATTCGATCAGATTCATCCCGACGACCGGTTCAAAGTGCTGGAGGCGGCACGAGAAGCGCGTGCAACTGGAGTGGGGAAAAAGTTGGAGTACCGCATGCGCCACAAGAACGGGACATGGCGCGTGCTGGAATCGATCGCAGGAACCATCCGGGACGACAACGGCGACGTTGCAAAACTAGTGATTGTGAACCGTGACGTAACCCAACGCAAACAGGCCGAGGAATTAGCGGAGCATAATTCTTTCCACGATGGCTTGACGGGTCTGCCGAACCGGCGTCTGTTTCTGGATCGCCTCCACCAGTTTTTCGAGCGTTCGCAACGTAACCCAGAAAGACGCTACGCTCTTTTATTTCTAGATCTAGACGGGTTCAAAGATTTGAACTCCACGCTGGGTCCGGCGGCAGCGGATAAGGTGATCGTCGAAATCAGCGCTAGGATCGCCAGCTGCCTGCGGGATGAGGACACGGTTTCGCGTCCTCAAAATGCTCCGGATCTAACGAATTCAATTCTTTCACGAATGGGCGGCGATGAATTTGCGATTCTGATGGAAGGAATAACAGACCCGAGCGATGCAATGCGGGCTGGGCAAAGAATTCTTTCCACCGTGGGCCGGCCGCTTATTTTGGAAGGGCGTGAGTTGCGTAACACGGCCAGTATCGGAATCGCGTTGAGCGGCCCTGAACATGCCCAAGCCGAAGAGCTACTGCAAGAAGCTGATGTTGCGATACGGCGGGCGCAGGCGTTGGGAGGTTCGCGATGTGAGCTGTTCGACGAAGCGATGCACGTGACCGCAACGAACCGGCTAAAACTTGAAAGCGAACTCCGCCACGCGATCCTGGGCAACGAATTCCGCGTCTATTACCAGCCGGTCGTGGATCTAAGAACCAAGAACATTTCTGGCTTCGAGGCGCTTCTCCGCTGGCAGCATCCTGAACAAGGTTTAATTTCTCCCAGCAGGTTTCTAGAGGTAGCGGAGGATACGGGGTTGCTCGCAGCAACCGGTCAGTGGTTAATGAAAGAAGCGTGTAGGCAACTGCGAACATGGGACGAAGGCCTGATGCCAGCCACACCGATTGCCATGAGCTTTAACATTTCGCCGAAGCAGCTTTCCGATCCGGGTTTCTTCAGTGATATGAAAACCATCCTCGCTGAGTTCCGGTTGGACGCGTCGCGGGTAAGCGTCGAGATAAGCGAGCGAGTTGCGGAGGCTAATTCAAAATTGAGATATGCCGTTTTATCGCAACTGCGTCACAGCGGCGTAGGGATTGTCCTCGACGATTTTGGAACTGGGCGCTCCTCCTTGAGTCTGCTGCGGCTGCTTCCTATCAGTGTTTTAAAGATAGACCGGCAACTGGTTAGCGGTATGCTTACCGATCACAACGTATACGAGACGGTCGATCTGATCCTGACTCTGGCGGACAAACTCAAACTAGCGGTAATCGCCGAGGGAATAGAAACCGCGAAACATTGGGAGTTGCTGCAGCAGTTAGGATGCGGCCTTGGCCAAGGCTATTTTATTTCGCAACCGGTCGATGCGGAAGCCGCTGGCAGACTCTTAAAAGAATCGAGTTCAGCCCGGCAGGTAGCCAACGCAGCAACCCCGTAACGGCATTTGGAATGGCGTACGCCGCGTATACACGGAACCCCATAGTGCAACTCAGTCGGTATACCGCCGAGTCAGGCCGTGCCGAATCTTCAGCCGCTTATCTTGGCTTCTCGAAGTTGCTTCACGGCTGTCTCCGAACTGACCGGCGAGTAATACACCTCCTTGAACGTGTAGGAGCGGGCTTTGGCGGCAATAACGGGAAGAATCTCAATGTGCCAGTGATAGTCCTCGTCGATCGTCTTCCAGTACCCCAGAGTTCTCGACGGATGCAGGCTGTTGGGCGAAGTGTGAAGGACTAAGTGGAAGTCCTCCGTGATGGCGCGAACGCGTTGCAGGGTCCGGCGCAGAAGTGCTGCGAGATTCAGACGCAATCCAGGCTTCGATAAGCCGGTGCGCTCGAAGGATGCCTCGTGATGTCGAGGGAGAATCCAGGTTTCGTAAGGTACGCGGGGTGCGTACGGTCCGAGGGCAATATAGTCTCCGCGTGCTTCAATCACGCGAGTGGCCTGGCGCTCTTCCTGGTTCAGTATGTCGCAAAACACGCAGCGCTCTTTGCTGACAAAATAATCGCGACCGGCGCGCAGCTCATACAGCACGCGCCTGGGCACAAACATGGTAGCGGTAATTTGCGACGTAGGATGGTCGAACTCCTGGCCGGCTTTCTTGCCGTAATCCTTGAAGAAACTGACGTATTTAACACGAGGATCACGTTTTAGGTCGAGGATCCGCTCCGCAGCCAAACGCAGGAATTGTCCTATCTCATCATCGCTAGCATTCCATAAGTGGCGGTCATGCCTGGGATTTTCTACCAACACCTCATGGGCGCCAACAGAGCTCATACGGTCGTAAAGACCATCCCCGCGGCGCTCAGGCTCGCCTTCGATGTGATACAGCGGAGTAGGGTGCACGACCGAGCGGGCCGACCATGCCCCGGTGCTCGGCTGGGCTGAAATGATCTGCGTGGCATCGGCGGCGTTCGAACAAAACCGGCAAGTACCGTCTGGACGCGGGACGTGCTCTGCCGGATCGTCTCCCGTGATGACCCAGGAGCGAGTAATCGGATCCTTGCGTAGTTCCATGGTTTAGGTAAACACTGCGGAAGAAGTTGCGTCAACTGGCATTTGCACAGGGTCCGTCGTGTCCCGACACTGAGAGATGCATCGGCCTTTGTTATAATCCGCGCCAGCCCTCACCTGATCGAAGCAATGACCGAGCCGTCCACTCCGCTGATGCGGCAATATGCCGCCGTCAAGAAAGAACATCCCACGGCGCTTCTATTTTTTCGTCTAGGGGATTTCTACGAGCTGTTTTTTGACGATGCAATCGTCGCCGCCAAAGAGTTGCAGATTACGCTTACCTCCCGCAATAAAGAAAAAGGCATTGCCGTACCCATGTGCGGAGTTCCGCATCACGCGGCTGAAGGCTACATCGGAAAGCTCATCCGAAAAGGATTTAAGGTCGCGATCTGCGAACAGATGGAGGACGCCCGCCTCGCCAGGAAGCAAATGGGCACGAAACTGGTTCGGCGCGAAGTGACGCGGGTGGTCACTCCCGGAACGGCAGCCGATTCGTCACTGGAATCGGAAGAAAATAATTTCCTTGCCGCTTTGGCGCAAACGGGCGACCGAGTGGGATTTGCCGCGCTTGATCTCTCGACCGGAGAATTTCGCGCCACTGAATTTTCCGGGGAGGACGCGCTCCGGCGGGTGCAAGAAGAGTTGGAACAGCTTCGTCCTAAAGAACTCTTATATGGATCGGCGGCCCCGCTGTTTGATGCGAAGGTGCAAAACCAAGCGCCTCATCCTCGCGGCGGCGGAGCTACCTGCACGGAGACTCCGCTCGATGACTGGATCTTCGCGCCCGACCACGCTATTCCGCTGCTGGAGAATCATTTCGGCGTTTTATCGCTGGAAGGTTTTGGGCTGGCGGCCCGACCTGCCGCAGCGGCCGCAGCGGGTGCGATTCTCTACTACGTCCGCTCCACGCAGCGGGGTTCGCTGCATCATGTGGACCGCATTGGATGGTATGAACGGCAGAATTGCCTGGTGCTGGATGCGGTTACGGTCAGGAACCTTGAGTTGATCGAGCCGCTGTTCGCCGGCTCGGACGCGGGCATTACACTATTTCGCTCGATCGATCGCGCCATCACTCCGATGGGAAAGAGGTTGTTGCGAGCCTGGTTACTGCGGCCCTCTCTAGAAATAACCGAGATCAGCGCTCGCCTGGACGCGGTAGAAGCGGCAGTAAAAGATCTGATTGCACGCGAGGAGTTGCGTCGCGCCCTCGACGGCGTGCTGGACCTGGAGCGCCTCCTGAGCCGGGTGACCCTGGAGACGGCGAATCCTCGGGATGTGCTGGCGCTGGCGGCGTCGCTTGCGAAGATTCCCGCAATAAAAGCTGGCGTGAGCCGCCTGTCGGCAGAACGTCTGCAGATACTGCACGCATCAATCGACGAACTTGGCGACCTGTATCAGCGCATCCAAATGACAATTGTGCAAGAGCCGCCTCTCAGCTTTGCCGACGGAGGCATCATTGCCAGTGGAGTGGATCGCGATCTGGATGAACTGCGGGAGCTTTCGCGCAATAGCAAGCTGGTGCTGGCGCAAATTGAACAGCGTGAACGGGGGCGGACCGGCATCGGATCCCTCAAGGTAAAGTTCAACTCGATTTTCGGCTATTACATTGAGGTTTCCAAAACGAACCTGCATCTGGTGCCGCAGGATTATGAACGCAAACAAACCCTCGTGGGCGCGGAGCGATTTACCACGCCCGAGTTGAAGGAGTACGAGGCGAAGATTCTCGATGCGCAGGAAAAGATTGTCGAGATCGAACGCCGTCTCTTCACGGAGTTGCGTTCCGGGATTGCCGGTGAAGCAAAGAGAATCCGGCAGACGGCGCTAGCATTGGCCGAGGTGGACGTGCTGGCTTCTCTGGCGCATATTGCTGCGCTGCGAAATTACTGTCGGCCCCAGTTGTTTGCCTCAAACGAGGATGTCGGCGAACTGGAAATCATCGAGGGACGTCATCCCGTAATCGAGCAGCAGGAGTTGGCCGGAGGCAGCGAGCGGTTCGTTCCGAACGATCTTTATCTGAACGGCTCCACTCACACTATTCTGCTGCTGACCGGGCCAAACATGGGTGGCAAGTCCACCTACCTGCGCCAAACGGCACTGATCGTGATTTTGGCGCAGATGGGATCGTTCGTGCCGGCGCGCTCGGCGCGTCTCGCACTGGTGGACCGCGTTTTCACCCGCATTGGAGCCAGCGATAACCTCGCCCGCGGACGTTCTACTTTTATGGTGGAGATGACGGAAACGGCGGCGATCTTGCACACCGCCACCTCTCGGTCGCTCGTCCTGCTTGATGAAGTGGGAAGAGGCACTTCCACCTATGACGGTCTTGCGATTGCATGGGCTGCGGTGGAGTTTTTACATGCGCGCGTGCGCGCGAAGACTCTTTTCGCCACACATTACTTCGAGCTCACACAGTTAGCCGCACAGCTTGCAGGAGTAAAAAACTTCCACGTCTCCGTCAAAGAAACGGCGGGAGGTATCGCCTTCTTGCGTAAAGTGGAACCGGGGGCAGCGGATCGCAGCTATGGGATCGAAGTCGCCAAGCTGGCAGGATTGCCGAATGAAGTAATATCGCGCGCAAGAGAAGTATTGCTCGAACATGAGAGCGCCGAGCGTGAACTGAGCGGCCATCTCTCACCCGGAGCGACACCTCCGCCGACGCAACTGACTATCTTTACGCCCTTATCGCAGCCTGTATTGGAAAAGCTCCGTACTTTGGATTTGAACCGTCTGACTCCGCTGGAAGCGTTGAACCTGCTTGCGGAGTTGAAGAAAGAGATCTAGCAATTCGGACGCGATGAACATTCAACGAAAAAAGCTTGCTGCCTCTACGGTCGGACAGTTGCTGATCGTAGGCTTCGACGCTACAGAGATGACATCGCGTCTCAGATCCCTTCTCTCTCGTGTTCAACCTGCGGGCGTGATTCTATTCGCTCGCAATATTAAAAGCGCCGAACAAACGTGGTCCTTGCTGCGCGATTGCCAGAAGTGCGTGTCGACTCCTCTCTTTTCGTGCGTCGATCTCGAAGGCGGAAGCGTAGACCGCTTTCGCGACCTGCTCGGCCCAGCCCCATCGGCAGCGGACGTCTTCGCCACCGGTGATCGCAAGCTATTCCGCAAACACGGCGAGATCATCGGACAGAACTGCCGCGCCCTGGGATTTAATATTGATTTCGCTCCCGTGCTTGACTTGGCGTTTGAAGCGTCGCGCAGCGTCATGAACTCACGAGCTGTCTCGGCCGATCCGCGTCATGCGGCGACGTATGCGGGAACATTCCTAAAAGGATTGCGCGATTCTGGCGTCTTGGGATGTGGAAAGCATTTTCCTGGGTTGGGTGAAGGCAAACTCGATAGCCATCACGAATTGCCGGTGATCGGTAAGTCCTTAAGGAAACTTTGGGCCGAGGACCTGCTTCCCTACCGTATGCTCCGCGCTCAAATGCCGATGGTGATGGTTTCGCATGCGGCGTACCCGTTGGTCACGAAGGACCAGACTCCCGCTTCTCTTTCCAAAGTATGGATCACCGATATTCTCCGCAAGCGCATCGGATACCGCAATCTGATTGTTTCTGACGACCTTGAGATGGGTGCGGTATTATCGGCGGGGTCCGTCGGCGGGTCCGCCACGGGACATATTCGCGCCGGGGGCGACCTCTGCTTAGTGTGCCACCGCGAGGATCACGTGACGCAAGCCTACGAAGAGCTTTCTGATACCGCTGAACGCGATTCGAGGTTCGAAAGTCGCGTTAAGGATTCTTTACGGCGTGTACTTGGTTTCAAGAAGAAGTTCGCGAGGATTTTGCGCCGTCCTGCCATTGCTTCTGCAGCGAAGGTTGGAAAGCTTTCCCGCAACCTGTGGGAGTTCGGCGAGCAAGTGCGGCTGGAAGCGATGGTCTACCAAGAAAATGAGTGGCGGCGGAGATCGTGACAGGAGAAATTATCAAGAAACGGGATCGGAAACCTGGGATGATGGTCGCCGGCGTGATGAGCGGAACCTCCGCCGATGGGATCAACGTGGCGCTGGTTCAGATTGGTGGTGGTTCGGGGACAATCGCAAGGGGACGAGGGAATCAACCCCACGTAAAACTTCTGGGTCATGCGGAATACTCTTACTCCAAGAAGGTTCGCGCCACCGTCCTGGCTGCGATGAATTCGCCGGAAGCCACGGTGGCAGATCTGGCTCGTCTTAATTTTCTGCTTGGGGAACTCTATGCTGACGCAATATTGGCGGCTCAGCGGCAGTTCCAGGTGAAGGTGAGCCTGGTCGGATGCCACGGACAGACGCTCTATCATCAAGGGGAGCCTCAACATTTTCTCGGCCGCAAACTTTCCGCAACATGGCAGACGGGAGAGGCCGCAATTGTGGCGGAAAGAGTGGGCGCTCCCGTTGTTTCGGATTTTCGTCCCGCCGATATCGCAGCGGGCGGCAAAGGCGCGCCGCTGGTTCCCTTCCTCGACTACCTTCTTTTTCGGGATGCGCATGTGGGAAGGATCGTACAAAACATTGGCGGCATCGCGAACCTGACGATGATTCCCGCCGGTGCAAGCGCACAGGATGTCATCGCTTTCGATACCGGTCCCGGAAACATGGTGATCGACGCTGTCCTCGAGAAGTTGTACGGTCAACCCTTCGATCGGGGGGGAAGAATCGCCTTTTCGGGTAAGGTTTTGGATCGGGTCATCCACAATATTCTGCGGCAGGATTTCTTTCGACGGAAGCCTCCGAAGACGGCGGGCCGGGAGGAATTCGGCCGCGAATTCGTGGGGGAGTTTCTGCGGAGCTGCGGGGGATGCCGCAAGCAAGATATTGTCGCGACCGCGACGTCGCTTACCGCAAAATCGATTGCCGATGCCATCAGGCAATATTTCTCCCGAAACAGCGTCCGGAAGCGAAAGCCATTTTTTGAAGAGATGATTATCTCCGGCGGAGGAGCGAAGAATTCGACGCTGGTTGAGATGTTAAATCATGAACTGGCTCCACTGGGATTGCGCTTGCGCTTCTCCGATGAGTTTGGTTTGCCCTCGGCGGCGAAAGAAGCAGTGGCGTTTGCCGTATTAGCCTACGAAACGTGGCATCGGCGGCCTTCGAATGTGCCTTCCGCAACCGGCGCGCACCAACCGGCAGTCCTTGGCAAGGTTTCGTTTCCTTCGCCAGACAACCGCACGCTTCATCAGAAACGTAGGGACCTTCGCTGATGGTACTTCCTTCCAGGAATTGTGCATTTTGCATAATTACGATGGTGTTGACGCTTGGTTTTCTCTCCTGCTCCGCCAAACCAGAACCCAACACTCTGGTCATGCTGATCGAATCCAGCCCAGCCAATCTCGATCCGCGAGTCGGCGTCGACGCGCAGTCGGAGCGAATCGACAATCTGATCTTCGACGACTTGCTCTCGCGCGGGGAAAACCTGGACGTCGCGCCTGGCCTCGCCGAGCGCTGGGAGATCCCCGATCCACTCACCTATACTTTTCATTTGCATCACGGCGTCGTTTTTCACGATGGACGCCCGCTTACGTCGCGCGACGTGAAATGGACGTTCGATTCCCTTCTGCAGGGTAAAGTTCGCAGCCCCAAGGTTGGGGTCTATCGCTTCGTCGATCACATTGACGCTCCCGACGACTTCACGGTGATCTTTCACATGAAGGAAGCGTCCGCGACCTTGCTGTGGAACCTGTCGGATGGCGCGATCGGGATCGTGCCCTACGGAAGTGGAAGTGAGATCACGGCGCACCCGGTGGGATCGGGCCCCTTCAAGTTCGTTAGTAATGAAACGGACAAACAGGTCACGATTGAGCGCAATACCGGCTACTGGGGCGCCCCGCCCAAGTTAGATCGCGTACGCTTTGCGGTGGTGCCCGATGCAACCACTCGTGCTTTAGAACTACGCAAAGGTAGTGGCGACGTCACCATCAACTCTCTCACGCCCGATACTGTTCTTACCTTGCAGCGCGACCCATCGCTGGCAGTTGAGCGCGCGCCGGGAACCGTGCTGTCGTATCTGGGATTTAATCTGCGAGATCCGATTCTGCGGGACGCTCGTGTGCGTCAGGCCATCGCTTACGGTCTCAATCGCGAACCGATGATCGAATATCTGTGGCGCGGAGAAGCCCAACTCGCGCGCAGTATTCTTCCTCCGCAAAGCTGGGCTTACGATGGCGACGTTCCCGCTTATGATCACAATCCCGACAAGGCTCGCTCGCTTCTGGATGCCGCCGGGTATCCGCCGATTAACGGCGTTAGATTTCACCTCACGATGAAGACTTCCACGGACGAAAATACTCGGCTTATGGTCGCGGTGATGCAGCAACAATTGCGGGAAGTCGGCATCGCACTGGATATTCGCAGTTTTGAGTTCGCGACCTTCTTTGCGGACGTCACTCACGGAGCCTTCCAGCTTTATGGCCTGCGCTGGATCGGCGGCAATGAAGATCCGGACATTTTTGAATACGCTTTTCATTCGGCAAAGTTTCCGCCGAACGGAGCAAATCGGGGCTATTACTCGAATCGGGAGATAGATCGGCTCATCGATCAGGCCCGGCAAGAAGTCGATACCGCAGTGCGCAAGGAACTTTATGCCAAGGTGCAGCTTATCCTGGCTCAAGAACTTCCTTATATCGATCTCTGGTATCTGGACAACGTTCTCGTACACAACAAACGAGTGCGTAACCTCCAGCTAAATCCTGCCGGAAACTACGATTTTCTACGCACTGCGGAGCTGGCACCATAACCGCGCGACACTATCTATCGCGGATTGGAATCCGCGAAGCTTAGCAATCGGGAGCCGTCAAGTAACTTACGCATTGCGAACTCTGGTCTCCGACATACCATAGCGCCGACATCTCGGTCTGATCGGCAAAGGCGGTAAACCAAAATGTATATTCCGACGCGCCAAAATTGATCAACTCTCCATATCCAAATTGATCCGCATAGTCGTCCGGATTGCACGAGGAACCGTAATAAAGAACGGCGTTGAAGGGATAGGTGCCTTGGTTGGCTGCCGAAACATTCACGGCCTGGTAGCTGTGGCCGCCCTGTTTGTACCAACAACCTTTGAATGTCGCGTCCGGATCGGTCGTGCCACTGATTACTCTTAACGTACTTTTGGCCGAGGCCGAAGAACTTCCCTCGCTGGCGGTAATCGTGAGCGGATAACTGCCCGTCTGCTCGCGAATGGCTACTCTGACGCTCAGTTTGGAAGTTCCTGAACCCGGTGCGGGAATGGTTTTTGGACTCAAGCCGAGCGTTACGCCAGCGGGTTCGCCGGAAGCCTTCAAGTTCAGCGCTTCGTCGAAGCCACTGTTTACTTTAGTCGTCACCGTCGCTGAACCGGCCTTTCCTTGCTGCACAGTAATGCTCGCGGGCAGACTCACGTTAAAAGATGCGGACGACGACGGAAGCACGGATAGGCTTGCCCCCGCGACCGATGATCCCAGTTGCGCGCGAACTGCTACCGAGACCGAGGCAGACACGGAGTGAGTGGAAACGGGAAAACTGAGGCTGCTTTCTCCTTCGGCTAATTGAACGCTGGAGGGAATTTCCAACACATCGGGTTCGGAACTGCTCAGCATAATATTGAGACCGCCGGACGGTGCGGGATGCGACGGGCTTAGGTCGATTTCGGATGCGTCTCCGCCGGTTACGCTCGCTTCCGAAAAAGTCAAAGCAGACAAATTAGGTTCCGCACTTGGAGCACTCTGCGATTGCGCAGAGGATGATATGCCGAAAGAGCTCGAGCCCTTGGGTGCGCTGGTCTGCGAACTGCAACTCGAAACCAGCAGCGAAGTCGCTATCGCTGTGAAGCCGATTCGTTGAGATTGGCTGGGGAAAAAGAGTCTCATGCTGCACGTATCTCATTCTCAGCCACCTCGATGAAAGAGCTCAAAGGTTCGGGAACCCTTGACTGGGCGCAGGCATCTCGCCGGCCGTTCCTGTGGACTGCGGACGAGGATTGCCGGAAGCCGAGGATGTTAACATCAGAGTTCCACCGCGATGCGGCCTCAAGGCTGCATGAGTGCGTATCGGCATGCGAATTCTTTTTATCGGCGATATTTTCGGCCGCCCTGGGCGCACCATCGTAAAGGATCGCCTACCGGACATCGTTCGCGATCACGCGATTGATCTCGTCATCGCGAACGGAGAAAACTCCGCCGCAGGCTTTGGCATTACGCCCTCCCTGGCGGAAGAGCTTTTCGATTTGAATATCGACGTCATCACCACCGGCAATCACGTCTGGGATAAACGCGAGATCATCGATTATTTTCAAGTGGCTGAAGGAAACGGCTCGGGGCCGGCTCGCCGGATTTTGCGGCCCGCTAATTATCCTGCCGATCTTCCCGGGTGGGGGTTGTACCAGGGCCGAAAGGGAAATACCCCTTATGCGGTGATCAACCTGCAAGGGCGCATCTTCATGGCATCGAACGACGATCCATTCCGAGTGGCCGACGAGCTTTTGAAAAAGGTCGAAGCCAAGGTCATTTTCGTGGATTTTCATGCAGAAGCGACTTCCGAGAAGATTTCGCTGGGCTGGTATCTCGACGGCCGCGTGACTGCCGTGGTGGGTACGCACACGCATGTGCCGACTGCCGATGAACGAGTCCTGCCCAAAGGAACGGCCTATGTTACCGACGTTGGAATGACCGGACCTTACGATGGCGTAATCGGGGTGAAGAAAGAGCTGGTTGTAGGCAAGTTCCTCAATGGCATGCCAGTGCGGTTTGAACCAGCTACGGGCGATGTCCGGCTCTGCGCTGTGGTCATCGATTGTGACGAGAACACCGGCCATGCTCGGGACATTGAGCGGCTGATGCTGAGTTAAAGCTCGGGTGCAAGAAAGTGCCGGGGTTGCGTTCTAGCGTTGCGTTCTAGCGTCGCTATCAAACTCACCGGATACGTTACAACCAAAGGTACGCGGCACTATTGGAGTTCTGTGGACAGGCAGCGGCAGGGTAAAATCAAGCGCATGCGGAGAGCGCGATTCTTCTTGGCAGCCAGCCTGGTGATTGCAATTCCAGGAATTGCAGCCCACGGTGCGGCGAATGCCGATCCGTCTCCTCCGATGATTTCTTGCGGAAACGGCGTGCCCGGCGGCATCAATTGCGTAGCCTCCAAGAAAGAGTTAAAGGAAGCACGATCCGCCTACTCTCGCGGATTAAAACTCGAAGACCGGAATCGCTATGACGAGGCGTTTGCGGCCTTCGATGACGCTTCCCGGATGGCGCCGCAAGAAAATAAATTCTTCTCGGCTCGCGAAGTGGCCAAGTCGCAAATCGTGTTTCAACATATGGCACGCGGCGACGCTTACCTGTCGAACGGTCAGCCTCAACCTGCGGCCTCTGAGTTTCGCGACGCCCTAAAACTTGATCCGGACAACGCCTACACCCAGGGCCGTTTGCAGGAAGCCCTCAGCAACTTTCCAGGCGGCGAACCGAGTGGGCCGCCTCCCATTCTGGTTGAATCCAGCGAACTGAACCTTCAGCCTAAGAACGCGCAAGCGACATTTCATTACTCCGGCGACATTCAGGGGCTTTTCACCCAGCTGGCCGCCGCCTATGGCATGACGGTGGAATTCGACGACTCGGTAAAGGCCAAGCAAGTTCGCTTTTACGTAGACAATGTCGATTTCTTTACCGCGCTGAACCTGGCTTCCAAGGTCAGTAAAACCATGTGGACGGCGCTCGACTCCACCCAGTTCTTAGTCGCCGAAAACACGCCCGAAAATCACAAGCAGCTTGACCGTATGTCGCTGGGAACTTTTTATGTCTCCGGAGCAAGTACGCAGCAAGAAGCAACTGAGATGGTAACGGCGCTGCGAAATATCTGCGAATTCCAGAAAATCGGTTCGGGAGCTCTTGGCACGGTGCAAGTGCGCGCGCCGCAGCCGATCCTTGCGGCATGCACGAAGCTTCTTCAACAGTTAGGCAACGAACGCCCGCAAGTTGCTCTCGATATTGAGATCTTCGCCATCGATCACAACTTCACTCGCGAAATCGGCCTGCATATTCCCGATACTTTCAACCTATATAACATTCCCGTCGAGGCGCTGGTGGGTTTGGCCGGCCAAAATATTTCGTCACTGGTCAACCAGTTAATCTCTTCCGGCGGTATCAACCAGGCGGGAAGTTCCGCTCTTTCCGGCTTGCTGGCGCAACTACAAGGTCAGGGAGGCATATTCAGCCAGCCTTTGGCGACGTTCGGAAACGGTCTTACTCTTTCCGGGGTGAGTCTGGATCACCTTACAGCCGCTCTTTCACTCAATGAATCATGGGCGCGCAGTTTAAGCCGTGCTACTCTGCGCACCGGACAGGGCCGCGAAGCCACATTCCATGTGGGAGAGCGATATCCCATTCTGAACGCCTCCTACGCGCCTATTTACAACTCGCCCCAGATTTCAGCAGTACTTGGCAATAATAGTTACGTCGCGCCATTCCCTTCCGTCAGCTACGAAGATTTGGGATTAAATATCAAGGCAACAACGGCAATTCACGGAGACAATTCGGTGAGCCTGAAGCTGGAATTGCAGGTGCGTGCGCTTACGGGAAGCAGCGCGAATGGCGTCCCCGTGATCTCCAACGAAGAATACCAGGGCAGCATTCGCCTTCGGGATGGAGAACCGGCGGTCGTTGCGGGCGAGATCACTACCAATGATCAGTATTCAATGAGCGGAATTCCAGGCCTGCAATCCATCCCCGGATTGAGCCAAGGCCTGGCCGACAATAACCGCATGAAGGAAGATGATGAATTGCTCATCATCATTACTCCTCACATTCTGGCGAACCATGATCGGCTGACAAACGAGATTTGGGTCACAGAGAAATAGAAACGCAATGTGTCCGCCTTCAGTCCGTGTAAGGGCTGGCCGCCGGCCTGAGCTAACCGATCACTAAAACTGCCTGTTCTTTCTCACTTCCCTTGTTTTGCCGCAAAATCCACCAAAGACTTCAACGTTTCAGCGGGAACCTGACTAATGTTCCCGATACTGCGGCCATTGATGAACAGCGTCGGCGTTCCAGTAACACCCACGGCTTTGCCGAATGCGATTGAAGCATCTACATGACCCTTGGTGACAGGGGTTGCGGCGCACGCTGCAATGTTGGCGCCCTTGACCCCAGCTCCATCCGCCAGTGCCGTCAGCTTCTCATCGGCATTCGCGGCGGTGATGTCAGACTGGGCGTCGTATGTCTTGGAAACGAACTTCCAGAATGCCTCGTTCGAGGCCAGTCCCACACAATCGGCATATGCCGCACCCTTGGCTGCCCAGTTGTGCATCTCAAGCGGAAAGTTCTGGAAGACAAAGCGCACAGTGGGTTCCGCTGCAACCAGGGCCTCAATGGCCGGTTGCGCCGCTTTGCATGCCGGACACTGCAAATCCCCAAACTCCACAATCAACACCGGAGAATCTTTTGGGCCGCGCGACGGGCCAGCGGCTCCGTTCGCCAGCTTTTTTTGCACCGCCGCAAAAGGATGGGCGCCAAATGGAATGATCTCCCCAATCACCGCATGGTCGCCGTCAGAGGTCACGTAGAACCGGCTTAACTGCTGACCCTGCGGGCCTGCCAGAATGACATCGACCTGCGCCAACCCAGGCACCGGTGCGGGTTTTATACTTGAAATTTTCCAGGTGACTTGAGCCTCATAGCCAAAGGTCTGCTGCATAAACGAATTCACGGTTGCTTCCGAAGGAAGGTTGGTGGCAGGACTCGACGCCGCCTTTTCCTCCGGCTTAAGCAGAGACGGAGATTGTGCAACTGCCAGACCGCAGGTTAGCAGCATAGTAAGAACTGCCTTTATAGAAATGTTAGAAATGCTCATTTTTCCCCTTAGATTTAAAGTCAAACCCATTCACCCACGTAAACCGGGAGTGCGGATATCAGCCTTCGCTCCTGGCAGCAATGGGAAGCCGCCGTCCATATCCAAAAGCTTTCGCTGAAATTTTTATTCCAGGCGCCGCTTGCTGCCGCTTATATTCCGCACGATCCACCATGCGAACCACTCGCCGTACCAAATCGATATCAAAACCATGATCGGCGGCGATGCGCTCGATCGAATGTGAATCTTCCACGTAGTCCTCGAGGACCGCATCGAGAATTTCGTAGGGCGGCAACGAGTCGATATCTCTTTGGTCGGGCCGCAATTCAGCCGAGGGCGGTTTCTGCAGCGTAGTCAGTGGAATTACCGGTCGGCGTGAATTCACGTAATGGCTCAACCGGTAAACCAGCGTCTTCGGGACATCGGAAATAACGGCCAGTCCCCCGACCATGTCCCCATAGAGTGTACAGTAGCCTACGCCGAGTTCGCTTTTGTTGCCGGTGGAGAGCACAATGGCTCCAAATTTATTGGAGAGCGCCATCAACAATGTTCCGCGCGCGCGCGATTGAATGTTCTCCTCGGTGACGTCTTCTGTCTTCCCTGTAAATACGCCCTTCAATGTTTGGCGATAGGCTTCGACCGCGTGGTTGATCGATAGCAGCTCAAAGCGAATACCGAGATTCTCCGCCAACGATCGAGCGTCGTCGATAGAACCGGCGGAAGAGTACGGGCCCGGCATTCCAACGCCGATAACATTCTCCGGGCCAACCGCATCGGCTGCAATCACGGCGGTCAGCGCGGAATCGATGCCTCCGCTAAGTCCAACAATGGCCGTTTCGAACCCGCATTTGTGCATGTAATCGCGCGTGCCTAACACCAGAGCCGCATAAACACTGGCCTCGTCACCCTCAAGCTGTTCGTGAAGATCCCCTGCCAGATTCTTCGAATCGAAATAAATCAAATCTTCTTCGAACGAACAGGCCCGCGCTACAACTTCTCCTTCCGCATTGAGAACGATGCTGGATCCATCGAAGATAAGGCTGTCATTGCCTCCGACCTGATTGACCATCGCGACGGGAACCCGGTGCTGGCGGGCGATAGAAGCCAGCATGTCGCGGCGTACCTCGCGTTTTCCGATCCAGAATGGTGATGCGGAGATGTTCAGAACTAACTTACCCCCGGCTCGAACCAAAGTATCAATGGGATCGACCGTGTAAAGGCGCTTCGGCCAGAAAAGCTTGTCATTCCAGGCATCTTCACAAATCGTGAGCGCAACCGGCTCACCACAGAATGAGAACAGACTCTGTTGCCGGGCAGGGGCGAAATTGCGCATTTCATCGAACACATCGTAGGTGGGCAGCAACATCTTCGATTGCAGGAATGCGATTTTGCCGTCGCGCAGAAGGGCGGCCGAATTCATCACGGACTTGCCGGTATCGGAGTCGGCGGGCGTAACCAGACCGCAAATTACGTCGATGCCGCGCGTGGAGGCGGCGATTTGAAGCGCAGCTTCGCGATTCCGGTCCACAAAGGCAGGGCGCTCGACCAGGTCACGAGGCGGATAGCCACAGACCGAAAGTTCCGGGAACAGAATCAGAGCAGCGCCTGCCGCTTGAGCGCGGCGGGAAAACTCGATCATCTTAGCAGCGTTGCCGGCGAAGTCTCCGACGGTGGGATTGATTTGCCCGAGAGCGATCTTCACACATTTAGTGTAAAGCAGGAGTGGGCGGTTCGGCGTAGGGGCATGGCACGGCGTGATGCAGATTCAAGTCGAGTTATCTCATCTATCATTGTGCTAAATCATCAATGCCGGCTGCCCGGCACCGGAAGGTGGTTCACGTTCGCGTACGGCCGCTAAGTCTTTATGGCACCTTAACGATTGCACCTGCCGCGGCGGCTAGCGCAATCGGAGCGGGCGCAGGTTTCGAAATTGGAGCGGCCTTGGCACACAGGTTGATAGCTTCCGACATACTCTCGGCCTCCTGCTTTTTCAATGCCAACCAGTCGTTGAATGTCGATTTCTCGCGAGCTATGCCCTCGAGATTCCGGTTAATGCGTAC